>Ga0115572_10004135_pt1 | contig 11377 bp, 9 predicted proteins | sample COGITO_mtgs_1206_FD_88681 | JGI IMG/M metagenome (GOLD analysis project Ga0115572, IMG submission 88681) | Pelagic marine microbial communities from North Sea - COGITO_mtgs_120607 | ecosystem: Environmental > Aquatic > Marine > Epipelagic | place: Germany:Helgoland, sampling site Kabeltonne... | reverse complement strand
TCAGAATGGAGTGCCGGTTTGCGGCGCCAAACCGGCACTTCACCGGCACTCCGACCCCCTAAATGTACAAAGGGGGGTAAATGTACGTCCGGTGGAGTGCCGGTACCCGGCACTCCGCCGGACGTCAGCGGCGCCGTCTTTCTTCGATCGCCAATTACCCGGCGCCGTGGGTACGTTCGGCCATAGACTCCATAATGTACGTATGAGAGGAAATGCACACGGTGTACACTTACCTCGGCCTTATGAACGACGGCTCGTCGCAGTCCACCGTCTCGGCGCCGGATGTCGTCAACGTCTATGACCTTGTTGCGTCCCACTTGAACGACGTGGAATGCAAAGACAAGGAGGTGGAGGTGGTAGTGCGGAAGCACGTGTCAAATGCACGTGCTCACCACGCCACGGTGCGCATACTGGCCGACTGCCTCTCCACCTTCAAGTCGGGAAGACTGTGCGTGGGGCGTGTCTTGAAGTGTATCAGCATGTGCTTCGCGAGCGACGCCCCCCCTCCCGCCTTCCTTGTCGAATTCAAGGAGCATGTGCTGCAGCGGTGGGCGGCAGAGATTGTTCACAAGCTGCGGTCCACTGGTGGGCGTCCATGGGATGTGCACAAGCGGTCCTTGCTGGCAGCGTCCCTGGGAAACATGCTCGAGAAAGGCCTCTGCCACAGGCATCACGTTACGCTAGTGGACCAGGGTTGCAACCCAAGCTGGCTGGCAGACTACATACGATGCATTTGTCTGATCTGGAAGGAGAACGCCGGGAGTGTGACGCCAGCAACTATACAATATTTGCGCAAGCTGAGCTGCTGTACATCAGAGTGCGTCGTTTTGATTTCGGAGTACGCCTATCTGTGCCTCGACCGAAGCAAGCCGGTGCAGCTGTTCCGAGAGCTCTCCAGGGTACAGCGCATAGTTTTCTCGGCTTGTGGAAGCACCGGGGTCTCCAACGCCGCTGCAGACGCGTGCATAAGCCACATCAAGATCGAAGACTTCGTGTTTGAATGGCTAGAGAATGTCGAATCCATACTGTTGAGCACATGGGACAAGATTACAAACCCGTCTCGTGACGAGTGCCTTGTGCTGCCGGGGCTCAAGGGAAGCCACGTAGATGAGTTTGAAATCCCTGCGGACGTCGCATCGTCTGGAAGCCCACTGACAGTTATCAACTGCATATGCAGCTCCCTCCCTCTTGCAAAGCTTGACGCAACCATTGACCATGAAGTCTACATGACCTACTCTTCTTATGCCAAGAAGCTGCCGACGCAACTCGTTGCTCACCTGGACACCATGCAGAGCATCACACGCTTTGGTGGGGAGACGGCGTGTGACCCGCAATGGTGGAAGACGTACCTGGACATCACAAAGAGGATCGAGGGCGACGTTTGCGCTCGCCTTGGAGTGCGTCTACACAGAGCAACCTCCACAAGCGGCTCCTCGACACACGAACCCCTCTCGACAGACGCTGCGTGTGAGATGGCGGTCGAGCGTGCGTCGATGTCGAAGTCCGGTGTGCGCAAGGTTCAAATCGCGGGAAACGCATTCGACGTCGCGCACTCTGAGGCCTACAAGAGCGCTCCCTACAGAGTGTCTCTCAAGCGACTCAGTCGCGTGTGGGACCCGGCGTCGAACTCGTTCAAGGACGATATCTCGGTTGGTGGACGCTTCCTGTCAGACTTTGCGCGCATCGTTACCGACCGAGGTCTGTCTACCGCGATACGAGTCAATCTAGGCGACAAGAGCATCAACTACACTACCAAAGACGCCGCTCTGAAAGCAATGTGCATACTGGTCGAGTACATGACCGAGTACAACAAAAGCCGGCGCAAGCGCAAAAACACCAGCGTTCTGAAGGTCAACTCAAAACCCGCGGTTGACAGTCGGAGGGGTGTTAAGCGGTCGAGAGCCACCTCCCCCGCACCTCCCGCACGCGTAGAAACTCGGTAACCTTTGTGAGTGTTAATTGGGGTCCTCTGACTAAATGTTAACGAACACGGTATTCAGTGCACCGCCTAACGGAAGCCTTGCCACACGCACCTTCAAAAGCAGCATTTACCCTGTCAGGTGTGGTGGGACATGTATGGCCCAGGCCGAGACGCTCAGGACAAGGTCGTCGGATGTGGCTGTATTGGCGACAAACCCACGTCGCGCGCGACGCTCGAGGTCTTTGTCTGGAAGCCTGTCTGTGACATTAGGTACGTAGCATACAATTGCGCCGATATGGTCCAAACGTACATATCGCCGTCCTCGATGTTGCACTTCGCAAAGAACGGGTGGAGATTGGGCAGGTCGGCGTGACGCACAAGATTGGTTTGATATTCTATGCGCTCCATGATCCTGTCGTCGCCGTACGTTCCGCCGACCAGGGCGCTTACAAGAATCTTGGACATCACGTCTACGAGCTCTGGAGACATATCCTCAAAAGCAGCATTTACCCTGTCAGGTGTGGTGGGACATGTATGGCCCAGCGTTGCGGATCCCCGGAGCTACGACCGCCTAACGGACCGGCAGATGTGGGGTCATCTGATACAAAAATCACTACAAACGCGTCACTTATCGATCATCCAGTGCCAGCCCCTTTTCTGACACATCGCATTGAACTTGGCCTTGTCACGCGCCTCCTTCCTGTCGGATTTTGCGCGCTGTTTTTCCTGCTCGCGGCTGGCAAGCTCCTTCTCGTTGCGCTCCTTATCGCGCTTCTTGCGCATCTCGTACTCCTGTGGGGTGCGAATCCCTCTTTTTAGGAGCTCCTTCTTCAGCTCCGCCTCTCCGGGTACTTCAATCGAGTGCCAAAGGTCGCGCAAGTCCTTAGAGGCTTCCATGCCCTGAACAGCGGGGAAGAAGACGCGCTCTGATCGACTTGATCTTGGCTGCCCATCACAGATCTCCTGCACGACCCCGTCTTTGACCATCTCGTCAATGCACATGTCGGCACCATCGAAGCAGTCAGCCAGCTGCTTTTCAGAGACACCAATCGCGCCCAGTCCGTTTTGCGTCCTTACGCGCCCATTTGGAAGGTCGTCCTCAAATAGCCTGTACATCATTGACTCATTCTCCACTCCCATGAGATGCTTACGCTTCAATGTCGACTCCCCAACATCTATAAGCTCGTTCTGACTCAGGTCCTGCAACAGGCTGGAGTTGCGAGGATCCTTGAGATCGATTCCGACGTCGGTCTTGAACGTGTCCATAGAGACTATACCGTAGCCATTGGGCTGTGCGCGTAAATACTCGTGCACGTGTAATATGACGTTCTTGGTCGTCTCGGTGCCGTCGGCCATAAAGTACGGCGTCGCTTTGGTCTCCTCTCCCTCCATCGGCGTAGGCGCGGAGGTGGTCTTAGCTGGGGCCTTGTTCAAGATGCCCTTGCGGGCATCTTCCACCTCGCGCGCTTGCATGGCCTGCTTGCTGCGCTTGCGATTCTGCTTCTCCTCCTCAATCCGATCGCGCTCCGCCACGGACATAAGCTTGATAGGTGGAATATCGGCTAAGGGCGCTTTGGCCTTCGCCTTTGCGGAAGTTCCCGGCGCCATGTCTGCCATCCTCAGGAGCGGCTTGCGTTCAGTTCCAGTAATCAGACCTGCCAGACAAGCTCAATCCTCGCTCACCACTTGGTTGTAAATGAAATGCCACGACACGCCACCGATAGTGGCCACGCAGCCCGGTGGCGCCGGGTGGCGATGCCGTCTCCGACTGGATCTCGGCGCCACGACTACAGCATCGACCCTTGGCCACGAGTCCAACTGTAGTCCGATCCTGTCCAACTAACCGTACAGAAAGGTCATCGACGTTCTACGCCGCTCGGACCCCTACAGCAACGGGTATATCCCGGCGCCGAGACCACATCCCTCCGCCACCGCAAGTCAAGCTTCACCATGTCGGACGTGGAGATCCCTTTAGTAGTCTCAAATAGCGATGCGCTGTCCGTCGCCGACGGCGATTTCGATGAGGAGTATGATGAGATAGAGTACACAGCAGAGGATGTCGAACATGAGGATGATGGGGCTCATGCGGGACCATGGCCAAGCCCTCCTCCTCGGGTGGAGGACGACACCGCCTTGATCTCTGACTACTTTATTCAGCACGGCGCTCACCGCGAGTACCACGTCTCGAAACGCCTCATCCAGCACGAGGCGCCCAAGAACATGAAGGTACGGGATGGCCACCACATCGGAGACATGATTGCCTCGCGCTCTGGGAAGACCTGGGAGGGCCTCATGTATTACCACGTCAGTATGGTAGGAGGCGAGAACATCTCGGGGAGCGAGGAAAGCGCTCCGCACGTCTGCTTTGAACCTCCGGACGGCAGCCTGGACACGGACGACTTGCTCTGGATGCGCCCCATCCCAGCCACGGTCATGACGCACCACATCCCGCTGTGGAAGGCGGCCATCGATGAGAAGTATGCATCAAAGCCCGACAAGTTAAAGGATGTCCTTTGCAAGTACAAGAAGGTGCTCAAGTGGACCGCGGATAAGCTGTCGGGCCAGCGCCTCGACCCCAAGAACTTCTCCGTTGGTAATAAAGGCTTTGTGCCGCTTGCGGCCGGCGTGAAGCTCAAGTCGATCCGCATCGCACCGGATCCCGTGCCGCGCAGCGGCGGTGGCAAGGCAGAGACCTCGTCGCACGGCACCAAGCTGACAAGCGCCATCTCCAAGTCCAACAAGAAGAACAAGAACGCGTCCAGCGTCGCGGTCGACATGCAGAGTGACGCCTCCGACGTCACCGCCATACCGGACGCCCGCGTCATCCGCATCGGACCGGTCGGTACAACCAGCACCTACGTGCTCGACGGCATTATCTACGCCACGCTCATGGCCTAGATACGATGGAGTGTGTGGGCTTGGGAAAGAAGGGTTTGGTTGCGATGAGCGCGAGCGGAAGCTCGCAGTTATCGCACGAGAAGCGGCGTGGTAGGCTGCAGCACGTGTTGCGGGTCGGTGTGACACAAGTGCAGACGGTTGTGTCTGGGAAGCAGATCGGAGCGGCGCGTGTGCTTGGTCCCACACAACGTTTGGATTTAGTGGTTACATGTCCGGTGGAGTGCCGGTACCCGGCGCGTTACCGGAACTCGGCCAGAATGGAGTACCGGTTTGTGCGACCAAACCGGCACTCCACCGGCACTCCGACCCCCTAAATGTACAAAGGGGAGTAAATGTACGTCCGGTGGAGTGCCGGTACCCGGCACGTTACCGGAAGTCGGTCGGAACCCGGCACGTTAGCTAAGGTGAGAGAGCCCAAAGAGCTCAAGAGCGCAAGAGCTCAAGAGCCCAGCAGGTGAGCAGGTGAGCAGGTGAGCAGGTGAGCAGGTGAGCAGGTGAGTTCCGGTAATGCGCCGGGTACCGGCACTCCACCGGACATGTAACCACCGTACCCAAATTAGGAAACAGTGGCCGACGGTTACACTTCCGGTGGAGTGCCGGTACCCGGCGCGTTACCGGAACTAGGAGGTGTAGAGGTGTAGAAAGAAAAATATTTAGCTTGACCTGTGGCGGCTCAGACCGGCCTTGCGGACCCGTCACTCGTCACAGTCGCCGCTACACACACAGCACAAGCATTGAGCGTTTCCGTCCCAGTGGACTCCAGCGAGCATGCCACACTTGGTGCGGAACACTGTCTTGGGGGCCTTGGACGGAGACTCGTCGTCATTGTCCTGGACCTCCTCGACGCCACGCTTGTTGTTCTCCGGCTCCTTCACCTCGCTGTCGTCGCTGTCGTTGCTGTCCGACTCGTCGCTGCCGGGGATGTAAGGATTCTCCACCATACAGCCGTGTTTGAAGAAGACACGCTTGGCGTACTCCGACGAGCTGTCGACGCTCTTCTTAACAATGCGGCCCTTGAGCTCAGGAAAGGATGTTCCCTTAAGGAATCGGAATCCGCAGGGCGCTCCGCCGTAGGAGTCGTCGTCTTCCTCCCCAGAGGAGTGGCTTGCGAGGTCCTCGGCCGTGGCATCGGCCAGGTCCTTGTAGGAGTTTTCGGATCGTGTGTCGTCCATGTCCGTGGGAGCGGAGTCCGGCGCCACGACCTGGTCCTCAGGAGCAGGTCGCTCGGCGGTCGGCGAAACTGAGGTCATAGTATATTTCCTTTTGTCCACCCGTGTTCTTCCCAAAGTAAGATTCCAGATGCCGTAAAATCGACTCAATCATTCCGTGGCGCCGGGTTGGCCTCCGAAACTGTTGCCCGACCCGGCGCCAAGGCGGTGATTGAGTAAAGAGAAGCGTAGCTACACCCCTCTGACGTGCAAACGGCTTTGGAGGTCGTGGCGCTTACCAACCCCCTTTTAGCTGCCAGGTGACAGCCACTCCTGGGGTCATACTTGTGGCGCCGGATGTCTGGTTCTGCGTCTGCCCCCCCTGCGAACCCCGTCGGCCCAAAAGGCGTTACCCGCAGCGAGCTCATCTTCAAGTCGGCAAACAATCTTATGAAGCACTTCAGTGAGCTCGACTCGCAGGCGCGCGAGGTAAACCAGAGCCTCCGGGACAATCGATTGGTAAAGGAGCGGCACCTCAGCCACCTAAGCCTCATACGGTCTAAGTTCACTGCTCAGGTCACCAACGCAGGCTTTCAGGTCAGTAACTGTGCCACGGCAGAAAGGTTGGCCCGTCGCGCGTCCGAGGTCTTCGATGACCCAAAACACCTCAAGTCAGCACGCGTCTCATACGACTTTGTCATGTCCATTGGCGGCATAGACAAGCTGGATGAGTACAAGAAGAAGAGCGATGCGATTCAGGATCGCAAGCTCGACGACTCTCTTCTGGAGTACACCGAAGTGCTCGACAAGTACAAGATGGGAATCGGGTCCGTGATAATGATGGTCTGGTCGTGCGGCAGCAAGTCGTTCGTCCGCGTCGTCGAGCAGTTGAGCGACTCCACGCTGAGCACCTTGATCCGCCTTCGGATACTTGTCAACTCTAAGGACGGCAAGGCCATGCACACCGTCGTGCCCATCACCATCATCAACCAGAACTGCGTGGTTGCATCCGGTGCCAACCTCCAGAAGCTGTTCGACCAAGTCTGCGAGGGCGACAACATAAAGAAGCTGTACGACCTGCACGTGGAGACCACACAGATCCGCAGTCGCTACCCCGAGCACGAATTTTCTCGCGCCGTGGTACAGAAGTCGCGCGACGGCATTGAGGAGTCGCCTGGACTGACCAATATTATTGTTCCGTGTGGCAGCCTGAACCCTTCGATGTCCAACCAGCAGGGCAATATGCCCATAGACGCGTCGTCTCTGAAAATGCTGGCGGCCGCAAGCCAGGCAATGGTAGACGATGAGTCTGACGACGAGTCTGACGAAGAGCCCATGTTCCTCAAGGAGCGCACTCGCGAGGAGCGCGACCGCCAGGGCAAACTTGATGCCATCTTTATTGAGTGAATCGGGTAGTTATTTGCATTGGGAAGCGATGTCTGTGCGGTGCCGCTTGATATGCGCTTCTGCATCCTCCTTGTAGAGTCGAAGTAGTGCGCCTGTCACAAAGCACACGGGGCTAAAATATGTAAGAGGGGTTTGAGTAGAGGTAGACGACCGGCAGTGTCACATGGTTCTGTGGCACGGTAAGGGCTTGACACTTAAAGAAGCGGCAGACGAAAGTTCATTGTGTGGTCAGCTAAATCGTATTGGGCTCAACATTGAGGCCAATAAAAGGAAGGGGGCACCTATTCAGGTTATCAGTGACAAAGACGCGGAAAATCAGCGGAGGAGGCTTACAGACAATGCCGGCGGTAACCAGGATCGTATGCCCGCGGACAGCGACATGCCTCCAGACGATCCCGGCTCTATTCAGCGTCTGCCAGAAGCCCCGCCAGAAGCCCCGCCAGAAGCCCCGCCAGAAGCCCCGCCAGAAGCCCCGCCAGAAGCCCCGCCAGAAGCCCCGCCAGAGGCTTCACAAAACGACAATCAAGATGCAATTTTCACCGAACTAGAACGGCGCGAGTTCTTGATGCGTACTACTCGCAGCCAGTTCAGCACCGACGAGTTTAGTATGAGCAACAAGTACAAGGATGCATTCAAACCCGAGGCGGTGTACGTGAGTCTGTTGATGCAGAGTCAGTACGTCACCGAGGTTGCGGAGAAGACAAGGGTAGATCGCGTGAATCCTAAAGCTGTCGGTGAGAAAGACTCAAAGATACCGTCTACCGTAATTCCGAAGCTCAAGTACAAGTCCCCGGACGGCGTGAAGATGGCGGTGCCTCCCTTTGCAAAGCAAGATTACGAACTGAGCGTCAGCACCAACTACTGCATGTCAAAGCGCCTGCTCAACCCGCATGAAGTGGAGCCGCTCGATGACCCCGAAAGCGATCCAAAAGACAAAGTCGACATGGACTCACAGAATCTCCACTCGATGGTGCGCATGGGATTTTGTGTGTATGCTTCCGAGAAAGAGATGTTCGTAACAGGTGGGAGTAAATACACGTTCGTGGGTGGAGAGGGCACGGGTGACGTTCCTTATGAATGCTCTACCGACAAGAATGTGCTCAGGAATCATCGCCGAGCCAACCTGTATCGCTACCAGACAAACGAAGGCCCAGACTTTGGGCTTGAGGCAGGCGATGCCACAGATGAGAGCATCTCTCTGGACAAAAGGGCTCACAACATCGAGGTGTCGTCGCATCTGCTGGAGTATCAACCAAGGTCCCTCGGACATCCCCTGTTCGAGACTCCGTTCAAAGCCAAGGCGTCTCTCTTTGAAGTGGAATTGAACGAGAAGGGGATTCCTGACCTTTCCAATTCCGAAAACGCAAGCAAGTATCATGTTGCCATGCGCTACCGCTTTGAGGTGGTGCGTCTTTGGTGGAAGCTGTTCCATCACCAACAGGATGCCGTGATTGGGATGATCAAAATGTTGTCCCTAAAGACAGAGAGTCGTGCCTTTCTCGGGGAAGGGAGTATCGTAGACGACTTGATAGACACCACCAGGCCGGACATGATTCTTGCGGTCACCGAACTCGGCAAAACGGGCATGCTAAAGCCTGGCACGATCTACCCCAAGTACAAGCAGGCAACCGAAAGATACGACGATAAATCGAACCGCAATCTGTTCGAGATAATGCACGACCCGGACGATCCGAACCCACCCAGGGTGAGAAACGAATCGGAACACCGCTTCACTGAGCCGGTTCAGGTTTACGAAGGTGACACGTGGCCCATAGTAAAAATCGGGATGAACGGTTCGTGGTTGGACTGGATTGGAGTCAAGAATGGCATCAACCTACGCAACAACCAGGCGTTCTCGTTGATGGAAGCGGTCTTTGAAAAAGACCTCGCGGTGGACTACGACACGGTGTTTGCCGAACCCACTGAGAGTATGATGAAGCACGAGCGCGACGTCTTCAGTGTCTTCAAAGACACGACATACCGACAGGCCCAGTTCTGGAACACCTTTTCCGTGATAGCTGGAGACATGATGGATAGCATGCCCGTGTGGGCAAATGCGTACCTTTGTGACGACCTGGTGACTCAGACTCCCGATCAAGCTAAAAATGTTGCTCAAATGATTGAAAAGCTCAGAGCTGAAGTCGCATTGAAGGACACGGATCTAAGACACAAAATGTATATAGATAGTACTTTGCCTACCAAGACAAGCAAGGACCTGGCGTTTAAGGAGATTTACGAGCGCAAGGTTTACTTTGCGCGTGTCAAACGCGCACAAAAGGTTGAGGAGCTGAAAGCTCTACAGACTCACGGCTCGGCGTCGAGTGTCGTGTGGAGGCCATACTCGAGCAACCATAGAGAGGAGCGGACCTCCAACGACAACGATGCGCCGTATTCGATATCGTGGGCGCAAGAATGTCTGCACCGCTCGATACTTGGAGTCTACAGTGCAGGCTGGAATTACGAGTATTATAGTGTCGACAAGGGCATCAGCGGCCAGCAACAGCGGTATATAGACGGCGTACCCTTTTCGAAGATGGAGGGCGAACGTATGTCGGCTGACTTCTTTCGGCAGTGGTACGACGAGGTATACAGCGGCAAGGGCGATGATGGCCTCGCGTTGCCGGGACACCAGGTGGTCATGAACAACCTTGTGGACCACGGAAAACCGACGCTCTCCGATCGACCGGGCACCGTGCAGCTGCAAGGTCACGTGGCACGAGTCATATCACGGACGCGTCGCTTCAGCGGGGGGGTTGCGCTGTTCCCTCCGTATGAGTACCTGCTCGAGACGCATTTCGATTTCAGCGGGACGAGTGATGATGATTTTAATGCTGCAAAGAACAATAACGAGGTCTCACCCTCTGGGAAGATCATGATCAAGTTGACCGACGAGAACATCATGCCCTTCAGCTACACCAGTCCTTACAGATACGGTGACGCGGTAGAGCTTCTGGCGATAAATATTAGTCCTGAGGTTGATAAGAATAAAAGACATGGGTACTACAAGAAGTTTGGCTTCAATGATGATCCGAAAAAGCAATGGATCATTGCCGACGTCCCTTTCCTAGGCCCGCCATCCGTTCTCAGTGCCTCTATCGCAGACGGAGGTTTGGGCTGGGGTGATCTCGGCGAGAGTCCGAGCAGTAGCTATCTCTCCGCCCCATCCGAACACAGAGCTGCAATAATGACACTGGGTTCGCTGGTGCTCACACAACACTTCCCCATATTGTACAACAATATGAATGCCAAGATGAATGCCAAAGACTACATGCGCTGGCCGCCGGCTGCGTCGGTCTCGTTAGAAAACAAGCAGTACTATCCCATCAACTCATTCATGGAAAAAATTGAGTTTCCCGAAGAGATTAAGGACATGGACGTCTACCGGATTAATAAAAGTGGACAACGGTTATTGCGCTACTCGAGCCACACGCTGTTTAAGTGGAACCTCCTTCCTCACCAGAAACCCGAAGAGGACCCCGAGTGGACTCAGCAGTACAAATTCGATGGATCTTACCGGTAGTGCTTACCATGACGCGGTTTGCAGGGGTGCACTGAGATTCCGCCCGCTGATTACACGTGTGGACGAGTGCACAAGCCCCACAAACTCAAGCTCAAGCCGCACAGCGCGAACGCCAACGCCGCCGCGCAACCGAGATCCAACGCGAAGACGAAGCGGATGTCGTGTTGACGCTGCACTCCTCTAACGAGACTGTCGTGGGGAGGGCGATGCGCGGCTGCGGCGTTGTGTACTGTGCTGGAGGCGGCGGTATCTATCGCGTTGTAGTGATTGAGTACGCAATAATTAACCTATTGGACGTTCTAAATTTACATATCACGCCCTAAATACCGCACAGCCTTCCGTTGTATCTCTTTAGTGTCCGGCATCTTTGGACGACGCAATGTCGTCGAGAACGAGGGGCCGGGACAGTCTCTGCTGAGAGTGTCTCGCCCCCACGGTGGCAAATACCACCGTGTACCGTATCACTTCTGTGGTGAAGGTGCG
>Ga0115572_10004131_pt1 | contig 11381 bp, 10 predicted proteins | sample COGITO_mtgs_1206_FD_88681 | JGI IMG/M metagenome (GOLD analysis project Ga0115572, IMG submission 88681) | Pelagic marine microbial communities from North Sea - COGITO_mtgs_120607 | ecosystem: Environmental > Aquatic > Marine > Epipelagic | place: Germany:Helgoland, sampling site Kabeltonne... | reverse complement strand
TTGCCTAGTAAAGACTCGTATTTTAATTCCCGAATTAGTGTAGCAACGTCCGACCCTCTTAATGGTGCGCCTATTGTAAAAACAGCTCTAACTAGACTATTGTCTATTTTCTTTAGTGCCTCCCTAATAACAATTCCACCTAGCGAATGCCCTACAAAGAATATGTTTTCGTATTGTCTTACTTGCTCCTGTAAGCTTTCGGATATTGCCTGAATATCAATATTTAGCGAAGTTCTTTAACCGTGGCCTTATCGGCTTTCGCTAATACCGCTTGGTCTTTTGTACAGTGTATTTTTAACGGTTCAAGCTGTAACTTTTTAGGAAAAATTAACTGACCGTCTTTAATGGAAATGCCTTGGGCGGGCTGAATTGCCGTTTTGAGTTTTTGGTAATGCGGTATTTTAGGCTTTGCCTTAAACTTCTCAGGGGCTTGCTGCCACTGTTTGTAAGCCTTCCAGAAGGCATCAAAGTCCGTGCCTATTTTCTTGATCACAGATTGACTGAAGGCATTTGGGATGGCCGAATACGTATTTTGATGCCTTAATTTCACCAGCTTATCTATCTGCGGCCACTTATTCGGCTCGTGATTAAAAAAGTTTTGTCTGAAATAATACAGGGCTTGGTTACTCACCGATGCGGTTAAACGACACAAGGCTCTCACTTTATTGTAGTGCGAGTGGTTTGGCTTTATTAGGATTCTTTCGGTCAATATCATACTGATATTTATACAGTGGTTTCGTTAATTTGTCTAACAAAATAGGATAATGCTGACGCATTATCGCGCTATCCATCCCCTTCTAGAATCGCGTTGCGATTCTAGAAGGGGTCTTCAGCGCAAAGTCGATAAAAAGGCCATGAAGAACGACAATAACGGACTTATTCATTAATCATTCTCATTAATGATGGAACCAAAGGGTGGTTCTCGCCAACCTTTATTAAAATATCCAAAGGTGTGATATTCTTTATTTCACAAAGAAGCCGGATGTCACCGCTAAACCTGATTTTTTCAATTAGATTGTCAGTTTTTTCATTAAGAATTCCCGTAATGCCTTCTTTTTTTGTTCCTGCTATTGAGGCTAGATTAAAATAGTCTTTTTCCACTTTTTTGTACATACCTTTGCTTTTTAGCCATCTTACCGAACTCCAGCTATTTGTTCTTATAGCAAGGTCTTCAAGATCAGCAGATAATGGCTCAAAAGCAAAACTATCTCTTAAGTAAAGATCATTAAGAAGGTCGACATCATTGTTCATTATGGCAAGAAATGTAAGATCAGTTATGGCCTCCACAGTGTGAGACTTGACATACTCACAAGCCCCAATTAATAGAGCATTGTCAATGTCCTTGCGATGATAAAGTATCTGTAAGGGAGATAACGTGACTACTGTCGTAATTTTATTGCTATGTAAAAAAACATTTTTTGGAAATGTGTAGCAGTCATCTTCGCTACCATCAGACTCTAAATTAAAGCCCTTGGTAGTGAGTGACCTTACCGCCTTCTTTTCGTTACTAATTACATCCCCAACCTCTTGCCCCAAAGGGGATTTCGATACGCTAATTAATGAAGACTCTTCATTATTAATGGACAGTGAGGCTTTATTGTTTATAAAGTCATAATAGCGAAAGTTTATACATCTCGTCGACCATTCCCGCTCTTTTATTAAAAAAGGTTCTGCATTAAGTAAAGAAAGAGTCTTTAAATAGATAGAGTAGGAAAAGAAAATGGCACCATAATAAGAGACAAGATTACAAAGGTATTCTCTGTCTTGTTGGCTTAGTTTTCCAATATTAGTCTGGCTGTTATTAAGTTTTCGAAAGAAAACCTCATCTTCGCCCATTAACATGTCCCACATAAGTGCTTGCATTGGGAATTGACTCATAAACATCACCCACCTTAAAATCAGGTACTATTTTAATTAAAATAAACTCTGCACATAGTAGCATTTTAATGCAATAAGGTCAATAAAAAGGGAGAGTTTAAGCCTACGCAAGCGTAGGCTAAGGTCTAGGGAAACCGACAAAGCCCAGAAGAGGACACTGAGCAAATTTAATTATACTGCTTATTAATTAAATTGCTATAGTTATTTTACATTTGTTTTTATTGTAAGTCCGAATGCGCTCATAGCCAGTACAGGGTTTTCCATCGCCACCATCATATTGACCATTAGTTCATCGCCCTTAATGACCTTGCTAGAGGCTATTGACACTGATAGTTCTTCATTATTGAAATAGGCAAAAGCAGCATCACTGACAGGCTTCGAAAAACCCTTTGTGTTTATATTGGACTCCAGCTGTCGCGTTAGGATTTCAATCTCTTTTCTCAGAGATTCTCGGGACGTGTCGAGAATGTGTTTTGGGAGTATGCTGTGCATTAGTCCAGAGAAATTCTCTGACTCATAGTGCAATCCAATATTGCTTAGAGAGATTTCCTTGATAATACTTTCTGACCTCTCCTCGCCTTTTATTGCCAAGAGTCCGTTAGCTATTAGCTCTAACTTTATTTCACCTATACGGTCTATGTATAGAGAGGATTTTGTTTCGTAACCGTCCTCGTTATTAATAATACTGTTGCTCATCGTAAAATCGAATCCGATTTGATTACTGCCAGATAATAAATAGGTCTCAAAATTAGAAGGCTCAGCGTATCTGGTTAGGTTTGCTTCTAATCGGCCACCTGTTATCTTAATAATGACGTCGTTGCTGAATGGGGAAATAAAGCCGTTGTCATTAATTGGTGTTGATTTTATTTCACTAACACTTAGCTCAAAAGGGCTGTTTGGTGACGTTCTGTATTTTAGCTTAACATCTTTAACTGTAATTGCATTTTGAAGAAGACTGTAGCTTATCTCACCGTAACTAAGCTTTCCACTTGGATCTATCTCCTTAATGCTTTTATCGTTGAGTGCAAACACCTCTTTTGTTTTAGACTCTACATATTTGCTGACCAATGCGGGCGTCACAATAATTATTGTGACAATGGTAATTAGTGAGATTAATACAGGTTTTTTCATTTTTTTTTCCTTAAGAGCTGGAGGCATTAATTCGCTCACTAGGCGAGGGTAATTCCAGTTTTGGGTTGATTTTATTAGTCCGCCCATTCTTAGCGAACTGTCTGAAGGTGTTTTTTTCAGGCGTGGATAGATAATCAAGAAGAATGCCGCAGCAATATGTGTCCCCTGATAATGAGACAAAACGACATTCTCCTAAAGATGTGACGTTAAAGTGTCTAGCATCGAAATAAGCATTTATGTTTAGTATTACTTTTTCATTCATGTCTAGCTTAATCGGTGTTGCTAGCAGCACTCCTGTCTCTGAAACATCTAGAGTATGTACTTCATGCACACTGCCACACTGACGTCTCATAGTGACGGGCCATTTTGCTTTCCGTCGAGGGTGGTGCCTTCTTTCTGCTGTGCTTTTATTTTCCATTTGATAACTTCTTTGTTGATTATCTTGCTCAATTAAATAGATGATGTATTATAAGTTCCAATATTATATTGTCAAAATAAAGTTTATATTCATTGGGGTTAGCGTGAAATTTCATTTATTATCATTTGTGTCAGGTACTGTTTTGGCCCTATTAGTTCTAGGTTTGTATGGAAACTATATAGATAAAGATGTACGCACCGCTATTGCTCTAAATGAATCATTAGAGAAGACAATTTCATTACAAAACGTAATGCTAAATAATCGGATCGATATCCATGAGTTAATAAGCAGTAATGACCTGACGGCAAACAAAAAAAGTAGATTAATGGAGCTTTGGGCACGAGACCATGAGTTACTGATTGAATTATCCACGCATCACTTAAATACGAATTCGACTCAGCCATTATCAATGCAACTAAACGAGCGAGCGTCACGACAAACGTTACGGAGATGGTCGAATCAGATGTCAGGAAAAAACAAGGCGAAAGTTGACAAGTAATACAAAAATAATACTATAGCGTTATATACAACAATAAGGTGAATCATGTTAGAAATAGTACTATACGTGCTGTCCGTTTTGGCAGTGTCTATGTTTTTTCAGGAAAAGTTTAAATTTCCTCTTCCTGTCTCATTATTATCTTTAGCCATAGTAGGTTCGAGTTTAGGTCTTGTGGATATAGAAATGGATTCGTTAATGTTTCCGGCTTTTGTCCTTGCGCTCCTTCCTTTACTAATTGCAGGTGATGCCGCAAGTATCAAGTTTGATGACTTTAAGCGTCATTGGTTTCGCTTTCTATATTTGGCTTGCGTGTCGATTGCACTGAGCGTTTGCGCTGCTCTTGCTATTCATACTGTCGTGTTAAGTGATTACGAAATGTCTATTTTGGCGTTGGCATTACTGTATATTCCTGCAACTGCGACAGACCCCGTTGCGGTAGGTGCGGTAATGGGTGGAAACAAGTCGATCCCAAGGGATCTAAAGATCTGCGCTGAAGCAGAGTCGTTATTAAATGACCTGTTTGCTTTGATTTTCTTTTCCGTTTGTATAACTCTACTAAGCTTTGAGGGAGATGGCTCTGGTACTGCTCAATATCTAAGTTTAGGTGTAGATGTAGGAGTAATGATCTTATTGCCTCTTGTTTTTGGTCTAGTTGTGGGCTTGATTGGTACTTATTTGTTAGGAATGTCTGACGATCCTGTTCTTGAGACAATTATTATTATTTTATCGTCCTACTGTTCGTTTTACGCATCAGAGCATTATCATGCCTCTGGTATTTTAGCGATAGTCGTGACAGTTGTGATTCAAATCTATTTTGTTGACAAAATGATCAAAGTTGAAGAATCCGCTATTGCTCAAGCAGAAGATTCAGGCGATACAAAGAGATTAAAGCGTTTAGTGGTAAGTAAAGAAAATCATGAAATGGTAATGAAGTACATAAAGGCGTTTGGCCTACTTGCTATTTCAGCTATATTTGTTGCTATGGCGGCAATTATGGACTGGTCATTGATGTTAGAGCATTGGTTAGCGATTGTTGTTATCTTCTTATCTACTACAGTGATTAGATTTATTATGATCACAAAGTTTGTAGGGATCACTAATATGACCGATAGGCTTGAGAATATGCGTTACAGCTGGATACCTGTCATGGGTTTTGCTGGAGTTAGAGGGGCTTTGTCCATTGTAATGTTGTCCTTTTTGCCAGAGGGTTATGAACATAAAGAAATGTCAGAGGCCATTGTTTTTGGTGTCATTGTTCTATCAACAATGATATTTCCTTTGGCCTTACAACTCACACTTAAGATCTTAAAGGGTCGACTTTAATAATAAAATAAATGAAGTATTAATTGACTAATTATTAAAAAAAGCTATATTACTTACAGTAATTTATATCAATAACAGTATTGGAGAAACACTATGTTTGATCAAGCAAAACGCCAAGATATGGCAGAAAAAATTCAAAACGCAGAGCAACAATTAAAAGCGGATACCTTAGCGCGAGCGGATAAGACGGCAAAAATGCAAACGTTATATTCCTCTATGAAAGACCAAAATTTTGAAATTAAAGATGAAGAAGCGTTCAGTAAAGACTTTGAGAATGCCTCTTTGGCGTCTGTTAAGAGTAGTGAAGGTGCGTTAAATACCAATATTGCGCGTTTAATTACTATGCTAGATGGTACGACAGCAGGTCTTGGTGAAGAGTTTTCAACCATGCGAGAGCATACGCTTGGAGAAAAGTTTGTTGGAATCTTTAGTAAGGACAAGGCTACTGAGATGCGCTCAGATCGCGTTAAAAGTGCAAGCATAGAAGAAAACTTATCTGACTTGATTACTCAGTCAAATGGTATTACTGCACTGCTACAAGGTCAGCGTGATGAGCTAGAAGTTCAGCTAGATCTGGGTCAGGTTAACTTAAAAGAAGTGGTGGAAGATCGCTCGGCTGTAGTTAAAGAGCTAGAGGAAGTAAAAGCAAAACTGGATGAATCTCAAAATAAACTGATTAATCTCGAAGATCAGCGAGATCAGGCTGATAACCCATCGGCACGAACAGAGGTTGAGAAAGAATTGCAGCAAGCCAATCAAGAATACAATACACTTAAGGATCAAGAAGCAGTATTGTTAAATCAAAGCATGACAATGGAACGCTACATTAATCTAAATAAATCAAATGTCGATTCTTTGCAAAATCAGCTGACCACACAAAAAGTCTTGATTCAAAAATTAAAGACAGATACTGAGCAACGTCAGGTGTTGTATGCATCATTAGAGACATCATTAAAAACAGCAGAGCAACAAGAAACGGCTCACCGCATTAACCAAATCGGTGTAGAAACGGATCAAAAGGTTCAAGAAATCCATGCTTCGATTGGTGCAAGTACTAATAATGCGCTGGCAGAGATGATGGAAGGCCACAAAGGGCAAATGCAGAATACTCAAGATATTATGGATCGCAAACAGCGTGCTGATGAAGCCTTTATGCGCAGATTCGGCAATGTGGATTCTGATCATTCTAACGAAAACTATTAATCTTCATTAGTTCTAAGGGCTGGAGTACAGCCCTTTATTACACACAATAACAAAGAGTCATTATGGATTTACTAACACTTGAAAACCGTCAGCAGGTTCTAAGCTACCTTGATGCGTTAATTCATGCCTTGTCGACCAGTCGTCATGTCGCTCAATGCGACACAAACTTAATGACCGGAACCAGAGATGGCGATGACTTTTTAGTCGTCTCTATTGATATGATGCTCGCTAGCTTAAATGCTATGAAGCTAAAGTACAGGTACACTGGTATTATTGATAAATTACCGTCCAACTTTACCTTATCAAAAAATAATTCTGGCTATCCAATAAAGAGTCTTTTTAGAGAGTTAGCATTAGAGCAGAGTGATGACTTTAATACCTATAAAGTTCCAAGCCTGCCTTCCTCTAATGAGTTAAAGAGCCGACTTGCGAATATCGCAATGGAAGAGAAGCGGATCTGTAAAAAAACGCAATTTGAGATAGCTATTCAACAATGCCATTCTTTGCTTAAAGATGAACCTTTTTTTACGGGAACATCCCATTTTGAGTCTTTTTATGTCGATGAAGATCAGGGCATCTACCGCATAATAGGGTTAACGTTTGATGATGCTATGAGCGTTCCTGCAATGTATATATTCGATATTAAGGTAGAAAAAAACACCCCTAAAGATAGGTTAAACGAAATATTAATAGAATTTAAAAAAATGACTTCAAGTCGTTATAAATTACTTACTATTGCTAAAAAAGTTGATGAACTTTCTGATTACTGCATTCCTATTCGATTAGACAGAGTGTTTATGGGGCCAATTTATTTGGATAAGTTCACCAAAAATGGTGAAGCCATTAGCTGCCTGATGAGTTCGGATGTAGAGGGATTAAAAAAGTATATCTACACATGGACAACAGAAAGCTTGATTGCTAATGGAGTTGATAAGGTCTCGTCAGGGTTTTTAAGTCAAAGCGAACGAGCAACTTACGATCTTGATATGCTTAATCCTAAGTCGTTTGAAGCAGGCGTAACGAATTCGTCTCAGTCTTTGGTGATCCCATATGAGCTATACCAAATATTGGCAGATGATAAAGATAACAGATTAAATAGTTTTAAAAAGTACGTGGTTGAAAAACAAGGCCACGTAATGGTTTTTTAAGAGGAAATTATGGATAAGAATTTAGTAGAAATTAAATCAAGTGAGTTAAAAAGTAACCTTAAGTATGCTTATGGAACTCTAAAATCTAGTACGTATCGACAAACAATGTCTTCTAGAGAGGCGCATGAGTCAGGTGTAAGACGTAGCGCGACAACGTACGCTTCATCTGGTGTTCATACTAAACCTCAAGAGTTTAGTGTTGAAAAAACATTAGCTAATCTCGATGCTGACAATCCGGTCTTATCCGATTCACAGCATCATGTGCTGAGTGTCCTTCAAAAGGCTATTTCTTTAGCCGGATACGTGTCTGAAAGCTTTGAGAAGATGTCAAAATTAGGTCGACTAAAGGAAGAGAATTCTCGTTCTATACTAACAGGTGAAGCGAAGACAGAATATGCTGAGCTAAGAGCAACGCAGACCTACTTTTCAGCCTTTACAATGGCGAATTTTTTGCAAGCAAAAATTGGTGATGCCCAAGATAGTCATGGTGCCGATTTTGATTCCAAGATTGCATTAAAAGATCCTATGCTTCTTATCAATCAATTCTTATATGAGTTCTGTCAGGTTGTTGATGCTAGAAATCCAGATGATGAAGCTTTGCAAGGCATTGTTAAGACCTTTGCCTTAAGCTTTATTGACGCTCTGCGTCCATTTGAGCATGCTCTGGTTGGTACGGAAAGCATCTTATCATCACAATATCGAACGGACTTGTGGGATTTTGAAGTGGATGGTTTTGAATTATCCTCAGAAGCAAAATCATCAAACTTAACAATGGTCTTTAAAAAGCCAGAAGAGGTGATTGGTAACCGTGTGGCTAAATACCAAATGAAGAAATTAGCCAAAATGATGATGTGTTATGACTTTAAAGCTCAACAAAACCCTTTTAATGAGTTAGGTGGTTTTATCTTTACATTTATGGGCGATGGTAATCCCGGTACAGGAAAAACGACGCTTATTCAGATGCTTTGTGGCTTGTTAAATGATTACTGTCAGGTGGCAGGGTATCCATTTTATTACGAAAACTTTAGTGTGGATCAAATTGACTCTTATCAGGGTAAATCAGGTCAAAACGCGAAGCAGTTTATTCGTAATGTAATGAATCCTAAGGCCATTTGCTTTGGTACAATTGATGATATCGATCAGATCGCGGGTAAGCGAGGGGATAAGCAGTCATCGGGCGGTCAGCAAGAAGTTACAGCTGTCTTTATGGAAAGCTTTGCAGGCGCAAATACAGTGGTGCGTGGTAACTGTACTGTCGGAATGTTTAGTAATTACCCTGAAAATGTCGACGCAGCTTTGCGACAACGAGCAGGCGCACGTTACTTGATTGATGGGCCAAAAACATCGGATGACTTTACTGATCTCTTTGCATTGTTACTTAAATCTCGTGCTGAAATAGAAGTTGGTAATGTTGATTTGTATTCGACTCAGCAAATTGAAGGTAAAGTTGAGGAGGTCTATAAACAGTATAACGTACCTCAAACTGATGCACTTAAGGCCGTCTATGATAAAGTAATGGATCAGTTAGGAAAGATTGAGACTTTTGAAGATTTCGGTATTTATTTAAGTGCCATTCAAGAAGCTGAGCCTACTTTTACAGGTCGTGCAATTAAAAATATTGCTGATGCTGCGAAAACACGAGCAATGGATGTGGATTTGCCTGACGAGTGGTTTGAAGATCCTTCTTTGTTCTTACACAAGTCTTACAATGAAAAGCTTGAAATGATTAAAGAATTTGCTCAGCCAGTCACTCCGCTAATGTTACTACAGGAAACGCATCGCTACGCAGACAGCGAGTTCCGATATGCGTCAAATACTGACGAAGTCGAGATTGAAAAGCTGATCCGTCAAAATGAAATTCATGAAAAAGCGAAAGTGCGTCTAACACAAGGATAGGCTTTGCTTGTCCTTTAAGGAAAAAAAATGATTAATTCTGTATTTGACAATATCTTTTTTGAGTTCGGAGACCTCTTGGAGGTTAAGACTCAATCTTTAGTGGCGCGATATAATCGCGCCCTTGAGAAGTTGACAGGTAAAACGACCAGTCTTGTTAATTTTCATATTGACTGTACAGGCTTCTCTCCAGAGATAGCCAAAGAGTTAAATGATGATGATTACCTTGATGCGCATGGAATGAATAAGAAGTTTATTCTTGTTTCAATGGAACAGGTCGATAAGGATATTGTTTCTACACATTTTTCAAGCACTATGTTTATGCTAAAGCGCTTTTATAATGATAATTATCGCTCGCTTGTTTCGCTAACGGCTAGAGATGCTGTTATCGGCGAGCTTGATAATAAGCAATTCAAGGCGAATAAAGCCATTGATGTAATAAAGAGTAATATTGTTCATATTGAAGTGGATACATCTGATGATCTTCTTCAAAAGACCGAGCAGTGCATGAAACATGTAGAAAACGTTATTGATGGTGATGCTTGGGATGATGATTCTGAATTGGAATCTATTATCTCTTTATCTAAAGACTGCGGAAGCTTATTAAAGAATGATGGTCTTCCAAGACATCAGGTTTATGATAGGCACTACTACTACACGAAGCTTTTTGGAGGCATGTATGTTTTTGATGACAATGATGATCTAGTTATTATTGTTGAAGACCCTTTGTTTAATCCGAGTGAGCATGGCATTAACAGTGATAGTGTTATTTTTATCAATGAAGAAAAAAAAGTATTCTCATTTTTAAAAAATAAAGGGTGGATTAACTCGCTATCATTTGAGAAGTTGCGTGGTCGATTAGACCAAATAGAGTTAAAACTAATGCATAGTGTGTTGGATAAGTTTATAAAGAAAAGTGACATAAAAAACTTTGCATACATGGATACTCAAGCAATTAAGAACTATGTTTGTGACCATTATGAAGACATGCCGAGAGATTTTATTCGCTTGGAGCGTTTGGTTAATTCATTAGCAAACAATGATGAAGATATTATATCTAATAATGAATATCGTTGGTTTTCACATGAGGTATCAACGGAAGTGCCTAATAAATTATACGCACTACTAAATCATCTTATGTCTAACTTCTCAACCTACAGTTATTTTAGAATGTTTGTATATAATAGGCAGCGCTTTGAAGAGCTTTACAAATCATGGACAGATGCTAAAAAAGAGTACATAAAAACCTATTTGTATGATGGAAGTGATGTAATTAATGAGTTGCGCTCAAAGCAAAATGTAGATCTGGGTGTTTGATTATTTGCCTAGTTTTGATACAAAAAAGCGCTCCCTTGAGAGCGCTTTTTTATTACATGGAGTATTAATACATGTTCTTAATAATTTTACTAGCCATAGCACCATCAAACTTACCCGCATAATGGGTTTTTAAGTATCCCATTATTTTTCCAATATGCGTTTCGCCAGAAGCGATAATGGCATCACTCAGCTCAGACTCTGTTAACTAACAGGGAATATATTCCTTAAGGATATCGTTCTCCTTGATTAACTTATCCGACTTCCGATTTTCTAGAGACTCGTTATTTGCATCAATAAGTTTTTTGGCGGTCTTAATTACGTCTTCATCTTTAATAGAAGTACCTGTTCGCTTTGAAATTGTTTCTAACTAACCTAATAAGGTAGTTAGAATGGCTCGCTTAAGTGGATTTACCTTCGCGGATTCCATTCTTTCTTTTTTAATTTTATTTACTAACATTGCTGCCTCAATTTTATTAACATTAAAGAATTGGCGCAGATGGAGGGACTCGAACCCCCGACAAAAGGATTAGGAATCCTTTACTCTATCCGTCTGAGTTACATCCGCATAAGT
>Ga0115572_10004128_pt1 | contig 11386 bp, 6 predicted proteins | sample COGITO_mtgs_1206_FD_88681 | JGI IMG/M metagenome (GOLD analysis project Ga0115572, IMG submission 88681) | Pelagic marine microbial communities from North Sea - COGITO_mtgs_120607 | ecosystem: Environmental > Aquatic > Marine > Epipelagic | place: Germany:Helgoland, sampling site Kabeltonne... | reverse complement strand
TTATGAGAATCTACTGTGTAAGAATTGGTGAAAAATACGGCCAGCAATATGAAGACTATATGAATTTAAAATTCAGTGATTATGATATTGTATGGATAAAAGAACCTATTGCTAAAGGTGTACCATTACAATGGAATAAGATGGCTGCAATGAACGATGATAGTAACGAACCTGTTGTTGTTCTAGATATTGATAATCTGTTTATTAATGATTACAAAGAAGTCATAGAATATCCAATACAACATGGTGAATTTTTGTGTGCCCCATACTGGTGGGGTAATGGTAAAATAAAAATGAGTGGTGGATTTTATAAATTTTATCCGAAGGAATGTAAATACATATATGATCATTTCATGAAAGATATACAATGGAATACATCATACTATATAAAGAATTCATTGACAACTGGTCCAGTAAATGGCGAATTTATGTACGTAAATGATTTAATAAAATTGAGATTAAAACTAAAAACTCTTCCAGATGCATGGATTACAAGATGGACTTCAGATGAATATCATGAATTCAGACCGGGATTAGAAGAAAAATATACCGAAATAACAGGTAATAAATACCTGTATAAAGATGATTTTCATCCTGATATTAAAATGGTTCATTTTACGAATAGCTTAAACAAGCCTCATGAATGGTCTCAATATCAATATTATGCTTGATTAAATAAATCTAAAGCTATGCGCCTTTAGAATCCTTTTATTATAAATAACAGTAAATGTAACGAGGATTGAAATGGCTACAACTTATGAAGATATAGACGTTAATCAGGGTGCTGACATTGCAATAGAATTAGACTGCGTCGATGAAGCTGGTGCGGTAAAAGATTTAACGAATCATTCTATTAATGCGAAGCTGAAACGTACATATAAAAGTACTGACGCTGAAGATATACAAACGTTTAATGCTATAGTACAAACCCCGCCTACTGCTGGGAAGCTCACTCTTTCCTTAACAAATTCACAAACTGCGGCTCTGAGAAAAGGCCGATGGGTTTATGACGCTGAGTTATCTTTTGTAGATAGCGATAGTAATACTATTATAGAACGAATTCTTGAAGGACAAATTAACGTAATCCCTCAAGTTACTTAATTAGGAGAGACCATGGGTGCTCAGAATACTATTGTAAAAAAAGTAACGGTTGGCGTTCCAATACGTGGTGTTACCTCAGGTGCCTTTGCTATAAGCAACCTTAGTGGTGTAACATTAACTAATGTCGGTCAAGGAGATATGCTAGTATATGATGCTAGTACTTCATCATTCCTAGCAGATTCTGATACATATCTTAAATCAACAGATAGTGCTGAAATTAAATCTTTATTTAGTGCTGGAGGAGATTTATCATATGATTCTGCGTCAGGTCAATTCAGTATTAATGTTGACTCATTTGCGAGTGCAATTTCTGCAGTTTCATTTGGAGATGGTAGTGCATCTGCACCTTCTATTACGAACACTGATGATACTAATACTGGTTTGCATTTCCCTGCTGCTGATACATTAGCATTCACTGCTGGTGGTACTTCACAATTTACTATGACAGATGGAGTTATTGCTCCGGTTACAGATAATGATGTAGATTTAGGTACAAGTTCATTAGAATTTAAAGACGCTTATTTTGATGGTACTGTGCACACAGACGCTATTAATCTTGATGGTACAGCTATTACTTCTACAGCTACTGAGTTAAATTTATTAGACGGTGTTTCTGGTTTAGTACAAGCTGACTTTACAAAACTAGCAGCTGTCACTTCAAGTGCAACAGAATTAAATTTACTAGATGGTGTTTCTGGTTTAGTCCAAGCAGACTTTACAAAGCTAGCGGCTGTAACTGCTTCTGCTGCAGAGTTGAACATATTAGATGGAGTAACATCTACAGCCACAGAATTAAATATATTAGATGGCGATACAAGTGCTTCTTCAACTACAATAGCAGATGCTGACCGTGTTATAGTTAACGATGGTGGTACTATGAAGCAGGTTGCTGTTACAGATCTTGCCGCATACTTTGATGATGAAATCACTGCGATGCCAAATCTTACAAGTGTCGGTACATTAACCGCACTTACAGTAGATGATGTAATTATAAACGGTGCTACAATTGGTCATACAAGTGATACAGATCTTATAACAGTTGCATCAGGAATAATGACCGTTGCAGGTGAAGTTGATGCAGTATCACTTGATATATCAGGTAATGCTGATATCGATGGAACATTAGAAGCTGATGCTATATCAATTGATGGTACAACTATTACTGCAACAGCCGCAGAACTTAATGCTCTTGACGGTATCAATTCTACGGTTACAGAATTAAATATAGTTGACGGCGATACATCTGCCACATCAACAACAGTTGCTGACGCAGACAGAGTCGTATTCAATGACGGCGGTACGATGAAACAAGTTGCGGTCACTGACCTTGCTGCTTATTTCGATGATGAGATTACTGCAATGCCAAATCTTGTTACGACTGCTGCTACAACTGTAGGTGCATTAAACTCAGGTTCTATTACATCTGGTTTTGGAACAATAGATAATGGTGCATCTAATATTACAACAACAGGTATCGTTGCGGCTGGTAGATTACAAGCCGATAATATACGAATAGATGGCAATGCTATAACTGCTACTTCTGGTACTGATCTTACGATTACTCCGGTTGCTGGTCAACAAATTGTTCTTGACGGCACGATTGAGATAGATGCAGGTGTAGTTACTGGTGCAACGAGTATTACATCTACTGCATTTGTTGGTGGACTTACGGGTAACGTCACAGGTAATGCAAGTGGTACTGCTCTGTCAGTTACACAAGCTGCTCAAAGTGCAATCACATCACTCGGAACTCTTACTACATTAACAGTTGATGATATCATAATAAATGGTGGGACTATTGGACATACATCAGATACAGATGCAATCACAATTGCTTCTGACGGTGATGTTACATTCTCACAAGATGTCGTAGTTTCTGGTAACCTAACAATAACAGGTACAACTACTCAGGTTGATACGGTTACTATGAATGCTGCAAATGCTGTAGTATTTGAAGGTGCTACTGCAGACAATAATGAAACAACTCTTACTATTATTGACCCTGATGCTGATCGTACACAAAGATTAATTAACCAAAGTGGTTATATTCCTTTACTTGCTGCAGTCACGACTACAGCAATTACATCTACACCTGAAGAAATTAATATACTAGATGACGCAGTCATAACAACTGCAGAACTTAATATATTAGATGGTGATACATCTGCAACTTCAACGACTATTGTAAGTGCTGACCGAATAATCTTGAATGACAATGGCGTCATGAAACAGGTTACGGTTACTGATCTTCAATCATTCACTAATGCAGGTTCATCAAATCCAAACCTAACTTCGGTTGGTGCACTAAATGCTGGTTCTATTACAAGTGGCTTTGGTTCAATTAATGTTGGTAGTGATAGTGTAACAACCAGTGGATTACTTACTTATGGTACATTGAACGACGGTAGTACATCACTTACAGCTACTATAGCCGAATTAAATATAATGGATGGCGATACATCTGCTAGTAGTACTACAATAGTAGACGCAGATAGAGTTGTAGTTAATGATAACGGAACAATGAAACAAGTAGCAGTAACAGATCTTTCTGCTTACTTTGACGATGAAATTACTGCAATGGGTAATCTGGTTGAAACCGGTGCACTTAATGCTGGTAGCATAACAAGTGGATTTGGTGCTATAGACATAGGCTCGAGTGCATTTACTACCACAGGAACAGGTACAATCGGTACTCTTGTGGCGAGTTCACTATTTAAAATGCCTGACAATACATCTACTAAATTCTTAGTTGCAGATGGAACTAGCTATCAAGAAGTTGCTATGTCAGGTGACGCAACATTAGCAAACACAGGCGCACTAACTATTGCAGCTACTGCTATTGAAGGATCAATGTTAAATAATAATGTTATATCCGGACAAACTGCACTTGCTTCTGGTGTTGCTGATACAGATGAATTATTAATAAGTGATGCAGGAACTTTAAAAAGAGTTGATGCAAGTGTATTTAAAACATATGCAGCAGCCGATGCTGCATCAGTTGATGATGCAACTGCTTTGGCGATCGCTTTAGGATAAAAAAAATAATAAATAAAACGGATAATACGTATAAATAGGTTGTAAGACCAAGAAATACAAGATAGGAATTAATAATGGCAAATACTTTTAGGGTGATAACGCATGATGTTATGCCTGCAAGTGCAGGTACACCCGAAACATTGTATACCTGTCCAGCCGATACAACTGCAATTGTACTCGGTTTAATATTAACAAACGTGCATACAACAACTGTTACTACCGACGTTGTGCTATCAAGTGATACAGCAACAGGGGTAAACTCAGGTGCACCTACAGCCAATACTGATGTATTTCTTTTAAAGGATGCACCACTGCCTGAAGGATCTACACTAGAAATTTTATCTGGTAATAAACTCGCTCTTCAAACCACTGATATACTAAAAATAGATTGTAGTATAGCAGATAAAGTTTCAGTAGCACTAACAATCATGGAGATAACATAATATGCCATATATAGGAAATGATCCAGTCCCCTTAATATACGGACTATTAAATGCGGTATCCGAAACAACAACTGCAACGTCAACAACTGTAGCAGATTTAGATCAATTAGTATTAAATGATGTAAGCGGAGCATCTGGTTCAAAAATGAAACAGATTGTTGTTACTGATTTAGTTGCTTATTTAGATGACGAAATTACAGCGATGCCTAACCTTGTACAAACAGGAGCATTGGATGCTGGATCGATAACATCTGGGTTTACAAGTATCGATGTTGGTGCCGGAGCAATTACAACTACTGGCATTATTACTGGTGGTACAATAGAAGCTACGACTGATACCGCGGCTGGTGACAATGCCGCAATAGGTTATACATCGGCCGAAGGTCTTATATTAACTGGTCAAGGTTCAACTAATGATGTAACAATTAAAAATGATGCAGACACAATAGTTATGCAAATAGCAACTGGCGGTACTGCTACTGAATTTATTGGAAATGTAGCTATCGGTGGTAACTTAGATGTTACAGGTACAGTAAGTTTCAGTGAAAATAACATTACTGATGTTGGCACTTTGGGTGTAGACTCTATTTTTGGTGATGCGGATTCAAACACTTCAATCACATTTTCTGGTTCAGACGTTATAACGATTGCTACTGGCGGTACAACTGCCATGACAATAGACGCTTCACAGAATACAACTTTAGCCGGAACATTAACTGCTGTTACATCAATCGGTATTGGTAGTGCAGTATTAACCGAAGCTGAAATGGAAAAACTAGACGGTATCACAAATGGTACTGCAGCTGCAAACAAAGCAGTAGTTCTTGACGGAAGTAAAAATATTGGAACAATCGGAACAATTGCTTCTGCTGCTATAACATCATCAGGTATTATCAAAACCGATGATACAACTGCTGCAACAAGTACAACAGATGGTTCATTACAAACAGATGGTGGTTTATCAGTAGCTGGCGATGCAATCATTGGTGATGATGTAACACTTATTAGTGATGCTGCGGTATTATCATTCGGTGCTGACGCAGAAGTTAGTTTAACTCACGTAGCTGATACTGGTATCTTATTAAACAGTACTAACGTAATACAATTTAACGATGCGAGTCAAAACATTGGTGCTCCGAGTGCAACAGTACTTGATATCAATGCTACAGATGAGATTGAACTCAATGCTACATTAGTAGATGTCAATGCTAACTTAGATGTTTCTGGCACTCTTGGAGTAACTGGCGTAGTTACTGCAAATGCTGGTGTAGTCATTGATGAGATGACTATTGATGCTGATACACTTACTGCTACAGACACCTTTAAGATTGATGCTGCGGCCGATATTACTCTTGATGCAGGTGGCGGAGAGATTCTCTTGCATGATGATGGAACCTATATGGGTTTCATTAGTATGAATTCATCAAACATATCAATAAAATCTGTTGTTTCAGATAAAGATATCGTATTTTTAGGTAATGACGGTGGTGCTGATGTCACTGCTCTTACACTTGATATGTCAGAAGCTGGTGCAGCTACATTCAACAATAAGGTAGTCGCAACTGAGCTTGATATATCAGGTGACGTAGACATTGATGGTACAACTAACTTAGATATTGTAGACATAGATGGTGCAGTTAACATTGCTGCCGCTACAACAATAGCTACTACTAATAAGATACAGTTCCGTGATACTGCGCTGTTTATTAACTCATCTGCTGATGGACAATTAGATCTTGCGGCTGATACAGAAATTGAACTTACTGCAACTACTGTTGATGTAGTTGGTAATTTTACTAACTCAGGCACAATTGTATCTGCAGGTAAAATTACAGCAGATGCTGGCATAGACATTGATAACTTTAATATTGATGGTACTACAATTGCACTATCATCTGGTGATCTTACTGTAGATGTTGCAGGAGATATTATCTTAAATACTGATGACGGTATTGTTAGACTTGCTGATGCTTCAGTTATATACGGTGAATTAACTAACTCATCAAGTGATTTTGTTGTTCAAGCAATGGTACAAGATAAAGATATTATCTTCAAAGGCGATGACGGTGGTTCAGGTATCACGGCATTAACTTTAGATATGTCAGATGCTGGTTCTGCAGCCTTTAACGATAAAGTAACAATAGGCGATGGTAAATTAGTTCTTAACTCAACTGCAGTTACTTCAACTGCTGCTGAATTAAATCTTTTAGATACTGCTGCTGCTAACTCTGTAGTTAATAGTAAAGCAGTTATCTATGGTTCATCTGGCGAACTTGCTGGTACGCTTTCTACTGCAGCTCAAGGAAATGTTACATCTCTTGGTACTCTCACAGCTCTGACAGTTGATGACGTTGCTATTAATGGCAAAATTATGACAATGACTGGTTCGTCCAGTGATACTGCTGTATTTACTGTTGGAACAAATGGTACTCTTAGCATTGTAACTACAGACGATGCAGCTGCTGCAGCTAATATTCAAATTACAGCTGATGGTACTGCTGAACTTGCTGGTACGACAGTTACTTTAGATTCTGGTGGCGGTATAACTCTTGATGCAGATGGTGGTACAATCACATTTGCAGATGCTGGTTCTTCACTTGGTACAATTACTTCAAGTGGATATTCAGGTACAGCTGCTGTCGCAACTACAGTTACGATTACAGATAACGAATCTACTAACGAAAATAATGCTATTATCTTTGCTGCTGGCGCAGATACTGATGGTGGTAACTTAGGACTTGAATCAGACGGAAACCTAACATATAACCCAAGTACCGGTACATTGAGTGCAACAAACTTGGTTGTGACTGGAACTCAAACAATTACTGACTCTGTCACAATGACTGCAAGTAACGCTGTTGTATTCGAAGGTTCAACTGCTGATGCACACGAAACTACATTATCAACTATAGATGCTACTGGTGATAGAACAATCAATTTACCGAATGTATCAGGTACATTGCCGGTTCTTGCGGCCGTATCTACTACACAAATTTCCAGTACTCCAGAAGAGCTTAATATATTAGACGGAGCAACTGTTGTTGTAGATGAGATCAATGCACTAGACTTAGGTAGTACTGCTGTAGGTAATGCAATTGCAAGTAAAGCAGTTATACTAGATTCAAATAAAGATTATACAGGTATAAGAAATCTTACTATTACAGGTGCTGGATCAACTGCAGCTTTGACTGCGAGCGGTATTCTCAAAACAGATGATACTACTGCAGCTACATCAACAACCGATGGTTCGCTACAAACAGATGGTGGTTTATCAGTAGCTGGCGATGCCGTTATTGGCGATGATTTATTCATGCTGAGTGATGCTGCTCAAGTAACTTTTGGTGCAGATAAAGATGTTACACTAACACACGTAGCCGATACAGGATTATTAGTCAACGCTGCAATGGTAGTCCAGTTTCGTGATTCAGCTATTAATATTGGATCACCAGCTGATGGTGACTTAGATATAAATGCCGATGATGAAATAGAACTTAATTCAACATTAATTGATGTTAATGGTAACTTAGATGTTAGTGGTACAATCGTTGGTGCAAGTACATTGTCTGCGACGACAGGAACATTTAGTGGTATTCTTAAAACAGATGATGCTACAGATGCAACTTCAACAACTGATGGTTCACTGCAAACAGATGGTGGTTTATCGGTCGCAAAAGATGCAATCATAGGTAATGATCTAAAGCTTTTATCTGACTCAGCAGTTCTTGTTTTTGGTGCTGGTTCTGATGCAACATTAACTCACACAAATGATGTTGGTTTGACTTTAAATAGTACAAACAAACTTATGTTTAACGATGCATCTCAGTTTATTCAAGGTGCAAGTGCAACTGTACTAGATATTGCTGCTACAGATGAGATAGAATTAACTGCCACACTTATTGATGTAGTTGGAAACTTAGCAGTCTCTGGAACATCTGCTATAGCAGATGCCATCACAATGGCTACAGATAAAAAAATAATATTTCGTGATACTGCAATACATATTAGTTCAACCGCTGATGGCGATTTGTCCATTGCTGCTGATGATGAAATAGATCTTACTTCAACTCTGATTGATGTCAATGGTAACTTAGATGTGAGTGGTACAATCGTTGGTGCAAGTACATTGTCTGCAACAACCGGAACATTTAGTGGTGTTCTTAAAACAGACTCTACAACAGCAGCAACATCAACAACCGATGGTTCACTACAAACCGACGGTGGTTTATCAGTTGTTTTAGACGCTGTTATTGGTGACGATATCATTATGTTGAGTGACGGTGCGGTTATACATTTTGGTACTAACTCAGAAGTTACAATGACTCACGTGCATAATGTTGGACTTACAATAACACATACTGGTACTGGCGATAACTTACCAGTTGTTTTACAATTAAAATCTGAAGAAGATGCAATTGTTGCAAATGAAGTTATTGCTTCGATTGAGTTTGCTGCTGGTGACTCTGATGGTACCGATGGTGCAACAGTTGCTGCTGGTATCCATGCGATTGCTGAGGATACATTCTCTGCATCTGCTAACGCAACAAAACTTGTGTTTACAACCGGTGTATCAGAAACTGCTGCTTCAAGTGCAACTGCTAAAATGACATTAAGTTCTGCTGGTCTTTTGACTATTGCAGACGATTTAGTAATAAAAGATGGTGGTACAATAGGTGTTGCTTCAGACGCCGATTCAATAACAATTGCTTCAAATGGTGTTGTAACATTCAGCCAAATACCGGTTTTGCCAGACAACTCTATTGACAGTGATGTATACATTGACGGAAGTATCGATAGAGCACATCTTGCTGCTGATATTATTGATGGTACTAAGATTGCTGATAACGCTATCGATTCAGAGCATTATACAGACGGATCAATAGATACTGCTCACATTGGTGCTGACCAAATAACAAACGCTAAAATTGCTGATGACCAAATTGATTCTGAACATTATGTTGATGGTTCTATTGATACAGCTCACATTGCTGATGATCAAATTACTCAAGCTAAGATGGCAAATGATTCCGTAGGTTCTGCTGAAATGAAAACTCTATCAACATTACTCATAATCAACTCAGCTGGTTCAACTGTTAAAACGTTGCACGGTGCTGGTGCATAATATATAATAAAATAATCATGATATATATAACTAGAATGAAAATATAAGGGTACGATATGACTGCAAGAGCTCCTCTACGATTGACGGATAGCAATAATAATTTAATAGAGATGACTTCAACTGAAATAACAGCGCAATTAAATCATGCTATGAATTTGTATGCCGGTTCACCGTCTGTAACATTATCTAAAGTATCAGGATCTGGTACATTAGCTTCTATGACAGATACAAGAACAGCTGCTGGTGCCGTATCAAATAGTAGTTCGGCTTTTGTTGCTGAAGGTACAACACAAGAACCACAAACAGTTACTGTTACATATGATTTGATTTCTGAATCAAGAGTAAATACTAGTCCGACATCTGATACAAATAATATAGCATTTCCGGTTTGGAATAATGGTGGTAATATTCAGGCGATGACTTATGCTGAAATGGAAGAAACATTTTTTACACCAGCAGTTAACTTATTAGCAGATGGTTCTGACAGACCTGGAACATTCAGAATTCATACAGCAACATCATTGTCAGGACATACATTGACTTCGAGCGATGCTATTTTTCTTGATACAAGAGCGAATACTGGTTTATATAGTTCAGGCGGAATACCTGAAACTGTTGATCAACCTCAAACTATTACGAGTTATTATCTATTTTCAACAGATGCAGCAACCGCGGTTACTCACAAAATACCATTTTATATTGATAATACTAATAAAAATCTAAATCAATATACACAATCTGAATGGAATGCAATACTATTGGCCGGTATAAGACATACTGCATCTGAAATTAGTGGTGTAAAATTATCATATAATATAAATGGAAGTGGTAATAATAAAGGTAGTGGTATGGTTAATACTAAATTAAATGGTAGTGGTAATTATCAAACTCGACAAGTAGGTGATGATTATCGTTCACAAGAATTTCCGGATGGTAGTGCCGCAACGATAGCTACACACCGGCTCAAATTAGATCAAATATCATAGGAAAAAAAGATGGCTCTATTAACAAAAGATAATGTGATGCAAGCAAGGTACCTTGATGCAGAGCAACAAAATATAATGGTGTTGTATATTGATTTTGATGCAGACGGAAAAGCTAGAGCAAACTATGAAATAAACATTGAAGCAGGAAGTGCGCAACATAAAGAATTACATAGTGCCGGATGGGATCATGCTAGAATAGACGCTATTACTCTTGAATATAGTATATCCAACCAACGTGAAGTTGAAGAAAAAGTTTTAGGTCATGAAGCAACGAAAATCATTGATGAAAGATTGCAAGTAACAAAGGATGCTCTTGCAAAAGCGGTTGAAGCTTTTAAGGAAACTCGAAAAATAAATGATGCTATAAAAGAAAAAATAGAAGAAAACACTGCAAGACTTAAAGAGAGTACTAAAGAAGTCTATTTAAAGAGAAATAAAGAAACTGCTAGAATGATTGCTCTTTACATATATGAAAATAATAAGGATCGAGAATGTGTTGATACGATGGTCCATATGACTTCTAGAAAAGGATATTCTTTACTGGAAATTTTAGCTCAATGTACACCAGAAGGTGGAGCAGGACCTGACAATCCAATAAAAGACATGGGACACGATGATTTGCTTAAAAAGGAACTTAGGTGGAAGACACTTGACTGGGAATAAATGAATATAATATTTGTTAAGTGGGGTACAAAGTATCC
>Ga0115572_10004123_pt1 | contig 11389 bp, 10 predicted proteins | sample COGITO_mtgs_1206_FD_88681 | JGI IMG/M metagenome (GOLD analysis project Ga0115572, IMG submission 88681) | Pelagic marine microbial communities from North Sea - COGITO_mtgs_120607 | ecosystem: Environmental > Aquatic > Marine > Epipelagic | place: Germany:Helgoland, sampling site Kabeltonne... | reverse complement strand
TTGGTAAATATTTTCGTACCTAGATCTTCGAAGGTCTTGATAAAGCCATCTCTTTCTATGGTATATCGAACAAGCTCTGAGCCGGGATTAATTCCAAATTCAGCAGCGGGTTTTAATCCCTTTGATACTGCTTGTGCGGCAATGGAAGCTGCCCTTGATATATCTTCATAGGAAGAGTTGGTACAAGAACCTATCAATCCCCACTCTACTTTCATGGGCCAATCATGTTTCTTAGCCTTTTCACGCATTTCAGATACCGGTGTTGCTAAATCGGGTGTAAATGGACCGTTTACATGTGGCTCAAGTTCTGAGAGATTGATTTTAATGACTTGATCAAAATAATTTTCAGGATTCGCGTAGACCTCGTCATCTCCTGTCAAATATTCCTTTACCTCATTGGCTAAGCCAGCAATTTCTGCACGGCCGGTCGCTCTTAAATATCGTTCCATGGCCTCATCATAACCAAAAGTAGAGGTAGTAGCCCCTATCTCTGCACCCATATTACAAATGGTGCCTTTACCTGTACAAGAAAGTGTTTTGGCTCCTTCTCCAAAGTATTCCACGATGGCACCCGTACCTCCTTTGACCGTTAATATACCTGCTACTTTAGAGATCACATCTTTGGGCGCAGTCCAACCGCTTAGCTTTCCCGTTAATTTAACTCCTATTAATTTTGGGAATTTCAATTCCCAAGCCATGCCTGCCATGACATCTACGGCATCTGCGCCTCCAACCCCTATCGCCAACATACCTAAACCTCCTGCATTTACCGTGTGTGAATCCGTACCTATCATCAAACCTCCTGGAAATGCATAATTTTCAAGAACCACTTGGTGAATGATTCCTGCACCAGGTTTCCAAAATCCTATGCCATATTTGTTGGATACAGCCTCCAAAAAGTTAAAAACTTCATTGCTTGTATTCAGCGCATTTTGTAAATCGGTACCAGCACCCATTTTGGCTTGAATCAAATGGTCACAATGTACGGTGGTGGGAGCTTCAACCCTCTTTTTGCCTGCTTGCATAAATTGAAGCAAAGCCATTTGGGCCGTCGCATCTTGTAAGGCGATGCGATCAGGAGCAAAATTGACATATGAATCACCTCTTTTGAAAACCTCGTTAGGTTCTCTTTTAAACAAATGTGAATAAAGTATTTTCTCTGATAAAGTTAATGGTCGTTCATTCAATGCTTTGGCCTTTTCAACCCTTTCCGAAATTGTTTGATAAACCTTTTTGATCATTTCAATATCAAATACCATAATGTGTAAGTTTTAGCAGCGTTCATTTGATTAACAATGCGAAGATATCTAATAAAAAAAAAATGTCTACAAGTCCTCCCGTTTTATTTATCACGTCCGTTTTTTTAATAAAGATATTTAAAAAATATCCTTAATGGCTTAGAAATTCATGAAGAGGAAAGATTTTTTAATGATCTTGGGCAGCAGCGATCCTACACATTTAAAAGTTAGGCATATATTTATCATAAGTCTATTCTTATCATATAAAATTCAATGATTTTTTAGATTTTAGGTCGTGTATTCTGATTCGTCTAAATTTGTACTTGAAGAAGACCTTGAAAGAATTATGAATTTCAGTTATTGGGAAAGAAATCAATGGTTTGAGAATCTGGATGTCATCATTATTGGTAGTGGTATTGTTGGGTTAAGTACGGCAATTCACATACTAAAATCTAAACCTCATCATAAAGTTTTGATTCTCGAAAAAGGTATCTTGCCACAAGGAGGAAGTACTAAAAATGCAGGATTTGCCTGTTTTGGAAGTCTTTCAGAGCTCATCCATGATCTAGATAACCACAGTCCAGAGGAAGTGATTGATCTGATTAGGTTGCGTTGGGAAGGATTGAATTCAATAAGGACTCTACTTGGGGATGAGCAGATTGGTTACGAATGCCATGGAGGCTATGAGCTTTTTTTAGAACAAGATCTCCCCTTATTTAACAACTGTCATGAGCGTTTAGAACATATCAATCAGCTTTTATTTCCTGTTTTTGATGCACCCGCTTTTGTTGAGCAGGCCACTCCGTTTGGCTTTGGAAATGTACATCATCACTGCTTTTTTAATCCCTTTGAAGGACAAATAGATACAGGAAAAATGATGGATGCCTTAATCAAAAAGGCCATAGGTTTAGGTGCTCATATTCTGACAAGTATGAATGTAAATAAAACATCTACTGATGGCAAAGTCTATCTTCAAAATGATTTTGAAATTCAGGGAAAAAAGATCATCGTAGCGACTAATGGTTTTGCCAATCAGCTTTTAAATATTTCGGTAGTACCTGCGCGAGCTCAAGTATTGATTACTCATAAAATCAAAAATCTAGCGATCAAGGGCACCTTTCATATGGATAAAGGCTATTATTACTTTCGAAACATCAATGATAGAATTTTATTTGGTGGCGGTCGTCAATTGGACTTGAAAAGAGAAACAACTTCCGAATTTGGTTTAAATGCACCTATACAGGAGACCCTCTCAAAACTTTTAAAATCCGTCATCTTACCACAAACTCCTTTTGAAATTGATGATCGTTGGAGCGGCATCATGGGTGTAGGAAATCAAAAAATACCATTGATAAAAATTTTTTCTGATCAACTTTACTGCGGCGTCCGATTGGGGGGAATGGGTGTAGCAATGGGTAAGCTAGTTGGTAAAAAACTAGCAGAAACAATCAAACTTTGAATATCCTCAATATAAGGGTAAAAATGCAGCCGATCTCTTCCATTTTTAATAAGAAGTGGTAGGCAGTTGTTGGTCGCCTACTCCTCACTGCTATATTAATTTTTGCTGTAAAAAAAGAATAGTACACCTAAGGCAGCGGTAATACCTACATTAGCATAGGCCGTTTAACCCGCTGCGGCACCTATAGCTATATGATATCCAATGATGGGTACCTACATCCCTTGCGTTATGGCATATATTTTCCCAAAAGCTGGCAAGGCATCATTGGCCAAATCAGCGGTTTTTCATGCAATGAGTGCCATCACTAAAAAAGCAACTCCCATAAGTTGATCTAGAGCTAATAAGGAAGGAGATATTTCAAAGCTTACCGATTCCATAAACATATCAGTAGCAAAGAGTGCACCGAGCCCATTGATCAACATGACGAGGGCTCCAATTTTGAAAATACTTTTTTAAATTCATATTTATCTGTTTTTCATTGAATTTGTAATAAATCATGGTTCAATAATATAACTCCCATTAAAGTTAGCACATTTCATAATTATTCAATCATGCGAACCATCTGACCGATAGCCTGATGACCTCTTAATATCTCAATTAAATTAATAATAAAACATAACGTATTAAAACCTGTGCCCATGCTTTATAAAAAAGGAATTTTTTAACTAAAGTTTTATAGAAAATAAAACCATGAATAATACTTCTAAAAGGTATTTGATCATCAGCAGCCTGGCTCTCATCTGGAATATTACAGGACTTCATCAGTATTTAGTTCAAGTCTACCAGTCTGAATTGGATAAGATGGCGTAAGCTCTTGAGATATAAAATTATTTCATGCACCTTCCAGCTTGGGTGAAAGGATCTTATGTGATGGCAGTTTTTGGAGGTAGCGCTGACTGCATAGTGCTACTATCAATAAGCTCTTGATTAATTAACTTTTTGGGAGCTTCGTTGCTGGGTTTTCTATTTCAGCATTATTATAACTTCTTTATTCAATCCGATATAATCTTTTCTATGAACCTTATAGGTATGCCAGTCGTCATTTTAACGATCTCTATATCTCTACTATGGAGAGCCCTTTATTACAAGAAAAAAGGGTTATATTTTTTGATGATCTTCATATTAATTAATTCCATCGATTCGATGACATTTTTCTAGATATTATGAAATCGGTTCGAATAAATTATTCTTCATTCCTTTTTTAAAATTTCTTTGCTTTATAAGTTGTTTAACTTTTCTATTCGCTGCTTACTCTGAAGCAGTAGATGCCGTAAATCAAATATATGCTTCAAATCGCTCTACCCTAATAGAGGCAGAAATACTTTGGGCTTGTCAAGCTGTAAGTTCTTACGAAATGGGTTTAACCGTCAACTGTAATTGTATGAATTACCTCCCTTATCATATTTATCAAACATAATAAAGTAATCAGTATTGAAGTCACTTATACTTCCGATGAGGATAAAAATATATAGAGGAAATGGAATCTGTATATGGTGAATTATTTTGGAGAAATGAATATTATACCCTCTCGATAGATGACTTGTTTGAAGAAATCAATAATCGTATGAGTCAAAATCCTACTAGCGCCGTGATAGCGTATGATAGAACTTATGGATTCCTAGTCTTGCAAATTTTCATATGGATGTTATGATCGCAGATGAAGAAATAGGTTAATACCTCTCTAATTTTATCCCTTAATGAGCCCACGTCGACAAACAGAAATTAATGCTTTCAGCTGCTTTGTTAAGATCCATTCCGCATGATTATAGTATGATTTTAACTTTTTTCAGTATAAATAAGTAGATAGCTCATTGTTTTATTAGTGATTGATCTTTGTCTTTAAATACTTAACCGAATAAAAAGAATTATAACTTTTATTCACACTTATGGTGTTGTCTGATCTTTTTGGTAAGCTCCTACAGATAATAACCATTTTAGATTCCTTGCCAATTAGCCTCTTAGACCCTATAGTTAATCAATCACTTATGTGTATACAAGTTGTTTAAAACATTATTCATTTTTCTTGTAATAATGATTATGACATAAGAACTATAATACTTGCGGTGAGTTGTAGTGAGTAAGATTTAAACGCTTAATTAACAAATACTTTTAATGATTAAATACAATACAGAAATTGAATTTAAACATGACTCTGGTCTATTTAATCATTCTAAAAAGTACTTTGATCAGCTCATAATCATGGCATTCAAAGCTAAAACCTCTTTAGATCGCTCAAATGAGGGTTTTATTACATTTAAAAAAAAATTGAGATCTTCTATAAAAATATTAAATATGAGTCCTAGGCTGACTATTATGACCCAGTGGATACGCTAAAAATATTATCCGAAGGCGACTCTGAAAATTAAGTACTTTATACATACCTAATGTTGGTCCCGCAACATCTCCTTTTTTTTTAACTTTTAAAGACGAGAATGTGGTCTATCGGGCCTTTATTAAAATCATATTTTACGGGTCTTGTTTATATTAATGATTTAGCTTTTTTAGAGGAGATAAAAAATCAACAATAAGAGCAGGTACTTACGTGTCCACTTTGATGAGAGGCTAAAATCAATTAATTCTTTATCAACTTTGCATTTACACTTGCTCCATTTTGATCTTCTAGTCTGACAATGTACGTACCCTTCCTTAAAACAGAGATGTCAATACGAGATTCCTTTGACCTAAATACTTCTTGACCTGAAAAATTCAAAATAATTACTTTTTTTAAGTCAAGCATCTCAATATTTAACATACCATCAGTTGGATTTGGATATATATTAAATTCATTTTCACTCCGCTGACCCAAGGCAATTTTTGGTATCAAAGGAATACCAGTAATACGGCGTGTTTGTACGAAATCTTTTAATCCATATTTAGCTTGTTTATTTGACTCATATTCAAAGGCATTTAAAAAATCTTGGTAGCTAAAATCAAATGAGTCAAAAAAATAAATATCTTTTTCAACGAATGGCTTTAACAACTCTTTGTAAAAATCAAACTTTGGAAATAAATAGGCCTCTGTAAAGTATTCATCAAATAAGCGTCCCAAATAATAATAATATCGATCTCGATATTCATCTACCTCTAAAAGCCTGCTGGATAGAGGTCTGGCCTGATTGTGCCTATAAAAATGAGTGAGATCACGCGTGGCCCAATCTCTGCCTACCCAATCTATTCCGAAGGTATTGTCCGTGTCGTAAGCAATGAATTCAAATAGACTGGTGCCTGGGTTGTAGTAGAGGTAATAATTATTATTCAGATAACTGTAACCATCCCAATGACCAATAATGGCTTCTACCGCCATTTGTCTTAGGAAACCGTCTATACCGAATACCGATTCAATTTCTGTCCTAAAGTTTGCATCAGTAGAATTATTTAAAATCCCAACAAAATGATTGAGCTCAGATCGTGTATCTATTTCTTCATTCATCTTTACATTATATAATTCAAGATCATTGATTTGACCATCATCTTCTAAGGTCGCGCTATAGGCACATTTATACAAAAAACCAGCTTCAGTGTCAAATCGCTTATCTATGAATTCATCATCGATTTGCTCAATATTTAGGTAAACTCCCTTAAATTCTTCATTGATATATACGACTGTGGGAGCTACGCGAGGAGCTAATACATTCATTAAACGATATAAATGCATACTTATAAGTTCACGGATGTGTGCCGGATCGTTGACGTTGGGTTTTAAATTTATTTTTTTATAGCTTTCGAATTTTTCTCCTCCAAATTCCTTAAAATCAATTTTATAGGATCGTTTGTTATGACCTCTGGCCGTATTTCCTCTCAGCCTTAAACCTGCATTACTTATTTTTACTTTGTCAAGCTTACTGTTCGAGAAAACAATATCTGCAGATACATAAATGTCAAGCCATCGATTCTCTTCTGCATGCAATAAAATATTATCAGAATCAGAGATAGTAATCCGTACTTCTGTGACTTCATCTTCCCGGTATAATTCATCCTTTCCCGGATTTATACTAGCATTTTGACCATGAATGCAAAGGGTAAAAATAGAGAAACTAAAAAAGAAAAAAATCTTCAAGGTGTAGAGCAATAAATGGTTTAATTAAGCAACAATTTCTTGTTCGGTAAGCTAATTAAATTAATATCTAAAAAAATAAGTTCCTTAGGAAATTATTTAGATCTTATTTCTTATTATCATGACACTTCCTTGCCAATCCATAAGTTCGATTATCGATTCAGGAATGTTTTCAACAAATACATTGACGGCCTTAGGAATCCCATCCCATGTATGATTGTAGTCATGAATAATGATGACTCCACCTGGATTCATTTTAGGATAAAAAAACTTCAAAGCTTCAAGAGTAGGCACATATAAATCTGCGTCGAGATGTACCAATGCAAATCTCTCCTGTTCCAAACCTAAAGTAGTTTCTGGGAAATATCCTTTTTTAAAGATGAGGTTATCATTACCCCCAATATAAGTTCTTACTATTTCTACCTCAGTATCAGAAAAGTTGGAAGGATCAAATTTATCCTCCTGCTGAGATTCGACTGCCAAATCTCTGGAATCAAATCCATTGAAGGTATCAAATAGATAAAGTTTTCGACCTGCATCCATCCAATGAATGGCCTTCGCCGTAACTCCCCTGTGAACCCCTAACTCAGCAAAAGCACCTGCTATTTTCATTCTTTTAAGATACTCGATCTGAAACCAAAGGTTATAAAATCGCACCCGATCTCGAAACATACGTTCCATCTTAATCAGCTGAGGAGTCACCCTCTTGAGTGCTACCGCCTGCTCCCAAGCATAAGGTTTATTGATTTTATAAGACCAAAACGTCTCGAAATATTTATATCCAATCAGTATTAAACACACACACAATACAAAGTTTAATACTTCAAACCAAGTTACGAACATAGTGAAATGATTAATGGTCTAAAAAAAACAAAATTAGTTGTTATTTATTGTCTCGCCTGAATTTTTTAAGTGCTGTATTGGGGACAATCACTGATCCATGATCCCACATGTCCATACTGTAGACGAACTCCTTTTTAATAGTCATTTTTTCAGGTTCCTTAACAAGCTCAAAAGCTTCTTTTGTCAAGTTTTGCCGATGAATCACCAATAGCTCCCATCCATTTTTTGTTTCAAATTGCATATCTAATGCAAACTTGATTTTATTCAAAGCCTTATCAAACAAGAACCGCTTTTCTTTCTTTACCATGAAGAAGTCACGATCTACAGAGAAAAACTCTCGCTTTTCAGCGTTTACATATTTCACATAATATCCCGTATCTAACTTTTCGTAAATGACTTGGGCCTTTTTGTAGTTTACTTTATGGCCTATTCCTAATAAATTAATATTTTCGGTACTTTTACCTGTAGCAAATTCATAATCAAGCTGTAGAATAGCATAATTCGTGGCAGCTATGTACAATACCCCTTGAAAAATTCCTTGTTCTTTGGGTTCAAAACTAATTTTATAAACCCATTCATCATTAAATAAGGTCAGTTCTTTTTGATAATTGTATTTCTTAGGTTTGTTAATAAACTCTAAGTTGTCCGAGTTAATATCGGTAGTATTGACCAAAAAGTTTTCTATATCCTTTCTAAGATATTCTGAACTTATTAAATAATGGGTAGTGTCATCTGAATTTATCATTAAAGTATCTATGTCTTCAGAATCCGGCTCTTCGAGCTCTAGTTTTGATGATATTATTCCCGTGCCCATTTTGTAATACAATTCGTCGTCTTCAAAACTGAGCTCAATATCTTCTGTTAAGCTCAATAATTTTTCCTCAATCTGACTTTGTATCGACTGTACTGTACTTTCTTGCAAAGAAATCCCTTCGATAGGCATAATTTTCGTTTCAGTAGCATGACTGTAAAAATCAACAATGACATCTCTATATGATTTAATATCCTCTGGAATGACCTCTAAAACTTCATTCACCAATTCCTGATCGATGTCAGTAAAGCTTGTTTTTAAGACGTTCATTCTATTTGCTTCACTGAATGGAGTAACATTGTAACTATGGTAAAAGATGTGTTTTAGCTGATTGACTTGAGGATGATTTTTAGGGAAATTTTTCTCAACTAATTTGATAATTGCTAAGGTGTTCAACGTTTGAGAGTAAACCGGTATTTCAGTTAAATTTATTTGTGCAGAACGCATCCATACGCTACCCTCTATTAATAGGGATTTAACACTGACTCTTAGAGTCTCATATCCCATGTAGCTAAAATACAATGAATCCCTCAACCTATCAGCAGCAATGTCCATGATATATACACCCTCGGAATTAGAAACGCTGCCATTGGAATAGTCATTAAAAGAAATACTAGCAAAAGGTAAGGCAAGACCAGTCTCCACATCTAAAACGCTTCCACTAATGATTTTTTTTTGAGCCCACATTGAGAGATTACAAACAATTAAAAGACCTATGAATGATATTCTCATATAATATTATTGATTTTTATAGATGTACTTTCTAAATTGACTTAATGATATAATGAGTAAGCAATAGATTACTTAACTATAATCGAAGGAATGATTCTTTTCTTTAGTTCAAACACTAGGTCAACATGGCATTATTGTATGGTCATCTTAAAAAAAATTGGAACAGCAGAAAACTACTACATTTATTTCATATCTAGGTAAAGATATCATTTGCAGCTGGGAGTCGAAATTCATTGATTGCCTAAATATATTTATCACGAAGGATGATTTAACTAAAAAGGGTGGATTAAAGACCCTTATTAGATTTGCATTAAAATATTAATTGTCGTATTTCTTATAATGATAAGGCCCAATATTTTTTTTAACGCTACCCGATACATAAGTACTTGAAAATGAAAATAATTGAAATACCCTTATTTTTTATTCATAATTAAGCTGTTTTTTCATTTTTCTTAAAAAAAAGTCATTCAGTTTTTGTTTAAAAATGGCAATTTATTAAAATGATGGTATAAATAGATCAATCAACTTAAATATCAATACATGAAAAATCTAATATTAAGCCTTTTCTGTGACTTAATCTTTAAACTGGCCATTGCTCAGGAAGATGAAGCCTATCTCATACAATTTCATTATATGGAAGTGACTGGAGACACGGAAGAGTTTATTAAAACAAATAAAGAATTTTATAAAAAATTGTCCAAAAAAGCATAACCGAAGAAAAATAAACTGACTAGGGTATGATGCAATCTTGGTCTGAGCCTAATAGATTTCTATTCTTTCATCACTCCAAAAGCCCTAAGTAATATGCTGCATTTGATCTCAGTATTTATAATAATGATGTAGCTCAAGAATTAGGACTTAAAACTCCGAATTAGTAGACTTTTAAAATAATAGCACCTTTTGAAATTTGACAAATTGTTCATAATGTGTTAAGTATACAGCAATCTAGTTATTTCAACATGAATGAGTTTAAATTCACGGACCGCCAAAAACTTGTTAATATTAATGGATTATGGGTAGAATTGGTAATTAAGACACAACAAAAAGAAAATATCGGAGCAAACTGGGCCTTTGGTATTAAATTGCCAATAACCATTGGGAATATGGCCAGATGGTAAACTACAACGGTATATCGTTTAATGGTTTCCCTTCTATGAAGGCTTTATTAAAAAGTGCCACTTATGTTGATAATTCATCTAACCCGAATAAGTATCTTGAAACATAGATGAAGGCGACTGAGGAAAAACAATTGTTAAGTGTCAGAGATGCCCGAAAACAATCTATTTGGAAATTTATAGATGATAGTTGGAATTAAACGGATATTTAACTGTTTTTGTGATATAATTACCGGGCTCTGATGTTTATAAATACCAATGAGTTCAAAAAAAACTTTCAAATAAGGACCTAAACAAAAGTCAAACGATTCAGTCTAATGAAATTATATCAATTCAAAGGATGATTAAATGTGAATAGAATTAAATTGTCTTTCAGTTTAAATATCACATGAAAACAAATCAACATAAAAACATTTACATCATTGGAGCAGGTGTTAGTGGTTTGATCGCTGCACAAAATCTAGAACAAAAGGGATATGTGCCCACGATCTTAGAGGCTACAGGTTATATTGGAGGTCGGGTAAGAACTGAAATCATAGATGGTTGGATTTTAGATGTAGGTTTTCAAGTCTTGTTAGATGCGTACCCCATGAGTAAAAAATACCTAAACTATGCCGATTTAGATCTGCAAAGATTGTCTCCTGGTGCTCGTATTTACACCGATAATGATTCCTTCATCATTGGAGATCCACTTAGAGACACCTCTATGCTCTTCCCTACCCTATTTTCTAGCATTGGATCTATGCGCGATAAGCTTAAAATATTTCAACTCAATCTCCGACTAAAAAATACGCCAATCGCAACCCTATTTAATAAAAAAGAAAAGACTACCTTGTCTCATTTACAGTCTTTAGGCTTTTCAGATAAAATCATCACTCAATTTTTTAAGCCATTTTTTTCTGGTATTTTTTTGGAGTGCGATCTTCATACTTCTAGCAGAATGTTTGAATTTATCTATAAAATGTTTGCTGAAGGTTTTGCCACCCTACCCAAGGCAGGGATAGGTGCGATCGCCAAACAATTGGCAAGTCAATTAAAGACGACTCAAATTCAGTTAAATAACGAAGTACAAAAAGTGACTACTGATTTTATAACCATGGCTTCAGGAGATCAATATCCTTATGATGTGTGCATTGT
>Ga0115572_10004119_pt1 | contig 11393 bp, 10 predicted proteins | sample COGITO_mtgs_1206_FD_88681 | JGI IMG/M metagenome (GOLD analysis project Ga0115572, IMG submission 88681) | Pelagic marine microbial communities from North Sea - COGITO_mtgs_120607 | ecosystem: Environmental > Aquatic > Marine > Epipelagic | place: Germany:Helgoland, sampling site Kabeltonne... | reverse complement strand
GGGGTGGGCCAAACAGAAGAGCAGTTGAAAGCTTCCCAAACACCTTACAAATCCGGTTCATTCCCCTTCAAAGCGAGCGGTCGTGCCCGCGCTTCGATGGATACAGACGGGTCAATTAAGGTACTTGCCCATGCCGACACCGATGAAATTCTTGGGGTCCACATGTGCGGCCCACGCGCAGCAGACATGATTGCCGAAGCAGTCGTTGCCATGGAATTCAGAGCCACGGCAGAAGACATCAGCCGCATGTCGCATGCGCACCCCACCTTCACGGAAGCCATCAAAGAAGCCGCGCTTGCTGCAACCGGAAACCGAGCGTTGCACGTGTAAGAACAACCTCCATGTCCTCCGAAACGAAAGCAATCGCAACGCCACCGACCCGACCGGCTTCGAGCTTGGTTGATTCGGAGTCTACGGCACATGATTTTGCGGCATTCCAAGCCAAAACGCTCCCTGATTTGAGCCGCATTTTCAAGCGGGAAACCCACGCATCATTGCTTTTTGACGACCATCCTGACGGCAAATGTTTGCTGGCCATCGGCGCGAAACGTTCGTTCACTTGGTCCGGCGAAAATCCCGAAAGCTTGGACGGCTGGGGTTCTTTTTTAAAGCCCGCAGGAAAATCAACTTGGGCTTTTGGCTGGCTCGGGTATGACCTCAAAAACGGCATCGAGCGGTTGGAATCGCAACGACTCGATCATGCTCAATTCCCCACGCTGCACTGGGTAGAGCCCCGTGTGGTCATCGAATGGGGAGGCGGCGACCCCGACGCCCGTATCGTCTACGGTGCTCTCGAAGAAGACGCCCAAGCGCTCTTGCTAGAAGTGCAAACTCCACTATCCTCGATGCCAGAAGCGCCTGAAATTTCGATGAAACCGCGCTGGGATGAAGCCACGTACCTCCAACGCGCGAGGCGGGTGAAAAAACACATCCAACGCGGCGATGTTTATGAACTGAACCTCTGCCAAGAATGGATGAGCAATGACAAACTGGACTCGGTTTGGGATGCCTTTGTCCGTTTGCAACATTTCACCCAATCGCCTTATTCTGCGCTTATCAAAGCGGGAGAATTTCACTTGATTTCAGGTTCACCTGAATTGTTTTTGGACAAAAAAGGCTCAACCCTTACCTCAAGCCCCATCAAGGGAACCATCGCTCGCGGCGCCAACGAAGCGGAGGACCGTGCGCTTGCTCAAGCCCTGCTTGCCGATCCAAAGGAGCGCGGCGAAAACGTGATGATTTGTGATTTGGTGCGAAACGATTTGAGCCGGATTGCCCAACCGGGAACGGTCCATGTGCCCGAGCTTTTCGGAATTCATCGCTTTCGAAGCGTGCACCAAATGATTTCTACCGTGCAATGCGAAGTCCGTCCGGAATGCGATCCTGTCGACATCTTGCGCGCGACATTTCCCATGGGCTCCATGACAGGGGCCCCCAAAGTGCGTGCCATGGAATTGATTGACGAACTAGAAGGCTGCAAGCGCGGGGTGTATTCGGGCAGCGTAGGATACTTTCAGCCCAATGGTGACTTTTCGCTGAATGTGGTGATTCGCAGTTTGTTGTACAACGCGGCAAGCGAGCGAATTTCCATGCACGTAGGTGGGGCGATTACTTCCCTTAGTGTGCCCGAAAAAGAATACCAAGAGTGCTTGCTGAAAGCGGAGGCAATGCTCAAAACCTTGCAAAAAGATGCCTAAGGACCGCGCCGGCCTCACGCAACGGATGACCTCTTGGCTGCAACAGCACGGCATTTCAGAAGAGCATAAAATCCTCGTTGGTGTCAGCGGCGGCAACGACTCGCTCGTTTTGGCTGAATGCCTCTACCGCTGCGGGCACCCCATTGAAGTCGCCCACGTCAATTACCAATTGCGCGGCAGCGAATCCGATGGAGATGCAGACCTCGTTCGCGCATGGTGCACGGCTCGGGATGTGCCACACCATGAACTGCGAGCCGAAATGACTGGAGATCGCGAAGGCGTTCAATCAGAAGCACGGCGAATCCGTTACCATTGGTTTGGGACGTTACAAGCGGCGATTCAGACATCCCTTGAGTCTCCCGTTTTCGTTGCGACCGCTCACCATTCCGATGACCAAGCCGAAACCGTGCTGCTCCATTTGTTGCGGTCGGCCGATCCGATGGCCCTTGCCGGTATGCGCTCGCTTGACCCTGTCAGCCGTCTGATACGACCATTTCTGGAAGAAAGCCGTGAAGCATTGGAAGAGCAGGCCGCGGATTGGGGATTGGACCCTCGAGAAGATTCAAGCAACCAAAAACCAGATTATCTGCGCAATCGATTGCGGCATGAAGTGCTCCCACTTTTGGAGTCTTTGCGTCCGGGAGCGGGGCGCCACCTCACACGGATTGCATCGCGATTGCAGCCCTTGGCAACGGAATCTCGTCGTGCCGTAGACGCGGCCGTGTTGCGATGTGGCAAGGATCACGGCTCCTCTTTTGAACTTGACCTGCACGCTTGGTCCAATGAGCCACTTCAGATGGAAGTGCTGCACCAGCTCTGCCGTCAATTCAAGATTAGCTCGAAAGCCACCCCTGAAATTGTCAGTTTGACCCGTTCGGGCGTTCATTCCGGCGCCCGATTTGAATCCATTGCCTGCACTGTAACGCGGGAAAAGGCCCATTTGACCTGGAATCCTCAGCCCCTATCCTCATGAGTGAACATGCCCAAGCACCCGATTTAAAGGCGGCGAAGAAGGAACTTTCCCTGCGCATTTTCCTCATCCTTGCTGCACTATTTATTGCTAGTTTGGTCGCTTGCAATCTCATCTTTCGAAAGTTTTTTCATTGGGCGCCCATCGAAGGATTGACGTTTGAACAGAGTGTTGGGCTGCTGCCCTACCCTGTCACTTTCTTGGTGACCGATTTAATCTCCGAGTGCTTTGGCAAGAAAAAAGCCAATTGGGTCGTGCTTTCGGGCCTCTTCGCTAGCGCCTTCACCTTGGTCATCATCACGGTGAGTCAATCCATTCCGGCTGCCGATTGGTCGCCCGTGAACGATGCAGAATTCAACCATGTGTTTGGATCCACCATTGTTGCGGTGAGTGCGTCGATGACAGCGTACCTATTGGCCCAATTCCTAGATGTTCGGCTGTTTCATTTTTGGAAAAAGCGCACCCAAGGGAAAAAACTCTGGTTGCGCAACAACCTCAGCACAATCCCTTCTCAATTCATTGACACATTCGCCGTCCTGTTTTTGATGTGTACTGCCGGCCAAATTCAGTGGGCATTATTTGGCACGTTGTTATTAAATGGCGTGGTTTTCAAGGTAATCGTGGCACTTCTAGACACGCCATTGGTGTACTTGGGCAGTTGGCTCATTCGCCGTCCTTTTGGCCTGAAACTTGGAGAAGAAATCGAATTGTAATCGTTTTCGAAGGCAGAATTTCCCTGCGATAACGAACGTTTGCACCGTCCGCATCGATTCCCGGTTCTGTACGTTTTATATTCGCGATGCAATGAATTTGATCAACCGCTTCCAACGTCTATTGAGAATAGCCCTAGGGATTTGCCTGATAGCCACTTCCTCAGCTACGCTCCAAGCGCAAATATTGGACCCCGTTTCATGGTCTTTCTCCATCCATGAAGCTGAAGAAGAGGGTCAACTGGACCTTGTCTTTCATGCTGAAGTTGAGCCGTGCTGGCACATCTACAGCCAGTTTCTAGATGACCCCAACGGACCGCTTCCGACTTATTTTGAGTTGGAATTCCCCTCCGGCGTGGAGGCCATTGGATCCGTGGAAGAATGTGTGCCCATTGTGGAGTATGATCCCAACTTCATGATGGATTTGAAGTTTTTTGAGGAAGAGGTAAATTGGGTCCAGACAATCCGATTGAACGAGCAGGCTGACGCTGTTGTGAAAGGGTACCTCAGCTTCATGGTCTGCGACGAATCACGCTGCTTACCTCCTGAAGACATCGATTTCAGTTTCAACCTCAACGATGCTCCCTTGCCGCCATTGGAAAACCGCTGCCCTCCTTCCAAGCACCTTTGCCATGGGGAAGAAGGCGGTTTGCAGATGGAGGAACAATCGGGGATTTTGGAACCGGTCGCGTGGAGTACGGAGGTCTACAAAACCTCAAACGAGGCCGAGTACGAGCTCATTTTCCACGCTACAGTCGATCCTTGCTGGCACCTGTACAGCCAATTCATTGAAGGCTTTGACGGTCCGATGGCGACTGCGTTTGCTGTGGATTGGCCCGCAGGGCTAGAGGCCATAGGCGATGCAGAAGAATGCGAGCCCACCGTTAAGTTTGATCGGCAGTTCAACATGGATGTGCCTTATTTTGAAGAGGAAGTCTACTTCGTACAGCGGTTTCGAGCCGAGGAATCTGCGGATGCGACACTCTCAGGCTTCATCACCTACATGGCATGCGATGATGAGCGCTGTGTCTTCCCCCCTGATTTTCACTTCAAAGTGAGCCTCGCTGATTGGAGCAGCGCCTCTGAAGCCAGCGACCGACCGGTGATTTGCCCGAGTTTGCAACATCTGTGCACCGGTGTGGACTCAACCGCAACATCGGAAAATAACGATGAGAAGAAAGAGGGTTTGTTGGGTGTTTTCCTGCTGGGAATGTTGCTCGGATTCGCAGCACTTCTAACGCCCTGTGTATTCCCTATGATTCCGATGACGGTGAGTTTTTTCACCAAACAATCCAAAACACGATCGGAGGGTGTCCGCAACGCCTTGATCTATGGGTTCTTCATCATATTCATCTACACCGGATTGGGCCTGCTACTTACGGCAGTGTTTGGAGTGGACATTCTCAACGTGATCTCAACCGATCCGTTCTTCAATGTCTTTCTCTTCCTCTTATTGCTGGTTTTTGGTGCGAGTTTCTTGGGGGCTTTCGAAATTCAATTGCCTGCTAGCTGGGCGAATAAGACCGATGAAGCTGCTGACAAAGGCGGTTTGCTTGGAATCTTCTTCATGGCCGCGACGTTGGCCATTGTTTCATTCTCCTGCACGGGGCCATTGGTCGGTAGTGCGCTTGCAGGCGCCGCAACCGGCTCATTCGCGGCACCTACTGCCGTCATGTTTGGATTCTCACTGGCACTCGCCTTGCCTTTTATGTTGTTTTCCGCCTTCCCCGGCTGGCTCAACTCTTTGCCCCAATCAGGTGGTTGGCTGAACAGCGTCAAAGTTGTTTTGGGACTCTTGGAAATAGGATTCGCTTTCAAGTTTCTTTCCAATGCGGACTTGGTGCTTCAACTTGGATTGCTCCAGCGGGAATTGTTCATTGCGATCTGGGTCGCCGTGGTGTTGTGCATTGCTTTCTACCTCTTCGGCTGGATTCTGTTCCCACATGATTCAAAGACCGAACGAATCGGTGTTTTCCGCTTTTCCATGGGCATGGTTTTCCTCACATTGGCCATCTACTTGGTGCCTGGGATGTGGGGCGCTCCAGTCAAGCTCATCAGCGGATTTCCACCACCAATGTTTTACAGCGAATGGAGCCAAGGCAGCACGGGAGGATCCGATGGGCACTCCTCAGGACATGTGGAAGCGCGATTCACAGATTACGAAGAAGGCCTCGCTGCGGCCATCGCAGAGAACAAGCCGCTTGCTTTGGACTTCACCGGTTGGGCTTGCGTGAATTGCCGGAAAATGGAGGAGCAAGTTTGGCCCGACGCGGAAGTTGCAGACATGCTTACGAATGATGTCGTGCTCGTTTCGCTCTATGTCGATGAGCGCAAAGCCTTGCCCGCATCCGAACAAAGAGAAGAGATGTACGGTGGCAAATCGTTCAAGATTAAAACCGTCGGAAACAAATGGTCTTACCTGCAAGCGTCGGAATTCAATACAAATTCACAGCCGTTTTACGTTTTGCTCGATCATGATGGCCAGCCTTTATCAGAAGGCGTAGGATACGATCCCGATCCCGAGGTGTTTGTTGACTTCCTTGAACGAGGCCTACAACGATTCCAAAATTGAAGGACGAAATGCACCCGGGCAACCACAAAAACCTTCTCACGCATTTGGATTAACGCCGCAGCTTCGCACCATGAACAAAAAGGAACGCATATCCGAGCATTTTGAACAAGCCGCCCAATTATTGGAGCAGGTTCGTAGCGATTCGGAATTCATGGAATCTGTCGAAATCGGTGCGGATGCAATGGCAAAATGCATCGCTGCAGGAGGGAAAATTATTTCATGTGGCAACGGAGGCTCCATGAGCGATGCCATGCACTTTGCCGAAGAGCTGAGCGGCCGTTACCGCGAACATCGGCCCGGCATTGCCGCCATATCGTGCAGTGACCCATCGCACATTACTTGCGTGGGTAACGACTACGGGTTTGAATTCATCTTTTCGCGATTTGTAGAAGCGGTAGGAAAAACAGGCGATGCACTCCTCGCCATATCTACCAGTGGCAACAGTGCCAATGTGTTAGAAGCAGCAAAGGAAGCCAAAGCCAAAGGCATGATGGTCATTGGACTCACGGGAAGAGGTGGCGGAAAGCTCAAAGCGTTGTGCGACGTCGTGATCGACGTACCATGGAATGGCTTTGCCGATCGGGTTCAAGAGGTGCACATCAAGGTCATTCACGCCTGGATTGATGCCATCGAGCGTCAGCAGTAAATCGAAATTACATGTTGGCTTCAACGCACGGAGTCGGAATTTCCGGCTCGAGCGCGCGCATGGTGTCGGTTCAAGTTCACCGCACCAAAGGCGCACGCATTCACGCTTCGGGGATTTCATGGAATGCAATGAGGCATTGCCTCGCGCGGGTTTTCGCCGCCTTTGAAACATGCGGATGGCAGAGGCCTTCAGGTGCGATCACCTTGCACGTTGGCCCTGAAATGCATCATGCCCATACCGCTCACCTCGATTTGCCGATTGCCATTGGTCTCCTCACTAGCATGGGCTATATCCCCTCCGAAGTTGTGGAACATTCCCTTTTCATTGGAGAAATAGCGCTGGATGGCAGCCTCTCCTCCACCACAAGCGTCCCTCAATTCGAAATCGTCAACGTTCCTTCCCCTCGAAACGTGTGGAACATTTACACCCCTGGGCTGATCCAGCCTCCGCCACAAACAAAAGAAAAAAGGCACATTCATCGCCGATGCAGCCACTTAAGTGAATTGGTGGAAGCGTTGAATGGCCAGCGACAGTTGCCTATTTTGAGATCGAAAAACAGCTGGAACGGACGCATCAAACGAATGGATGAAACCGCATCCCTATTCGAAACCATTCGGCTCAACAATCAGCAGCGATTGGCGCTGCTGGTCGCAGCTGCAGGACAGCATCACACTTTGATCATTGGGCCTCCCGGAACGGGTAAATCGATGATGGCACGTTGCATCCATGAACTTTTGCCTCCTTTGAATGAAGCCACGGCGATGAAGCTTCAGGGTTGGCATACTTCACGCGGTGAAACCATGCCCCTCTCCGAAGTCCCTCCGTTTCGGGCTCCACACGCCCAATCCTCTGCCGCTGGACTCTTTGGCACATGGAATAAAGAACGTGCCGTTGCCGGAGAGTGCACCATGGCCCATGGTGGTGTACTTGCCTTGGATGAATTTCCTGAATTTAATCGGAGTTGCATTGAAAGCCTGCGCACACCCATGGAACAACAAACCATCCAGATTGGGCGGACTTCCGGCGCACTCCATTTGCCTTTTCAAGCCCTCGTGGTCGCCACGGCCAATCCGTGCCCCTGTGGTTTTTTTCAAGACAGACAGCGCAAATGCTCATGCACTGCCAGTGTCATCAACCGGTACTTGCATCGCATCACGGGACCGATCAGCGCGCGTTTTCAACTTCATTTGGAAACCACTGTCGAGAAGGGCGTGGATTCGGCGTTGCCTTCTGAAGCAACGACCGGATTGTCCTCATTGGCAAATGCGCGCGCCGCTGTCCAGCAGGTTCGAAAGATCCTGACCGACCAGCCTGGACTCGACCTCACCTGGGACACTGCGAGCGTTAAGGCCCTCGAAGATCATACGAGCCATCATCGCTGCTCGCTGCGGGAAGTACATTCTTTGAAAAACATCGCTCGTACGCACGCGTTGATCAAGGAATGGCCCGAATGCTCCAAAAACTCAAGGCCTGAAATTGACATGGAAAGTGTTGCTTTCGCCTGCCAATTCCGGATATTTGACCGTCCCAATTGGTGGAAAAACGGACAAAGTACCAATTGGCGCAATTACCCCTCTGAAGCAATTAAACCTGATATACGATGAATCCTGAATCTTCACGCCGTGTGATTGCCTGCCGGGGGATTACACCTCAAATCCACGACAGTTGCTGGCTGGCTCCGAATGCATCCGTAATTGGCCAGGTCACGATGGCCGAAGAAAGTTCGTGTTGGTTCAATGCCGTTATCCGGGGGGATGTTTCACCCATTACCATCGGAAAGCGGGTCAATATTCAGGATGGTGCGGTCATTCACGGGACGCTCGACAAAAGCCAAACCACCATTGAAGATGATGCCAGTATTGGGCATAATGCAATCGTGCATGGTGCGCTCGTTGGATCCGGTGCATTGATTGGAATGGGAGCAATTGTCATGGACGGAGCGACGATTGGTCGGGGAGCCGTCGTCGCGGCAGGAGCCGTCATCCTTGAGAATACAGAAGTACCTCCTAACACCCTTTGGGCGGGTGTTCCCGCTACGAATCGTGGGATGGTCCGCGCGGAATTGAAGGCATCCCTGGCCGATACTTCAAAACGTTACGTTGATTACACCAAGTGGTTTGATTGAAGTTCCCGTGGACAAAACGACTTAAGCCTGACCGCTCAGCTTCCGTTCCTCCAAAATCACAGGAGATCCAAAAAATCGCTTCGCTCCCAGCTGGAACGAACGGGTCAAATCTGAAACGATGAAGCGCCTTCGTCCCGGATTTTGAGAATCTGATTCTCCCATCACAAAGTCATCGCTCGCCTCACTCAATGCGCGAGCGACCGAATCTGCGCTGTCGATGACTTCCACACCCTCGGGCAATAAGCTGGAGATCTCTTGAGAAATGAGCGGATAATGCGTGCACCCCAGGACGAGCGCTTTGATGCCATCGAAGGTTCCCTCCGCGAGGTACGCCTCAATCAAGGCGGACGAAACTTTGCCGGCATGAAAACCTTCTTCAATCGCGGATGCCAGCAACGGTGTGGCCTTGGCTTTGACCCGACAACCTCGCTCCTCCAACAACCGCTGATACCATCCAGACTCAATGGTTGCACGGGTCCCAATCACACCTATGTATTGACCTTCAAATCGTTGGACTACCGCCGCAACCACCGGTTGAATCACGTCAATGACCGGAATTGAGGCTCCAGCGATTCTTCGCACCTCTTCCAGTGCATTGCTCGAAGCCGAATTGCAGGCTATGACAATCGCTCCGCATTCCAAATCCACCAATTCCCGCGTGATTCGAGCCGCATAATGCCGAATCAATTCTGGGCTTTTCTCCCCGTATGGAAGGTGCGCTGTGTCCCCAAAATAAATCAAAGGATGCTGTGGAAACCGTTTTGAAATCGCCCGAGCGACTGTCAATCCTCCGATTCCAGAATCAAATATTCCAATGGGTCGAAAGGCCTTTGGCACAGCCAACAGCTTACATGCCGAGCTTGGAGCGAACCAATCCGCCTACATCTTCACCTCCCGTGTAAACAGTGGCTCCTGAGCTTGTGTCAAAGATGTAAGTGAATCCATTTTCCGCCCCCACGCCATTGATGGCCTCTTGAACCCGCTCAATCATGGGCATCAATAACTGTTGTTCCAATTGAGCCAATTAGTTCTGCACGGTTGCCCCGAACTCTTGCATGCCTTGGTCCAACGATTGCAGTTCGCGTTCTTTCTGCTGGCGAATGGCATCCGGCCACGTCTCACCCTTTGCCTGGTATTCCGCAAACTTCGTTTGCAAATCCTGTTGCATGCGTGCAATTTCGGCTTCATACTCAGCCGCTCGCGCTTCAATGGCAGTCTGAGCATCTGCTCTTTCCGGCATATTGAGCAGGATCTCCTGCGAATCAATGTGTCCAAATTTTTGTGCTAACCCCGAAAATGAGATGGCGGTCACCATTCCGATGACCATTATAACGTGCTTCATATTGTAGATGATTTGATACTTAAATGATGATGGAAGGACTTGCAAGCCCTTCGCGCTAATTCTTGCCTTTGCTGTTTACTGTGTTTCCTCCTCGCATCCCACTCGCTGCTCCGCGCATCCGATCTGTTGCCGCTCCCTTTCCTTGCTCCATGGCGTCTTTGGCCTTGTCTTTCAATGACTTGCCTTCCTCGCCCTCTTTTGTCTCGGATTCCAATGTTTCGCCCGGAACATAGCCCAATGCCTTGATCAAGCGATCCGAAATATCGTACTTCGGATTGGTATAAAGCATATTGCTTTGATTGCTCTTGTCAAATACAACCATGTAACCGCTGCCACTCGCGATGTCCTTGAGTTCTTCGAATACCTGGTCTTGCACGGGCTGAATCAATTCCTGGCGCTTTTGAAACAACTCCCCGTCGACGCCAAATTTCGATTTCTGCAGTTCCCGCGCCTCCAATCGTTTGGTGCTGATTTCCTCTTCACGTTTTGCCCGCATCTCTGCAGTCAACAAAACACGCTCCGCACGATACGCAAGCTCCAAGCGTTCAATCGATTGGAGCTTTGTTTCAATCTCCACCTGCCAATCAATGGCCAACTGGTTGAGTTCGGACTGGGCATCGGCATATTCCTGCAAATGCAGCAGCACGTAGTCGGTATCCACGTAAGCAAACTTCTGTGCCTGCGCGACAGAGATGCTCGCTAAAACAGCGACCGTGGCAATGAGCAAATTTCTATTTCGTTTCATTTCAAATGTTCGTTAGAGGTCACCGGTATTCATGCCGATGCTAAAGTGAAATTGACCGCGCGACATGTTCGGTTGCGTTGGAATGTCATCCAAGCGCCAGCCATAATCCAAACCAAGCAGACCAAACATAGGAAGGAAGATTCTCATCCCCACTCCCGCAGATCGATAAACTTCGAACGGATTGAACTCACGCGCATCTGCCCACGTTTTCCCGGCATCCATGAATGCAAGCATGTAAATGGTTGCGCTCGGATTGGTGGACAGCGGGTAGCGCAACTCCGCTCCATATTTTGCGATGACAGGTGCCCCCGTATTTTGATCCGGCATGGTCAATGACAAATCATCGAATCCACGCAAATTGATGATTTCTCTGCCATCCAAGACGAATCCGCTGAGGAATACACCCCCTAGGTAGAAGCGCTCAAACGGCGACAGCCCGACGACTCGGTTGTATTGGCCTATGAGTCCGATTCCCGCGTGCGTTCGCAAGACCAACGTTCGCGGGTTTTCACCTGCCGACTGAGTCAAAGGAGTGTACCATTCGGCTTTCACCTTCCATTTGTGGTATTCTACCCATCGAAACCGG
>Ga0115572_10004117_pt1 | contig 11398 bp, 9 predicted proteins | sample COGITO_mtgs_1206_FD_88681 | JGI IMG/M metagenome (GOLD analysis project Ga0115572, IMG submission 88681) | Pelagic marine microbial communities from North Sea - COGITO_mtgs_120607 | ecosystem: Environmental > Aquatic > Marine > Epipelagic | place: Germany:Helgoland, sampling site Kabeltonne... | reverse complement strand
GTGCTGAAATTTTTAGAGTCTTTATTGCCTGGTAAAATTCTAAAAATACCGCCACCCCTATTATTGATGATGATGATTCGAAAATTTGAAGGAATGTAATTATTCCAAAGGGCGTTGTTATCGTAGAAAAAACTTAAGTCTCCAGTAATAAAAACTGTTGGTTGGTTTGAAATTCGAGCCGCACCAATGGCTGTACTGGTAGATCCATCAATACCACTCGTACCGCGATTACAAAAAACGGTTAGGGTTGGATTGAGTTCAAACAACTGCAAATAGCGAATCGTAGAACTGTTACCCGATTGCAACATATAATTATTAGGAATCTGTTTCAAAACACGGTCAAAAGCCTTAAAATCGCTAAAAGGTATTGACTTTAAATACTTCTTATGTTTTTGGAGTCGGCGTATTTTGACACGATTCCATGTTTCAAAATAAGTGCTCACTGAAAATGAATCCACAGAAGCATTTAGTTGTTCAAAAAAGGTATTAACTGAACATTTAAAATGTTTAGTCAAACAAAAAAAGGTGTCATTGGCTTGGATCTCATCTACATGCCAATGCGTTTTAGGGGGATTGGTTCGTAGAAATGTTTTGATTTTTTTAGACACAATCATCCCCCCAAAAGTGAGTAATAAATCAGGTTGTAATGCCTCAAAATCGGTTGCATCTAAAGGCGTGATTAATTGATCAATACTTGCAAAAAAATTCAGATGGTGTAAATTGGATGTTGTTTCTGTAAGTACAATCACAGAGGGATCCTCTGCTATCAATTTTAAATACATTTCTTGAACACAATTAGGAGGGTTCACTCCTACTAAAATCATTTTTCGCTTGGAAGAATGCCATTTTTTAATGGTTGGTTTAGAAAGGGAAAAAGGCTTCTTATTTGTTTGAATTTTAATTGGTTTTACTTCAGATTTAAGCTCCTCAGTAGTTTCATATAAGGGCTCCGAAAAAGGTACGTTTATATGCACAGGTCCACACTCAGATTTTGCAAGCTGAAGTGCTTTATCTATTCGTGAATTATTGTTTTTGACTGTTTTTAAAAGGGGCTTTTTAAAATGATCTTTTAGATTTGCTTCAAACAGAATATGGGAACCAAAAATATGAGGTTGTGTAATCGTTTGGCCATCTCCAATATTGATAAGATGCTCTGGGCGGTCTGCTGAAATCACAACAAGTGGAACTCGACTGTAAAACGCTTCGGTAATCGATGGATAATAATTGACAAGGGCACTTCCAGAAGTACAAACCAAGGCAACAGGCTGTTGCAGTTGTTGAGCCATTCCTAAGGCAAAAAACCCTGCAGAACGTTCATCAACAATACTGTAACACTCAAAGAACTCGTGATTTGTAAATCCGATTGTCAAGGGTGCATTTCGACTCCCCGGAGAAATCACAATATGCTGGATATTATGGTATTCACAGAGTTGAACAATCGCTTGCGCTGAAGGCTGTTTGGACTTTATCATTGACTGACAAAGTTATTTAATTTTTAGGGTTTAAATTGAAATGAAATAATAAATATTTCCTAAAGGTTTAGAGCACCTTTTTTATCGTTTGAATCTTGTTTTCAGTCTCCATACATTCGATCTGGGGATCAGAGTTTTTTGTAATTCCTCCTCCACTGTAAAGAATTGCTAGAGTATCTTTTAACTGCATGCAACGTAAATTTACGGCGAGTTGCGTAGCCTTACGAACTGTTTGATAAGCTCTGTTTTCAATATTTCTTTTTGAGTTTCTAAGAGTTGATTTTTTAGGGATGTTTAATTCTCCAAAAAAACCGGCATAAAACTCTCGATTATAGGATTCATTTGATTTGATAAATTCTAACGCTTTTGTTCGAGGTGTACCACATACTGCTGGTGTTGGATGAATCGCTCGTAAGAGTTGTTTTAAACTCTGATTTGTTGATTTTAAACGGCCCGTGACATGTGTTTGAAGATGCAACAACTGACCCGCTTTGAGAGTGTGTGGTCCAGAGGTTTTAATAGGCTCTAAATAATCCGATAAAACTTCGACTAAATAATCTGTTACAAACGCATGTTCATCTAAATTCTTTGAATCCCATTCAACTTTTTCTGAGGATTTTAAAATTTGAGTTCCTGCAACTGCCATTGTACATACAGCCTTTCCTTCAAGTGTTAAAAGATTTTCTGGGGAGGCTCCAAGCCAAAAACCTGTTTGAGGATGAAACCAACAATAGGTAAACGCTGTGGGATAGTTTTGTACTAATTTTTTAAAAATATCAAGTGGGTTTGAGTGTTCTAAATTACATTTGAATTGCCTAGAAAGCACAACCTTTTCTAATTCTGAAGTATTGATTTCATCGATCGCTTTGGACACTAGATTTAGGTGATCATTTTTAGATTTAACTGATTGCGGATCACTTGATTGATCAAAAACTTCAAAATCTTGTTGTTCTAATTGAATGACCGTCGAAGACTCAAAAGGAATGTAGTAACTATCATTTTCAGAGTCAAAGGGTGCAAATACAAATCCGCTTTCAGAATAATCACTTATTATATGAGTATCTGTATTGATTTGAATGTATGCTGTAATAGGTTGATTCTCTGGTTTAGAAAAAAGAACAAAGGGTCGTTTTGATTGAATCGCTGTATTGATTTGGTTAAAAAAATCAGTCGAAGTCATCTGTTAGTGTTCTTTAGGAAGTGATACCGTTGTCAGTTTACAAGAAGATACTAATTGATTGTCCCCATCTGTAACTTCAATATTAAAAATCTGCATGGTTCTTCCTCTGTGAATAAAGGTGGCTTTGGCATAGACAAAGCCTTCTTTTACGCTTTTAATGTGGTTGGCAGAAATATCAATGCCTCTGACAAAATAGTTTTTAGTATCTAAAAAAATATGTGCTGCAAAACTTCCAACGGTTTCAGCGAGTGCCGCTGTGGCGCCTCCATGCAATACTCCGTCGGGTTGATATACGCGTTTATCGACAGGCATTTTAGCAATTACAAAGTCTTCTCCTGCATCGACAAATTCAATGTTTAGGGTTTCCATTAAGGTGTCTTTACAAGCTGCGGTTGCGGCTTGAATAATCTGGTCTTTTGTTGGACTCATTTAAGTATGATTTGTGTGTAAAGTTACAAAAACCAAAGCCGAAGTCAATGTCTAAACTGCGTTAAAAAAGTGCAAAAAAAAAGGCTGTCTTTTCAGACAGCCCTAATTTAATATCTACTTGTAATTCAATTCTTAAGCTGTTTTCTTAACTGCTAAGCTATAAATCACTAAACCGAATCCGATTTTGTTGATTGCATCAGCAATGTTGTATAAAACATCCATGTCTAACCCAAGGTTAGCAAAAGAAGAATACCACTGTCCATCAGCTGTACCTACTAGGTAACCTAATGGATAAATGATCCATCCAACAAGTACAAACCAGCAAAGGATTTTGTGAGCTGCTAGTACATCACCACCAGCTTCTTTAGCAAGTTTTGCTGCTCCACCTAACCATATTTCGTAAACGATAGCAAAGTAAGCTACTGCAGAGAAAAAGCCCCAAAGTGCTGCACTACCTGGGTAAACTGCTTCACCTAAGTAACCTGTTACTAACATAATTACTGAAAGTACAATCATTTTTGTAAGCAATGATTTTTTAGCTCCAGCCACTTTAAGTATTAGGTAAAACTCAACACACATTAATGGCACTGTTAGAATCCAATCTACATAACGGAAGAATGTTGGAGACTCCATGTTTGAAGCCCAATAATCTCTCATGTAGAAATAATGAACTGCTGCAATAAAAGTAATTAAACCAGAAACTAAAACAGAAGTTCTCCATTTTTTGTCAAATTGGTTTAATGATAAAAAGAAAAAGGCAGAAGCTGCCATCATTGCCATACACCCAACGAAGAATGTAAAACCTACATAATCAGTAGGATCCATTTTGGCTACTAAAGGTAAAAATAAGTTTGTCATTTTTAAAAGTTTTTGTTAGTTATTGTTTAAACAAATATATAAAAATTTAAACTAATTGTTGAGCATTTCGTAAGTTTGTGTGTTAGAATAATAGATTTAACACTATTTTATGAATAATATTTTCAATTTCTCAATCGTTGCTAGCTTCTTAGGTTTGTGGATAACTACACATGTACCAGAGAGTTTTGAACTTATATTAGGCTTTGTCTTAATTTTTACATTTGGAATGGTTCATGGATCAAACGATTTATTGATTGTTAATAAAATTTTAAACAATTCTAAATATTACTCCAAATTCACACTGCTAACGGCTTATCTATTGATAGTATCGATTGCAGTCTTATTTTTTTATTGGATGCCTTCCCTAGCAATGATTTTATTCATTCTTTTTAGTGCCTACCACTTTGGAGAACAGCATTGGGAGCATCTTTTTTCAAAAACTAATTCTATACTTAAACCTATATTCTATTTTTCCTACGGAATGCTAATCTTGTTTTTGTTGTTTATTTTTAACGATACAGAGGTAAAATTGATCGTATCTGAAATTACAGGCTATGAGGTCACAAATTTATACAGTAAAATCATTCTCGCCATTTTGGGTAGCTTTATAGGAGTTATATTGGCAATTGATTTTTTCACAAAACGCCTCCCTTTAGAAGTTATTTTAAAAGAGTTATTTACTTTGGCCGTTTTGGCGATAATTTTTTCATCTTCATCTTTGATATGGGGGTTTAGTATTTATTTTATTCTTTGGCATAGCATTCCCTCCTTAATAGAACAAATTACATTTATATATGGTGATGTAAAAACCGATTCTACTTTAAAATACTGTAAAGCAGCGTTGCCTTACTGGATTATTTCATTAGTTGGAATGGTTATCTTATATGCAATTTTCAGTAGTGAGAAACAGTTCTATTCTTTGTTTTTTGCTTTTATTGCTGCGGTCACATTTCCTCATGCCTTTGTAATGCTAAATATGTTTTCCAAAAAAAAAGCACAACCCTGAATTGATTGTGCTTTTCTTTATCAAATAAAAACTACGTTTATTTCACTTCTTCGAAATCTACGTCTTCAACGTTGTCTTCTTGAGATGCTTCAGCATCTGAAGGAGCCGCTTGAGCGTCTTGAGCGCCTTCTTGGGCTTTGTACATTTCTTCGCTAGCAGCTTTCCATGCTTCATTGATTTTTTCTAAAGCAGGGTCAATAATTGCGATGTCTTTAGATTCGTAGGCAGCTTTCAATTCTTCTAAAGCAGCTTCAATTGGTTGTTTTTTATCATCTGATAATTTATCACCAAATTCTTTAAGCTGATTTTCTGTTTGAAAAATCATAGCATCTGCTGCGTTCAGCTTATCTGCTGTTTCTTTAGCTTTCGCATCTGATTCTGCATTTGCTTCTGCATCTTGTTTCATCTTTTCGATTTCTTCTTCAGTTAAACCAGAAGACGCTTCAATACGAATATCTTGGGATTTATTGGTCGCTTTATCAGTAGCTGAAACCTTAATGATCCCATTGGCATCAATATCAAATGTGACTTCAATTTGTGGCGTTCCGCGCTGTGCAGGTGGAAGTCCATCTAAATGAAAACGTCCAATCGTTTTATTATCTGCTGCCATGGCACGCTCTCCTTGAAGGACATGAATTTCAACAGATGGCTGATTGTCTGCTGCCGTTGAGAATACTTGAGATTTTTTAGTTGGAATGGTTGTATTAGACTCAATTAATTTGGTCATAACATTCCCCATTGTTTCAATTCCTAAAGATAATGGTGTAACGTCTAATAATAAAACATCTTTCACATCACCAGTTAAAACCCCACCTTGAATTGCAGCACCTACCGCTACAACCTCATCAGGGTTCACTCCTTTATTAGGTTTCTTTCCAAAGAATTTTTCTACCGCTTCTTGAACTGCAGGAATTCGAGTTGAACCCCCTACTAAAATAATTTCATCAATGTCACTTGTTGATAAACCTGCTGCTTTTAAAGCGGTTTGACAAGGTGCAATTGTTCTTTTTACTAGATCGTCAATAAGTTGTTCGAATTTTGCTTTTGACAGTGAACGTACCAAGTGTTTTGGGCCGCTTGCAGTGGCTGTTACATAAGGTAAATTGATTTCTGTTTGTGCAGAAGATGACAATTCTATTTTAGCTTTCTCTGCAGCTTCTTTTAAACGTTGAAGCGCCATAGGGTCTTCACGTAAATCTAAATTTTCTTCCGCTTTAAATTCTTCTGCTAACCAGTTGATGATCTTTTCATCAACATCATCTCCTCCTAAATGTGTGTCACCATCAGTTGCAAGTACTTCAAATACGCCATCTCCTAATTCTAATACAGAAACATCATGCGTTCCTCCACCAAAATCAAAAACAACAATTGTTTGATCTTTTCCTTTTTTATCCATTCCGTATGCCAATGCAGCCGCTGTAGGCTCATTGATAATACGTCTTACTTTTAAGCCTGCAATCTCACCCGCTTCTTTAGTCGCTTGGCGTTGAGCATCGTTAAAATAAGCTGGGACTGTAATCACCGCTTCTGAAACTTCTTGATCCAAAAACTCTTCAGCAGTTTTTTTCATTTTTTGAAGCACCATTGCCGATAATTCTTGAGGCGTATATAAACGACCATCAATATCAACTCGAGGTGTATCATTGTCTCCTTTTACAACTTTATAAGGTACACGACCTACTTCTTGTTTAGATTCTGAGAATTTATTCCCCATAAAACGTTTAATTGAATAAACAGTTTTGGTTGGATTGGTGACCGCTTGACGTTTTGCAGGGTCTCCTACTTTAATTTCGCCACCATCCACAAAAGCGATGACAGACGGCGTTGTACGTCGCCCTTCGGCATTTGTAATGACAACAGGCTCATTTCCTTCCATTACGGAAACACAAGAGTTTGTAGTTCCTAAATCGATTCCAATAATCTTACTCATAATTTATATAATTTAATTTTTTGTTTTAATATTACGCAATCATTAAGTCAATCATTGTGCCAATACAACAAGACTGACACGATGTCAGATTTTAAAACTTAAAAATATATGCTCTAATTAAGACTTTGGTACAGCCTTTGCACTTGAACAAGTAATCTTAAATAAATACATCATGAAAAAATTAGTATCATTATTATCAGCTCTATTAGTTATGTCTTGTGTCATCGAAGAAGGAATTGACGGCAGGGATGGCAGAGATGGAGGACTGATTGTATCTAGTGCATTTGAAATTGTAGTGGATTTTAATGCTCAAAATAACTATCAGATTATAGAACCCTATGGATTTGACGTTTTTGAATATGACGTTACTTTAGTTTATGTTTTATGGGAAATAGATAATGGACAAGAGGTTTGGAGATTATTACCACAAAGCACTATTTTTGGCGGAGGCGCAACACTTTCCTATAATTTTGATTTTACGCGATACGATGTTAAACTATTTTTAGAAGGGACTGCCGATTTTGATGCTCTTGATTCTGTTTGGACTCAAAATGTTGTTTTCAGGGTTGTAGTAGTTCCAGCAGATAACCTAAGTAGTTTTAACAATCCTGAAATGACTGATTTCAATCTTTCTAACATACAACAGCGTTATTAACCCCGTAACCTTATATTTTTTACAATAAGCATCTTAAAAAAACAATGCGTTTTTAGTATGCTTTTTTTTATTCTATTTCGAGTTGTTGCACAAATAACGGAACTTATATACTTATTTAGTACTTTTACACTCTATCATAAATTATAACCAATTATGTCAGCATCAAAAAAAGAATACAAAAGAGTGACTGTCAAATCGTTAGTCGAAATGAAGTCCTTGGGTGAAAAAATATCCATGCTTACAGCCTATGATTATACCATGGCTAAAATTGTAGATGGCGCAGGTATTGATGTTATTTTGGTAGGCGATTCTGCCAGTAATGTAATGGCAGGTCATGAAACTACGCTTCCAATTACATTGGATCAAATGATTTACCACGCGTCTTCTGTAGTGCGTGCAATCGAACGTGCACTGGTCGTGGTTGACTTACCTTTTGGAACTTATCAAAGTGATCCAAAAGAAGCCTTACGCTCTGCAATTCGGATCATGAAAGAAAGTGGTGGACATGCCGTAAAACTAGAAGGTGGTAAAGAAATTAAAGACTCTATTAAAAAAATATTGAATGCCGGAATCCCTGTAATGGGACACTTAGGACTTACCCCACAATCCATCTATAAATTTGGAACGTACACGGTAAGAGCTAAAGAAGAGGAAGAAGCTTTACGTTTAATTGAAGATGCCAAACTTTTGGAACGCCTCGGATGTTTTGCTTTGGTTCTTGAAAAAATTCCAGCTGCTTTGGCAAAACAAGTTGCCGAGAGTATCAGCATCCCAGTGATTGGAATTGGAGCTGGTGGAGGTGTTGATGGACAAGTCTTAGTATTGCATGATATGCTTGGAATGACACAAGAATTTCATCCACGATTTTTACGTCGCTATATGAATCTACACGAAGAAATGACCACAGCTATTTCTAAATACGTGGACGATGTAAAATCTTCTGAATTTCCTAATAAAAATGAACAGTATTAATATAGATGAGTAAGATTGTTTCAAATATTGACAACCTTCAAATTCTACATGAAGACAATCATTTAATTATTATCAATAAACGTTCTGGAGATCTTGTTCAAGGCGATAAAACTGGGGACACCCCACTCAGTGATCTTGTAAAAGGCTACATAAAAAAGAAGTATGACAAACCAGGTGCTGTATATTTGGGAGTCACACATCGATTGGATCGTCCCACTACTGGAATTGTTGTGTTTGCAAAAACTTCCAAAGCTTTATCGAGAATGAATGCATTGTTTTTAAACAAAAAAATTGATAAAACCTACTGGGCAGTTGTCAAAAACAAGCCTGCAAAATCAAAAGACACACTGATTCATTGGCTTAAAAAGAACCCAAAAAACAATAAATCAAAAGCATACACAAAAGAAGTGGATCAAAGTAAAGAAGCGGTTCTACATTTCGATGTAATTCACAGCTTAGATCGCTACCACCTTCTGGAAATAAACCTTGAAACTGGCAGACACCACCAAATAAGAAGTCAACTATCTACCATAGGAAGTCCTATTAAAGGCGATTTAAAATATGGATTTGACCGAAGTAACTCGGATGGAAGTATCCACTTGCATGCACGAAATATTTCATTTATTCACCCTGTAAATAAGCAATTGATAAACGTTAGTGCGCCCCCTCCAAACGAAGTTTTATGGAAAGAATGCATTAAACATGTTTAGACTATGGAAGCAAAGTTAATTTTAGAAACTCAGAAACAGTATTTTCTAACTCGTGCAACTCGTGATGTGAATGCACTTAAGAATTTACTCGTTAAACTACGCAAAGAAATTATTTCCAGAGAAGAGGCTATTTACGAAGCGCTTTACAAGGATTTTAAAAAATCTAAATTTGAAGCCTATTTAAGTGAAGTTGGTATTATCATTTCAGAAATTGACGCTACTTTAAAACATATTGACTCTTGGTCGAAGCCGAAAAGAGTAAGAGCATCAGGACTCAACTTTCCTTCTAAAGACTATATTTATAGTGAGCCTTATGGGAATGTACTGATTATTGCACCATGGAACTACCCGTTTCAGTTGGCGGTTGCTCCTCTTATTGCTGCCATTGCTGCAGGCAATACGGTTGTTCTAAAACCGAGTGAACACACAAGCCATACCTCGCAGTTATTAGAAGACCTTCTAAGCACTGTGTTTACCCCTGAACATGTTAAGGTTGTTCAAGGTGGGGTACCAGAAACGACTTTACTTTTAAAGGAACGCTGGGATTACATTTTTTTCACTGGAAGTGTCGCGGTTGGAAAAATTGTAGCCAAAGCAGCAGCCCCGTTTTTAACGCCAGTAACTCTCGAATTAGGTGGAAAAAACCCTTGTATCATTGACGCTACCATGCATACGCAATTAGTTGCAAAACGATTGGTATGGGGTAAATTTGTCAATGCAGGTCAAACTTGTATTGCACCTGATTATTTATTGGTACATAACTCGATAAAAACACAATTAATTCATGATTTAAAGTCTGAAATCACAAAAGCTTACGGCACAAACCCGCAAACATCTGAAGACTATCCTCGAATCGTTAATTCCGCCCACTTATCAAGGTTGATTGCTATGCTTAAGGACTCTGAAGTTATTTTTGGTGGCACATACGATGCCTCAGATTCCTACCTCGCTCCTACACTAATTAACGAACCTTCAATGGATTCGGAAGTGATGAAAGGTGAAATATTTGGTCCTATCCTGCCTATTTTGAGTTATGAAACTGAAAATGACATCCAATCCATCTTAAGCCATTATGACAAACCTCTTGGGTTTTATGTCTTTTCATCTGACTCCTCTTTCTACAAAAAAATGATTGAAACCTATAGCTTTGGTGGAGGTACAATAAACGATACAATGATTCATTTTGGAAACTCTAAATTACCCTTTGGAGGGGTCGGAGAAAGTGGTATTGGAACCTATCACGGAAAGCTTGGATTTGATACATTTTCACACAAAAAAGGGATTGTTATTAAAGCAAATTGGCTAGACATTCCGCTGCGTTATGCCCCTTACACAAACAAACTTAAAAATCTGAAACGACTCTTTAAATTCTTCAGCTAAAAGGCATTAAATCAACATATTTATCGTCATAGTTTTTTCTTATAGTTAATTTATAAAAACTTGACAACCATATATTTAAGTTTATAAATCAAATCTTTAGTTTAATATATAAGATATTACCCCAACCACCCTTCACGATCTAAGCTTCTATACTGAATAGCCTCACTAATATGGGAACTTTCTATTGAAATTTTGTCTTCTAAATCGGCAATTGTTCTGGCTACTTTTAGGATACGATCGTAGGCACAGGCTGATAAATTTAAACGTTCCATTGCGGTTTTCAAAAGCTGCATCGATGAGGCATCGAGTTTGCGGTATTTTCTAATTTGTTTGGTATTCATTTGTGCGTTGTAATGCACAACCTCCGAATCTTCAAAGCGTTTGGTTTGAACTGCGCGTGCTTTGGTAACCCGTTTTCTAATATTCACAGAAGACTCTCCTTTACGCTCGTCCGATAATTTTTCAAAAGGAACAGGTGTCACCTCAATATGAATATCAATACGATCCAATAATGGTCCCGAAATTTTACCCAAATAACGCTGCATCTCTGTTGCAGAAGACATCATTGGTGCATTTGGATCATTGAAATATCCACTTGGACTGGGATTCATACTGGCTACCAACATAAAACTACTGGGATAAGTGACTGTAAACTTAGCACGTGAAATTGTAACCTCTCTATCTTCTAAAGGCTGTCGCATCACTTCTAAGACTTCCCGTTTAAACTCGGGCAATTCATCTAAAAACAATACGCCATTATGAGACAATGAAATCTCTCCTGGTTGCGGATAACTCCCTCCCCCTAC
>Ga0115572_10004113_pt1 | contig 11402 bp, 11 predicted proteins | sample COGITO_mtgs_1206_FD_88681 | JGI IMG/M metagenome (GOLD analysis project Ga0115572, IMG submission 88681) | Pelagic marine microbial communities from North Sea - COGITO_mtgs_120607 | ecosystem: Environmental > Aquatic > Marine > Epipelagic | place: Germany:Helgoland, sampling site Kabeltonne... | reverse complement strand
GAGATGATTCCCGGTGCCTCCAGAGGCATCCGCGTAGTCGAGCAGTTTAATGGTATCCCCATTGTTGGCCGCGTAGCCGCAGGCGAACCGATTCTGGCAGAGCAGAATATTGAAGACTACCAGGAGATGCCCTCGGGCAGCTTCCACCCCCATGCGGATTACTTTTTGCGTGTCCAGGGTCAGAGTATGGTCGATGTTGGCATTATGGATGGCGACCTGCTGGCCGTGCATCAGCAGCCCACGGCAGAGAATCAACAGATTGTGGTCGCCCGGGTAGATGGCGAGGTAACAGTTAAACGCCTAAAACGTACCCGCAGCAAACATGAGATTCATCTTTTGCCGGAAAACCGCGATTACTCGCCAATTATGGTCGATCTCAGGGCTCAGGACTTTGCTATTGAAGGTTTGGCGGTTGGAGTAGTTCGAGTAGCTATGTAACGCTGCCCCTTTGATAACGGCCAGCTCACTGAAGGCGAGCTGGCTTTCACATCAAATTAATTCTCTTTAGTTCCTTTCTCAGGGTAATCCTGCATAACCAACTCAGAATAATCAGGAAGCTGATAAACGGTCTGAGCCACATCAGTATCTTCAGCATCATCTATACCATCGTAATCAGCATCAACTGATTTACCCGCATCCTCAGGAAAAGCATCACGGTAGTTTAGAACACCGTCCCCATCAGCGTCGCCATCTGGATCATAAACAGCCCCCAAGAAACTTGGATCACCAATGGTATCTCCGATCTCATAAGCATTCACCAGCATTGCGCCAGTCGGGGGAACATCACCGTCTAACTGCACGGCAAATGTGTGATCAGGGGTAGATAAAGTTTCCTGCAATGACAGGCCCGCACAGTTTTCAATAGCTACCTGTGCATAAACCGTACGAGGCCTTAACTGACGCACAAGATACTCATTTCCATCATCCCCAGTCACCAGCGCGCCATCAGGAACATCAAATGCAGGAATCATCTCCGCTCCGGTTAGAGCAATGCCAACAGGGTTCCCCGATTGATCATATTCATAATCGCAATTAGTCGCTAGCGACCCATCCTCCAGTGACCTGCAGGCTCTCGGCACCTCTAAACCGTTGCCACCCACCACCATGGACTCGAGAACGCCATCATTATTATAGGTTACCTGCCCTCCTGCAAAACGATCGCCATTGGCATCGTAAACACCATAGCCAAAATTTGGCACGTAGCGCCAGCTTACATCGCGATTTAGACAAACCTCAGCGGAACTCCAATTAGCCCCCGATGCTTGTCGAACAGTTTCTTGATATAGAAAAAAAACCGGATTAAAAGCAAGGTTGGTCGAATTAATTTGAATGGGAATGCCGTCAGGAAAATTCATTGGTGAGTTCTCAAAAAAATACAAGCCTGCGACCGTGCCATAGCCAGAATTATTTTCTTGATAAATAATATTAGAAGTATAGAACTCACTTTGCTGCCCAATAGGAGTAGTTTGCGTGATAAGATGGCCGTCAACCCACGTCATCATCTTATATTGAATCCGACTGTTATCTAATCTCCGCGATTGCGTTGAAACCCTATAAAGGGAGACGCCAGCTGAACCAAATATATTTCGTACAACCGACATAATGCCGAAAGGATTAGCGTCGCTGACCTCTTCTTCAACAGTCAGCTTGGCCCTGTCCATTGACAGCCCCCCTAGCCAAGACTCAATTATCAACGGTGAGTCTGAGTCTCGCTGGGTTGAACGGAAAATATAGGCATCGTTACTTTCATTAATAGAGCAATCATTATCATTTAAGTTCGCTTTGTATGCCTGAGACGTTGCCCCGTCCTCACCCACCTTAAAATTGGTAAAGTTTTGATACTCAGAATTATTAAAGGTACAAAGCGCCTTATTCAAACCGCTAAAAGGAGTTTGCGAAACAAACTGGTGATACAGGTCGACAGTAAAATCAGTCCAGATTGGCTTACTCTTGTCAGTTACATCATCTCGCGTAAAGCCACTGGCATGGGTAGTGATCATCACCAACAGAGCAACCAGAGCAGTCTTTGAAGAAATAATTAATTTATTCATCAGTCACCCCCAGAAGAGAACAAACTGACTTCTGCAGGCAACGCCTTGATCGATAGCTCTTGGATAACAGGTTCCAGCGGAGTGTTCTGCTGTATATCAGCACTGCTATTTGAGCCCCCGCCTCCGCATGAGGCAAGACAAAATAAAGCTAAGGCAAAAGATGATATGTGACTGAGGGAAACGCGCATACTAGACCTAGGCTTTCGTTATTATTTACTCGAAAAGTACACCAAAGTATGCAATGGCGTCAACCCTGCCAAAAATGTCTGGATGGTGCTTAGTCTAAAGATTGGTCATAGCAAAGCTATAGGCCTCAACTGGATTGCCATCAAACACATGCTCCTGCAGGATTGTTTCGATCACTTCCGGCGTACAGCTGTGGTACCAAGTGCCATCTGGGTAGCTGAGCATAATCGGGCCCTGGCGGCAAATCCGCAGGCAGTCAACTTTGGATCTGTACACCCCGGAATCCACATCCAGCAAATTTAACTCTCGAATCCGTCGTTTTAAATAATCCCAGGACTCATTGGCCTGCTCCTCCGAGGCACATTTGCCTGCAGTGCAGAGCAACAAATGCTGGCGCGCCGTGCTGACTTTGCGCTGGGCCGCCAGTGCTTTAAGAATATCTGTATTAGCCATAAGAGACGCTGAAATACCGAAAAATAAAAAAACAGAACCAGATAGAGGGTCTAGTGCAATGTCGGGCGGGTTTCATCGCCACTGTCAGCGTCCGGTGCCCTCTCCTCATTGATCTCAAACACAGTTTGAATGCCGGCATCCATCATGCTTTTAGCTACCTCAACATGCTTGCCGTCAAGATAGTTCAGCACCTCAGGAGAAAAGGTAATGCGCACCAGCGGCTCATCCGAGCCAGATCGCTGCAATGCAACTTCACCATCTTCCATCATCACCAGTTCAAATTCTGTTAGTGCCATTATTTTATTCCACAGGTTTTGTTTAATCTTAGCATCAGGGCAGGCGGTAATCGACCACAGAGTTTAAAACTCGACCATCATATCCCGCTGACGAGTGACCAGTTCTTGCATCTGGCTCAGCCAATAGGCAGCCCGCTCAATATTCCATGCGACCAATCTGGCGCCATCTGCAGCGCTGGCATCCACGGCAATCATGGGCAACCGGTCTGCATCCATCTCAGCTTTGCGAATCACCGGTAGCTGGTACACCTGTGCCTTTGCGCGCAATAGCTCAGCTGCCCAAGATTCGGTATCTGCCGCTAGATATTGCATCTCTGTGGCCTCAGCCGGACATTTGCCATCTGCCGCCAGCAGTTCAACCAGTTTATCGGCGCTGACCGCTAGCCCCGGCTCCGCTAATTTGTAATTGCTGGCCACATCCTGCAGATGCCAATGCCAGGCCTGGGACAGCTGCACCGCCACCGACTGAGCAATTGCCTCAGCCTGGTGACTGTCTCTGTAACCACTCTGGTTCGATGTTGTTACTGTATCAGCCAGTGCCAGCAAATGGCGCGCAAACAGTAGCTTTTGATTGGTTGCTGACAGATAAGCCGAGAGTGCCACAGGACTTAGCTGCTGCCTTTTTCGGCAGCCGCCCAGCGACCATTGCTGTAAAAAGCACTCCAGCCCGACGGCTTGCCATCATTCTCGCTGCGCACATACTGCTCTTTGGTCTTGCGGCTGTAGCGCACCACAGTCGGTAAACCATCCGGATCTTCGGTGGGTGCAGTAAGCAAAAATTGATATTTGCTGTCGATCTGCTCTTTGTAAGGCAGCAGCTCTGTAACCAGAGGCGCCCTTGTCTCGCGATGACGGGGAAACTGACTGGCCGCCAGGAAAATACCAGAGGCACCGTCCCGCAACACATAATGATCTTCCACCTTGAGGCAGCGCAGTTCAGGCATGGCAATTGGATCCACCTTGGGGGGCGCAGCTTCGCCATTGCGCAGCAACTTGCGGGTATTTTTGCAGGGCTCATCTGGAGCTGTCTCGCCGGTACAACCGAAGTACTTGCCAAAGCGACCGGTTTTAAGCTGCATCTCACTGCCGCACTTATCACAATCAATCACTGGCCCTTCATAGCCCTTAATCACATATTGGCCAAACTCAACTTCATGGCCAATACAGTCAGGGTTATTACCGCAGACATGTAGCTTGCGGGTTTCATCCAGCAGGTAGCTATCCATGGAGGTGTTGCACAGCTTGCAGCGATGCTTGTGCAGCAACAGCTTGGATTCCGCTTCATCATCCTCTTCAATATTGACGGCTTCGTCGCCAGCGGTCAGATTGACCGTGTGCTTGCAGCGCTCTTTGGGCGGCAATGCATAGCCGGAACAGCCGAGGAACACGCCGGTGCCCGCGGTTCTGATCATCATCGGACGACCGCATTTGGAGCATTCAATATCAGTCGCCGAAGGACTGTTGGGGCGCATGCCGCCCTCTTCATTCTGGGCACTGCCGACCTTCTGGCTAAAGTCCCCATAGAAACGATTGAGCAACTGCTTCCAGTTGAGCTTGCCCTCGGCGATATCATCCAGCTGTTCTTCCATGGTTGCGGTAAAGCCATAATCCATGAGGTCGGTAAAATTTTCTGACAGCCGGTCAGTGACAATATCACCGATCTTCTCTGCGTAGAGACGCTTGTTCTCAATCCGCACATAGCCGCGATCCTGAATGGTCGATATAATCGACGCATAGGTAGAGGGGCGACCAATACCGCGCTTTTCCAGATCCTTGACCAGTGCCGCTTCAGAGTAGCGCGCCGTGGGTTTGGTAAAGTGCTGCTGGGGAATCAGCGCCAGCATATTCATCGGATCACCAGCCTGTAGATCAGGCAGCTCATCATCTTCATCTCTGGCGGGCATAACCGCGAGATAACCATCAAAGCGCGTTACGCGACCTTTGCACTGCATCTCATAATCATCCGCAGCCACAGTAATGGTAGTAGCAGTAAACTCCGCCTGGGCCATCTGGCAGGCCACAAACTGCTGCCAGATCATCTGATACAGCCGGCGAGCATCCACTTCCATATCCCCCAGATCACCGGGAGAAATATCAACATTTGATGGGCGAATCGCTTCGTGAGCATCCTGGGCACCAGACTTGCTGCTGTAGCTAATCGGCTCCTCCGGCAAATATTTTGCCCCAAAGCGCTGCTGAATAAAGTCGCGACAGGCACCCACCGCGTCGGCACTCAAATTGGTTGAGTCGGTACGCATGTAGGTGATGTAGCCAGCCTCATACAGGCGCTGGGCCATCATCATGGTTTTCTTAACCCCAAAGCCGAGGCGCGTGCTGGCACCCTGCTGCAGAGTTGATGTTATAAATGGTGCTGAAGGCTTGGATTTGGTTGGCTTGTCTTCCCGTTTGCTGACCACATAGTCCGCTTCGCGCAATGTGGCCAGAGCAGTATCGGCCTGATCTTTATTGACCGGACGGAAACCCTTGCCCTGATATTTTTTAATATCAAAGCGCAGCTTAAACTCGTCATCAGAATCCTGACCCTGCTGGTTCTCAAGATCTGCCTGCACTGTCCAGTACTCTTCCGGAATAAAGGCTCGAATCTCGCGCTCACGCTCGACAATCAGCTTTACTGCCACCGACTGCACACGACCAGCGGAAAGGCCGCGGCCCACCTTTGCCCACAGCAGCGGCGATACCATAAAGCCAACCACCCGATCGAGAAAGCGGCGTGCCTGCTGGGCATCTACTCGATTGGTGTCCAGTTCGCCTGGATCTTCAAAGGCTTTGCGTATCGCCTTTTTGGTAATTTCATTAAAAACAACCCGCTTATAGCGGCTGTCTTCACCGCCAATCACCTTGGTCAAATGCCAGGCAATGGCCTCTCCCTCTCTATCCATATCCGTTGCCAGATAGACAGTGTCAGCATTTTTGGCCAGTTTCTTAAGTTCGGCAACTACCTTTTCTTTGCCCGGCAGTACTGCATACTCCGCCTGCCAGTCATTTTCAGGATCGATGCCCATACTTTTAACCAGCTGGGTTCTGGTTTTCTTCTGTTTGTGAACGACTTTTTCTTCGGCAGACATTTTGCGCGTGTTGGCCGCCTGACGAGCTCGCTCTTTGGGGTCAGTAGTGGTGCGATTGGCACCGGTAGGAAGGTCGCGAACATGGCCGACACTGGATTTGACCACAAAGTCATCACCCAGATAGCGGTTGATCGTTTTGGCTTTCGCCGGTGACTCTACAATAACTAATGATTTACCCATAGGGGCTTCAATTCCTTAATAATACAATTCCAATTCTATTAAATCCCAGTGGCAAACCCATCAATTTGCCCACTTTGACAACTCCAGAGACCGCATGTATACGCGTTTGCCTAACCTCTGGTCAACCCTCACAGACAAATTTCTTCGGCTTTTTGTCGCAATCCAGGCAAAAGTTCACTGATTGACTGCACATCAGAAACCTCTCCCCGCTCATCCCAGATAACGCCGATACCGGCACTATTGGCAATTATTGCGCTGACCGTTTCGGGCATTTTTCCGATCGTCTCAGCAATGATCTCATGCAACTCAGGCCTGGCCTGATTACCAAACCAGCGCCAGCCACTGCAATGAGAATCCCAGCCTCGCTCGCTGTAATTCTGCAAAACCCAGTTCTGACGGCACTGGCTGTCAGTCCATGGCAACCGGTAACAGACGCACTCAAGGCGCAGTTCATCATCCCTGGCATCCGGGCGCCGGTGCAGGCTGACCTGCAATGTCAAGCTACTGGCAAGGCGTCGCAACTCGGTCACGCGGCGCTGATGGGGCGATTGCTTGAGCCACATCAATGGCGAGCACACCAGTGCTACACCAAACAGTATTAACAACCATGTCATTTCGTACTACTCTTAACAGTGAATATTTTAACGGACTACAATTCGTTGTTCGGTATACTCGTTTCCATTAATTAACAGGGGTAAATCATCATGTCCACGTACAAACATGTCCTGGTCGGCCTGGATCTCTCTACAGAATCACAGCAAGTGATAGATCGCGTCAAGCTGCTTTTTAACCGGGGCGACACAAAGATCTCTCTGTGCCATATTCTTGAGCCGCTGGCTTTCACTTACGGTGGCGATATTCCTGTAGATCTTTCCGATGTGCAAAACCAGCTGCAACAGCAGGCCACTGACCGCCTGGCGTCACTGGCACAACAACTGGATATCCCCGAGCAAGACCAGCATATTGTGCTCGGCCACCCGGCCCAGGAGATGCACAATATGGCCAAGAGTGAAAATATTGATTTAATAGTAGTAGGCAGTCATGGTCGTCACGGACTGGCGCTTATTTTTGGTTCGACTAGTAATTCCGTATTGCATGGCGCCAGCTGTGATGTGCTGGCAGTAAGAATCACCGACAAATAAAGTCAGTGCAATCAACCCGCCTACAGGCTCGCATTCTGCTGGCGGAACTGGTAACTTTCTGACTTAAACAAATCTTGAGTCGCCGGGCAGCTAAGGGAAATAATGTTTACTCTGATATCAGCATCTAGGTCATCATTGCTGACCTTCCTGCTTCTGCACCTGGCTCTGCTATCAGGCACAGGTCAATCTGCAACTCCCTTCCAAGAGCAATTAACCCAGCAGCAATTCGCCCAGCAGAAATTAACCCAGCAGCGCAGCGATTACAGCACAGCCCTTGCCATGGCGCGCAAAGGTCAGTGGCAGGCTCTGCGGGATTTTCGCAGCAGACTGCAAGACTACCCTCTGTATGAATATCTGGTTTACGCCGACCTCAGCGCTAACCTGCACTATAAATACCGAGCTAAAATTGCAGATTACCTAGCCAGATATCAGGGCAATGTAAAAGAAATCCATCTGCGAAACCGTTGGCTGGATTATTTGTCCAGTCACGGTTACTGGACTGCCTACACCGAGTTCTATCGCGACAGTAGTGCCAGCAGCAGCCAGAGGTGCAACTACTATCTCGCCCATCACCGGCTGGGTAATAAAAGTAAAGCCATTGCCGGCGGACTCTCAGTCTGGGTCGAGGGCAAGTCCCTGCCAAAAACCTGCGATAAATTATTTGGCATCCTGATTAAAGGCGGTCATATCAGTGAGAAACTGGCATGGCAGCGCTTTAACGCAGCACTGCTCAAGCATAACTACCAGCTCGCCCGGTACCTTAAACGCTTCTTCCGCAGTCCCAATTACAAACGCCTGTACCAGCTTTATTATGATGCTGATCGCAAGCCCCACAGTATTAGTCAACGTCACAACTTCACCAGTCAAACCGTTGAAGAGCTAAATATTCTGGAGCGTGGGCTTGGCCGTCTAGCTGCCCGCAACGCCCAACAGGCATTAAAACACTGGACCCGCTATCAGTTGAGCCACGAATTCAGCCACAGCGCCCAGGCACGGATTATCAGCGCCATTATCAAAAACCTATATGCCCAGGGCCACAGAAAGGCCGCGGACAGCTACCATATCGATAATATTCGCCTACTTAACCAGACCCTCGATGGCAGCCTGACAGAATGGCGTATTCGCCAGTCACTGGCACAGCTAGACTGGCCCAAAGTCAGGGCCTGGCTCGGGCGACTGCCCCATGCTAGTCAGGAAAAACCACTGTGGCGCTACTGGCAGATTCGCAGCCTGGAGTCCGACCCCAGCACCACAGAGAACCCTGAAATTCTGCAGCTGACTCGCAAGCTGGCAAAGGAGCGGGATTTCTACGGATTTCTGGCCAGTGAAAGAATTGGCGCCGAATACAGCATTAATCATCACCCATTGATTATTGATCAGCAAAGGCTGGATGCCATAGCAGCAATGCCAGCCATACAACGAGCGCGGGAATTGCATTTCCATGGCTCCAGCCTGGATGCCAATCGTGAATGGGCCAGTGGCAATGCCAACTTCCAATATCAGGACTGGCTTGCGGCAGCAGTTCTGGCCAGTCAGTGGCGCTGGCATAACAAAGCCATTGCCAGCCTCGGGACGGCCAGATACTGGGACGATGTGGAGATTAGATTCCCTCTGGCCTACAAGGATCAAATTAGCGCCGCTGCCAGCAAAACCGGGATCCCCGACTATAGTCTGTTTGCACTGGCCCGTCAGGAGAGCGCCTTTAACCCGTCCGCAACCTCCAGTGCTGGTGCCAGAGGCCTGATTCAGGTGATGCCCGCCACGGCCAGTGCCACGGCAAGAAAATACAAGATTCCCTACAGATCAAAAACACAGTTGCATAATGCTGGCACCAACCTCGCCATTGGTGCCAGCTATTACCGGGGCCTGCTGGAACAATTTGACTACAATCGTATACTGGCCACTGCAGCTTACAATGCCGGGCCCAGCCGGGTAAATCAATGGCTAGCCAAGAGCCAGAGTAAACTGCCCTTTGATGTGTGGATGACATTGATTCCCTACCGGGAAACTCGCAGCTATGTCAGTAATGTGCTGATGTATTCAGTATTATATTCACGCAAACTCGGCCTCAAGACGCCCCTGTTAACTCAGCATGAAAAAGACAGGCTACTTTAATTACCGACTATAATGCAGACCAAATACCCCCGCAGGATTCGCTGAAAGCCCCTGTGGGCCATTCTCAGGGACTTTACCGCGGTGCTTTGTGATGTTAGTAGATATTGGTGTAAACCTCTCCAGCAAGCGTTTTAGCGCTGATATAGAAGATGTATTGCAGCGGGCTCAGGATGCAGGAGTCAGCCAGCTGGTGCTAACCGGCACCTCAGTCGCAGAAAGTGAAGCTGTGTTAGCTCTATGCGAACAACACAGTAGCCAGTTTCCAGACATGCTGTTCGCTACCTGCGGCATACATCCTCATGATGCCCAATCACTCAACAATGAGTCGATGGACAGACTGCGGGGACTGGCCAACCACCAGCAGGTAGTGGCAGTGGGCGAGACCGGGCTTGACTTCAATCGCAATCTTTCCAGCCCCAAAGCCCAGGAGCTAGCTTTTGAAGCCCAGCTTGAATTGGCGATAGAACTAAAAATGCCGCTATTTATGCATGAGCGCGATGCATCTAGGCGTCAGCTGGAGATTCTAGGCAGCTACAGAGACCAGTTTAGCCAGGGGGTTATCCATTGTTTTACCGGGGATAAAAAAACATTGTTCAGCTATTTGGATATGGATCTGCATATCGGCATTACCGGCTGGGTCTGCGATGAAAGGCGCGGCATAGAGTTGCAAAAAATTGTCCACAATATTCCCCTTGAGCGGCTGATGATTGAAACCGATGCCCCCTATCTGCTGCCGAGAAATATGCCGACCCCACCCAAGGGCAAACGCAATGAGCCTGCATTTTTGGAATATGTGCTGTCCGGTATCGCCGCAGTGAGGCAGGAAACCCCAGAGCAAATTGCTGCTGCGACCAGTGCCACAGCGAGAGGGTTTTTTAGTCTTGATGGGTCAATCTAGTCGATCTCTAGCTGGCTGATCCCGGCCTAACTGGTCTCGAGAGCATCACCCACGGTCAGATTGCCATTGCCAAGAATCTGGGCACGCAACCCCCCTCTACCCACCAAATCCGGCAAAATCCTGACCCCCAAACGCTTCTGCAGGCTGGCACAGGGTTCACAGAGTTGCACGCCGTAGAATTTGGTACCGTTAATCTGAAAATGCTTGCCAACCAGATCATTTAGCCGGATATTACGGGTCACCAGATTACGACGCAGATCGCTCTCGTGAAACTGATTGCCCGTGTTGGCATTAAATTCCTCGATGGCCTCAGCTTCAACTAACGTGATTTCCCAGTCCGGCTGGCCTTTGTAGTTGGAGCGATTTTTCCCAGTCTCGGAATAATAGCGATCCCCAACAATGCCCTTGCCTGCTCGAACCGCTACTGAATTATGGCCACTGACACCAGCGCCTTTTTCTGCCGCCACATAGATTGCAGCAATAATTCCTTCAGACATAACTTGATTCTCCTTAATCAGTTAAGACTTTGTACATACTGTTTTTCGGCTGGCTAAACACCGAGCGAACCATGGGCTCGAACAGCGACAGCTTTAGCTCAGGCATCGCCGGATCAAAGGAGGGATCATCGTACTTGGCAATAAAACGAGCCGTGCGTTTAAAGTGATCACTATCGCGAAACTCATCGCGCATATTGCGATCTCCGCCAATGAAATGAAAGAAGTTATAGCCCTGGAAAATAGCATGGTGCTCTATCATCCAGTGGTTTGCCTCAGATACAAAAGGCTGCAGTATGGCGGCAGCCACATCCGCATGGTTGGCACTACCCAATGTGTCGCCAATATCATGGAGCAGAGCACAGACTACATATTCATCGTCCTCACCGGCGTCGGCTGCCCGGTGAGCGGTCTGCAGTGAGTGCTGCAAGCGGTCGACGGCAAAGCCACCATAATCGCCGGTCAACAGCTCCATATGGGTCAAAATACGATCCGGTAACT
>Ga0115572_10004112_pt1 | contig 11404 bp, 10 predicted proteins | sample COGITO_mtgs_1206_FD_88681 | JGI IMG/M metagenome (GOLD analysis project Ga0115572, IMG submission 88681) | Pelagic marine microbial communities from North Sea - COGITO_mtgs_120607 | ecosystem: Environmental > Aquatic > Marine > Epipelagic | place: Germany:Helgoland, sampling site Kabeltonne... | reverse complement strand
TGTCAGCGAGCTCGTCTAATAGCAAAAGCTCGCCGTGGGAAACTGATAATATCCGTGATGGTACAGGCGAGTCGGCGCGTCTCAGGTGGAGTTCTCCTTGGAGCCGGAGCCGCTGCCGCTCGCGCCGTTGTTGCTCCCGCCGCCGCTGCCGTCCTCGCCAGTTCCGTGGCTCACGTCGTCGCCGCCGCTGCCCTGCTTCTCCTCAGCCTCGTGCTCCTCGTCGGCTTCACCCTCCTTGAGCCTCACAAACTGACCCCGCACGCGCGGCCTCGCCTCCGCCAGCCTTTTGCGGCTGGCGTACCTCACCTTCTTGTCAAAGTTGCGCTCCTTGCGCTTCTTCAAAAAGCGGGCGATCGCCTCCGCGCGTCGCTCCGAGGAGGTGGACGCCGCGCCGACCCTCGCAAAGTTCTCCTGCTGGTGCTGCACCGCGCCTTGGAGCACGCTGTAAAACTTGGAGACAAACTCCGCGGCGGCGGCGCTGGACCCGAGGGGACCCGCGGTGGACGCGGAGACAGCCGCGGCGGACGCAGCCGCGCCCATGTGCTGCGCGTAGAGCATGGGGTCCACGCCGGGGGGGCACGGCGGAAACGGGTTCATCGGCGGCTGGCCGGCGGCGTCGCCGGGCTGACCCATCGAAGGACGCTGTCCCATCGAGGGAGGCTGACCCATCCCGGGTTGGCCCATCGAAGGAGGCTGACCCATCGCGGGCGGGAACGGGAACGGTGGGAAGGGCATCCCCGCCGCGGCAGCCGCGGCGGCTGCAGCCGCGGGGTTGGGTGGCATGCCGAAGAACGGTGACATGCCGGGGTACCCCGGCGGCATCTGCATCTGCGGCGCGGCGGCGGGCGCGTCTGGGCGTTCGGGCTCGTCGAGACCGGTGCCCTCCTCCGCGACGGCGGCGATGCCCGCCAGGGACGCGAGGGCACCTTCCGCGCGCGCGGCAACCTGGGGGTCGACCTTGAGGCTGACCACCTGCGCGGCGGCGGCGTCCTCGAGGTTGAGGAAGCTCTGAAACGCGGACCTCGACGCCGATCGCCGGAGACCCGCCTTGGCCACCTTAGCCTTGGGGGGAAGGTTGAGCTCGAGCATCGTCGTCACGCCTCCGTACGCCTTGACGAGCTGGACGGAGAGGCCCTCGACCTTCTCGTCGTCGCCCGCGCCGCTGCCGGAGCCGCTGCTCCCGCCCCCGCCCGATCCGGACCCCTGGCGGCCCTCGCCCCTGGCCCATCGGTCCATCCCCGTCTGTCCCTGCCTCCCCTCGCCCCCCTTCCCCTTGACCTTAGCCTCAGCCTTCTTCGCCGCGGCTTTCGCCTGGGCCTTAGCCTTGGCCTGGGCCTTGGCCTTCGCCGCCGCCTCCTCCTTCGCCCGTTCCTCCGCCTCCCGCTGCGCCCTCTTATCGGCGACGCGGCTGCTTCGCTGCTTCCGTCCCTCCGCACCCGTCGGCGCGAGCGAAGCGTCGTCCTTCGCCTTCTCCTCCCGCGACTCCGGGCTAGGCCCCCGCTTCCCCTCCGCGCCGGTGTCCGTGGACTCGTTCGAGTTCCCCGCCGCGCCTTGGCCGCTGCCGCTGCCCCCGCCAGCGTGGGACGCACCGTCCTTCCCGTCGATCCGAGTCATAGCCGACGATCCCGACGTCAGACTCGCGTGGCGTCCGAGCTGCGCCACCTGCGCCTTCCGCAAGGGCTTGACGAGGTAGTCCTGTGCGCCCGCGGCTTGGCACTTGTTCTGGAAAGCGTCGTCGTCCACGGTGGACATGACGACGACCGGGATGGACTTGAAGGGCTTATCGCTCTCTTGCACGATCCGCATGAGCTCCATGCCGTCAACCTCGGGCATCATGATGTCGGTGAGGATGAGGTCAAAGTCGGTGTGCGGGGCGAGCAGCGCGTCGATCGCCTGCTTACCGTTCATCGCCGTGGTCACTGAGGAGGTGCAATCGGGGGTGATGTGGGGGGAACGCGGTCAGTTCACGGTATCGATCGGGCTCTATCCATTGCGTCGAAAAACTCTCTTCCAGAAAATATCTCGTAAGAACGGGCGGCGGTGGTGCGCCACGGGTTTGGTTGACGCGGAGGTGTGGAGGTTCCGGGGACGGACGGCGCGTCGGGACGTACCGGTGTGTCCGCAGCTCTTGAGCAGCGCCTTGACGAAGACCAGAGTCGAGTGATCGTCCTCGACGAGCAGGACGTGGAGCTTGCTGTCGCCCCCCGCGCCTCCCGCCAGTAAGGCCGCGGCGTCCACCTTCGGCTTCACGTTTGCCATCGTCGCATCGGTGGCCTTCGCGTCGACCGTCGGATTCGCCGCGGGAGGCGCGGCGTGCGTCGCGACCGCCGTGCCGCCCGCCATGATCGGATCCTTCGCAACCTTAATCAGGCGTCCGGGGCTCCCGCGATCGAATACACCCGTCGATCACGCCCTTAATCCGCGTTCTCCGGCTGCCCGTGGACGCGGTTCAAAATGCGCGCCTTCGGTTCCAACGCCGGTTCGCGGCAGGCTCGTTAAATCGGCACAAACGCGTCCGCCGAACACCCAAACGAGCTCGCCACGTGCGCCTCGAATCGAAGAGCGCTCACACAAACACCCGGGCAACCTTCGTTGACCGCTCGGTTCGCGTGTATCGCGCAGTCGCGTGTGCGCCGTGCCTTCCACGGCTCGTCCTCGTCACCCGAAAAACAACCGCTGAGGTCTCCCTGGCCAGAGATATTTTCGCATCGAGTGCCACCTGGTACCCGACCCGCAATTCTGAGTCAGCCACCGCGATGCGCAGATTTTTTAAACCCCGATTCTCGAGTCACTCCCGAACAACGGCTGGCAGATTAGAGATGCCCTGGCAGATTCGTTTCGGATTTCGAGATGCTCCTGAAAACGTGGTGAACGTTCGGACTAAAATATCTTGAGAAAAAAGCAATCGGAAAGCGACGGTCTATCATATTGAACGGAGATCTCGGTCGAAGATGGAGAGTTGGCTGCTCTCGTCTCTCGTGTACACATGTTGAACTGATGGGTCCGTCTCTCATGTGATTGCAGTTATGATTGTTCCTAGTTGACCTCCATGCCGCCACCCTTGGCGGCATCCTTGGCCCCCGCGGGCATGCCGAGCTTCTCCAGCAGGTGGTCCGTCTCCACCTTGCTCACCAGCAGGTTCACGCTGCTCTTCCCCTTCCAGCACGCAATCGCAATCTCCTCCGGCGAGCACCCCGCCGGCAACGCCGCCACATCCGCGTCTGATATCCTCGGAACAAACACGCACGAGCCGCTCACCGCCGCGTTCACCTCCGCCTTTGTCGCGTCGTCCATGAACTTGGCCCTGTCGGGCTTCTCCGGGTCCTCCGCGCCGGGCAACTGCAGGCTCCGCCGCTGGAGAATCAGCCGAAGCTCGTCGAGCGTCGGGTGGATGATTTGTTTGGTGACGAAAGGGAGCATCACGTGGAGGCCATCCTGCACCAGCCTGAAGTCGCACTGCCCGCCGCCCGCCGTCGCCTCCTTGTGCTCCTGCCTCTCGAACACCTTCAACCCCGCGGCGATCACCTTGAGCTGCTCCTTGTGGTCCGCGGCCAAGTACTCGCGAAGGCCGTCGGTGAGGGCGTAGATTCGCTTAGGGCGGGTGTTATCCGCGGTGCGAGTCACCGCGTTCTTGTCCAAGGAAAGCTTGGCGAGGTCGATGCCGTAGGTGTCCCGTATGCTGTGGATAACCTTGGTGTCGGAGACGGGGAGGATAGGGTCGAGGCCGCCGAACTGGGAGCCGCCGCCCTGCCTGTTCCTGGTGCCGCCGCCGCGAGTTTCGGTGAGCAAGAGCTCATCCTCGGGACCCACCGGCTTCCCGCCGTTCGCCGCGAACGCCTCGCGCTCCGCCCGTAGCTCGAACGTGTTCACCAGGCTGAACTCCACCTTGACCGTCCCGGTCTGATCGACGACTAGGTCGGTCTTGACCGTGATGGGTCCTTTCAATTTCTTGGGCGGCGGGTCGAGCGACGCGGGCATCGGCGCTTTCTTTTCAAAGACGGCGACGAAGAATCCGCCGGTGTCGTCGTGGTGCGGAAGGAGCCTCATGCATCGCTCCAGCGGGAGCTTTTGGTAGCTCGGTTTGGGCCACATGGTGGGGTGCACCTTGGCCACCTCCTGGCCTTCCTCGAAGGAGTTGGCCTTGCCAGCCTTGGTGTGAACCTCCCAGGTGTGGATGCCGGGCGTCCGGCGGAGCTCGGGGAGCTGGCCGGACATGTCGAGGAGCTCGAGGGAACCCTCGGATTGCTCGAGGAGCGCGGCGATGACCGCCTCGTTCTCGATGGGGTTGAAGGTGCAGGTGCTGTACACGAGCCGGCCGCCAACCTTGAGCAGCTGCGCCGCGCGGATGGCGATCTTGAGCTGCAAAGGGTGGAGGCCGTTGCCGTTCCCGACGCTCCACCTGGGCCAGATGTCGGGAGCCTTGCGCATGGTGCCGTCGCCGGAGCAGGGCACGTCGCACAGGATGGCGTCGAACTGGAACGTCCTACCGCCCCTGGACACGATATCCGGGAAGTTCTGCGCCTCGTGGTTGGTCACGAGCAGGCCCGGGGAGTTGGCGCGTTTGGTCTGGTGCGTCAGGAGGTTGCACCGCTTGAGATCCACGTCGTTGGCGATGACGAATCCGGTGGGAATCTTCTCCTTCTCCTCACCCAGGGACCCGTGGAGCATCTCCAGCAGCTGGAACGTCTTACTCCCGGGGGCGGCGCACATGTCCAGCACCCTGTGGTCCGGGGTGATGTTGAGGAAGAACGCCGGGATCATGGACACCGTCTCCTGTCGCGTGATGGAGCCGTACTCGTTGGCCCTTTTGACGAAATCGTGGATGGACTCCAGGAAATCGAGGCGCCTCAGCTGCTGCCTGCTGTAGTTGAACTGCCACGCGAGTCGGTCGGGGTACCATCGAACCGGCCTCGGGGGTTCAACGACGTTCCCCTCCTCGTCGATGGGCTGGCTGCCCTCCTTCACCTTGGCGAAGAGCTTGTTCTCGATCTGGTCCCGGATGTCCTCGGAGTACTTGCCGGTGCCGTTGATGCGGAAGGAGGTTGGGAGCGGGGTGCGGAGGCACTCCATGAAGGTATCCCATTCGCCCTCGGGGACGATCTTCTGGCCCTTGTAGTACTCCTCGAACTTCTCGTTGTTCTTGTCGTACGGCTTGTAGTCGCCCCGTTCGTCGGGCTTGCGCGATTTGCCCTCTTGCCACACGTTGTCGCGCTTGCCCTTCTTGAAGTCGCGCTTGAGGATGCGGTTGTCGCCGCCGCCCTTGCGCTTCTTGTTGTACGACCTGCCACCCATCTCGTGCTGAATGAATCACCGAGCTGAACCTCACGTGCGTCGTTGGAGTGGCGCGTGGGCTCGGTCCGATTCACCTTTCGTGTTTTTTTCAGCGGCGGCGGCGGCTGGGCCTGATTGTTGATTGTCTCCCAGATTCACCGTTCGATAGACCGTGCTTTTTCCGACGACTGGCGCGCAGTGTAATAACTGGCGACAGTTACGAAGTTTCCGAAGCGTGTCTCCTCGTTTCACTCAGATCGTCACGCCGAGCGCTCATTTCTCCGCGCGCCACGAGCACGAGAGACTTGACATTTCGACGATGGGAGACTACGACAGAGGCGGCTGGGGCAACCAGGGCGGCGGCGGCGGCTACAACCAGGGCGGCTACGACCAGGGCGGCGGCGGTTTCGGCGGCGACCGCGGAGGCGACAGGGGCAACTCGTACGGGGGCGCCTGGGGGGGCGGAGGCGGTTCCCGAGGTGGCCGCGGTGGCGGTGGCGGAGGCGGCTTCTCCAACGTGAGACCCGGCGACTGGTCCTGCCCCAACGGATGCGGAAACGTGTTCGCATCCAAGTCCAACTGCTTCCGCTGCGGCGTGCCCAAACCCGAGGGCGCCGGCGACTCGGTGCGTCCCCAGATCTCGCCCGAACCACGATTAATAACCTACGGCCCAGCGCTCGGAAATGCCGAGAAAACGTCCAATCGTCTCCCCAACTGACCAGAACGTCCCCACGACCCGATCTCCCCAGTACGACCAGCAGGGCGGCGACCGCGGCTTCGGCGGCGACCGCGGCGGCGGCGGCGGCGGCTTCGGCGGCGGCTGGAACGATCGCGGCGGCGGCGGCGGCGGCTTCCGCGAGCGCGCCGCCCCGTCCCGCAGGCCGGGTGACTGGGACTGCCCCGCGGGCTGCGGCCTCGTCTTCGCGTCCAAGTCCAACTGCTTCCGATGCGGCGTCGCCAAGCCCGAGGGTGCCGGCGATGACTTCAACGGCGGCGGCGGATACCAAGGCGGCGGCGGATACAACGCCGAGCAGCCGCCTCCCGTCGACAACGCCCCTCCCGTCGACCAGGGCGGCTACTGAGAACTCGGTTGAAAGATGCCGCGTCGGATGCAAGAACCGGCGCGGCGGGACATCGGCCGTCGTCGTGTGAATTGTTACGTGAATTGGTTACCGTGTGTGTGTGTGTGTGTGTTACCGGTGTTGTGTTGTGAATGATGATTTGAATTTCTACTAAGTGACTAAGTGTCCACCGACAAAGAGAGCTACTAAGTGTTGAGGTACAGTCCAAATGGGTCTCACGCCTGCATGGACGCGTTGAGCGCGTAGCTGAGAACCGACCCGGCGCCCAGACCTGCTATGCACGCGAACGACATCTTGACCCCTTCGTCCGCCCGTGTGCGGTGAGGCACCCGCGACGGGCCGTACATCATGCACACCGACGCGAGGTGCCCGTTGGTGAACGCGAGCGCGGCGACGAGAACGAACGGCGCGGCGTCGAACCTGGATAGAAACCTCGGGAAGTTCCATCGGCCCGGGACCACCACGTTGCACGCCAACAGCGGCGGAACCAGGCCCAGCCTCGCCAGCGCACACCCAAACACGCACTTCCCACGTGGCGCGCCCCTCGGGTACACGTTCGCAAAGGCGCGGCCGCAAAAGTCCGCCGCGTTGAAGACCAGGAACAGCGTCGGCACGAATAAATCGCCGAAGAGCCTGGAGTTGGAACGAGCCGCCCGCGATTGGCACGGGGGTGACGTGGCGCCGTTGCGGGCGCTGCACACCGAGCTCGTCACCGCGGGGAACACGCACAGGGTCACCGTGAACGTCAGCGCGACGGCCGCGCGGTAGAACCACCGATCCTCCGGGTCGTTTGTCACGACGTCGGCTGAACCATCATCCGACGTAAAAGTCAAGCCGCTCCTTCCCTCCCTCCCGACACCCGCCCCTCCCTCCTCGTCCTCCCCGTCGCTGTCCCCCCACGGGTCCAGCAGCGGTACCGTGGTCGCGTCGCTGTCCAGCCTCTGGTGCGACGGCCGTGAATGACCCATCGATACAGACGTCCTCGCCTCCCTCTCCGCCGCCGCCGCCCTTCTCCGTTTATAAAACGGCGTCGACTCCAAAAACCAAGTCGCCGCCGCGCACGCAAACACCGTGAACGCCGAGGTGAAGAAGTACGCCGCCGCCTGCGACGCGATGGCCCGCGCCTCCTTGCCGTTCACAGCTGTGTCGGCACCCCCTTCGGCACCCTCCCCCCCCGCCGCGGTGGAGAGGAGCGCGATGATCGCAGTCGCGATGCCCGCGACGGCTTGCCCGGACATGAGCGCCTGGTTGTACACTGGGGGCAGGACGGACGCCAGGGCGAAGCTGCCGCCCTGGACCACCGCCGTGAGCACGCCGAGCACGAGGAGCGTGATGAGGGTGAGCGCCATCGTGGCGTCGCCGCTCATGTGCCTCGCGTAGGTGACGCAACCCGTCAGCGCGAGCCCTCCGGCCATGGCGAAGAGTGGCGTGGTGAGCATTGCCTTGGGCGAGAGCCTGTTCGCGATGCGGGTCACCACCATCGCGTACTGGGCGCACGCGTTGGTGAGCAGGTACGCCATCCCGAAGACGCTCTCGAAGCTGTTGGCCAACGCGGGGGTGAAGGGCGGGGCGAAGAGCCGGACGTCGAAGTAGGCCCGCTCGGTGATGAAGACGTTCCAAGGGAACATGGTGCCAGCTCCCCCGAGGAGGAAGATGAGATAGCACAGCCCCCATCGGTCCCCCGGGTCGTCTTCGCCATCCCCGGACCGCGCATCCTCGCGGTCAGGTTCCGCGTCGGCGTCCCCGAGGAGGTCCACGGTCGACGCGTGTCGCGACATCCCCCCCGGACGCGCCTTCGTTTGAACAAGGTGAGGGGCGTCGAACTGAAAGTTGACGTTTCCTCGGCGCGGCTGGCAAGACGACCACGTAGGCGGGCGAAAACAAGAGGGAGGGTTACCCGGGGCGCACTCTGCGTTGGCACATCGAACATGGCCACCGTCCTTAACTCATCCATCGCGGTCTCGCGCGCGACCCTCGCGCCCCGCGCGGTGCGCGCTCGCACCGTCGCGACCCTCCCCGCGGCGCGCCCCGCCGCATCCTCCTCCTCCGTCGCCACCTCGCTGGCCAAGAGGAAAGGCCTCGCCACCGCCGGCCTCAGGGCCCCGGTCGCGCGCAACGTCGGCGCCGCGCGCCGCGGGGGTCTGGTCGTCCGCGCCGCGGGCGATGACGACAACGTGAGTGCCACTTCCGATACGCGTCATCACCCCGCGATCCTCCCCGAGCGTCGCGGGGCGTCGGCGTCGTCGCCCACCAATTAGCCGAATTTCTATCCGATCGTGCGACGCGGAATCCATCTTCAAGACATGTTCCACGTCCTGACCACCGCTCTCACGTCGTCTACGCCCACAGGCTGAATACCCCTTTCTCTACACCCGCGCGGGTGTCATCACCCTCGGCGTGGGCGTCACCGGCGCCGGGTTCGCGCTGTACTACGGCCTCCAGGGTGCCGGGGTGGATCCCATCTGGGCCGGAAACATCGTGCAGCTCACCTTCGTGCTCGGCCTGACGGTGGCGTGGGTCGGTAGCTACGTCAGCCGCGTCATGAACAAGGACATGACATACGTGAAGCAGCTCAAGGACTACGAGGATGCCGTGATGGCCAAGCGACTGGAGGAGCTGCCGGAGGCGGAGCTCGAGAAGATGATGGAGGAGATCAAACGAGTCGACGAAGAACGGGTTTAGTGCGGGCAAATAAACCGTGGCGCAATAACGTCGTTGTCTATAAGATCTTCAATAGCTGTACCTAATACTCCGACGCCTCCCTGTCCCGGTCCCTATTCGCCGCCCACGTCTCCCTGTCCCGCTCGATCCGCCCCGAGATGGCCGGCATGGCGCGCCGGTCCAGGAACGGGTACTCCCCGACCCACGTCCCCGACCTCGGAAAGTACGCCTCACGCACGGCTTCGAACCGAGCGAAGTAACTCTCGTCCGACCCGACCACCATCTCCACCTCGTCTCCCTCGACGATCTGCGCGTGCGAACGCTGCAGTGGGACCCGCAGCTCCACCCTCGCACCGCTGTAGTCGCCCACGAGCAAGGACAGCATCCAGCTCTCCCGACTCGGTTTCATTCCCGAACCGTACTCGTCGCGGCCGGAGCGCTCGTCGAAATATCCGGGGCCGGGCGCCGCGTCCCTGGTACCCACGGCGAGAACCCTGGCGCGCCACAGCCCGATGTTCCGCCCCCTGCGCGCCGAGGAGTTGCGACGCGCGGCGAGGGCCACGGGCGCCCACAGGAAGAACGTAGCGGTGGGCACCGCGAGGAGCGCGGTGAGGTTCACCGTCGCGACCAGGCCCACGAGGCTCACGCCTAACCGTTGCACCGCCGTCTCCGGTCCGCCCCAGAAGTACGCGTACTGCTCGCCCGTGGCGCCGATGGGTAGCAAGGACTGGATCTCGCGCTGGGTGAGGAGCGTGACGTCCGGCGGGGGCCCGCCGGGCGGCGCCTGTCGCTCGTCGTCGCGGTAATTGTCGTTTGGTGATGCTGCGCCGGCGGTCCTCGGGTCCCTGTCGTAGTACCCGTCGTCGCGTCCCCGTCTCTCGTTCGGGGGACCGCGGTTGTCGTACGCATCGTCGTAGTAGTCATCGCCGTAGTCATCTCTGGGCGCTCGCTCGTCCTCGTAGTCGCGGTCCCGCCAGTCTCGCGCCCACGAGTCGCCGTCGCCCCTGGCGCGAATCTCGGTCGCGGCATTCTTCCCTCGGCGTCTGATGGGTCCGAGGGAGACCGACCTCGATGTGGACGCGCATGACGAGCGGCCGGCGGCGGAAGTGCTCGCGGAAGACGCGTGTCGCGCCGCGGGAGCGGCGGCGGCGGGCCTCGCCACAGCACACGACGACGTGCAACCCGCGTGCATCTCGCTGTGGCGCCTGATACCCTAAGACCTGAGGAAAAACTTTGCCAAAAATAATCATCACAGAATCGGGCACCGAGCCGATGAGAGGGGCTCTCCGCGCGGCCGCGTCTCGGCTGGCGTCTCGGACCGCGTCCGCATCGGGACGCACACGCGGCGCAGCCACCGCCAGCACGAGCGCCCCATCGTCGCCGTCCGACCCAAACCTCGACGACGTTCCCACCGATGTCTCAACGCTAGAACCCGGGGCGACGTTCACGCGTACCCGCGCGTTCACCGCCCACGACGTCGCATCCTTCGCCTCCATAACGGGTGACCACAACCCCATACACGTCGACCCGGACGCCGCACGAACCGCCGGGTTCGAGCACGGCCCGGTGGTCCACGGCATGCTCTGCGCGTCCATGTTCGGCGCCATCATCGGGACAAAGTTCCCAGGCGCAGTGTACGCGACGCAATCGCTCGCATTCAGAAAGCCGGTGAGGGTCAACGAACTGGTGCGGGCGGAGGTGGAGGTGACCAAGGTGCGCGGGGGACGGGTGCAGTTCGCGACGAGGGTGGTGAAAGAGGACGGCGGGGACGTGGCGCTGGACGGAGCCGCCATGGCGATGATACGCCGCTCGTAAATTAGACCAACGCGGCGGCATCACACTAGAAGAGTCTTAGCTAGCTAGAGGTAACCAACCTACTCATCACTTGTTGCCGCCCAGCGACGCGAACATGCTGTCCAGCCTGTTCCCACTCGTCGCCGAGTTACTGGAGTTACCGGAGTTACCGCCTAGGCCGAGACCGAACCTCGACGCTCTGGAAGAACTTCCGGGTGGCTTCGACGGCGGCTTGGCGGCTCGAAGTTCACCCGTCCTCTCCAACGCGCCAGCCAGCCTTTCTTTGTTCCGCTCCCACCTGCTCTCCGGTGCGTCGCTCCTGGAGGTTCCCCGGGTCAATAACCCCGCACTCATCTCCACGTCCCCCCTATCTGCCCGGCCGCCCTCCGCAGACTCTGCCCGGCCCACGTCGCGTTTGCCCAGCTCGAAATAGTAAGGCGATCCCGCGCCGATGACTGGTTTGGTCTGGGTCTGCATCGCGGCTCTCTCTCTTTCCGCGATCCTCTTGCCGTCGGTGGTGTGTACGTTGCGCTCCAAATCCTTCTCGTCGCTCTCGAACTTGTACTTGTCGCGGATGGAACCGCCGAAGGAGCTGG
>Ga0115572_10004111_pt1 | contig 11404 bp, 11 predicted proteins | sample COGITO_mtgs_1206_FD_88681 | JGI IMG/M metagenome (GOLD analysis project Ga0115572, IMG submission 88681) | Pelagic marine microbial communities from North Sea - COGITO_mtgs_120607 | ecosystem: Environmental > Aquatic > Marine > Epipelagic | place: Germany:Helgoland, sampling site Kabeltonne... | reverse complement strand
TTCCGCTGTAAATTACATCTTGCCATCTAAAAGTTGAAACGGTTAAATATGGATTTATCCTATCTAACTTGATTAACTCTTGAAATTCCGGTTGATTGCTTTCAGCAGTTGTGTCTAAACTTGAACCGGGTATTTTAGCTGTAAGTAATAATAAATCTCTTAATTTTTTTATATTTTCATTTTTTGTATCTAATTCAAGAGCGCTTGCTTCCAGTTCAATACTATCTAAAATATTTTTATTTTTATAATCAGTGTAATCTAATAATTCTTCGAGTTCTTTATATTCTTCGCCATATTGATTTGACAACCTATTTTTTGAAATTTTTTCCTCTTTTGTTGAATCCTTTATTAAACTTTGTAGTGTTTTTGATTTTAAATATTCACGATTACTTAGAAGAATTTGAAAAAATTCCACTGTTGAGATACATTCTAGATAATGCTTCATAAAATCGGGTGTTTCAACAACGATTACTTTTGGAGCATAAGAAATATACTCTTGATTTAATAAGCGGAACATGTATCCTTTATCGCTTAAATTACTAATCATACGATAACCTCTGTATGCTGCTGCTGTAACTGCTGTCGCAGCAAAGCCCATACCAAGCGAAGCTAAAATACTTCCGCCCTTTTGATTTTTGGAGACAGTTTTTTTCTTACTCCTAATAGTATTATTCTTATTTTTCTTATTGGGTGTCCTTCTATTAGTCTTTTTCTTGTTTTTACCCCTTCTCTTTCTTATGCTTCTATCTTTTTTACCATTCATAGCACTATATTCTAAACAAATAAATTTATTTAGAATATATACAAATATATTTAGATATATTATTTATCGTTTATTGAATTTATGAATTCACTTTGTAATTCTTCTTCTGTTATAACAATCTCATCTGAAATATTATTTTTATTTTCATTGTCTCCAAATACTATATTATCATCTATTGCCTGAATATTATCTTTTATTTCACCCTTTTCTATATCATGGATATATTTCTTATCTTTGTCTACTTCTCTCAATGTATCGTTTTCTTCTTTATTGTCTTGTTTATTGTCTTGTTTATTGTCTTGTTTATTTAGATTATCTGATGTTTGTTTGATGATATCATTGATTTGTTCCATAGGATGTTTTTCGGAATTATCTACAATTTGATTATCTATCCCTTTTTTAAATTTAGATACTTTATTTAATCCTATTAAAGATTCTAATTCTTTTTGTGATTCGTTCGGTTTGTCATCATTATTAGTTACTTTTATTTTTCTTATTGTTCTGTTATCAAAATCTGGTTCCCATTTCTTTCTTGTTAGATTTCTAAATTTATTACCGGCACTTGCTAATGTTTCTGCTTTTTTTTCATCCTCGTTGTATTTAAATACTTTACATTTTTTTAATCCATTACACACATGTGGGTGATTGAAATCTTGTTCTAATTTATTAAATTCACCCTTATAACGCTTAATAATATCATCGTCAATGGGGGGACTTTGTTCGACTAATCTATCATATTCGGCTCGACAAACATTTAAAAAGTCAAAAGCGGGTTTTCTCATGTTAGGTTCTAATGTTAGTTCAACCGCAATATCTCTACTTAGTTTAGACCACGATATTTCAGCGACTCTATGTGATTCCATTAATTCAGCATAACGTAAAAAATTCTGAAGAGTTGATAAAATGCCCGCGAAAATATTAACACCACCAACACACGCCATTGCTAATTGTTTATTTTCTTCTGGTATAAATGAATCCATAGCAAAATTTGCAGTTCCAGTTAGAGTACTCAGTATAATTACCGGGATTGTAAATGTATAATTTCTACACCGATATAATTTTTCCGATCTACTATGAAGCCATCTGTAGCCCGAAGCTCTTTCAGACCAACTAGCTAAAAGTTCTTCTTGTTCTTTAGTCCACCTTTGATTGGAATCTGATTTTTTATTTGGTTTCTTTAATGTTGTTAAGTCTGGATTCATATTTATAATACTTAAAATATTTTATTTGGTTAATTCATTAATCTTTTAATTTTCCCCATTAATGCTCCATTATGTTTCATTTTACCTGATTCTATTTCATTAATATCTTTAACGGGTATATTTAATTTTTGAGCAATATCTTTTTGTGTCATGCTTTGACTTAAACGATATTTTTGTAACGCTTTACCAAATCCAACATCCATCTTTTTATGTGTCAATTTGCCTTCTTCTTCTTTTTCGTTCATCTTTTGCTCTTTAGATTTAACATATTGTTTCGTTTTACTCCCCTCTTGAGTATTTTTCTTTTTAGGTGTTATGTAAAATGTATCCCAATCTTGATGTTCCATTGTTTATTAATGAATATCAGTAAAATAATTTTATATATAAAATATATAAATGTCTAGTGGTAATTTTGTAGATATGGATGATTCGCAAAAGAAAGATGAAACCTTTGTTGAAAAAGGACTGACTTTTATACTTGATTCTCTGGGAGTTTTAACATTCGTAATAATTATAGGGTTTTTGTTGTACTTCTTTTACTATGCGATTAATCTCCTTCTACACCCAGATAAAATGAAAGAAATGTTTAAGTCTAAACCTTTGCCTAAGGAAATTAGAGGTAAATGGTGGACATATTTAATTCCATGGATTCCGATTATAGTCTTCTTTTCCTTACCAAGGCCGAGAAATAATTAAACCAAATTATTCATAATAAAGAAATTACCGGCATAAAAAATCATAAATATTAACTGAAAGACTTTTATCCATCTTCCACCCGAACCAACAACATTGATTATAGCAGCTATACCAACTAATATTTCAGATATCCATAATGCTACTAGCCAATGCCAATCTTTAGAAGCATATCCCATTAATAGAGTATATATTCCTAGGACAAATATAGAAGGAATAACAAATTTATCATTATCATTCCATAACACTATCATTAAAAATATTACAAGTGTTAGTAAAAATAAATATCCTATACTAAAAGCAACCATTTTTGAATTTGATTTAGATGAACTACTCCCTTTATAGCCGGATATCTTTTTCTGACAATATTCTCCTTCATATCCATCAATACAAACACACTCGCCATTAACACATTTCTGATTACTATTGCAATATTGACACGCTTTATCTATACTATCATTTCTTCTATTAATATAAGTATCATCTAATAAAGTATCCCCTTTATTACCTCTATTAACCTTGTTTATATACTCATATGATTTACATTTCTCTGGGCAATCGGTATTGTTACATGTGACTGATCTTCTATTAGTACCCTCATATTCAACAGAAAATCCGCAAGATATATCGTCTTTTCTATCATAATTGGCGCCAGCAGAAACATTAATATTAGCAGTATATTGTCCTGGAACTCTCGCCGATTTATTCCCTCCAGCATCATCATAAAGAGTTTCTAATGATTTTCCACCATTAACTTTATCATTATAAATATAACTTTCACAGAATTTAGAGTTTTCGTCACCATTATAACACCCACTTAAGCATTCTACCATCTTTTTATCTTCTCCTTCATATTTTACATTAAATTTACATGAATATTTTTCAGTATCTATATTTATATTCGCATCTAATTTTCCATTCTTTAATTGGTCAGTGCCACCTAATCCATCATACAAAGTATCTAATCCCCCACCATTATAATTTCTTCCGAATCCTGGATTTATACTTGGTAAATCCTTATTACTATAGTCTGTATTCTGAGATATAGTAGACGAATTATCATTAAAAGAATGATTGTTTATTATCAAACCTATGATAGCCCCTATAATAATTATTACCCCCCCTATCCTTAGCAAACTTATAGGGTTATCCATAAAGGATTTAAAAAATCCTTTCTTACCCGAAACGCTTTTTTGATTTACTATATCATCCACATTCACAGTGCTCATATATTATATTATTAAATATTTTAAAATTTGATTTAAAAAGATACAATTAGTAAGTAATATATAATATGGATCCTTCTTCATTCACAAATACTTCTTTCTGTAACATTGAAATTGATAATATAACAACAAATGAATCTAAACAATATATTTTAAATTCATTAAGTCTTTTATGCTCTAACATTAAATACAATTCTCGTTATGCGAAAGTATTTAATGAACAATTCTCTAAAAATTTAAATAATCCACACGTATTCTACCTTAAGAGTAGTGGAACGCCTTATCTACTCTTCCTAACTCAAATCAATAGTATTAATTATGCTTTCTTTATTGACAAGAAGATAAAAGAAGGTTACAGTTATCCAAAGATATTTATCTTACCATATGAATTTTCTCCAGATCTTTATAAGTGTTCGTTATTTGAGTGCGAATTGATTAGGAAAAAGAACAAGAAGTGGTGTATTGGGATTAATGACATTTATTACTATTGTGGTAAAAACATGAAAAAAACAAATATTATTGACAGAATGAATACTATTCATCAAGTGTTAGATACCAAATATACTTCAAGTGAATTCAGTAATACATGTCCTCCATTCGTCAAAAAGTATTTTGATTACAAAGATATATCATATGTATTCAATGATTTTATTCCAAATTTAGATTATGAAACAAGGGGTATCTATTTTGTCCCCATGAGAGTTGATTATTCTAATATCTTATATATCTTCAAGGGGAATGATTCAGTAAAACTAGTTGAAAAACCAAAAAAGACTACAAAATGTTTCCGTATCATGAAAACAATGAAGCCGGATGTTTATGAATTATATGGACTTAAATCAGGGGATCTAACAAAGGTTGGAATCGCATTAGTTCAAACTACATTATTAAGTCATAGTATACTTTCATGGTTTCTTGGTAAAGAATTTGATAGCGAAATTTTAGTAGAGTGTAAATATAATGAATTCTTTAAAAAATGGGAACCAATAGCACTATCGGATGAATGTGTTGATGAAATATAAATATTATTAATAGTTATAATGAGTAAGAAAACAATTCGCAAAATACCCAGAAAATACACCGCGAGACTTTCTAGGCGTGATAAGAGTAAGCAAAAGAAAAATTTAATCAAGTCAAGGAAGATGTATAAAAAAGGCGTTTATGTAGATAGACCTAAATTAAAATCATACCCAAAGAAGCGTAGTCAGTGGATCGTTAAATTTGAGAAACGATACAATCGTAAAATTACAGATAAAAATTTTATACATAAAAATATAATCTCTAAAAAAGGACAAAATAAAATACTGAGTAAAGGAAAAGGAGCTTATTATAGTAGTGGTTCTAGACCAAATCAGACAAGTAGTAGTTGGGCGTATGCTCGTTTAGCATCCGTGATCATGGGCGGCAAAGCGAGAAAAGTTGATAATAATATATGGTTAAGCGAAAAGCGATAAAATCCACAAGATTGATACTTATTTAGATTTTTTACTTCTTCTCTTTTTTGATTTTTTTCGTCTATTACTTAGATTCTTTTTCTTTGAGGCATATATTCTGTTTACATCTCCAAATCTATAATAATCTCTTTTTTCTAATGGATATCCTAAAATTTTTCTAATACTTCTTACTAATTCAATATAGTAATTTTGGTTAATATTATGATTCATTTGAAAATCAATATTTTCTTTACGATATAATGATATATCTATGACATCTAAGTGTAATTTCAAATAATAAGATCTATTATCACCTACATTATAAGAGATATTCACAAACTTATCTTTATCAAGATAGATACTCGTTGGAAAGAAAATTAATTCTTGTTTTGATTCATAATTTGGTAATTGAAAAAAAGGAGATATTTCAGTTATTTCATTTTTATTCATGTCTAATTTATAGAAAAAACCAGTATATAACTTAAAAAACTTTTTGAAATACTCTTTATCTTCTTTTGAATATTTGGAATCGTCGAATGATGGTATTAAATATTTATTAATTTCTGTATTTCCCTTATAATCGAGGACACCATGTCCCATACCTAAAAACGTATCATTTCCTACATCAATTAGATTTGTTGAGTTTCTGATATGAAAATGTAAATCAGGGTAACTTTTATTAAACTTTGTTAATAATGCATCTTTTACACTCATTTTTAACTTACAATTAAAATCCTTATCGAATTCAAGTACTTTTAAAGGATTAATATCGTATATCATATGTAATTTATCTTTGTATATGAAAGGACCCCAATTCTTCTCAAAATCGGTTGATAAAGACTTACATATCTCTATTTTTTCACCATAAGTTAAATTATTTATATCAATTTTTGATACGAACATATGTCTTTGTTTTTTATCATTTAATTCATTAATGAGAATATAAATATCATTATCTCTATAAAATAAACGCGGGTCTTCTGGTCCCACTGATAGAGAATCCGCATGCGTGATTATTTTCTCTTCTAACTTTTTAAATTTTAATTTCTTATTTTCTACAGCTTTCGGGTCTATGTCTAATATATTTTGTTTTATTTTTTTTAATTCTTTGTTGAACAATGAAATAATTACAAAATTGATACCCGACCAACTCCGAACGTCCCCATACCATCCTCTACTAGCAATTAATAAATTGCTTGATTGTTTGAGTTGAATTATACTACTATTAAATATAGTAACATCTTTGTTAGATAAAAAATCGTCTCCTCTAGATATTTCTTCACTTAAGTTAATACAAGTTAATCTAAGTTTTTCAGGTGTCAACTTCATAACCAATATATTATTTATTATATATTAATTTATAATCATTATTCTGAATTAATCTGAATCAGAATCAATTAGATAGTTTGTCTGTATTTTTTCAACAACTGCTTTATCAATTTCAAATGTATTTTTCTTTTTTTCTTCTTTCTTGTTTTTCTTTTCTTCTCTGAGTTTAATACGCTTTGTCTTTTTCGCTTCCTTCACATCAAGTAGTTGTTGAATTCCTACATTCCGATAGTGTAACACATCTTCCCAGAAATCAATAATTTTAGGTTGAACACTTAACCACCATTTCCGATCACGACCAACCAGAGTACATTCATATCTTTCAATTCTCCACCAATTAAATTTAAACTCATCATATTCAAAATCACCATCCTTATATGAATTCAGCATGTTTTCGGACCATTTACTAATAGAATCATAACTACTATAAAATTCACTATATTCATACTTAATAGTTGGATTGCCACCTGAATTATATTTTATGAAAGCAAGTATTAATCCCTTTGGTAAATTTAATGAAGAGTAACCTTCTTTGATTATACCTTCTTCTAAAAATGTATCTTCCATATATTCATTCTCGCTAAGATACTCTGTGAATTTAACCTGTAAGAAATCGCACTCTTCAAGATTACAGCATTCTAATTGTCCCTGCATTTGCATCCAGTAATGTCGGGGAACTTCATCTGTAAATTGTCTTTTAGGTGGACACTTAATTTCCAACATGCGCCCAATGTAATCCTCCGGTGAATCTACATCACATATTCCATCAGGCGATGCCCCGAAAATAGTAAATTCGGGATGAGGAACTAAACCAAATTCTAATACAGTTAAATTGTTTATCTTTTCATAAAATGTTGTTGCGACTGGCTCATATTTTACACCCCATTCAACAATCTCAAATGGAACTTCTCCTCTAGGGCCACCACATTTCTGTATTAATAATTGTTCTTTAGTACAGAAATGACCCTCTCCAATAGCATCTGCTAATGAGGAAGCAGTTAAAACCCCTTCTCTAATTTTATACCACGCTTCTGTCCTCTGCTCTGGTAAATCTAGCTTTTTTAATTTTTCCATCTTCTGAATAATATCTTTCCTACATTCAATTCTCTTGTGAAATTCTCTCTTCTTTTCATCAAAATGGTCTTCTACGAACAGAGATAAATACTTACGCTTTGAAATTGATAAACTATCATCTTTGTCAGATACCTCATAAAATTCAAACAAAGATTTGATACATTCGCTTTTTAATGAATCATAGGATACATTTATTTTAACACATTCATAAAGTTTGTGATCGTATTCCGCCAAGGATTTATTTAAGTCTTCAATTAATATCATTGACATGTCGTCTATTATAAATACTCTTATTATTTTTAAGTGATATAAATCAAATTTATACAATAAAAAAATAGTAAAATTTGATTTTGACGTTAGTTGAATATTAACAGAGAATAATAAGAATTAAAATGAAGTGTTGGAATTGCGAAAAAAACATTGAAGGGAAACCATGGGATCATCTAAAAGATATTAGTGAAGAGTCTGAAGAAGGTAAGATTTTAAAAGTTGAGAAGTATGTTTGTAGTTATAAATGTTGTCGCAGACTTCATAATGATCATATGTTTCCACCTAATCTATGGCAACATATTGTAAATAAAGAAGATTACAAGGGGTTAATATCTCCAATCATCCCCCAAAAGCATCAATTTCAGTTTTTAACACATGAAGAACTCCGCGGAATGGGTGATGACGATGTCGAAAAATACTATCAAGAGAGAGAGAACCAAATATATATGGATCCAGAACTCATTGATATTCATGAGGAATTATTCAACGAAGATAAGCGGACCGAATTCCTTGAAAGAGAAAGTTTGAGCGAAGAAACATTTGATGATTATTAGGTTATTTATTTAAAAAAATATTATAAATACTTATTAAAATGATTTCTATTGTTGATAATGATATTTCGATTTGCCAAGATAAGGAGTGTCATTTACTTTTTTATTTCACCGCTAAATGGTGTGGTCCTTGCCAAAATATAAAACCTTCCATACAAAAGCTTTCCGAGGATGCGGATCCTTCGATACTAGAAATTTATATGATTGATATAGATGAAAATGAAGATATGGCGAACGAATTTCAAATTAGAAGTGTCCCAACATTTCATTTATATCATAAAAGAGAATTAAAAGGACAGGTTAATGGTGCCAACAAAGCAGAAATACAAGGTCTAATAAATAAAATAGCAGATTAAATACTTTTAATTTAAAGATATAGTAATTATTCTTTTATAATGAGTTTTGATGATTTAAATATTAATGAAAATATTTTAAGAGGTATTTATAGTCATGGTTTTGAAAAACCTTCGGCTATTCAGGATGGTGCCATACCAAAGATGATCGATGGAAAGGATTTAATTGCACAAGCCCAATCGGGAACAGGTAAGACAGGCGCTTTTAGCATTGGAACGCTATGTAGAATAGATGAATCTGTTCAAAGTATACAAAGTATTATACTAGTTCCTACAAGAGAATTGGCGGAACAAGTAACAAAAGTTATTACTGATTTATGTAATTACACTAAAATAACTATTATGAAAGTTATTGGTGGTACAAATGTTAATTTGTGTCGCGATGAATTAAGTAAAAATCCACATATCGTAGTTGGAACTCCGGGTAGAATTTTAGACATGATAAGAAGAAGATATTTACCAACTACCGATGTTAAATTATTGACTTTTGATGAGGCAGATGAAATATTATCACAGGGATTCAAAGAAGATATCCATGATATAATTCAGAGTGTTGATAAGAATGCTCAAATATGTATATTTTCAGCGACTCTCCCCGAAGAGATTTTGGAATTGACAGATAAATTTATGAATAAACCCGAAAGAATTTTAGTTAAACGAGAATCTCTAACTTTAGAAGGAATTCAGCAATTTTTTGTAAATGTGAAACATAATGATTGGAAATACGATGTAATTACAGATTTATATGATACAATTAATGTAGGTCAATGTATAATTTACATGAACAGTAAACAAAAGATTGTTGAGATATATGATAGACTAATAAAAGATAATTTCCCAGTTGATTATATTACAGGGGATAGGACTGTAGATGAAAGAAATAAAATAATGAATGATTTTCGTTCTGGAACATTAAGGATTTTATTATCTTCTGATTTATTGGCTAGGGGAATAGATATTCAGCAATTATCTTTAGTAATTAATTTTGATTTGCCACGAGAAAAAGAAACATATATTCATCGTATTGGTCGTTCTGGGAGATACGGTCGGAAGGGTGTGTCAATTAATTTAATTAATGATAGAGAAATAGACTATTTAAAAAGCATAGAGGAATTTTATGATACACAGATTTTGGAGATGCCTCAAAATATCGCGGATTATTTAAGTTAGTTATAATGCGCCTTTATCTAAACTAATTATTTAATGCGTTTTCATTTAAACAATTCTTTCTATGAGGTTTTAAAAGATGTCTGATTTAAATTTAGAGTTCGATACCGGTTTGAAAAGTGTTACTATGGGTAACTCTTCTGGTGATAATATATCTATAAAACACGACGATAATCCAACAAACAATGAATCAAACCACTCTTCTCATACCGCACCCTCTCTATCAGTTTCTGATCCAGTGGGAATAGAGTTTTTAGCAAAGGGAACAAATTCTCCCAATCAAAGTGCTGAAAATACACCTAAATCTAATCGTGAAGAATTTAGTTTTTTTAAGCCAAGCGAAGAACCTAAAGTTGAAGAAGTACCGCATAAATCCGATACTGATGACATGTTAGCAAACCCCAAACAATCAGAATCTAGTGAATTTAAACCGATTCATCGCTTAACTCCTCAAGATATTAAGAATGAAAAGATTGATCTTTTATATAAATTCAAGAAGCTCGATAGTCAAGGTATTCGAACAACAATGAATTATAATATGAACTCACATCTTGAAGACATGAGAAATGAATATATTAAGTTAAAAAAGCAGAGGGAAATTGATAATAGTATTAAATTTCAGCGTAAAATGCTAATGGCATGTGTAACTGGTATTGAATTTTTAAATAATCGTTTTGATCCTTTCGCAGTGAATTTAGATGGATGGGGTGAAAGTGTTAATGAAAATGTAAATGATTATGATGAAATATTTGAAGAACTAGGTGAAAAATATGGTGGTGGAGGTGATATGGCACCCGAATTAAAATTATTATTCACTCTCGCTGGATCAGCATTTATGTTCCACTTAAGTAATACAATGTTCAAATCGAGTATTCCGGGTATGGATGACGTGTTGCAACAGAATCCTGAATTAATGAAACAATTTGCCGAGGCTGCGGTTGGTAGTATGAATAAAGGACAGGGACCTCAGATGCCTCAACAACCTCAACAACCACCAAATCCTTTAGCAGCCATGATGGGCTTAGGTGGAGGTGGTGGAAGTGGAGGAGGTAATCCATTAGGTGGATTAATGGGTGGATTAATGGGTGGTTTAATGGGTGGTGGAGGACCAATGGGTGGCAGAGGACCCATGGGTGGCGGAGGACCTATGGGTGGTGGAGGGCCCATGGGCGGCGGAGGAGGATCAAATCAGGGTCCGCAGAGGGGAGGGAAACCCAGAAATTTATCTCCAACAAGATCAGACATGTCTGCCCCAGAAGGAATAGATGATTTAATCAATAAAATGAATTTACAACCCGATAAGATACCTGATCTAGATTCTATATCACTTATGAGTGGTGACA
>Ga0115572_10004110_pt1 | contig 11405 bp, 9 predicted proteins | sample COGITO_mtgs_1206_FD_88681 | JGI IMG/M metagenome (GOLD analysis project Ga0115572, IMG submission 88681) | Pelagic marine microbial communities from North Sea - COGITO_mtgs_120607 | ecosystem: Environmental > Aquatic > Marine > Epipelagic | place: Germany:Helgoland, sampling site Kabeltonne... | reverse complement strand
CAATCCTTAGCCACCTGCTCAATCTCAACCAAATCTTTAATACCCGCCAGCGGATTTACACAAGTTTTTAGCCACTCATCCAAGCTTGCATTGCCTTCACTGGTAAACTGTCCATTTTCATTAACGGGTCCGTAAATAATAAACAAACCACTATGAGGTAATATCCCGCTCACCTTAGTGAACATATTCCTCACGCTTTTATCACTAATATAATGAACTGTATTCGCCGTAAACACATGATCTGTGATTATCTCAGGCCAATTTTGATCGACATCCAAAACCAATGGCGATAAGACGTTATTAAGCTGCGCCTCATTAATCCACTGCAGCATCCCTTCATGATTATTCAATAAATCACTTGGCTGCCATGTTACATCTGGTAATTCTTGTGCACAAAAAACAGCATGCTGTCCCGTCCCGCTACCAATTTCTAATAGTTTAATAGAATTAGTCTGCTGGCCCTTTGAAAGTAAGCTTTTTAGCGCATCCGAAATCGGTTTCTGATTACGTAAACACGCTTCTGAAATAGGTTTAACCATAATAAAAGTCCTACAAAACTGTACAAAAATAATACTAAAGAGTGATAGAGCTGTATTGCGTTAGTGCGTAACGTTGATCAAATACTAAATAATAAAAAAATAACCAAAAACGCCCAATATAAAAATAACCAGTAACTGACTAATCCGTAAAAATATAAGAAAAGGATGCAATTATGCTAGGTAATATGATGGCAAAGCCATTACTCATTTCAGACCTTATCGAACACGCTGAACGTTCTAATCCCAAATCTGAAATCGTTAGCCGTCGCTGCGAAGGCGACATTCATCGCTACACCATGCACGACGCGGCAAACCGCAGCCGAAAACTAGCAAATGCTCTAACCAAGCTTGGCGCAAAGTCATCCGATCGAATCGCAACTTTAGCATGGAATAACTACCGCCACTTTGAATTATATTTTGGCGTATCCGGTATTGGCTCGGTATTACACACCATCAATCCCCGTTTATTCCCAGAGCAGTTGGTTTACATTATTAATCATGCAGAAGATCGCTGGATTTTTGTCGACCTCACATTTGTTCCATTATTAGAATCTATTAAAGATCAAATTCCAAATGTAGAAGGTTTCGTCATTATGACCGACGAAGCAACGATGCCAACCACTAGCCTAGACAACGTAATTTGCTACGAAACCCTTATTCAAGATGAAAGCAATCAGTTTGAATGGCCTGAGTTCGATGAAAATACTGCCGCTAGCTTGTGCTACACCTCTGGAACTACCGGCAATCCCAAAGGCGTTTTATACAGCCATCGATCTACCCTTATTCATGCCATGTCAGAAGTCAGCAGAGAAGCGCTAGGGATTAGCAGTGTGACCTGCATGCTACCAGTAGTTCCTATGTTCCATGTAAACGCGTGGGGCGTGCCGTATGCAGCTGCAATGACAGGGGCAAAATTAGTGTTCCCAGGGCCGGGAATGGACGGCGCATCCCTATGGGAACTCATTGATTCTGAACAGCCTGATTTATTGCTAGGCGTACCAACTGTTTGGCTTATGCTGCTTAATCACATGGATGATATTGGCAAAACATTAGATTCCGTTGAGAGCGTTGTTGTAGGTGGATCAGCCGCTCCGCTTTCAATGATTAAAAAGTTTGACCAAGTGCATAATGCGTTTTTGATTCACGCATGGGGCATGACTGAGATGTCGCCCATTGGCACATCAAATGCCAAAACTGCTGCCATGGAAAATATGCCGATGGAAGAACGCTATAAATTACAACAAAAACAAGGGAAGCCTGTATTTGGCGTAGAAATGAAAATTGTTGATGATAACGGTCAACCTCAACCACACGATGGTATCGCTTTTGGTCGCTTATTAGTTCGCGGGCCATGGATTATAAAGCAATATTATAAATCTGATGACATGAGCAACTTCGAAGATGGTTGGCTAGATACCGGTGATGTTGCCACCATTGATGAAAATAATTACTTAGGCATTGTTGATCGCTCTAAAGATGTTATTAAATCAGGGGGGGAATGGATTAGCTCTATCGATCTAGAAAATGCGGCCGTTGGTCATGACGATATTGTTGAAGCTTGCGTCATTGGAGTCGCTCATGAAAAGTGGGATGAACGCCCAATACTACTGGCTATTCGCAAGCCAGGTTCTGCGGTATCTGGTAAAGATGTACAAAACTTTTTAGCCGATAAAATTGCCAAATTTTGGATGCCTGACGAAGTCCTCTTTGTTGAAAATCTACCTCATACCGCCACAGGTAAGCTGCTAAAAATCGACTTACGTAAGGAGTACCACGACTATTTAATGAATAAATAAGTCGATCTCGACCTCAAATATTAGAAACAATCTGTTTTATCGCAGTAAGCTTAAGTAGCAGTAGACTAAGGGTGAACATTTGTATGCTCTTTAGTTTACTGCGATACTTACGGTAACTATTCGTTATCGAGCCTATAATAATTAGAATGACTGCAACCACTATCCCAAGCGGTGAAGCTGAAAGTGCCACTCGCGAACTGAAAACAGAAAAAAACGAACTCATTAGCCAGTATGCTGTGCGTAATAATTTCAAAGCCTTCGGCCAATGCATGACAACCATAATTCCTTACTTTGTATTGTTTTATGCCGCTATCGAAAGCATCAAGGTTTCTTATTGGCTCACCGCAGGGCTAACACTACTATTAACATTCTTTATTATTCGTGTTTTCGTAATGCTTCACGATTGTGGCCATAATTGCTTATTTGAAAAACCACGAGAGAACAAAATCTTTGGTTTCATATTTGGCGTACTTTGTGGCGTTCCTCAGTATGTTTGGTCTAAACACCATGACTATCACCATGCGACCAATGGTAATTGGAATAAATACCGAGGCCCACTAGCTGTTCTATCGGTAGACCAATATGGCGAGCTGAATGAAAAAGGGAAAAAATCTTACGCTAATCAGAGAAAGCTGCGTTTAGCACCTATGGCTGGTTTCTTATATTTCATTTTCAACCCAAGATTCACCTGGATGAAAGGTAGCTTGCAACTAGCTGCTTTTTATATCAAACAAAAGCTCTCAAAGGCTTCAAGTTCGAAGTCAAGCTCAGAAATCCTTGCTGAGTTCAAAACGAACTACTGGAATGATTGGCAAGAGTACGCCCATATGTCAGCAAATAATATTATATTACTCAGCGCCTGGATATTAGCGGCGAGTTATTTTGGTGTGATTGAGTTTTTTACGGTTTACATCATAGCGGTTTCGTTAGCTGGAGCTATTGGCATCATCTTATTTACTGTGCAGCATAACTTCGAAGAATCTTATGCTTCAGGTGATGAAGGCTGGAATTACTTTACAGCAGCTTTAGACGGAACCAGTTTTTTACAACTACCAAAACTTCTAAACTGGTTTACCGCTGATATTGCTTTCCACCATATTCATCATATGTCAGCCCGCATCCCTAATTACAACCTTGTTAAATGCCATGATCAATACCAACACTTGTTTGATCGAGTGAAAAGAATTTCACTGAGTGAAATCCCCCATGCCTTTAAATTTATTCTTTGGGATAATCACACGAATAAAATCATTAGTATTGAACAATACGAAACGACTTATGGCAAAGCCGCCACAAGTTAAAAATACAGCCACTCCAAACCATAGGGAGATCATCACACAGGGTGATTTCCTGAGGTTCTAGAAATAAAAGTGAACATGGCTTTCATTTTATGGCCATTCTAATGATTTAGGGTGATCAGGTAAGATGATATAGCAGTTAATAAGCAATCTATAACGCAAATCCTGTGCTAGTCTTTTAATAAGACATAATGAAAGCACCGCCTAATGCACCATGTTTGAACACGTCAAATTAGCAACTATTAATAAACTGATAGCAAGTACAATTATATTAGCCTGTACCGTATTGGGTATTGGCACACTCGTCATTCAAAAAAACATATCCCTTATCGATACGACCTGGAAGCTCTATCAAACTGACCGATCTGATAAATCTCGCCTAGAAAGTGCACTTAGGTCTGCTATTGGTTACGGTGGCATGATCCATGATTTTAAAAATTTCGTTTTACGTAATGATCTTGAGTATATGGAGACAATTCATAAGGATATTGGCTTTGCTGAAGCCATTATCAAGCAATATCGTTTACTGCAACTAACAAACGAAGAATCAAAAGCCTTAAACGATATACACAACGTGCTGAATGCCTACGAACAGGCACATATCGAAATAGACCATCTGTTCAATTTGGGATATACAATTACTCAACTTGATGAATTCGTAAAAATTGACGATAGCCCTGCACTAATGGGCCTTAAAACACTGAGAAAAGAAGTAAGGAAAAGCTTACCGCCCGACACTCCTCTAAGCAAAGCACGAGTTAATGCAGATCTACGTGCCGCAATAGGATATGGCGGCATGATTCACAACTATAAAAATTATGTACTGCGACACGACTTAAAATATAAGAAAACCGCACAGATAAACCTAAAAAGAGCCTATGGCGCAATTGAAAAGTTTCACAGCCTAGAGTTGACACACGCTGAAATCATGGCCCTAGAAGATATAGAAAACACATTAAATAAATATAGTGATAATTTAGAAAGTACTGCCAAATTAATTAACATGAATATAAGTATTAAGGAAATTGATAGGGCGATTCTCATTGATGACTCAAAAGCTCTCAAAGCCTTAAACCTTATAGATAAAGAAATACATGACCAAATATCCAATTATAATACTCAAATTTCCAAAGCTTTAACTATTGTAAAAAATACTGCGAATATTGTAACGTCTGGGCTTTTTGTCTTCCTAGTCATCATCTTTATATTTGGAATGTGGCTAGTGCAATCAAAGGTTATGTCTCCCTTGCTTCGCCTAACCGATAAAATTGTTAGATTGTCCAAAAATGATCTTTCAATAGAATTAGAAAATGAGCATAGCAATAATGAATTAGGGAATATCGCAAGAGCAGTATCCGTCTTCAAAAATAATATAATTGAACGTGATCAATCAGGAATAAAACTTAAAGACGTGAATAATGAATTAAATCTACAATTAAATAATATTATCGAATTAAAAAATCAATCTGAACAACAGACAATTAAGGCAATCGAACTAGCAAAAGGGTTATCTGACGCAAGAAAGTCCGCTGAAATATCAGCCGCCGAAGCAGAAGAAAATGAGTTACGCGTAAGATCCATATTAAACGCGGTACAAGATGCAATCATCACGACAAATAGTGAAGGTGTTATTGAAAGTATTAACCCTGCTACCTCAAAAATATTTGGTTACCAGCCCACTGAATTAATTGGTGCAAATATTTCCATGCTCATCCCCTCTTCTCATATAAATTTGCATGATGAATATATTCTAAATCTCTTTAAGAGAGGGGAGTCAAGCAGCATATCAGAGCCTATCGAGCAAAAAGCTCAACACAAGAATGGCACCCAGTTTTGCATTGAGCTGTCTATTAACACTATTACTCTTGCTAATAAGAAAAAGATTATCGGCGTAATAAAAGATATAACGGAACGTAAAAAATCAGAACAAGAGCTCAAAAAGCTTGCTATGACAGATCCACTTACGATGCTCGCCAATCGAAATCAATATAATATAAAGCTATCCGAAGCAGCAGCCGTCGCTCTACGATACCAACAACCTTTTGCATTAATGCTACTTGATTTGGATAAATTCAAACCCGTTAATGATCTTTATGGACACCCGATGGGGGATTTATTATTACAGCATGTCGCACAAGTGCTATTAGCCAGCTGTCGTGAAACTGATACCGTTGCACGGCTTGGCGGTGATGAATTTGCGATTATACTGCCCTCCAGCCAAAAAACTCTTGATACCGAAGCCCTTTCTAAGCGAATTATTTCAGAAGTATCTAAACCTGTAACCATTGAAGAACACACGATTCAAGTTGGCATCAGTATTGGCATATCAACATTCCCCGATCATTCTGACAACATTGAACAATTACAAGTACAAGCTGATGATGCACTGTATCAGGCTAAAAAAAATGGCCGTAATACCGTCTGTTCCTTCGAACAGAACAAATAATTTCCTTCTAAATGCTTTAAATCAATGATTAGTTAGACGCAATTAGCTATCATTCGCAGATAGACATGCGAGAGTGATATTTATGCCCGTTCAATTTTCAAAGCTCAAGGTGGGCGATAACGCGATTATCGATGAGTGCCAAGTCAGTTCAGATACCTCAACGTCATCATCACAAATACAGCGTTTGATGATGCTAGGACTTACACCTGGTACACGCTTCACCGTAGTCCGCGTTGCTCCATTAGGTGACCCAATCGAAATTAAATTGCGCGGTTTCAATCTTAGCTTACGTCGTGAAGAAGCTTTAGGACTTTGGGTAACAATATTATGACCTCTGCTACATCCAATATTTCCGCTGACACTAGCCGGAAAACCATCGCCCTCATTGGTAACCCTAATTGCGGAAAAACCACTTTATTCAACATTCTCACAGGCTCTCACCAACATGTTGGTAATTGGCCCGGAGTAACCGTTGAGCGTAAAAGCGGTGAATATAAACATGCCGATACTGAATATGAAGTCATCGATTTACCAGGAACCTATTCACTAAACCCTAAACTTGCGGGTTCCAAGGGCAGTGAGGATAATAGTAACGATGACTCGATTGACGAACAAATCGCTCAGCAGTTTATACATAACAAAGAAGCTGACCTTATAATTAATGTACTGGATGCTTCCAGTTTAGAGCGTGGTTTATACCTCACGTCACAATTATTCGACAGTGGCATTCCGATGATTGTCGCCTTGAACATGATCGACGTTGCTCACAGCAAAGGTATGCACCTTGATCATCAAGCGCTATCTGAGCAGCTTGGCTGCCCTGTTGTGCCATTGGTCGCCAGTAAAGGTGATGGTTTAATTACATTGATGGACAGCGTTGAAAACCGTCTATTAAAGCCACCAGCTCAGCAGCGCACGATCGATTTTAGTGAAGACGCTATGATGAGTGAGCCAGCACTTATTCAAGCACGTTATGAATGGGTCGATCAGGTTTGCCAACTGTCCATGTCGATCAGTGAACAGAAGAATAAAACCCTCAGTGAATACATCGACGATATTGTATTAAACAGAGTCTTAGCCCTACCTATTTTTATGGGCGTGATGTATTTGCTGTTTATGTTTGCCATTAATGTCGGCAGCGCCTTTATCGACTTTTTTGACATTACAGCCGGTGCCTTATTCGTCGAAACACCCCGCTGGTTGTTAGAAAGCATTAATTCTCCCGATTGGCTTACGGCTTTACTTGCCGACGGTGTTGGCGGCGGGATTCAGCTCGTGGCGAGTTTTATTCCAGTTATTGCAGCCTTATTTTTATCGTTGTCCTTTTTAGAGGATGTGGGCTTTATGGCCCGTGGTGCCTTTATTATTGACCGCATGATGCGAGCGCTCGGTTTACCCGGGCAAGCTTTCGTACCGCTTATCGTTGGCTTCGGTTGTAACGTTCCTTCTGTAATGGCTGCACGTACATTAAGCAAAGAAGGCGACCGTTTAATCACAACGCTAATGGCTCCGTTTATGTCGTGCGGTGCACGCTTAACGGTTTATGTTTTATTTGCTTCAGCCTTCTTTGTTGATAACGGGGCAAGCATTGTATTCGCCTTATATGTCACAGGTATCGTCGTCGCAATTTTAAGTGCCTTTCTTGTTCGCCGTTTAATTCTTCCCGCAAGCGATAGTAGCTTTGTAATGGAATTACCTCCGTACTTATTACCAACTTTTCGTAATCTATGGATGCACACTTGGCACCGCCTAAAAGGTTTTGTATTACGCGCAGGTAAAGCCATTGTCGCCGTGGTTATTATCTTAAATGTATTAAACTCTCTAGGAACTGATGGCAGTTTTGGTAATGAAAACCAAGAGCAGTCAGCCCTCAGTGAAATCGGTCGCTTTTTAACCCCAGCGTTTTCACCTATGGGGATCGAGCAAGATAACTGGCCTGCAACAGTCGGAATCTTTACTGGCCTATTTGCGAAAGAAGTCGTTGTCGGTACCTTGGATGCTCTCTACACAACGAGTGATAATAGCGATGAAGAATTCAACCTACTAAATAGTCTAAAAGACGCTGTCGATTCTATTTCGACTAATTTAACCGACGTTGCTAACAACCTAGATGATCCACTCGGTTTGAACATGGGCGACTTAAGCGATACTGAAGGGGTTGCTCAAGCACAAGAAATCGCTAGCAGCACCATTGGCGCTATCCAACAAAAATTCGATGGCCAATGGGGTGCATTTGTCTATTTGTTATTTATATTGCTGTACATGCCTTGTGTGGCAACGTTAGGCGCTATCGTCAAAGAACACGGCACCTACTGGGCTGGATTCAGTATGCTTTGGTCATTCAGTGTCGCTTATGTTTTATCCGTTATTTTATATCAAGGAGCGACTTGGGCAGAGCACCCTTCGAGCTCATTAATGTGGATTGTAGGTTTAACGATCTGGCAAATTGTATTGACGGTATTACTGTTTAGAAGCGGTAAAAAACAAGCTGTGAAAGAAAATCTGATTCCGATGAGGGATGTTAGCTAGAAAGCCTTCTATTGCCAAGCAAGAACAAAGGCAACGCTTGAGGCCTTCTTAATAGAAGGTCTCAATAATAAAGTCTCATCATTCCCCTTCTCTTCCCGTGCTTAAATTCAATACTGACTCGAAGTAAATTCGCATTCTTCAGCATATTTCATTATAAATTTGTAACTGTGGACTCAGTACCTTTGCATCGATGCATTAGCTGATAATATAACGGCCATAAATTTACAGAAGCGCATAATGGCGACTTCCAGAAAAACCAGTTTTAAAGGACTAAAACATGTCAGAAGACATAGCGCTGTGTTACAGCAAAGGAAACACCTACCCTGTAGATCGTAATGACAAGCAAGCCCTTGCCAACTTCCAACAAGATAACTCGCACATAAGAGGTTCGTTCATCTCTGCTGGCACGCCTTTCATTATGCGCACCCATAGCAATGGCAACGATAACAATACAACTGATTGGAAGAAAACAAGGCCAGATTTAGTCTGCACCTTTAAAAAGATGCAATCTTTGTCACAGCAATCGAAGAGAAAGATGGCATTAATGGACGACATGCTCGGGAGTGACCAACTACAAGCACTCGCTGACTTCTACCAAACTGAATTAGCGCCAATGGCACACAAAGAAAGTATTGGAGCAATCGGTGCAGCTTCTACAGCCACTGATACCCGATTAAGTAACTTTGCTAAATCAGCGAATAAGGTTAAAGATGCCTTAGAAAAAGTGAGAGAAGGTGCAAAAGCAAAACTTCCTCGACATAAAATGATGCTATTGGAAGATAACGCCCGAACACTTTCAAAAGACTTTAATGGTAAATTCCAAACTGAAATCAATAAATACGTAAACCGAGTAAAGAATAAGAAAGGAACGGTTTATACCAATGCTCAACGCGGTATCAATAAAGCTAAAAGCAGCAGAACGATAAAACCAATACAGTTTACATCTACTACCGAGTTCCAAAACTTACGCTCTTTTGAGTGGGGCGCTAACCTGCTAGGGAAAGGATTAATTGCTATTGATGCAACTTCTCGTATCGGTGATGTCCATGTAGATTACCTATCAGGAAAAGATTGGCAAAAGCGCGCAGCTGTTGAAGCCACAGGATTTGGTGCTAGTACTGCTTTGGGAGTATGGGCTGGAGGTCAAACGGTAGCCGCTGGTTTAGGTATTGCTCTGCTAGCAACACCTGTTGGCTGGGTGATTATTATAGGGGCTTCAATAGCTGTTGGGATTGTCGCTGCTAAAGCGGGTGATAAGCTTGGAAAATTCGGTGCTAATCAAGCCTATGATTTTGGCACTTGGTTAAATAATTTGTAAATGAGAAATATATGTCTGAGTTAACGTCTGAGAACTGGATGGGTATTATTGCTATTTCTTCCATTTTCATGTGGGGCATTGCAATATTATTATTTGGTCGCATTAGCGTCAAACACATTGAGAGTGAAATGGCGAAAGAAGGAATATTACCTCCCGAGTGGGATAAGGGGATTGGTATGAGATATCCTGCTTATGCAAGTATCATTATGCGTCCGAACGCTAAAAGACACGCTTCTACAGTTGATATAGAGGCAACTAAAAGATTAAGTCGGAGAATTGATTGGTACTTGGCTGTATTTGTACAGCTATCTAGTGTAATTATTTTTACTGTCTTAGTCGTATTTTATTTTTTTTTCGATACTGATAATTAAGAGCCAATCAAATCCTTACTTTGGCTGCCTTAAAAGTATGATTTTTTATAGCAGCCAGAGCAGGAATATTGCCAAAAGAGAGACATATCTAAATATCCGCCTAAAAACTTGGTACGGGTGTAAAGCTAAGGTTTGAAAAACTAGGGTTTCCCTGACCGTTGGAATTGTAGCTGCAAAGGGTGGCGATTGGTTTGAACAAGGCTTCTCTGAGTTTTTGTATGATAAAAGTTAAAATGTAAATTGGTTTTAATCGATATGAATGAAATTACTACTGAAGAGTTCTTTTATTTGATTGGCGGCATATCATTTCTTGTGTGGTGCTTTGCTACGTTTTTGTTTAGCCGAATTAGCGTAAAATATATCGAACAAAAAATGGCTAAAGAAGGTATAGAGCCCCCTGTTTGGGATAAGGGTATAGGTGGAAGAATTACTATGTATGCAATGGTTATTGTAGCTAATAAAGCAGCAAAAACCTCACCAGTCGAGGATGAAGCCATACTACGTCATGCCCGAAAGAAAGATAGAAAACTGGCTTTATTTTATACAATTTCGATGCTTTTTTCTTTTAGTATTGCTTTCGCAGTATTTTTTTATATAGATCCAAGGACTAACATCGAAGTTGGTTAAACGGGCTTTAATGTATGTCAGAAAATATCACTCTAGATTTACTACAAAATTTTAACGCGGAAGACTGGATGGCAATAGTAGGAATTTTTTCCTTTTTTATCTGGGGAATAGCTACCTTTCTATTTAGGCGCATTAGCGTTAATCATATCGAATATGAGATGGCTAAAGAAGGCATTGATCCGCCTACATGGGATAAAGGCATTGGAGCAAGAATGATCGCCTATGCAGGAATCATTGCTTTCCCTAATCTCAATCGTCATACATCCCTCGTTAATATAGATGCAACTAAACGCTTTAGTAGAAAAAAAGATAAATACTTTGCAGGGTTTCTTATAACTACATCAATATTATTTTTTATTGCCTTAGCCGTGTTTTCTATATTCTTTGCACCTAGTAACTAATTACTCTACAAACTGAATTAGCGCCAATGGCACACAAAGAAAGTATTGGAGCAATCGGTGCAGCTTCTACAGCCACTGAT
>Ga0115572_10004109_pt1 | contig 11405 bp, 4 predicted proteins | sample COGITO_mtgs_1206_FD_88681 | JGI IMG/M metagenome (GOLD analysis project Ga0115572, IMG submission 88681) | Pelagic marine microbial communities from North Sea - COGITO_mtgs_120607 | ecosystem: Environmental > Aquatic > Marine > Epipelagic | place: Germany:Helgoland, sampling site Kabeltonne... | reverse complement strand
CTTGGACGCGCCGGGGTTCAAGGAGATCCTCGACAAGGAGATGGACAAGTGCGACCTGCTGTGCCACAACTGCCACCACCGCAAGACAAACAAGTACCCGATGCGAGAATGAAACTGTTTAGTAGTTTTTAAAGTTACCATTAAAGCTATGACACTTTCACTGCCATGATCGCGGCGGCCGAGCCCGTTGCTGAGCGCGGGACCATGGACTTCACGATCACCTTTGCGTTTGCTCTATTGTTCGCTTTAGAGCCCCAGACTTGCTGTAGCCCATTGCTGTATTTCACAGTGAGCACCTCGCCAACTGCCGGAAACAGCACGGCACGCCGTTTGGTTATGTCCTTAAGCAGCTCGAGGCGTTCCTCCTTGGACCGTTTCGGCACCCTCACGTTCATATATATTGGCTTTTGAGGCCCGATCCTCTGAATGTCACACGGCAGGATGTCAGTATCTTGCGGTTCCTGTATGGTTACGACTCTGTATTCGCGGAGGAAGTCGTCGACTAAATGGCCCGCTCCGAATTGACTGTAGGCCGCGGTCTCGTTTGCTTTGTCATACGTCATATTTGTACGCCCTGCTGCAATCCCGCTTGCGCGAATACTACCAGCATCCTCGGGGCGCAGAAAATTGTACGGCGGCGTTCCAAACAATGGTCGTATGCGAGGCCAAGCGTCTCGTGATCGCGTTGTAGATAAAAACAACGTACGAATGAATTGATCTGGAAGCAACGTCGTTATTGCTTTGCGTGCATGCGCGTCGCCGTAGATGGACTCGTTCATCTTTGCCTGTTTATCCTTTGCGCGTTTGAGTTGCACGTCAACCAACTCGCGGCAATAGTCCATAGCGTCCGCTACGGTATCTAGCTTCTGTTCCCCCCTTTTCGTTTTTGCGACGTTCTCGCGCCCCTCGAGGCGTTGCCTTTCGCGGCGTTCTTCCGGCGTCTCGTCGCTTCCGAACCTGATTTCATAACTACCCGCGCGACTCGCTCTTTCTTTTTGATTTTGCTGCTGGCCTTCGCTTTGAGAGGCGACTTTCGTAACCGCGGTAGAGCTTGAGCTGGCATCACTTGCGCCCGTACCGGGGGCGGTGGGCCGGCCTGTATCCCAAACGGCGCGCAAGGTTTGACCGTCTTCGACGAGCCCACCATCTTGCGTTGCAGGCTGGAGAATGCCCCCTTCTTGCTGCTGCTGCGATTGTAGGCCTTCCTGGCCTTGCTCGGCCTCGCCTTCTTCATAGCCGCCAAAGAGAGACCTCAACATGACCTCTTTCAATGATAGCGAAAAGGCAGTGTATTTATCACGTTACAACATCCAACAAGTTACACCACATAATTTAGATACTTTCCGGCCTACTCTGCATCGAGAGTTCGGACGCCATCGACACGTTGCGTCTCAACACGCTCGGTTCGCCGTCGCGCGCATGGGCAAGCGTGGCGTCGTTGCTCACGCGGCTGTGCTGCTTTTTTACAATCCCGCCACCAGACACGCGTTGCTTTTTGCGATGTTTTGGAATGATGATCATAAGGCAAAGGCACGGTCTGCGCAACGATTGTCTGTTGCAGCCGGTTTATCAAACCGGCGAGTAGATGTCTATGTGCAAGAACAGCCCCACCTCCTCCCCCCGTGCGTTCACTGCCAGGCCCGGAATCACGCTCTTGTCAACGACTCCGCTCACCGCAACGCGCTTCATTGTGTTGACGAATTGTTTGACTCCGACCGGGTTGTGGACTAGTGTGTTGAACGCACAGATGTACGCGACGCAGTGGTGGCCTTCTGTTAGCTCCGCGGTCTTGGTGCGCTCCGCCAGCATGCTCTCCAACTCCGCAAGGTGCTTCATGGTTTCATCCAAAGTTTTGGTCTGGAAGTCGGTGAGTTGCAGGGGCCCCTTTGGCCTCGGCGGCATCACGTCCATTTTTGCGAGCTTGATCGCCACGTCGAGTGCGTGCGAGGCAGCCGAGTTTAAGTGAATGAGCGGGAACGCACCGTACTCCTCGACGACGATGGCCTGAGGCGTGACGCCCGCGCGAGTCATGGCCTCGCCATCCGTGTCAGGAGTCAAGACGTACTGCGGACTCGCGGCGTTGACGGCGCGCAGGTTTCCGTCCGTGATCAGCGGGTGGTCTGGCGGGAAGGTCAGCTCAACAAGTTCTGAGTAAAAACTGTGCGTCGACCCGGCCGCACTTCCGCCAACGTGCAAGACTTTGACGGACCTGAAGACGTTGGGAGCCGCCATGCTAAAGACCTTCTTGTCATTTTGGGCGTCCTTCGTGGCCTTGGAGCGGCGGTCGGGGTTGGGCATGTACAAGATGGGAGACGCCGGCGTCGTGCCCTCGATTGCGTACGCCTGCAACTGGGTGAACTCGTGCTTGGCCGAGCTCCAGCTTCCAAGCAGTGTCTGCTCGTTTGAAGGCAGCTCTTCGACCACCTTAGCCGGATACAGCGCAGCAAACCGAAAGTTCTCGACCATGTTGCGGTTCTCGGGTGCGTACAAGAGTGGTCCGTCCGCGCCGACAGTCTTGTCGATCGTCTTGCCGAGCGCGCGCAAGAAAGACATGGTCGGAACCAGCACGGTGATGGCGTGGCCGGCGACCTGTGCATGCGACGCGTCAGCGCTGTTGGCCTCGGCGGCCGTCGCGCCGATCACGCTCAGAGCAAGTTGATAGTGCGGAAAGACGGCGTTGCGCACGGCCTTGAGGTAGCGGTACTTTGGGTCTTGTATCTGCTCGGGCGTCATGTTGACCGCCGTCCTGATCATGGCGACGGCCAGCAAAGCCAAGCCGTCGCAGTCGTTGGACTCGATGCAACTTCTTGGCACCGCCCAGTTCCAGTTCTCGACGCCCGCAAACCCGGCCCCGGTGGGCGTCACCACGTTGCGCCCGTCTGCGCGGTAGCTCATGAGCACATTCACAATCAGACTGGTCGCGCTTGCCACCGTCCGCGCTTCCATTGCGGCCATCACGCCCGGTCTGTCTGTGGCCGACAGGAAGTTTTGGATGTCCGTTTTGTCCTGGCAGCAGTCACAGGCGACTGCCGCCTCGTACAGAGCGTTGAGCGTCTCCAGTGAGGTGAACATCTCACGGTCCATGATGGCGTGAAGGGGGGTGTAACCGCGGCCGTTGATGCCGACAATCTCGCTGAATACCGTCTTGTGAAGCATGGGCGACGGTTCGTACTTTACTGCCTGCCGAACGCCGTATCCAACCTTCACGTATTGTTCGGTGATTGCCGCGGCCGCCTCAAGCATCTTGCGCTGCTCCTCAGTCATCTTCTTGAACTTTGGTCGGTAACGAGTCTCCTTGCCGTTTTCATCGTCCGTGACAAGCCTGGCGTTTGAGATTCCAAACGTACTCGAAAACGCCTCGTACGTCTTGTAAATCATTCCTATTTGGTAGTGTGAGCCTGACATCAAAACGTGGTACAAGAACGCCGTGCCCTCGCCCGACAGACTCGTCACCAACGTGCCGTTGATTGCTGCCGCCAGTCTCTGGGTGGCCAAGTTGACGCGCAAGTTAGACGGAATCGAAACGCTGTTCTTTTTCTTCAGAAACTCGTAGTTCTCCTTGTCTATGGAAACCGATACCTTGCACGTCACAGTGTTGTCCAAATGCATGATTTGCGATTGCTTTGAGCCGCTCAGTGAAACGTCGGTCTTCCACCGCACGGCCATGGAGTCCAACTGGCCTCCATTCTCCATGAACACTGCAGTGTAGTCGGGTGATTTCATCGATGCATCGAAACGGAGGTACAGCTGTTTCTTGTCCCCCGTCTCTGACGGGGGCATTTCGCCGATCGCAACGCTGTCAGACTCCATGTGCCTTCTACTTGGAACAAGCTATCCAGAGCTTATGACTGGAGATTCAAAAACATTTTACTTTAACCCGCAATGCTGTGTGGATACAGCGCGAGCACACACGCATACACGCCCACACACGTACGACCGCGCCGGCCCAGTCGGTGCCCCCCCCTCTCGCTGCGCTCAATCCCCGAGGAGGCCTAAGATGTCACCAAGCTCGTCATCCAGCTCTTGAAGCGCAGCCGCTCGCTTTTCCTTTTTCTTCTGCCTCTCGGCGCGCTGCTCGTCGGTTTCTTCCTCCTCCATTGCATCGGGAAGGTCGAGCGTTTGAGCCTCGGGCGGAGTCGTGCCCGACGGACCCGCCTCGCCAGACGAACCATCTCCGTTGCCGCGCGCAAGACGCTCTGCCTCTCTGACCATTTCTGCGGCCCTCTCTGACTCCGTGGCTCGCTGTTGATTTTCTTTCGCAAAAGTGTCCTCCATGGCCTTCAGCCTCTTCTTAGCCACTTCCGATTCTTGTGCACGCTGTTGTTTGTTGCCCTCCGTAATCGTCTTTCCCTCGGTGTCTCCCTTTTTGGCAAGGTCGCGCGGCTCGATCTTGGCCCGTTGGTAGTTGAGGTATATGAGCCACGCATCTCTGCCAGTCTTTGCACTGAACCATTTGTACGCCGTTTCGCCTTCCTTGAGGTCCCAGGTTGTGTATTGGGGACCCACGTAGGCAACGTCGTGGTAGTCCTGGTTTTTTTGCTTCCCCACTCTTGCTATGGTTGCCATTATGGCCTTCTTGGCTTCTTCTCCACGGGGTTTGTAGTACTCCAGCCAACCTGGCGGAGGACCCAAGGACTCGCGTGGCCCAAGCGCTTCGGGCTCTCCGCCTTTCACTGGCGCAAACAGTGCGAGGAGCAAGGTCCGGTGTCCTTCTTTGAGGGTTTTGGCGTCGGTGGTGTCTCCGTGTGCGCTGACGATACCGCGCAGTTCGGACATTTTTGCAGCGGCGCCAGCCTTTCCAGCCTCCGTGGGTTTGAGAGACGCCTCAAGCTTGTCCAGAAAGTCGGAGCGCGCAGCAGCAAGCGTGGGGTGTTGAGGAAGCTTGTTCTTGCTCTCTGGCCATTGGGCGCTCTTCCAGTGGGGCACTAAGGGCGGCTCAATTGTCTTTGTGGTACCCCTGGGATGGAACGACGTGAAGTTCTCCAGACTGTACGCACCCTCAGCGACAGTTGACGCCGGCGGGTAGAATTTGCGCCACACCTCGTTGTCTTTTACGATGATTCGTATGAGCGCTGCCTCATTGAACGTCTTGCCCGGGCCACCGTTCCACACAACCTCTTCTCCGGTAAGCGGGTCAACCGTCTTCTTTCCAGATTTTGCAGAAACGTCGTAGTCCTCGCTGTAGTATGCATCGCCCTCCAGTATTGGGTCGAGGTCTGAAAAGCGAGCTGACACGCGCTCGGACGTTGAGTTTACGCTAAGCAGTCCGAGGCATGGGAGCAGAGTGTCCACATTCAGCGGGGGTGCGTTTGCACCACGCCTGGACATCAGCGCCGCCCCTCCCCGTTGTCATTACAGGAAACTTGGTTGCTTATTCAACGCAAGGCGCTTGCGTCGTTATTCGTGGAACAGTGTCTAGATTCATAAGATCAAATAACCAAGCTTTAGACAGTGCAGATGATTCCGTTTGCTAGTCATGCAAGGTCCAGAGGTCGCCTCGATGCGTCCATCAAGCGGCCTCTGCTCGACGATTCTGGAATACATGTCAAGGAGGCAGCCACAGCCACAGCCGCAAAAGGGCCAGTGGCGTCGCTCTTTGCTGCCTATCCTGTCACTCTGACGACCGCAGCGGTCATTGGAGTGCTGACAGTAACCGCCGCAGTTGCAGTTCCGATCGCGCTTTCGACATCAGCGCCGCCCAGCAGCCCTCCTCATCCTCCACCACCGCCCATAGACTCGAACCGACCAAACGAGACGTGCGCGCCGTCCAACCTTGTGCGTCATGCAATCAGCAAAGTGTCGGAGGGGACGGTTGCGTTTCCAAAAGACACAGTCCTTGCATTTGGAGACGACGGCCTTGAGAGCAGATTCAACTTTGGGGCTCTGTACAGACCAGAGAGCAACACAGGATTCACGTTTTTAGGGAACGTGCAGGGCAAAAATTATCTGAGCAGGGTGGTGGAGACTGCGGAGAAGGCCCCGTCCAAAGCGACGGCGTTTGTGACGTCGGCGCAGTTGTACAACGGGAGGTCCACCGCGCGTTTGGCGTACCAGCTGTACTCTTCGGACAACAGTCTTGTCAAATACTCTCTTCTTCTTCCTTTCATGACCGTCGCCAAGGACGCGATGACTCAAGACGTTGCATGCAGTGCGCCAGTCGCGTCCAACCAGTACCTCGGTGTTTGCGAGTACACGATGCCACAGAGTTGGCTTGCCACGGACGGCTTGGTCCAGATCAGCTATCGCCTATCGGAAGCAAGCGACCAGTCGCAGAACGCGGGCGTGGTCGCCGTCACGAAAACGCCCGTGTGGGTGGGAAGTCTGGATACTGCACTCTCCGAGCCCGGCATCGCATGCACCATGCCCACGCACCCACTGTACCCGGGTGAGCAGTTTACGGTGTCATGTCATGCGCACACTGGAAACTCTGGTTCTGGGTTCTTTGAGCTCGACGCGTTCACGGTCAAACTCTTTCACAATGCGGAGCTGCAGTTTGTCGACGGCTCTGTTGTGGCAAACTCAAAGATGAACTCTCCAACTGTGTCCTACGCGGCGTCGGACCGGAGAATCCAAGTTCTAGTCGTTGGAAAGCCTGACACGACACAGCCAAGCGACGTTCAGGGCACAAACGTGCATCTCTTCGAAGCCAGGTTTACTGTAAAATCTTCTGCCTCGAGCGGCTCTCTGGCAGCAGGCGTGACGAGCGTTTGTACAAACCTGGTAAACACCGGACTGGTGAAGTTTGTGGACAACAAGGCCGGGTTCATGCTGTCTTTCTCGGACAGTCTCGCCGAGACGGATGGAGAGGTCCGTATCGTGTTGCCTGAGAAAGTCGGGCTCTTTGCACACACGTTCTCCGGCGTCTTGCACAACACGGCACACCTCACTGGAACCGACGTTGCAGTGCCTCTCTCCATAGCCACTGTGACAAACGACGCCCGGGTGTCCATCGACGCGGCGGTGGCGTCGGGTTCGACGTGCAGCACATCCGACACAGCCTACAGCCTTGCGGGATGCACCTTGACGCTGGACCAAACACACTCGGTAGAACAATCGGACGCATCCGTGGAAGTGACATTGGGTGGCATGTCAGCCTCTGCTGTATTCTCGACCACGCTGCCTCTTCCAGTTTCGCTTCTGGTGGAAGATCCGGAGTTGAATGCGTACCCCACGGGCGCGTGTGCTGTGAAACCATACCAGACGGGAAGGGTGCGCGCGACCTCCGGAGATCTAGACGTGACGGGCTTGGTCCGTATGGAAACATCGGACACCCAGATTGCCACCGTGTCCAGCGACGGCATCATAACCGGCCATTCCGCTGGGAGTGCACTGATCAGCGCGACGGTAAGTGCCCTTCTTGATACAGGAGCAGTGACGGTGGTCGTTTCTGACGAGCCAGTGGGTGCAATGAGCGTGAGGGCATCAGTCGTGACCGGCGCGGCGTGGGGGAGCTCGTTCCCGACAAGGTGGGACTTTGCAAGCAACCTGAACGTGACCTTTGTGACCATGTCGGAGCTGAAAAAGGAGGGCGATTCTGGAACAATCTTTGCCAGCGTGGAGTGGAGCGATGGGAGAGTGCAGCCACTCGATCCTACTGTTTTGAATGTTACGGCGGCAACGGACTCGGTATCGATTTTGCACCCGTCGGTTGCAAGCCCCCATTGGACCGCAGAGGTGGCCGTGGGCGCGGTTTCGGGGTGCTATGAGGGAGCTGTGAACGTGACGTTCGTTGCGTGTGGAGAGGCAATGGCAACTGGGAAGATAGACATGCTACTGGAGCTTCCTCTTCCGACGTCAATTTCGCTTGTATCGTCGTCCAGTCGACTCACTGTACCTGGAGACGACGCGGAGAGAAGCCCGATTGGGCTTCCTACCACCTCGTCTCTCTCAGCCACAGTCGGCTTTGCCGACGGCACCACGCGGGACATGACGCAAGACCCTCGTGTGATTTACAAGCTGAGCGCCAACGAGAGCTGCGCGGTCCTAGCCGGTCGCCAGATACAGGTGGCAAGTTCGGCCACTTGCTCCGAGTTCCGCGTCACGGCGAGCTTCCAAGGCACCAACGTCACCAGCCCGTCCGTGCGCGTTTCCGTGGTCGTGGTGCAGCAGGTAATCTTAAAGTTTGTGGCGCATCCGTTCAACAACGCTGCAATTGACGTGAACCGCCTCGGCAAGGTTCAGTGCACCAATGCGTACCATCGAGCCCGATGTATCATGACTGCGACTCTGAGCGACTCCGCAACGGTCGATGTCAGCAGCGGCACGTCGTTTGTTTCGTCCAACGTGCTCGCAGCGTCGATTGTCAATGCCGTGATACAGCCAATAGAGGCCGGAGGTGTCAACGTGGTGGCCGTGTTCGGCTCATCAAATGCGTACGGAGCGGTGGAGATTGTGGACTCGGTGGAAGATGCCATCACTTCCCTATCATGGAACGTGCCGACACAGGCCTCGTCAACACTGGAAATGGAACGGGGCAGCACGCGGACGACCACGGCCGACGTCGTGCTTGCGTCTGGCATTGAGTTCAACGACCTGGGGGGGTCGACGTTCACGTCTTGGATCGGTCTAGCAGACGTCGTCGCATTTCAGTCACCCCTCACGTCGATTGTTACGGTGGACTCGGTGGGTACACTCACCCTTCTGGACAACCACCACGAAACGCTTGCGCTGTCTGCCAACATCGCCTGCAACACGGGGGTGGCCTACTCCAAGGACGTGAAGGCCAACCTCGCGACGGTGGCGCTCGATGTAGACTTGGGACAGAGGACGGGCTTTCAGTTTGTGCAGAGCGGTGGTTTCGTTGCGGTGACCATATGGATCAAAACCGACCCGGGTGCAAAACTGCTTTCCTTTGAGATCGAGATTGATCTGCAGAGCACGGCCGGTGGCCAGCAGATATTGAGCTCCGGCAGCGGCGCTACCTTTGACAACAATCAAGTGATCAGTGGCGTAGGAACCACGCTCAACTTTCCAAACAACAAGGTCACCGTAGCTGGTTCCGATCCAACATCGACGGCCACTGGCTTGCTCAACGTCGGGACTGTCAACTTGGCAGTCGTCGGCAGTGGCACTGCGCTGGTCACCGGCACCATCGTCAACCTGATGACCAGCGGCTTGTCCACTCCCGTGGAGGGGCAGCCTATTGGCGCCGGGACTGGTTACGCAGTAACGTCGACATCCAGGAGGCTGTCGCAACACGAGTCGATACCTTTGGCACCACCGCGAACGCTCAGACCCGCATCTGGAAGACGCATGAGCGAGTGCGACGCGTGCGAGGCACGCATCCCGGGTGACTTCTCGGGAGACTGCCAGTTTACAGTTGCGGACGTCTACGAGTTGCAGTTGCTGATTGGAGACCGCTCTGATGTGCAAGACGGGGTGGTGGCCGGGCCGGATCCGCTCGACTCACTTTGCGAGTGGAGGCGGCTGCAGGCCAATCCGAACTACAACTTCATTGCGAGCGGGCTTCCCAGCGTCGACGCCACTGATGCTCTCTACCTACTGAATGCGGTTCTTAAAAAGTATCGCTTTGTCTACGACATCGCTGCAAACTGCTCAAACGACGGTCTTCACGTTCGTCTGGACGCCTACGGTGGTCTGGATCAACGCACGGCACGCACTCCGGCGAGTCCGAGCAACACGCGTGTCTACATTGAGGTGGCCAGCAACGACCCCGCACCGTACGTATCTGGTATCACGACAACCGTTGGATCACAAGTGACCAGCGTGGAGCGGCCAAGCCTCGACCCGTCGTTGTCCAACTACATCCTGTCCCTTTCAAACACCGCAAACTCCACGTTCGAAACCCAGTTCTACGCCACCGACGGCTGGCACGGACGTGATGAGTTGTCCATTGCGGTCATAGTCGAAACCACAGACGTGGACGGCAACGGGGAGGTCCCACAGAGAAACTCTGCCATCCGAGGGTCCAGCATCGTGCCCTACGTCGACTACGGCAGCCAGTTTGAAGCAGTGGTAAGCACCGTTTGCTTTGGAACTGCGCCGCCTCCGTCGCCCCCGGCGCCCGGGAAGCCGCCGAGCGACCCCCCTACGGCGCCGTCGCCGACGATGCCGCCGCCCCAGTCTCCGCCCATGACACCGCCACGCACACCTCCCACGCCACCCTCTCCATCCACTCCGTCCTTTGTTCCGCCGTCTACACCACCAGCTCCACCGCTACTGTCCCCGCCCGTCACTCCGCCCAAGTCGCCCCCTCCCAAGTCGCCTCCGCTGGGACCGCCTCCGAGCACTCCTCCCACAACACCGCCGGCGCCAACGAGCCCTCCGCCCAAGGCGCCGCCCGACGGCCCGGCAAATCCACCTCCTTTGTCCCCGCCATTGTTGCCACCCCAGACTCCTCCATCGCCGCCGCCGCTCCCTCCAAGCTCGCCGGATCTTGGTTGTTGGCGGCCGTGTGGAAACACCAACTGCTCGCATGTGTCATTCACGTTGGGATACACGTGTTCCCAAGTCGCGTTGATGGGTTGCGACCACTGTTCCTTGTGCTGCCAACACGACTCGCCGTCGACCCCCCCTCTCCCACCACCGCCTCCTTCCGCACCGGAACCATCCGCGCCATCGCCCAGTCCGAGTCCCCCACCAAGACCGTCTCCTCCACCAAGAAGGCCACCCCCAAGTCCACCGAATCCACCCATGCCTCCGCGCGGCCCGCTCACCGTGTGCTCTACGCCTTGCTACGAGGAAGTGGGAGGCTCGGCAGACGGAGTGGCTGGGAGAACGTGCCAGACGCTGATCGACAACGGCCAAACTTGCCAAGATGCACTTGATTTCGACCAGGTGTCAAAGGCTTTGCTTGGAGAGGAGAACACTAAAGGGTGCGACTGTCAGGCTTGCTGCAATCCAGCAAGTCCGAGTCCGCCGCAAGGACCGCCTCCCCCGCAAAGCCCACCCCCGCCAACTCCGCCGTCGGAACCACCAGTGCAAAATCCGCTGCCTCCTTCGCCGTTGCCCCCACCGTCTCCAAAGCCACCTCCATCGCCCCCACCTCCGTCCAGCCCCCCTACAACAAGCGGCGTTGGCACCGACGACCCCCAGGACGAGTTTGATTTTCTGTTTGGCCGACTTAGGAGACGGCTGTCGTTTGTGGGTCGCAGACTGGATATGCGTGAATTCCTCGACTTGATCTGCGAGCTGAGAGACGAGCCAGAACACCTTAGGGAGTTGGCTGCTGGGGTGTTGGGCCCTCCGTTCATACCGAGCCACATTGGCATTTTCACGCACTCAGCTTCTGGTTGCAAGATACCATGGCCCCTGCAGAGCGCGGCAGCGTCACCTGTGATCGCAGATGTGTATAACTCGGCTGACGTGCTGCGGAATTCGCGCGCAAATATGACGACGACGAATGGCCCACTCCACCAGACACTGCATGAAGTTGCAACAAACCG
>Ga0115572_10004105_pt1 | contig 11413 bp, 7 predicted proteins | sample COGITO_mtgs_1206_FD_88681 | JGI IMG/M metagenome (GOLD analysis project Ga0115572, IMG submission 88681) | Pelagic marine microbial communities from North Sea - COGITO_mtgs_120607 | ecosystem: Environmental > Aquatic > Marine > Epipelagic | place: Germany:Helgoland, sampling site Kabeltonne... | reverse complement strand
CCGAATCCATTGCCGTCTACATCCATACACGGTACTGCTCCTCCTGCTGCACTATTGAATGTTTCTTCAATAGATGTTGGTACTGTCATATCTGACCCAGAAGGAAATACTACAATTACTTGTCCAGTCGTTGCAGCGCTTATCGTTCCTAATGCTGATAGCACACTATCTAAGTCTGAACCTGATCCGCTAGCTTGTAAGGTAGCTGTTGCACCACCTGCTAAACTAATAGAAGTACTTCCTACATCTCCACTCTTAAATTTATAGAATGGTGATGATGTGTTTGCTGTATAGGCTGTAACTTCTGGCGGTACATCACTATTGACTGTACTACCACCCATCACTCCTAAATAATTAGCTCCAAAGCCGGCATCTGAGCCGTATGTAGAAGTATAAACGTATACTAATCCATAATCTGCTGATTGTGCAACTACTACTGAAGCTGTGTCTGTTCCTGTTTTGCCGAAAGCATCGGTTGCTGTTACTGTGAATGTATATGTACCAGCTGCTAAGGCGCTATTTGCATCTATATCCCATGAAGTTCCATTTGCATTGTTAGATGTTGCTGTAAAATCAGAAGCATTAGTACCTGATAAAGCTAATGTTATTGGATAATCTGATTCTGTATCTGAAACTGATACTGTAGCACATAATACTCCATTTGCTATGTTATCTGATTCTAAACTTCCTTGTTCACTTACTGTTACTGAAGGGCTACTATTAGCAACAACGTTAACTGTTACACTTCCTGATCCTATATTACCGTATTGATCTTGGAAATTGATAGTAGACACTATAGTATCGCCTGAGCCTGTTGTTGAACCGCTTATATGTGTTCCTAATGATAGATTACCTGAACTATTTACATTTATTGCTGCATTAGAAGAAGTAAATGCTGCTACTACTTGAGATCCATAGTTTGGAGAGTAGCTTACCCCTACATCTGCTTGAGTTCCTGTTCTACCATTTGATGATATTTTAATCTCGTCACCGTTCTCTGCAGATTCTATTACTCTAAATGTGCCATTAGTTGAAAGCGACCCTACTACTGCCTGAGATATAGTAAATGTATGAGTAGATGTACGAGAAGCGAACCCTTCAGCGTCAGCTATAGTAATACCAATTGTATAACTACCTGCTGCTAATGCTGATGTCGCTCGGATTAGGTATGTATCGCCTGATTTAGTATCAGATACATTATTACCCTGGTCATCGAAAACAAATGAATTGTGATCTATTCCATTTCCTTCTGCATCACTAAATGATACTGAAACTAGGTTATTACCGGGTATTGCTTTGTTAGTATTTTGATTAGCAGTCGTATTAGTAAATGTAATACTTGGTGCTGTATTGTCTGTTATGTTTACTGTGAATGCTTGAGTGGCTTGAGTACCAAAAGTATTGGTTGCTGTTACTATTCCGCTTAATTGATCTCCACCTACATCAGCAGAACCAGATATATCTCTTGCTATAGTTAAATATCCAGTTGAACTTATATTAAAGTCGTTAGATGAGCTAACTGCCCACGTTACTGATTGATTAGCAAGGAATCTAGAAGTAGTTCCTGAGTATCCATTACTATTATCGTATATATTGTTTCCATTAACAGCTGATTCGATTACATACAATGATGTATCTCCAGTTATTGTAGGAGCTGTGTCATCACTAATAGGTATGCTTATAATACCTGTATCAGATCCATTATTATATGGGTCAGTTACTGTTACTTCGTACTTATATTCGTTTATTAAATCAGAATTTAAAAATACTGCATTCTTTCTCGTTACTACACCTGTTGTAGATATATTAAATGCATCTTCTGTTGGGTCTGTAGCTTGGGAAGTACCGCCATATGAACCAGTTACTACTTCTCCACCGTCTAATTCTAAACTATGTAATCTAGCACTTTTGAATGTTATACTATCACCTTCAGGATCTGTAGCTGTGGCAGTTCCTGCTGTTGTTCCTGCAGAACTATTTTCATTTAAACCAGTTATAGTCTGATTATTAACTGATGGTTGGGTATTATCAGTTACATTTATAGTAATAGGTAAAGCTGTAAAAGAATCTGCATCATCACCTGCTTCATAATGTGCATCTGATGCTGTAATCGACATATTATAAGAAGTAATACTTTCATAATCTAAAGAAGCAGTTACTTGATTAATAGCTACATAAGTGCCATACTTAATAATGCTAAAATGTCCGTTACTATCTGAACCTGAGTTAATAGTAATGGTATCACTCTCTGAATCTGTGAAATAAATTTTAGTAACTTCACCTGCACTTGCATTTTCATTTCTAGAGGTAGTAAATGATGATATTTGATTACCAGAAATACTATTCTCTCTTAATATAGGAGCAGCATTAGGTGTAACTCTAATATATATAGTCTTAGTAGAAGAAGCACCAATTGTATCCGTTGCTTTTACAATAACTGGGTGTGCTAATGTTCCGTCTCCTCTATTATCTGTATTAAATGCTGTTGCTGTTGGTAATACTTTTAATTTAAGTACTCCTCCTTCGATTACTACGTAATCATCTGTATAGCTACCATCAATACTAAACGTAATTGTCTGAGATTCTGCATCTGAGCCAGCTAAAGTAACAACAGATGAACCACTTACTGTGTATTCCTCTATTACTTGATTTCCTGTAGTTATAGAAGGGGCTGTATTAGGGTAAAAGACCGCTGTTAAGAAATCTTCTATCGTTCCTGTGCTTCCAGGGTTAAAAGAGTTAAATAACGGGTGATCTGTGTTAGATACTACTCTATTACCGTCAAATTGGTTATTAAATGCTGATTGTTCAGTACCATCTGGGTTCATAAACTTAACAGAACCAGAAGTCACATATAAATGTCTAAATGGTGCTGCTGCACTACCTAAATCGTTAATACTTGACTCTGGTATGATACTTCCGCTAACTGTTTGGTTACCTATAAAGGTATTTGAACCAGAAGTAGCGTAAGAACCTGTTTTTGAATTTAACCCACTGATATCTGAGTGAGATCCTACTGCATATGAAGAAGTAGCAGCTAATAGGCCGTCTACTGTGTTTTGTATTGAACTAGTAAAGGTATTTAAACCGGTAACATCAGATTGCTCTGATCCAGTTATAAATCCTAAGTTAATTATCTGTAAAGACGATGATATAGTACCTGCAGAAGTAACAGAACCACCAGAACCGAAGCCTAATGATGCTGCTGATGCAGAAGTTATATATCCTAAGTCAGATATCTGTGTAGATCCTGATATAGTACCGTCTACTGCTGATGTTAAGAATGATCCGGTAACACTATTAATATGATTTACTTGAGATTGTATAGAACCTGTAAAAGTATTAATTGAAGTTATGTCTGAATGTGATCCTACAGCGTATGATGATGTAGCTGCTAATAAACCATCTACTTGACTCTGTATAGAGCCAGAAAAGACGTTTAATCCTACTACATCTGCTTGTTCTGAACCGGTTATGAAGCCTAATCCAGCTATTTGTAATGATGAAGATACTGTTCCTGCTGATATAGTAGATCCTCCTTCACCAAATCCTGCTAATGCAGCAGATGCTGATGTTAAGTAACCTAAATCACTTACTTGTTGAGAACTACTAATGATTCCGCTAGGGGTATTGATAATATCTGAGTATATACTACCGGTTATGAACCCTAAGTCTATTATCTGTGCAGAAGATGATACTGTTCCAGCATTTACTACAGAAGCTCCTCCGAATCCTAAGTCAGATATCTGTTGCGATGATGATATAAGGTTAGTTGGTGTGTTTAATACAGAACTATACTCTACAGAACCAGAAAATATATGTCCTCCGACAGCTACAACTACATGTCCTGTTGAATTATCATCAAAAGTTACCTTTATATTATTATTATCTAATAATTGAGTAGAAGCAGGTATATATTGGAATCCATTCTCGTCATAAACTGTTACATTTACGTTCTGAGTGTTAAAACTATGGGTAATACTTACAGATCCTGTTTGATCAAAGTCTGATCTTATAGAACTTATAGTATCTACTGCAATACCAGTTAATCCTGAACCGTCTCCCTTAAAGGCTGATGCTGAGATTAGCCCTGTACCGAAGTTTACTGTAGTATCCAGTAAATTAGTCGATATCTGACTAGAACCAGACATTATGTTATTAGGAATATTTACTAAGTCTGGATAAGTTGAACCAGTTATATAGCCTAATGTACCTACTTGTGCAGAAGAGCTAATAATACCACCTGGAACGTTGGTTAAATCTGAATATCTAGCGATATCTGAGGAAGTAACGAATCCTAAGTCAAGTATTTGCTTAGATCCACTTAATACGTCCTTTCTGTATCCTAAATTGTATATTTGAGCTGATGCTGAAATAACATCTTTGTTATATCCAAGTGCATCTATCTGTAATGAAGAGGATATAATGTTGGAACTATCAGCTTTTAGAAAATATGATGAGGTAGCAGCATTTAAGTTAGCTATACTACCTGTTACTGCCTCTATTCTTTCTACTCTTTGATCATTAGACTGAGTATAAAGGTTAATAGATGCAGAATGAAGTCTTAATGAACCAATATTAGGATTAGCTCCTGCTTGAAGCGAATCTATCGTAGCCATTACATCTCTACCGTTGAAAGTAAGTTGAGATCCAGTAATATTAAATGAACCAGTTAGATTTAGACTTTCAGCACCAGGAACTAATTGAGTCTGAGCGACTCCTCCCTTCATGAAAGCTAATGATCCTGATAATGCGCCGGTAAACTTCGCCATTTGTTAAATTAGTTTATTAAATCTTTTTGAAACCCGGCATTTATGCGCCATTTTATATAAATAGGTAGTGATGTTAAAGATTACTCTCTGTTTCAGCACCGAATTTTAATTCTCCTTTGGAGTAGAACTTTTTACTATTATGTGCATGTGCATTAATGGCGTCAGTTATGATATGCCCTAGTAATTTAATACTAAATTCTGTTTTTATGATTCTATCGTTACCTTGAACTATCTCTGCTGAGGTAGTATATGTATCTATTTGTGCTCTGAATGAAAACTTACTTGGATCTCCCCAATAGGAGTCAGATGCAAAGTTAATACCCTCTACAATCTTATTATTCTGCTCTACATAGTCAGTATATATGATACATGAGTAAGTAATATTAACATAATCAGGTATAGCAACTGCATAAAATTCTTTAACGGCTTTTCTATTGTTTAATATCCCAAATCTATCGTATACATTCTTCTTAGAGAACTTTTTTTCGTATATTCCATAGTTCATTGGATTATTACCGTCCATTTTATTTCCTAACTGTCTATTCTTCTCTAAACTGTCTCTTCTAAAGACTATCAGGGGTGCTTGCATCTTACCATTCTTATCACGGTAATAACCGTCTTTCTGCATGGATGCCCAACGTTCAGGAGAACCATATACAAGTGGTACCTTTATGTTTTTAGCGTTCTGAGTTACGGTTGGTTGAAGTACTTCATTAAAGTAGTAGTATATAGCTTCATCTATATCTTTTATACCTACAGAAAAGTTTTTTACTTCGTCATCTTTACGGCTTACTTGTTTAGCTCTATCTTGTTGATCAGTAGGGCCGCTTTTTTGTCTTACCTCTCCTGATTCTGGAGAGTAAGCTTTAAATTGCTGTCTTCTAAGTTCTTCTTGTGACTTAGGTATAGGTTTTTTATCTGCCATCTTATCTAACTTCTGTTAATCCTACCTTATCTGCTCTTGTTAAGTGACAATCTACTATAATAGACAAAGAAGATCCAAATCCACTACCTGCTAAGTTGTAAGACTTATCTCTACCTAAGAAAAGAGTATTCTCTCTTACTGTATCTACTTCATAATAGTCATTGTGCCATTCTACTATATCTCCAACTTCAGGAACCATATTAGCATCGACTAAATCTTGTCTTATGAATGCAAATGATGCTTCTCTACCTAAATCAGGACCAAATTCTTGAATATCTACTACTTGATCACCTCTAGTTATTAAACAAGCAAGCTTTAATGCGTTCCAGTAAGATTTCTGTAATGCTTCGCCATATAAATTAACATCTGTATCTTCTAAACTGAGTTTATGGTACAATACCTGTTGTTCTACTATGTCTTGTAGTAGTTCACGGTTAATGTTGACTAATAAGTCAAAGTCTCTGTTAGATCCAAATAGCATTACTTCTCTTCTATTGTATTTTCACCTACCTCTATTGCTACTATACTACTATATTTAGAAGTAGCATTTGCTTTTAGTGCTGCAAAAGCCTCTGCAGGCTCTTTTTGGCTTATTATTTTAATTTTATATGTTGCCTTATTAGCATCTGAGTTTTCTGATGCAATAGTACAAGTTGTTACTCCAGGTAATGCTCTTATTGCATCATCATATCCAGAAGGTCCATCGTCACTAAAGGTTATTTGAACCATAGCTTCGTAAGTTCTGTATTCTATTTCTAATATGATATCTGTTAACTTCATTAACCTACGTATATAGTCATTGGTATTGACTTCAAAGTATTTTGAACGTCTTCTGCTTCTTTAGCTTGCGCTTCTAATTGAGCAGTTCTACCAGTTGATGTTAAAGTCTCTCTGAGTTGTGTAAGTAGAGCTATTTTTTCTGCTCTTGCATCAGTTAATAAGTCTGCTTGATTCAAAGTAGCCTCGGAACCGGGAACAGGTACTGTTTGGTATTTACCTCTTACATACCCTAATACCTCTTTTGCAAGAGCTAGAGTATAGTTAAACACCCATTGACGTCCTACACTATTAATATGACTATATTTAGGGTTAGTATATGGTACTTCAGATATACTTGTTATCAAGGAAGCATCATTATTATAGTTTATCTTACCTTTATCTGCTACACTGTAATATTCAAACCACATTTTACCTTCTCCGGCAGGAATAGGAAATAATTTTAATTGGTTATTTACTAGTTCAAACGTATAAGTAGATTTTCTTATTTGATCATTAAATTCAATTGCTTGAGTTTTTAATATATCATATGAAGTAGGCATCATTAAAAAGTTAACACCGGGGCTGAAACTACCAAAGTCAAAAGCAGTCATTAAAGACTGTACTCCTGTTCCTGTTCCAGCATATGGATCAAAGTATCTTAGTATTGCAGGAGGTGCTTGATAAAAAACTCTCCTTACTTCTATACCTCCTTGTATTCCTTCATCTATCGCCCATTGATTTAAATCGTATGATTGTTTGTTCTTTTTGACATCTAAAGAACCACTATGTTTAGTCACATTACCTCCAACGCCTGCTTCAGTACCATAGTGTTTAGACATCTGAATGATACGGTTAAGTGATGGATCAGTTAATTGATTATTCATTAGACTACCTGTAGAAGATCCTTCTAAGTTAAGGTAGTTTTCTCTAATCTTATATTGAAAGACTTCATTTCCGTAAGTAGTTACTGCTTCTTCAAAGCAAGCAAACATTTGTTCTTGTTGTAATTCAACATCCATTAGTGGATACCCAAGTCGAGTACCTACAAATTTAGCTACTTTTACAGCATCGGTCTGAAAGGAGGAATCGGTATCATAGAATCCAAAAGGAGTATCTCCTGTATTGAAGGATGCTGAGCCGTTCCATATAGTTACATTTGCCATTGCTTAGTTTTACTTATAAATAGCGGTTAGTCTCTGAAGGTCTTGTACACTTCCAAAAGAGGTGCAACAATATCATGCCTATGATTCTGTGCTAATGAGTGAGTGACGAAACCTTTTACTTGTTCTTCTAGTCTAGAAAGGAATGAAAATCCAGTTTCTCTCTTATCTCTTAAATCGATTTGAGCCATATCTCCACATATACACATCTTAGAATTTTTCCCTAATCTACCTATAACTGTTTCCATTTGAGAATGAGTTACGTTTTGTGCTTCATCAACTATTACAAAAGAGTTTAAGAATGTTCTACCTCGCATGAATGCAAAAGGTACTATTTCTATATTACCTGCTTCCATTTCCTTCTTTACCTTCTCTTCATTATATAACATGAATAAGTTGTGATAGATAGGTGCTAACCAAGGGTCCATTTTAGCCTGAAGATCTCCTGGTAAGAAGCCTATATCTTCTTTAGCCACAGTAGGCCTTGTTATAATAATCTTATCTATACGTTTGGTAAATAGTAGATCTAAAGCTACTTGTGTTGCTACTAGCGTTTTACCGCTACCTGCCATTCCTTTTAGTACTGTTACTGGATTGTCTAGTATTAATTTTTTTGCTTCTTTTTGTTCATCATTTAGTTGAACGTTAAATTTAATTGGGCGTTTTGGTCTTCTTTTTTCGACGAAAACTTCGTCGGTGTGAGGTTTACTTGCCATATGTCTTTTATAAATTAAGAAAGAATCTTTTATTACTTATAAATAGGACATAAAAAAAGAGGCCCGAAGGCCTCTCTTAATATTACTCTAAGGGTTAATCCTAGATCTGATCTAAGTCAGAGATAAAGATTTTTCCGTAGAATTCAGGTCTGATCATCTTCTTAGCGTAACGAGTCATTAAACCTTTTCTTGGAGTGAAGGTTTCTGGATCGTATACTAGAGGAGTCATCATTAATGGTACATAAGGAGCATATACAGCACCTGCTTCCAAGAACTGAGAACCTCTATATCCCATAAGGATTGTGTTTTCAGTCATGTAAGGGTTTTTGTATACTTGGAATCTTGAAGCTAAGCTTCCGATTCTTTGTACTCCCATTGCAAACTTATCTTGGTTTCCGTCAGTTTGTGCAGCATATCCAGGAATTGATTCTAGGATTGTAGCAACTGAAGGAGAACATACTAGGAAGTTAGCACCACCTCTTAATGTTTTCTGGTGAATCTTGTTAGATACTTTTTGGATTTTAGTTCCTAAAGTTTGGAACCATTGTCCTTGAGTATTGTAGAAATCAGAAGTAGCAGCAGTCCATGCACCACCTTGGAAGTTCTTGTTGTTTTCAACAGACCATCTTTCAGTAGTTACGGCACCTTTAATCAACATATCTAAGATCTCTAAATCGATTTCCATAGAAATGTATTCACTTAATAGTGAAGTCAATTCTGCTTCTGCATCGATTGAGTGATATGCGTTAAGGTCTTGTGCGAATTCTGGTGTCCATTGCGCCTTTAGCTTTCTTGTCTTAGCGACAATTGCCTCTGATTGCAATTTAACATCGATTTCTGGAATACTAATTGAAGTATCAACAGCTACAGTTGAATCAGCCTCAAAGTCACCTCTTGTGTTATCAGTTGGTTGTTTGTGGTAGATTACTTGTACGTTATCGGTATTGTTTACACCTCCTGCAGCAGATTGTACTAATACTAGGTTAGACCCAGAGATTTTAGTAAATTGCTTGTGGATTACAGCTGAACCAGATTCTGCACTTAATTCAAATGCTCTAATTCCTTCTGCGTCGTAAGCTGGGATAGAAGAAAGAGGTATTAATACCGCTTCGTAATCTGCTAAAGTTAATCCAGCGTCAAAGCCTACATCTTTCAATAAGGCAGCTTGTACTGTTGCAGCAGCTTCTGTTCCTGTTACTTGGTTGATAGTGTATCCGAATTGTCCAGCGCCATAAAGACCTCCAGAAACGTCTACATCTTCTCCCATTTTGTTAGCTCCATCAGTTACGTTACCGTACATGTTTTCGCCGTCTGCTCTTCCGTTTACTCCAGTACCGTACTTAAAGTCTAAGTAGAATACTAGCCCAGAAGGCAAGTTCATTGGTTGTACACTTACGAAGTCTTGCGCTACGATTTGAGCGAATACTTTTCTCACAAGTGGTAAAGCAACACCAGCCCAGTTTTCACCTTGGCCAGCAGTAAAGCCTGAGCCTCCTGCTTGAGTTGCGTTTGCTTCTGCTACGATTTGTTTAGCTTGGTTCTCAAGAATTACAGCCATGTTACCAGCGTGCTTTTCATCAGAGATACCTTCTAACAATCCAGAAGCGCTCCATTTCTCAGCTAAACGAGCAGCATCTGCTTGTACGCTTTTGAAAGTGTTAGAGCTTTCTAATAATTGATTTAATTCCATGATTAATTTTTTAGGATTTTAATTTTATTTATTTTATAATACCAGCTAACTTCTGCATTCTAAGAACAGATTCCGATACATTTCCAATTACTCCTGGTTTACTTGCTGTAATACCAGTTGCTTTAGAAGCAGATCCTTTGTGCTCTTTAATGCTTTTAGTTGTTTCTTTTTTAGTAACAACATTTTCGCTAACTGTTTCAAAAACTAATTTTACTTCTTTAACTGTTTCAGCTTTATCGAAAGCAGCAATAATGTTTACTTTCTGTGATTCTGATAAGTTGTTCGCTTTGAAGATTTTGTTAACATAAAGTAACTTTGAGTTTAGTAAATTAACTTCGTTTAGTTCACTTCTTAAAGTTTCGATAGTTGATAAAGCTTCAGTTAAGTCTTCCTTGATAGTATCGTTAACATTAGATTCTTTGGAATCAGATTCTGCATCGATTTCGTTTTTAGTAGGTCCGTCTTTAACTTCTTCTACTTTGTCGTCGTCTTTTGCTTCATCCATGTCCTTTTCTTTCTTCCCTTCTTCCATATCATCATCGCTTTCGCCTTCTGATACAGCTTCTAGTTCTCTAATTAACTCATCTAGGTCAATCTCTTCTTCGCCTTCTTCACCAGCTAAAGGATCACCTTCGCCTGGTTCTTCAATTGCTCCAGCATCCATATCGTCAGCTCCCATTTCAGGTTCCATCTCAGCTTCACCAGCGCCCATTTCTTGGCTAATGATGTCTCTGATTAAGTCTTTGAAATCTTCTACTGATAGATCTTTTAGATCTTCGTCTTCTGCTGGCTCTTCTAATTCGTCTTCTGCTTCCTCAGGAGCTTCTTCTCCGTCAACGTCCGCTTCTACTTCTTCTTCTTCGTCTTCTGCTTCTTCTACAGCTGCAAATTCTTCCTCTACTGTTTCGTCTTTGTCGTCTTTAGCAGGAGCTTCACTAACTTCTTCATCTTCAGATTCTGTTACTGCTACTTCGTCGACGTCTTTGTCTTCCATCTCTTGAAGTTTTGCAGCTAACATATCTTTTAAATGAGGAGTCAATGACTCTTCTAAAGCTTCCTTAGCGTTAGCAATAGCGGCTTCTCTTACAGACTTAGCTTCAGCAATAGCTTGCTTGAATAAATCTTTGTTTGCCATTTTTTAAAAATAATGTGTGGTTTCTACGATTATTATAAATCGTAATAGAAAATATAATTTTTTGTTGATGCCATATAAGATGATGGCATATTCGTATATAAATATATACTTATTCCGGAAAACTAAGTAAATGTAAAAAAATTATACAAGACTAGCTAGCTTAGGTGCTAACTTTTTAACTGCAAGTATAAGTTCGTCTGCTTTTACCCCTGAAAGTCCTGCTTCAACTGCACCGAGTATAGGGCTGCCAGATGTT
>Ga0115572_10004104_pt1 | contig 11416 bp, 6 predicted proteins | sample COGITO_mtgs_1206_FD_88681 | JGI IMG/M metagenome (GOLD analysis project Ga0115572, IMG submission 88681) | Pelagic marine microbial communities from North Sea - COGITO_mtgs_120607 | ecosystem: Environmental > Aquatic > Marine > Epipelagic | place: Germany:Helgoland, sampling site Kabeltonne... | reverse complement strand
TGATGCGTGGGCCTGGGGCGCGCAAGAGATCTTCATCTCTGCGACGATTGTATTTTTGATCTGGCGTTGTGTTGCAGCGTTGCGGCTTTCAGGTCCAGACGTGCTCGCATGGCCGGTTGAAGCCGAGTCCTAAGTGTGGCCAACCCTTGACTTCAATGGTTGAAGAAAGACATCCCTCACGGTGTGTCCTTGACCTATTTCAACTGATTTACTTACTCGGGGGGTACCCACTGGGTTATCCCTTATTATTGAGTAGGGACAAACGCCTTAGTGTTCATAGTCCACTTACGCCTAGCATGAACGATTCGCATGGTGATTCGACTTCGAGGTGAGGCATAATGTCGGCTTCGAAGTGGAAACCATATTCTGAATACAAATCTTGCAAAGTTGGTTGGATTGATAGAATTCCAAGCGAATGGGTTGTGAAAAAACTTGGTAGAAGTTTTTCATCTATTGGTAGTGGAACTACACCTAACTCCTCGAATGAAAATAACTACATGAATGGTACAATCCCATGGGTGAATACTGGTGAATTAAGAGAAAATTGGATTTTTGACACTGAAAAAAAAATCACGGAAAAAGCATTTAATGAAAATTCAATGTTGAAAATGTATCCTGAAGGGGCACTATTGGTTGCTATGTATGGAGCGACTATCGGGCGTTTAGGCTGGCTAGGAATTTCTTCAACTGTCAATCAAGCGGTTTGTTGTTTTTCAGGGCCTATCGACATTAACGCAGAATTCGTATATTTTTGGCTTCTGGTGAATAAGAAAGATTACATTGAGTTTTATTCATCTGGAGGAGGGCAACCAAACGTTAACCAAGAAAAGTTATGTAACCTAAGAATACCAACGCCAGACTTATCAACACAAGAAAAAATTGTTGAACTATGTCAGAAAATAGATGATAGGATATCTACTTCAATAAACAATCTTGAAACTCAATTATCCTTGCTTGAAGAAAAACGCTCAGCCCTGATCACACAAGCCGTCACTAAAGGCCTTAATCCAAATGTAACAATGAAAGATACAGGAATCGATTGGATTGGAGAAATTCCCATACATTGGCAAATCTCAAAATTTCCATACTGTGTTAATTACAAAGAAGGCCCTGGTATCTTAGCCGTAGATTTCCGAGAACAAGGCGTTCCTTTGTTGAGAATCAGAAACCTTAAACCAGGATGTGTTGATTTGTTTGGTTGTAATTTCCTTGATGAAAAAATGGTAAATCAAAAGTGGAAACAATTCAAAGTGGCTGAAGGTGATCTATTGATTAGTGGAAGCGCTTCAATAGGATTCGTATCCGTGGTTGATATGAACAGCGCAGGGTCAATACCATACACTGGAATTTTCAGATTGAGGGCTATTAAAGGTAAAATAATTTCAAATTATGTTGAACAATTAGTTCTATCAGATGCTTTTTTAGAACAAATTCAAGTTATGATGACTGGCTCCACAATTCAACATTTTGGCCCGAGTCATCTATCGGAAATTGTTGTGGCCCTTCCCCCTATTAATGAACAGATAGAAATCTCAAATTTCATTCTTGAAAAGGCAAAACTACTCGATTTGAGTATTCAATCTATTTTGCAACAAATTGAGAAACTCAACGAATATCGAACAGCATTAATTTCTGCAGCAGTCACAGGAAAAATCGATGTGCGTGAATCTGTTTGAATAGCGGGTTCGCAAATCGTTCAGACGGTTGAGTACGGGTTTCAATGGGTGAAACAGTGGGTTTCTACCTTTGCACTAAGGGCTGACGTAGTGACTACCCTCTGGTAATGTCCACTATATGATTGGAATTTGTTTGAGGGTATTCCACATAAAGGCTGCAGAATCAGGTGGGTTCGTTCGCGCATAAAGAGCACCGATTACGATGGGCACATCTGGCCTGAAATACTGAACAGCTTGTACCATACGCAGCATACTTGTCATGGAGATCATGGAATCGTCAACAATCATTACAACTCCGACCTCCCGCACTGCTTTTTTCAATGGGTTTCTTTTTTTAAGCTTCCAATTACCTTGTTTCCGACGCGCTTTAGCGTCCCATTTTTCACTGGTACCGCTACTCTCTTCATCGCTCGCTTTTGATGCGGGGATAGGTTGGCTGAATATTTCAAAACCAGAAAGATGGTGAGTTTGAAAATTATGATTTCTTGATGAGAGTGCGATGCAGAGTGTCTCCCCTACCAAGTAACCGATGTGATCTTTCTGACTTTCCATTGTTTTGACTTCTGATTTCGGCGGAGTCAGGATTAAGAGACTTTTCCATTCCTTGAACGCTGCAAAGGCAACCATATCGATGCATAAATTGCGAAGCATCGGAATCGCTATCTGATTCCCTGGTTGAATTTGGAATCGGTCCTTAGCACGAGTTCCAATTGAAACCTTGCCACCGGTGAATTTTATCATTTGTTTGTATAATTTCTCTTTGTTTTTCGATTGGAATTCACTCGAACTCTGGAAATAAATATGAAAGGGTGTTTCATTGTTGGCTAACAGAGATGTTTTGGTTAAAGTATGGTATTTCTTCAAAGATAAATCGAATTTTTCAAGACTTTTTGCATTCGGCAGGCTATTTTGCCATGCAATTTTCATGTCGTAGATATGCGTCTCATCATCCGAATGATTTTCCTTGACATCAATGGGCTTTTGCCAGGGTTGGGTTGAATCCTTGTTTGAGAGAGAAGACGACTGCATAGTGTCATGACCTGATGATAGCGAAGAAGGTTTTGCTTGTAGATCTTTTTTGGTTTTTAGGGGCCTTCTCCCCCTATGGGGGGGGGGTGATTTGCGACCCTTTTTACCCATCTCAAGGCCTCAATTGAAATGTTGAGAAATATAATTCTCTTTTTCTTGATCATTAAACGCCCGAGTACTTGCACCCACGCGCACGTAGAAAATCGGATCATCTCGCTTTGTCGGGCCTCTACAATATGTAGGGGTCGTTAAGGCAGGAGGTACCTCCACCACAATGATGTTCTTTCCTTCAACTTCGTGGCCACGCTGCATGACCTGGGCTGATTTTTCAAGACCTATATTGGTCACAAGGGCGTTGGTAAGGTGTTGGATAGCCGAATCAATATCTGCAAAACCATCGGGATCCAAACCAAGGACTTCGCCATCATCGTTGACTCCGATGTACAGCGTACCCCCATAACTGGAGTTCAGGAATCCTGCAACTGCTTTGATGCACTGATATGTGACTCGTTTATCTTTGGTTTGCTCTTGGAGATTCCAGCGTAATGAAGATTTAAATTCGGCAATGCTTGACTCGCCTTGATGAAGCAGGTTCAGCAATCGAGTTTCTTCAGAAAGCGTATTGTTGAGGGCGACCTGTTCGAAAACCATGGCCATGAAATCAGCCTGGAAGGGGGCATCATTCAGATACCGGGCAACAAAGCCTTCATGCTTTGCAAGTTTTTCGATGATTTTTTCTGTCATGCGGTCTGTAAATACCCCTTTGACGGTAGCAGGAGGGTTGACTTCCAACGCTCGAGACAAGGATGCATCAGCGGTGAGTTCTTGCATCAATGAGTGCATCATGATCTTATCGTCTTCAGTAAGTTGGGCACCATGACGTTCGTTCAACGTTGCAACAATCCGAGAAAGAGCATCAAGCTCTTCCTCGGAAGCCATTGCTGGTTTGTCAAGACCTGGCAGCGATAAAGTACCTGGGCCTTCCGTAAGAGGAATGCTACCCTGACTTGTTTGCGTGAAATTTATCGCATCTAACAGAACGAGGTCCTTGATGTGCAATGGGAATTCACTTGGCTCGAGTTGAAGAAGAGAGACGATAAACCGTGCAAATTGGAAAAATTCTTCCAATCTCTGATCAGTAAAAGAAATAACACGTGCCAAAAAGGCATAGCCACTTACATAGGACCGCAAATTACTCCTGAACGTAGCCTTTTCTTCGGGATCAAGTTCGGAATCAAAGCGATAAACGAGTGGACTGAGGAATGCAACGATGTCCGCGTGAGTTGACTTCTTGTTCAAATACAACCTGGTAAAATCCTCTGCCTCTTTTTCTGAATACAAATCATACTCCAAAATTTGTTTTTTCAATGTGTAAATTTGCTGAGGATTGATGTCTCGTTCCAGATACGTTCCTTCATAATACGGTTGAAAAGCCTCTTGAATTGCTTGGGCTTCGTTAGCGAAATCAATGATGCAAGTATTGGTTTTGAGTTCATGGTGTCTGTTAAGGCGCGAAAGGGTTTGTACAGCGGCCACACCTCCGAGCTTCTTGTCAACGTACATGGTGTGCAGTAAAGGTTGGTCAAAACCAGTTTGGTATTTGTTGGCAACGATTAAAATCCTTGATTCAGGTTTTTCAAACTCGTTCGCAGTTTGATCGTCGTTTACTCCATTCATGCCATGTTCAGTGTATTCCTCCCCATCAAATGGTACTGAATCAGTGAATGCTACAAGGGCTTTGAACTCAAATCCGTTCTCGGAAATCCATTTATCAACGGAGAGGCGGAACTGAACGGCTTGTAATCGAGATGATGTAGCAATCATTGCCTTGGCTTGACCACCGATTTCATTCATTGAATGTTGAGTGAAGTGAGTCATCATTATATCGACTTTATGAGCGATTGTTTGTTTGTCTTCTTTGACGAATTTTCTCAAAATAGCTTTCGCTTTTGGCGACTCAACTTCTGGATCTTCCACCGCCTCTTTATTCAATTTCCAGAGGACTTTGTAGGTGGTGTAATTTTCCAAAACATCCCTGATAAAGCCTTCTTCTATGGCTTGCCGCATCGAGTAAAGGCTGTGAGGGCCCGGGTTTCCATCGGCCGAAACTTTGCCAAAAAGAGCAAGTGTTTTCGCTTTTGGAGTTGCCGTGAACGCAAAAATGCTGAGGTGTTTCGAATGTCCACGCGCTGCCATTTCTGCCGCAATCAAGTCTTCGTAGGTATCACTTTTTTCTTCGCCATCAGAAGTCAAAACTTTAGTAACCCCTTGTTGCATTGTACCGCCTTGAGAGGAGTGTGCTTCGTCAATCAGTAGAGCAAACCTCCTATCCGAAAGCTTTCCAATCGAATCCATGATGTATTGGAATTTTTGTAAAGTTGTAACAATGATTTGCTTGCCACTCTCGAGGGCTGATTTCAATTCACTTGAGTTCTTCTCAATAGTTTCGACTAATCCCCTTGTTTTCTCGTATTGGCGCACAGTGTATTGCAGTTGAGCGTTGAGGATTTTCCGATCTGAAATCACAATGATTGTGTTGAAAATACGTTCATCATTTTGATCCTGAAGCTGAGAGAGTCTATGCGCCAGCCATGCAATGGTGTTGGATTTACCCGAACCCGCCGAATGTTGAATGAGGTATTTTCCACCAGAACCATCAGAACGAGCAAGATTAACTAAATTGTTCACTGCGTGGAGTTGATGATATCGCGGGAAGATGAGTGTGCCCAATTCTTTGGTCTTCCCTCGCTTTTTTGGTTTCTTTACCTGTTCGTGGAGCATGAAATGTTGGAGCAAGTTCATGATTGTTGTTCGGCTCCATGTGTTGTTCCAGAGATAGGAAGTTGGATAAGCATTGAGAATGGTTTTTACTGGATTTCCAGCACCCCCCGAATTTCCCTTGTCAAAGGGTAAAAATTTGCTTTGAGGGCCTTTCAAATGTGTGCTTACCTTGACATTCATTAAATCGACAGCAAAGTGCGCCAAACATCGACCAAATTGGAGAAACGGCTCACCTGCAGGCAAGCGATTGGTTCTGTACTGGCGGACTGCATCATGAACATCCTGCTTTGTCAGTTGGTTTTTGAGTTCAGAAGTGAAGAGGGGGATTCCATTCAAAAACAAGACCAAATCGATGGAGTTCTCATTTTTCTCGCTGTATTTTAGTTGGCGGATTACGGTAAAGATGTTCGAACGAAACTTGACAATCAGGTCTTCATTCCGACTCGAGGAAGGGGGGAAAAAGGCCAAGGTAAAGCGGCACCCAAAAGTATCGAAAGCATTGCGAAGCACCTCGAGCGTTCCACGCGACGTGATGGCTTGGCTAACATCTTGTTGAAATTGCGTGGAAGGATCACCCCCGACTGCAGTCGTCAGGCGGGCCCACTCTTCTGGCTGAGTAAGTTGAACAAAGTCCGTCAAATCTTTGGCGTACAAGCATCTTTGACGATTGTAGTGTCTTGAGTCACCCTCCATCCACTCTTTCGATGCGACCATTTGCCTGACAATTTCAGTTTCAAAGGCATTTTCCGAGTGTTTTGCGACCATTCTATACCCTCTCCTGTATATACGCGATTTCATTCAAGGTTAATTCGTTTTCACCGATGTGCTTTGTTATTAATTCTGCATAAAGACCGTTTTTAATTCTGTAATCGATGTGGAACGCGGAAGTTTTGCCGGGCTCGCGAGGTGAAAAACCATAACGCGTCCAACCATTTCCATTTTTCAGTTTATCGAGGCCTGAAAGGAGCGCAAAATACGTAAATACATTGATGTTGAAATTTGTTTTTCCAAGAGTGACCATTGTGTTCAGAACCTCGGGAATAAGGTGCTGATACAACGTGTCTCCTTTGACGATATGATCGTCCAATACTACAGCGTTGAACTCTGAAGGTAACGATTCTATATGCGCTTGTGACAATTTCCTAAGCTCAGCATAGCAAATTGGGTGAACCTCAAAACCTTCAACCTCTAAAGAAGCACGAACGCCCAAGCCAATCATTGAGGCAAGATGCTTCTGGAAGTTCTTTTTTGCCTCATCTTTGCCAATAGTTCGATTGATGCTAACTTGGCTGTTAGGGGGCAGGAAAAGAACAATCGGCAAATCGTCGAGAACATGAACAATCATCTTCAATGCGATTTCTCTTCCGATGATTAATGCATGAATATTTAGATCAGCGGTTTCTTTTCCGGAAAAAAGACCTTCATTTCCTGGATTCCAGTAACCTTGGATTGGAAGGCCGTGCCGCTTTCGCCAAGCGTTTCGCAAATTCAAGCAATCATAGTACGAAGTGATTCCAAATGTGGCAACCCCGGTTTTCTGTCCGGTGTTTAATGTATGGTAATTGACAGTTGCTTCCACTAGCCCTTTCCCAACAATCCTGAAGGGATACGTGGCTTCGAAGCTTCGGAAATGCTGCACTACATCAACTCCCGTTGTGGATTTACCAACGGAGTTGTTGTTCCATCATTGTGTAACTGTAAAGTCGACTTTTTCAAAGCCCAAGCCGTTCTTACGGTGTGCCAAGCACCACCGTTTTCCCTCGCTTCACCCAACACCACGGTATCCGAAAGAGCTGCAATCATTCGATTGCGTTCAATGAACATGAATTTGCGAGCGTTTGTTCCATCTGGTTGTTCAGAAACAATGGTACCATCTGCATCCAAAATACGTTGAGCAAGGTCTTTGTTTCCGCGCGGTGTAATGATATCGACGCCGGATGGGAGCACAATTACACATATTCCCCCTCCCTCGAGCGCCCCCTCAAAGGCCGCAGTATCAATGCCATTCGCTAAACCGGACACGACAATATGGCCGGCATCTGCTGTTGCTTTACCGAGGGCGTGGGCTGCTGCTAGTCCTTCATCGGAAACACCTCTGGACCCGACAATTGCTACAGATCTGGTCAAATCGAGTTCATCGAGTGGAGTGCCCTTTTGGTATACTTGTTTTGGTGGTTTCCGCAGTTGATTCAAGCGATCGGTTCCTGAAACCATTGCCGTTTGTGGGTGTGAATCTGTTGAAGAGGTCTCTGCAGGAGTTGCCCCGGTACGAACGTCGATTTTTCCTGTGACTGCTGCTGAAATTAATGCTGTTCGATACTCTTTAAGCAACGTAATTTTCCTTCTTGTTTTATCTACCAGTTGATTGGTTAGTTCATTAACTCTTTCAACGTGATTTAGTATTTCCATTTGCTCTTCCTCTGAGCCATAAGCAATAGGGAAATTTTGCAACATAGGTAAGCGAATTGAATCCACTGTTGATTTTGCTGACAAAGAAAGTACTACGGTTTCCAAATTCTCTTTAATATAATGATAAAACAATCTCCCTTTGATCTGATTGAAATTACTGAAAAGGTATACACGTTGATGAAAATCTAATTTTCCGATGTAGTGGTGATAGATTTTACCAACTCCTGCACCATCACCGGAGGTCAAAACTGCCTCTCCATCGAAAGAATAAGTTGAGATTTTTTCAATATGGGGTGACCGGACAAAAAATGGAAACTCTCCTTCGTCTTCGGCATCTTGTGTATCTCGCCCACCGGTAGTAATCTCGCAAAGAAAGCGCATTCTTTTGAGATTCCAATGAGATGGTATTTGTCCGAGCCATTTAACTCCACTTTCCACCATTACTACTTCTGAGTCAAGACCCTTGGTGACTGCTTGTTTGATGAGTGCTGAGCGTTTTTCTTCGAGCAGTGCAAGTTTACTTTCTAGATGTTCAATGCCCGCAGTAATCTGTTTATTTCTCTCCGACAGAAAATGGCCAATTTTCAGCCTTTCTTCAACGGGAGGTACTAGAATATTCAGTGTATTGAAATCCCCCCTCGACAGGATTTGTCGTGTTGTTCCCCTTGCGACTGCACTCAATTGAGATAAGACTGGAACAGAATTACAGAAGAATCTCGAGAAATCAACTCCGAGAGGAATGGAAGGTCGAAATCGAGTTAGATGGTAACTGTAAACAGTTCCTGGCATATCTTCCACTGCAACCGCTGACACTCCGATATCATCAGCAGTTTCTGAACTGGGAGTAAACAAAATATCTCCTTTCTCAAGGTGATGTTCGGCAATCTTTTGACTCGCGGCGGTAGTTTTCATAAATTCTTGATTTGAGTGAATCTCAGCGGTTTCATTACCGTAAACATCGGTATAGTTAACCATCAAACAATCAGATTCAGTTTCAACCGATTTTTTGTCAATACCACTAGCAGAGAACTTTCCAATCCATTGCATTCGTTTCAATTCCCAATGTGAGGGATATTTTGGAATAAACTCAAAATTTGATTCAGTATAATTTGGATATGGTTTCCACTTCGAAGCCGACATTATGCCTCACCTTAGATCAATTATCGTCCTTGTCGGCGTCGTTGTCAATATCGTCATCTTCAAACAATTTCCCCATCAAATCGTTGATCTTGTCTTGTAAGTCTCTGATTTCGCCTTCGATATCCGACAAGGGGCGTGGAGGTTGATAGACGTAGAAGTAGCGATTAAAATTAATCTCATAGCCAACTTTTCCGACCTCGCCAGTGTTTGCATCCGTAACTGTGGAATTCACCCAGGCATCTGGTACATGGGGGAGAACCTCTTTTTCCATGTAGGCTTTAATAGGCACGTCGAGGGGGATTCTTTCTGTGTCACGAAGGGTTCCATCGTGCTCGGTTTCTCCGTTGCTTTTCTTGCACACTGCTGCGGTAGAGTCTCGCTCTGAGAGTGCGTTCAGGATTGACTTGAACGCAGGCGCTTTGAGTTTCAATCCATTGTTTTTGAGGTGCTGGAGAAGCTGTTTTTGGAATTCCGAACGATCAGTGAATATCTGAGGCCCGATGGTGGCGAGTGCGGCGAGAACTGTCGCTTGATCAGATTCTTCCAATTTCTGAAAGTTTTTGTCCATAGCCAGATTGTCCTGGCGCGACTGACTGGCTTGGAAATTGAGTTGTAACGGTCGATCAACTGTGATTTTTCTGTAACCAAAGAAGGTCGTTGGATAGACCTTGCTGTATTCTGTGTCTTTGTCGAAGGCGGTATGCAACTGCATCACCCTGTCGATGTGCCCCTGTTCCATTTTTCTCCGCTTCGAACCGAGGCTCTTGCGCATTTTCGTCCAAAAACTTTCACCGGATGCATTGATGAGTTGAACCAGTCCCTTTCTCTTTGAGGATTTTCGGTTGGTGACGACCCATATGTATGTTGCTATGCCGGTGTTGTAGAACATTTGCTCAGGTACCGCTACAATGGATTCAACCAGATCGTTTTCCATCACGTATCGCCGAATCTCAGATTCACCAGAGTTCGCATCACCAGTAAACAATGGGGAACCATTCATGACAATGGCGATTCGACTTCCGCCTTCACTAACACTCTTCATTTTAGCAAGCATGTTGAGCAGGAAAAGGGTTTGACCGTCGCTCACACGAGGTAAACCAGGTGCAAACCTCCCCGATCTTCCAAGTTTATGCTCTTGCATAACCTCGGTTTTGTCAGCCTTCCATTCAACTCCGTAGGGTGGATTGGAAATGAGGTAGTGGTATGTCATACCTGGAAATTGATCTTCTGAGAGCGTACTACCAAGCCGAATGTTGTCTGCTTCTTTTCCAGATGGATCCACCATCAACATATCTGATTTGGCAATGGCGAAGGTTTTCGGATTGAGTTCTTGGCCAGAGAGTTCAACGTGAACCTCGGGATTGATGCTATTGATGTGTTCCTTGGCGATTGTGAGCATACCACCTGTGCCGCAACACGAATCATACACCTGACGAATGAGCCCATGTGTGGCAAGTGAATCTTCATCGCCTGCGAGCATTAGTTCAGTCATCAATCTAACTATCTCCCTTGGCGTGTAGTGTTCCCCAGGACTTTCGTTGGTTTCTTCATTGAATTTGCGAATTAATTCTTCAAAAATTTGGCCCATGCTGTGATTATCCCATGATTCGGGGTGGAGGTCCGCACTTTGGAATTTTTCAAACACGAGGAAGGTGATTTTTTGGCGGGCCATTCGTGCCAAAGTGTTGCGGAAGTCGAAGTTATCCATGATTTCACGGACATTGGGGGAATAGGCATTTAGGTATGCTTGGACGTTTAAATCAATGTTGGCGGGGTCTTCAAGGAGTCGCTTGAAGTCAAAGCGTGATGTGTTGTACATCGCAGTGCCAGCGGCTTTTCTAAGCACTGGATCCATATCCTCAATTTTGTCTTTGAATTTCTCGTTTGTAATACGCACTTCGTCCTGTTTTGGAGCAATAACTGCATCAAAACGTCTCAAAACCGTCATTGGAAGGATAACATCTTGGTATTCACGTGGTTGAAATCTCCCTCGAAGTAAGTCTGCAACGCTCCACAAAAAAGAAACCATATTATTGATGTCTGCCATATCCTCTTCCTAAGGGCGAGGGGTTATGAAGTCTTACTCGGGGGTGAATCCTGTATGAAGGCTCTCGCAAAAGTCTCGAACTCAAACTAATCTTCGTACTGATTGGAGGGTAATAGACGGGTTTTGTACCGATTCTACGAAAATTCTAACTCACATGGAGTAAAGCATCTCCATCGGATGCTGGCGAAGTTGTTTGATGCAAAACAGCGAGCACGGTGTGCCCTCGCCACGGCCTGAATCAAGACTCTTTAAGCCACGAAAATAACAAGAGGCCATGCGAAGGCTACTGCTGGCGCTTTTGATCGCAACCCTGTTGTGCCCAATTGTCAGCGCT
>Ga0115572_10004103_pt1 | contig 11420 bp, 10 predicted proteins | sample COGITO_mtgs_1206_FD_88681 | JGI IMG/M metagenome (GOLD analysis project Ga0115572, IMG submission 88681) | Pelagic marine microbial communities from North Sea - COGITO_mtgs_120607 | ecosystem: Environmental > Aquatic > Marine > Epipelagic | place: Germany:Helgoland, sampling site Kabeltonne... | reverse complement strand
ATGTTCATCGATTTTTTTATGACGGTTCGCAAGGCCAAAGTACCTTGTTCCGTAAGTGAATACCTAGATCTAATCGCAATGGTTGAGAAAAACTTAGCTTTTGCTGATGTGGACGATTTTTATACGTTAGCCAAAATGTGCTTGGTAAAAGATGAGCGTCATTATGATCGCTTCGATAAGGCGTTTGGGCATTATTTTGAAGGCATTGAAAGCTTAGACTTGGCTATGGACGACCCTTCGATTCCAGACGACTGGATGCGCAAAGAAATGGAACGCATCATGAGTCAGGAAGAAATGGATGCGATCAAAGCCCTTGGTGGCTTAGATGAAATCATTAAGGCCTTTCAAGAGCGCTTAGAAAATCAGAAAAAACGCCATCAAGGTGGCAATAAAAATATTGGTACTGGAGGTACATCACCTTTTGGCGCTAATGGTTTTAACCCTGAAGGCTTTCGAATTGAGCAAGGTCAGTCGCGACATAAGAAAGCGGTAAAAGTCTGGGAAAAAAGAAACTACAAAGATCTAGATGATTCAATTCAATTAGGTATTCGTAACATTAAGGTAGCTTTGCGACGGTTAAGAAAATTCGCCCGCACCGGTGCCGCTGATAAATTAGATTTGGATGATACGATTGCTTCAACGGCTCGTAATGCGGGTTATCTTGATCTGAAACTGGTTCCAGAGCGTCATAATGCAGTGAAGGTGTTACTGTTTTTTGATATTGGCGGCTCGATGGATCCTCACGTCAAAGTGTGTGAAGAATTGTTTTCTGCCGCACGCTCCGAATTTAAACATATGGAAACCTTCTATTTCCATAACTGTTTATATGAATCTGTATGGAAAAATAATATCCGCCGTACCAATGAGCAAACCTTAACTTGGGACTTGCTGAATAAGTACACTAGTGACTATAAAGTGATTTTTATTGGTGACGCGATGATGGCTCCTTATGAGGTAACTCATACCGGAGGCAGTGTTGAGCATTGGAATGATGAGGCGGGTGCTGTTTGGTTACAGCGAGTAAAAGACAAGTTTGATAAAGTCGTTTGGATTAATCCTGCCCCTGAAAGTCACTGGGGAAATGGTGGGTCTTTAGGAATTATTAAGCAAATTGTTGAAGATCAGATGTATTCATTGACTCTAGAAGGCCTTGAAAAGGCAATGAAGGAGATGAGTAAGTAGATTACTTACTTTTCTGTAACTTTTTGTAAGCCAAAGGACTGACAATCTTTTGGCTAATGTGTACACTAGTTCCAATTGTTAGGGATAATAAAAATAAAAACATATGCCTAATCAAGAAGGTGAGTAGTATGCAGCTAATGCAATTTTTTGTGATATTGATGATAAACGTCTACATCAGATTAATTCTGACAAGGGTTACCAATGGTCTTTAGAATTTGGCCACTATTACTAATAATATTCACCACTTTTTCTAGCGTACAAGCAATAGAACCAGGGGATCTTGTCCCAGATTTTGTTATGCCGAGCGAAAACGGTGCTCCGCAACGACTATCAGAACAAATTGGTAAACCTGTCATGTTGATCTGGTTAGATGACTGTGATGAGTGCTCAGAGCGTTTAATTGACTGGATTTATCTTGCTGAAAGCAGGGCGCTGGATAATTTAGTGACATGGTTTATTTGGCAGTCTGATGATGATTATAAAGCGCCTTGGTCGCGGCTGCCTGTTTTGAGATATAATGCGAATAATAAGCAGGCTTGGCTATTTCAGCCTAATCCAGCAGTTATGCTCATTTCCCCTAATGGAGTTTTAGATCATTTATTTATAGATGAGATTGACGAACAAAGGGATGAAGTGGCTGGGGTGCTAGAAAACTGGCTGCAGCACAAGCAATGGTTACTAGAAGGAAGTAAATAATGCGTTTTTTATATACGGTGCTGCTTTTAGCAGTATCAGTAAGTTTACAAGCTGAAATGCCTCAAACATCGAGTGAAGTCAGACAGAAAGCGCTTACGGTAAAGCAATCAGTATTGCAATTGAATCGAGATCTATACCAGTTGGAAGAAGATTTATTAAGTCCAGCGACAACTCAAACATCGGTGTTTCTGTCTTTAACTAATGGTGAGTTTTTTGAGCCATATTCTATCAATGTTTTAGTTGATGATAGACAACCAATTCAATACCTCTACACAGAGCGACAAGTTGATGCTTTGCGTCAAGGGGCAATTCAGCCTTTGAAAGATTTAAACCTGGGCCCAGGTCTGCATACTATTAGAGCTATTGCTAAAGGTGTTGATCATAACGGACAAGCTCGTGAACTTACGGTTGAGAAACAAATAGAAAAACACGATCAGCCTCTTTATATCGAATTTAAAATTCAAGATAAGAAAGAAATGAATAGTGCCGACCTAATTATTAGTCAATGGTAACAAGATGAAATTTTTGATCTTTGTTTGCTGTTTGTTAATTGGAATACCTCAGGTGAATGCACTTTCATCTGAGGAGGAAATAATTCGCCTTAAAAAAGGGGAATATTATTTTTATTATTTAACAGAAGATTACCCATCGGCAATGACCCGTTTAATGCAGTTACGTAACAGTAATGCATTAGGTAAAGAGCTTGATGTTATGGAGGCAACAATGTTGCTTTCGTTAGGTCTTAATGCGCAAGCCCAAGAAATTTTTGAAAAAATAAAGCAAAAAGGCGGAGAACCTTCGTCAAAGTCTTGGTTTTATTTGGCTCGTCAATGGTTTGATTTAGGCGAGTTTTCTAATGTTGTTTACAGCCTTGATCAAATAGACCCGTTGAAAATAAATCTTGATGTTCAGCTAGAATCAAAGTTTATGAAGGCATCTGCTTATATGGAGCTTGGTGAACACTCAAAAGCACAAAGTATAATAGCAGGTATGACGCGTGATTCTATTTGGACGGGCTATGCTCGCCATAATTATATTATTGCGATGATGAATGGTAACAGTACTGGCCGTAGTTTAAATCTCTTGATTGAAGATGCAACCTTCTACTTGCCTGAAACTCAAGAAGCAAAACATCTACGGGATCGAATAAATCTAATATCAGCGATTTATTTCCTTGAACTTGGTCAGAATCGATCAGCCATGAAATATCTCAAATTAATTAGCTTAGAAGGGCCTTATACTCCCGCTGCCTTATTGCAGTATGGCTGGGCCAGTGTTGAACAGGGGAATTATGAAAAGGCACTTCAGCCTTGGCGAGAACTTCAAACTCGTTTTAATTTGTTTGATCCTGATGTAATGGAATCAATGCTCGGCCTTCCCCAAGTATTTGAATTAATGAAAGCTTACACTCAGGCGATTAAAAGTTATGAATCGATAGAAAAAAGATTACTTTTAATGGACCAATTCATAATATCTACTCAGCATGAAGTTCAAGATGCTAGTTGGTTGGATTCATGGATTTCAGTACAGACTGATCTTCGCTGGGGCTGGCAATCTAAAATTGATACAACGTTACCCTTTAGTGATGTCTCAGGTTTATTACATCAAATGCTATCAGAAGACTCGATGGTAAATGGCTTGGGCGAGTATCGGGATCTGGATATTATAACTCGATACTTAAAAGAAAAAGAACGTGATTTAAAATTATGGAAGGGAATGCTCCAAAGTAGGAAGTCTGAAGCAATAACTCGTAATTTAAATCCGCAGTTTGAGAAGGCGGAACGTACGATTGTTGAATCAAATAGTGCATATGATGCCTTACTGAAAATATTTAACGATTCTTCTGATAATATATTTTCTTTACCGACAATAGAACAACGTAGCAGTTTAGAAACATTATCCAGCTCTACGCTTAACCTAGAGAAGCTTATTAAGCTAAATACTGCTACTAGAAATGTTGATTCTTATAAGCAGCGTTTGTCTCGTGTGAATGGATTATTGCTATGGCAAATGAATGAAATGAAGCCAAAGATGCAGTGGCAGTTGCAGAGTGATTTAATTAATACCAAACGTTATATCTCAGAAGCAAAGAAACAGTTGGAAGAAACAAAATTGGCGGATAAATGGTCGGTATCGTCCTGGCATGGCTTAGAAGATAGAGTTGATGATTTACTCTTGAGCACATCAGCATTAAGAAATAAAACTGAAGAAGACAGAATGGTAGTTCGTAATCGCTTGGTACTAAAAGCACAAGATTATTTATTATCTCAACAAAAGCGTATTAAAGATTATTTGGCTCAGTCTCGATTATCGATTGCACGTTTATATGATGAAGCATTACAACGAAGATTAGCGCTTGGTGATGTGTCTGCGAAAGAGGCGCGTCAATAATGTTTAAACTATTGTTTGTTTTATGTCTGAGTCAGTTTCTACTTGCATGCAGTTTGTTTGATGCATTAAGTAAATCTGATGACTTATCAGATCAAACATTGAACAATGTCAAAGTTCTAAGTGTTAATACCACACCAAACATAATTCATGATATTACTCATGATGATGTTATGGAGAAATATAATAAATACTTAGAAGTCTCAAATAATGCCGAATTACGAGTAAGAACACATCATCGCATTGCAAATTTACGCTTACAAAAAGATGAACTCTTATGGGATAGTGGTGAAGACTTCTTAGTGGCGGAACAAAATAAATTTCCTGTATTAGGTCTGGAATCAATTGCTGATTATGAACGATTGCTATTGGAATACCCAGATCGTAATGATAACGATGTTGCCCTTTATCAATTAGCGAAAGCCTATTCTCTGGCAGGGGAGCCTTTCGAAACAATTCGAGTTTTAGAGCAATTAGTTGAGCTATACCCCCGATCTGATTATTTTCTAGAGTCTTTATTCCGTCTTGGTGAGGTGTATTATGCTAACGGACTTTATAATCTTGCCGAATCTTCTTATCAGCGTCTGATTGAGCGTGGAGATGGTCAAAATAAGTTTTATCTTAGCGCACAGTATTTAAAAGCATGGTCTCAGTTTAAACAAAATCATTACGACGAATCATTAATTTCATTTACGACGGTTTTAGATAATGAATTTCCAAGTGAAAGTGATTTTGGTAATGCGACCCAGAGCCAGAAAAATATGCTCAGCGATATCTTAAGTATTATGGCTATCACTTTTGACTATCTTGGCGGTTGGAAAGAAGTTGATGAGTTTTATCAGCAGCTTGGACATAGACATTATGAGCACCTGCTATATAACGCGCTAGCAAATCAGTATTACGATAAAAAATATTATAAAAGTGGTGCGTCTACTTTAAGGGCATTTGTCAAACGTTACCCTAATGATATTTTGGCTCCTGATTTTTATAAGCGTATTGTTGAAGGTTATGAGAAAGCAGGTTATTCGGTGCTTCTGCGTAAGCATAAGAAAATCTTTGTAAATACTTACGGTGTTGGTGGTGATTATTGGCTACTGCATGGCGAAGATGTAAGAGAAACTCTTAAGCCTTCTCTCTCTAATTATATTTGGGATCTAGCACGCTTTAATCATGCTTGGGGGCAAAGAATTTCTAATGCCGGTGAGAAGAAGGCTCGACTTCAAGAAGCAATTGATTGGTATGGCAAATATATCCGGAGTTTTCCAATGGCGGAAGATACAGCTAAGGCGCACTTCCTATTAGCGGAGGTGGCTTATCAACTGCGTCAGTATCCTCTTGCAAAAGATCACTATGAAATAGTTGCTTATCAATACCCCAATGATGAAAAGGCCGCTGAGTCAGGTTATGCCGCTATTCTTACGTACAGTAAACATAGGCCTAAAAAGTCGGATAAAGCTGTTTGGCGACAATTGACGGTAGCCAGTGCGATGCGTTTTGTTACTGAATTTCCTAACGATCCAAGGCGTGGCCAAGTGTTGGTTAATACCTCAGAAATGCTACTTGCTGATCAGTATTATGAGCAAGCACTTAAAACGGCTATGTTGGCAAAAACGGCAGAAGGCGAGCTTTCCGCTCGCCATGAATATGGAGCAGCATTAGTTAGTGGCCATTCTAGTTTCTATCTAGAAAATTATCCGTTGGCAGAATCTTCAATTTTAGATGCATTGAAATACAAGAAAATTACCTCGAAAGCGCGTAAGGATTTACGTGAAAAATTAGCGGCTTCCATTTATAAACAAGGGGAAGCAGCAAAACAACAGGGTAATAATGCGTTAGCGGTCAGTAATTGGCTTCGTATTGGAGCTCTTGTTCCTGAAAGTGATATTAAAGTAAGTGCTGAGTTTGATGCGGCAACTTTATTGATGGAAGAAAAGAAATACGATCAGGCAGTCCCCGTTTTATTAGATTTCAGAAAACGTTATCCGCAGCATCGTTTAGTAAAAGATATCCCATCAAAGCTAATTATTGCTTATGAGAGTCAGGATGAGTGGGCTAAGGCTGCGGATGAATTGCAGTTAATATGGAAACAAGGAAGTAATAAAGAGCAACAGCGTATCGCTTTATTTCAATCCGCTCAATATTATGAAAAAGCCAATGATTTAGATAGCGCACTTATCATGTATAAACGATATGCCCATGATTATAAGCGTCCGTTTAATGCGGCGGTTGAAGCACACTTCAAGTTAGATCAAATTTACCTAGCTCAAGGTGAAGATATCAAACGTTTATTCTGGATGAATAAAATGGTGTGGCTACACCTAGGTGCGAAACAAGATAAGACAGATCGCTCAAAATATTTAGCCGCTAAAGCGTCTTATGAGCTTGCCGAAAATGAGCGTATTAAATACGACAAAATTAAAATTACGCTACCTTTAGCAAAAAGTATTGATCGTAAAAATAAACGTATGAAGGCGGCACTTGATCGTTATACGCAAGCAGTAAAAATTGGTGTGCTGGAATATACAACGTCTGCGACGTATCGAATTGCCGAGCTGTATAATCAGTTTAGTCAGCGATTACTAGAATCTGAGCGTCCAGATGGCTTGGATGAGCTAGCACTGGAAGAATATGGTTATTTACTAGAAGACGAAGCCTTTCCTTTGGAAGAAGCAGCTATTGAAGTACATCAAACAAATGCAGGGCGTACGTTTGATGGGCTGTATGATCAGTGGGTGAGAAAAAGTTTTGCCTCCTTGGCTAAATTAATGCCTGCGCAGTACGCAAAATATGAGAAAAAGGTGAGTTATGTCGATGCCATTCGCTAAAGCCCTAAAAATTGTTTCTTTGCTGCTAATAATTGGCTTAAGTGGCTGCAGTGTTTTGCAGTCAAAACCAGAGCCAAAGGTCCTTGAGGCTAATTCTCCAGTTGAAGCAGCTTTACCCCTTGAATTAACGAACATGTTTTCGAATGCATTAGCGTTATTAAAAGAAGAAGAGTTCAAAGAGTCTGAGCAGTTACTGCTCGAGATTACAAATAAGTACCCAAATTATGCGGGTCCATGGACGAATTTAGCAATTGCGCAGTTATCGCTAGAGAAATATGACGATAGTCTTGTCAGTGTTGATAAAGCATTAGTTATTGATAATCAGTTTTGTCAGTCGTTATCGCTGAAGGGCGTAATCTTGCGTGAACAAGGGAAATTTGAAGATGCAAAAACAGCCTATTTGAATGCGATTGAATGTGATTCTTCTGATATTCGTAGTTTGTATAATTTAGGCGTTTTATCAGATTTATATCTCCATGATGAAGTGACGGCTTTATTTTATTATCAAAGTTACCTTGTCGCATTAAATAATATCGAAGGTGCTCCTAATGACAGTACGGTTGAATCATGGGTTGTAGGCCTTAAGCGTCGTGTCCCTGAAGAGCAGAGAATGACTTTGGATATTAAAAAGAACGGCTCTGAAGAAAGTATAAAGTCGTTTGATGGTAATGCTCAGCCTCAGTTAGCAGGTGAAGAATAATGAAAATAGGGTTTATAACTTTAATTATTTTTCCAATTATTTCTGCGCAAAGTGCAGACGTTATTAGATTGGATGGAATATCAATCCAAGGCAATAGTGAAGAGCCTAATGTTTTATTTGTTACTCCATGGCAACCAGCGCCTGGTGCAGGCCAGCTTTTTGTTCCAATAAAAAGTTATCGTCAGCATTGGATAAAGCCTATTAGTCGTAAGAGTATGCAAAGAGAGGTTGAGTATTTAGAGCACTTCCAGCAAAAAGATTCTTATACTCCGGATGAATACGAAACTAAATAAATAGAATTAGTGTTTTTGTATTAGTATACTGGCAGCAATTAACCGACACATACTGACGTTTATCTAAAGTGTAAACGTTATTTTTAATAATATTAAAATAATAACTACATAAAAATATAGGGGCATATAAATGGATACAATTATTCGATTTTTTCAAGAAGGTGGTACTTTCATGTACCCAATTGGGATTGTTTTAGCGATTGGCTTAGCTGTGACTTTGGAGCGTTTTATCTTCTTAGCTCGTGAAAAGTCATCCAATCGACAGTCTTTTGATGATGTGCTTCCAATGCTTAAAAAACGAGATTTCCGTGCAGCATTAAATTATACAAACTCTTCTGATGCCAAGATTTCTGCTATTTTTTCTGCAGGTATTAACCGTATATCTTCTGGTCGTCGCGATGATATTGAGCTGGCAATGGAGGAAGGTGTTATGGAAGCAATTCCTCAGTTGGAAAAGCGCACACAATACATTGCAACACTTGCGAATATCGCAACGCTAATGGGCTTACTTGGTACCATTATGGGTCTTATTTCTGCTTTTACAGCAGTAGCAAACGCAGCTCCTGCGGATAAAGCAACGTTATTATCGCAATCAATTTCTGTTGCAATGAATACAACAGCTTTTGGTTTGATGGCTGCGATTCCTTTATTGCTTTGCCATACCTTCCTACAAACTAAGACCAATGAAATTATCGATAGTATCGAAATGGCTGGGGTTAAGTTTTTGAATATCGTTACAGAGCGTAAGCCAAGTTCAAACAACGAAGGTTAGTGGAGCAGTTGTAATGAGACGCCATAAAAGAATTAAACAAGAGGCGGATCTCGATATTACTTCTTTCATGAATTTAATGATTGTATTGGTGCCAGTGCTACTACTAAATATGGTTTTTGCACAGACGTCAGTATTAGATCTTAAATTACCTTTGGGAGATTCTGTCGGGAACGTTAACCCGGAAGATGTATCGATTGAAGTCACTGTTCGTAAAACGGGCATGCAGGTTGTGGTTGCAGCAGCGGGAGCGTCGAAAGTTGTTGGCGTTATACCGACTATTGAAAGTACTCAGGATTACAAAAAACTATCTGAAGTATTGCAGCAAGTTAAAAAAAGCTTTCCTGATAAAAAAGATGTTGTGTTGTTATCAACTCCAAATGTTGATTATCAAACACTTGTCGCGGTTATGGATACGAGTCGTAGTTTTGAAACGGTTGTCGTAACTTCTGTTGTAAATGCTGTGTTATTTCCTGAGGTGTCTTTAGGCGATGCAACGGTGCTTGAACAGTCCAAATTAGGGCAAGCGCAACCTGAGCAAAATTCTGCTGAGGTGACATTATGAAGATGTCTCGACGCGCTAAGCGTATGCAACGTAACCATAAGCGTAATGCTCAAAAATCTGCATTAAATCTAACGGCGTTAATGGATATTTTTACTATTTTAGTTTTCTTTTTGATGCTTAATCAAAATGATTCTGAAGTCTTAAATAACGATGATATTCAGTTACCTAAATCAATCGCAGCCAGCGAGTTGAAGGATACTGTTCGCATTTTAGTGACAAAAGATGATGTACTGGTACAAGGAAGACCCGTTGTGAAAATGGCGGCGGTTTCAAAGATGGAAGGTGAAATTATTCCAGCTTTGAAGAAGGAGCTAGATTACCTTGCGTCACGCTCTCCTTTACCCGAAGAACTTAAAGAAGAAGGCCGGCTAATTACGATAATGGGTGATAAAAATACCCCTTATTCCGTATTAAAGAGAATTATGGATACTTGTGCGAAAGCAGAATTCAATAATATCTCTCTTGCTGTGAGTCAAAAAGGGGAGGCTAGTTAACTATGTCTCACCCTATGACGAATTCTTATGAATTGCCTTGGAATGATGCTGATCAAAAAAGTTTTCGAATCATTCTTATTGGTTTTTTAAGCTTTGTTCTCGTTATTGGTTTTGCCATTCCGAATATTACTTTGCCAGAAATTGAACGGAAAGAACTTGAAAAAGTGCCGCCGTCTCTTGCTAAAGTTATTAAACGAAAAAAACTAGACAAGCCAAAGGTAAAGCCAAAGCCTCCTGAGAAAAAAGTAGAGAAAAAACCGGAGCCTAAGGTAGAAGAAAAACCTAAACCTAAGCCAAAACCAAAACCAAAACCTAAGCAGAAAAAAGTAGTACCTAAGGAAAAACGTGCTGCTGCTAAGGAAACAGCTAAAAAAGCATTTGGCAATGATGCCCTTGCGGCATTGAAAGGGATTAAATCATCAATCCCATTGGCGTCCTTGAATACGAGTAGCAAAGGTCTTTCGAATAGCGGCAGTCAGGTTACAGCGGTAGGTTCTGTTGTGGATCGAGATGCGGCAAGTCGAGGTTCCGGCGGTGTAAGTGTTGCAGCATTAACGACTGAAACGGTAGGCGAGGATCTTTCTTCTCGTGATCTAACAACGGTTGAGTTAAGCAGTGATGAGGTTGCACAAGAAGAAACAGCGAGTACGCGTTCTAAAGAAGAATTACGCTTAGTGTTTGAACAGCACAAATCATCTTTAGACAAACTCTACCGTAGGGCATTGCGTAATAATGATGCATTAGAAGGTAGTGTTACTCTAAAATTAGAAATTCAGCCAAATGGTAAAGTTTCTAGTTGTACTGTGGTTAATAGTGAATTGAATGATGCTGCATTACATAGAAGATTGGCATCACGATGCCGTATGATTTCTTTTGAAGATAGACCTAATCTTGATATTTCGGTTGTAGAATTTCCGATTCGGTTTATTCCTTAATAAATCTGGTTTGCTATAAAGAGATAAAGCCACCTCCGGGTGGCTTTTTTTATGGGGAGTGTTTGTATTACACTGATTCAAATTCAGGGAGAATATTATGTTTCGGCTGCCCATATATATACTAGGACTTGTTTTATCTTGTAGCAGTTATTCTACGGAGTTATACCGTTATCAAGATGAGTCTGGCCGATGGGTTTTCGGTGATAAAAAATCCTTGAAACGTAATTTAGAGACTCAAGCTCCTATAGAAAAAGTAGTGTTTAAAGATGAACGGATAAAAATCCCTAAGCCGAGTTTTGACTACGTAAAAAAAGAAACAAACGAAGGTCGTATGACTTTTTGGCAGCTTTTTAATCCTTTGCCTGTCACAGTGCAGCATACCTTAGCAATTAAAGGAGAGCGTGTTGCTCTTGACTCAATAATATCAAAGCCCTTCGAAACACTTTCTTTATCTCCAGAAATGTATCAGTTATCCGATGACGTTAAAGTTGATCACTATTATTTAATCGGAGAGCCTATTAATAGGCCTCCAGGTATTCAAATTTCGCCGCCTTATAGCAAGAAAAAGCGCTT
>Ga0115572_10004099_pt1 | contig 11420 bp, 10 predicted proteins | sample COGITO_mtgs_1206_FD_88681 | JGI IMG/M metagenome (GOLD analysis project Ga0115572, IMG submission 88681) | Pelagic marine microbial communities from North Sea - COGITO_mtgs_120607 | ecosystem: Environmental > Aquatic > Marine > Epipelagic | place: Germany:Helgoland, sampling site Kabeltonne... | reverse complement strand
TTATCCAGGAAAATACCAGGGGAAATTAAGGTTTTTTGTATTTTGCCGAACTTCCACGGGATTGTTCAATCGGGTATTTTTGGGCATTGAGGTCGATCTTGTCTTTGACGATCTGTGAAACATCAAGTCCATGTCTGGCCGCAAGCATAAGGGCGTAAGCAAAAACATCAGCCAGTTCTTCCTTTAGACGCTGTTTATCCACCTCTTCACACTGGGCATCTTTTTTCCATAAAAAGAGTTCGTTTAATTCCGCCGCTTCGATGGACAGGGCAAGAGCAAGGTTCTTGGAGTCGTGAAACTGGGACCAGTCACGATCGTCCCGAAATTTCTCGAGCAGGTCGATCAATTCGCAAAATTCGCTCATCAAAGAGATACCTCAATGGAGGAACTGGCAGACTGTGCCTTGCTCCGGGCATGTTCCAATGAATCGCCTCGGGCCAGGGCAACCCCCATGCGCCGCCGACCGGAAACTGCCGGCTTTCCAAACAAGCGAAGCTGTACATCGGGTTGGGCAAGCACGGTGTCCAAATTGCCAAAGCTTGGATGATCCGACTCTCCCTCAACGAGGATGACACTGGATGCTGAGGGTCCAAACTGGCGGATGGCAGGGATGGGCAGACCAAGAATGGCCCGGGCATGCAGGGCAAACTGGGAAAGGTCCTGGGAAATCATCGTGACCATGCCAGTATCGTGCGGACGGGGGGAGACCTCGCTAAAAATGACCTGATCGTCCTTGATAAAGAGTTCCACCCCAAATACGCCCCACCCGCCCAGAGAATCGGTAATTTTGCGGGCATAGTCACGGGCCTCAGCAATGGCCCTATCGGACATGGGGTGTGGTTGCCAGGACTCCCGGTAATCTCCATCCACCTGGACATGCCCAATGGGATCGCAAAAGGAGGTACCCCCAGCATGGCGAACCGTGAGCAGGGTGATTTCGTAATCAAAATTGACAAAGCCTTCCACAATCACCTTGCCCTTGCCCGCACGACCCCCTGCCTGGGCATATTCCCAGGCCTGAGTAATTTGATCGGCACTTTTTATGGTGCTTTGCCCCTTACCCGAGGAGCTCATGATGGGTTTGACCACACAGGGCATTCCAATCTCTTCTACTGCCAGATGAAATTCTTTCTCGCTCTCTGCAAAACGATAGGGAGAGGTTTGCAAGCGAAGCTCCTCGCCGGCGAGCCGGCGGATACCCTCGCGGTTCATCGTAAGCTGGGTTGCCCGGGCAGTAGGAATGATCGTGGTTGTACCGCTTGCTTCCAATTCGGCCAAAACATCAGTGGCGATGGCCTCGACTTCAGGAACCACGAGGTCGGGATTTTCCTGCTCGATGATGGCACGCAGGGCGGGCCCATCGAGCATGGATACCACATGGGAACGATCTGCCACCTGCATGGCAGGGGCATTTCCGTAGGCATCCAGTGCGATGACTTCCACGCCATAGCGCTGCAACTCGATGACCACCTCTTTGCCAAGCTCGCCCGAGCCACAAAGAAGAACTTTTTTTGCCGAAGGTTTAAAGGGGGTGCCAAGGGATACAGACATGTAAAGATCAAGAAAGACAGCACAACCATGGGTCGAGAAAAAACAATTCACATTTAACCGAGCCAGTAAGGAGTTATTCACATAGCTAAGGACTTATTCACGGAAATCGCTTTTCCGTTTCCACAACACCCAAAGCTATCTTTGATGGCGGGCGGATGGAATATCATCAATTTTTCACACAGATCGATTGGTTGGTTGTGGCGGGTTACCTCGCTCTGACCACTTGGGTCGGTCATGCCCTGAAGGGAAAGCAATCCACCATTAAAGACTTCTTCCTGGGAGGTCGTACCCTCCCCTGGCCAGCGGTTTCGGGTTCTATAATCGCAACGGAAATAAGCGGAGTTACTTTTATCGGGGTACCCGGGATGGTCTATGCGGCAACTGGAGATTTTACTTATTTGCAATGGGGGCTGGGATCCATTGTGGCCCGCGTGTTGGTGGGTATTTATTTCGTCAAAGCATTTTATGAGAAGGAGATTTACAGCCCCTACGATTTTATGGGCAACCGCCTGGGAATCGGGGCGAAACGCTTGGCCACGATCATTTTTCAAATCGGAGGAATTCTAGGCCAAAGTGTAAGAGTACTGGTGGCGGCCCTTGCCCTGAAAGTCGTCACTCCACTCGAGTTCGAACATTGTATATGGATCATCGGGCTGTTTGCAGTGGGATGGACCTGGATGGGGGGGATGCGAACCGTTATCTGGACGGATGTGATGCAATTCTTTCTTTTCGTCGGAGCCGGGCTTTTTTCTTTGGGCTGGATTATTTCGCATCTCGATGGCGGATGGACTCAAATGGTGGATACGGCGGGAGAAGCGGGTAAATTTACCCTGCTTAACCTGACCACCGATCCGGCAGTCGGTTTTACCCTGTGGGTAGCGATTATTGCGGTGCCCTTCCAGAACCTTAGTGCTTTTGGGGTGGATCAATTAAATGCCCAGCGAATGTTTTGTTGTCGGGATGCTTCCGATGCTCGCAAAGCCATGATCGCCAGTTCGGCAGCACTTTTACTCACCACCCTGATGCTTTTTGTGGGCACCGCTCTGTATGCATACTACGAACCCATGCGGATGGCGGGCACTGAGCCCGCAATCTTTTCCGAGGATGGAAATTATGTGTTTCCGGTCTGGATAGTTACGGAACTGCCGGCTGGGCTGCGCGGGTTGATCCTCGCCGGAATCTTTGCCGCTGCCATATCCAGCCTGGATTCTATCCTGGCTGCCCTTTCCCAGACCACCCTTTCCCTTATACGGGACGGAAAGGGTAATAAACAAGGAGGGGATGCCAAAGATCTATTCCTTTCCCGTATGCTCGTTTTGATTTGGGGAATTTTACTGGCCGGATTTGCAGTGGAACTTGACCAGTTGAGGGGCAAAGTAAATGTGGTGGTGCTCGCCTTTGGGATGATCTCTTACACCACCGGTCCGATGCTGGGCATGTTCCTCGCCTCGCTACTTACTCCCCGGGCAAGTGCCAAGGGATTGTGCATTGGATTTGCCCTGTCTTTTGCACTGGTGGCTTACCTGCGGCCTGACCTTTATCAAATCCTTTTGAACTTCGATCTTTTATCCTATGAACAGGTAGCACAGTGGAGCGGATTAAAGGTGGAGGGAGAAAAGCTGGGAATTCAAATCAATACCGCATGGGCATGGCCGGTTACGGTATTTCTTACCTGGGGCTGTGGAGTCCTCCTGCCGAGGAAAATAAAATGAACAAGCCCGCCCTTTTTCCCACTCCCCGGGAAATTATAAAATTGGAGGGAGTTTTCCCGGTTCCCCACACTTGGTGGATTGATTGCGATGATAAAGAATTGGGCGAAGGAATACGGGTATGGAAGGAAGACTTGGCAATCAAGATCCCGGAGTCAACGAGCCAGGCAAACTTGCTAATTTATAAGGATGCGAACATCCCGGCCGATGGATATGATATCGAGATGCGAGGGGGAAAAATCTCTCTTCTTGCCGGGCGTGCAGATGGTGTATTCCGGGCCCTTTCAAAAATTTGGCAACTTTTCAGGTTTGAAGAACCAGGTAATACCCTGCCCTGCCTCAAAATAACGGACCAAGCAGTGCTCAGAAGGCGTGGATTTATGCTCGATATTAGCCGGTGCAAGGTACCCACGATGCAGGAGCTTTTTCGCCTGGTCGATCTGCTCGCCCTTTTGGGGTACAATGAGTTGCAACTTTATATCGAGCATACCTTTAAATTTAAGGATCATAATACAGTATGGAGGAATGCAACTCCCCTATCGCCTGCCGAGATTCAGGAGATTGATCGCTATTGTAAGGACCGATTTATTGAATTGGTACCTAACCTTAATTCTTTCGGGCATTTTGAACGTTGGTTGCGCCACCCAGCCTACAAACACATGGCGGAATGCCCGGATGGATTTGTCCGCGAAGATCCGTACATCAAAAGAGACCATGGAACCACTCTTAAACCGAACCAGAAAAGTTTGGACTTCATCGATTCCCTCTATGCGGAATACCTTCCGAACTTTAGCTCAAAATCCTTCAATGTGGGACTGGATGAACCATGGGAACTTGGTCAGGGGTGGAGCAGAAAAAGGGTCGAGGAAATGGGCAAGGGATCGGTATACCTCGAGCATCTAGAAGGTATCCGTAAGCTGGTTGAAAAGCACGGCAAACATATGCAATTTTGGTCGGATGTGTTATTGGAGGATACCGCAAACGCTCGTCTTTTAGACAAGCATGCATCCCCTATCATCTGGGGGTATGAACCCAGTCATCCTTATGAGGAACAGGCACGGGCGGTGGCGGCATGTGGGCTAAAGTTTTGCCTAGCTCCAGGAACTGCAACCTGGAAAAGTTTTACTGGCCGTTGGCCCATTGCCGAGAAGAATATCGAACTCGCCTGCGTACAGGCAAAAAAACATGGGGCGGAGGGGATTTTACTGACCAGTTGGGGAGATGGTGGAAACCACCAACCCTGGCCGACGATGTATCCAGGGATTCTCCAGGCAGCTCAGTGGAGTTGGTCGGGCCAATCTCTACCTGAAGAAAAACTGGCAGAAGCGATTGATGCCTGGGCCTATGAATGCCCAGGCGCACGCTTGGGGCATTCGATTCTCAAACTGGGCAAACTGGATAATGCAATGGATTCCTATGTGGCCAATTCCAGCCTGCATTGGACTCTTCTTTTCGGATCTAAAGAGGAAAGGTTTAAAGAATTCTTAAAGAAACATGGAAGCATTGAAAAAATGGGTGCCGGGCTCGCCCACCTGAATGAATGCGAAAGAGAAATCGATGCGGTTGATACGCACGGCAAAATTTCATCAAGCAGGAAAGAATTACAACTTGGGATGGAAATGACCCGGTTTTCCTTGGAGCGTGGAAAAGCGATGCTTGAAGGTCGGGAATATTACCACCCCGACAAGAATGCCATGGTCAGCGAATTCGAACAACTTTGGCTGACACGGGCCAGGCCGGGCGGACTGGACGAAGCAAGCGGACATTTGGATAAAGCACTGAACTAGAAAGTAGTTAAACCTGGCAGATCGCAGGCGATGGCATCGCAAAGAATTCTACCCTTCCCTGTTAGGCTGTAGTCCGAAGGCTCCTCCTTACTTGCCAAGCCCTCACCAACGAGACGATCCAGGAACTTTCCAATTTCAGAAAATAGATTTTGGGATAAATCAAACTGCTGGGCGATGGTGGGAATCGATATTCCCTGGTTCATTCGTAAGCCAAAGAGGATGGCATCATGAGCGAATTCCTCCGGCTTCAAAGTTTCCTCCTCCATGTAGGTTGGTTGATTGCCGGGCTTCATCCCCTCTGCCCAGCTTTCAAGGTTGGCGATATTTTTTCTTCTCGCCCCCTGATACTGAGTACAGGCGGATGGACCATAGCCGATCCATTCGTGCATCCCCCAGGTATGAAAGTTATGACGGCAGGCATGGCCCGTTTTTGCGTAGTTAGAAACTTCGTACTGTTCATAACCATGAGCAGGTAAATAATTCCAGGCAAATTCATAGAACTCTGCCTCGCGCTCGGGATCAATCTTAGCTTTGCCTTGGGATAAACGAAGAAACATCGCGGTATCTTCCTCAAAGGTAAGGCAGTAGGTTGATAAATGGTCAGGTTGTAATTCCAGAGCCTGGGCAAGGTCGCTCTCCCAATCCTTAAGTGATTGACCAGGAGCACCAAAGAGCAGATCGAGATTTACAGATTGAAAGCCCGCATCCCGAATCGATTGATAGGCCTGATAAATTTTCTCCACAGGATGCTTACGTCCAAGGGCATCCATAAAAATCGGATTAAAGGTCTGTACCCCCATTGATATACGGTTGACCCCATGTCCTTTCAACACATCGAGCTTTTCGGGATTAATTTCTGAGGGAGCCAGCTCGATGGACCATTCATAATCTTTTTCCAGGTCCGCAGAGTTTACCAGGTTGCAAAAACGATCCAAATCATCGGGTTGAAGAAGCCCGGGGGTTCCTCCGCCAACAAATATAGTAGAGATCGAACGGTCGGGAGGAAACCGGGATAATTCCATCTCCAATCCACGAAAATAAGATTCAATCCCCTTTTTGCTTGGTTTTTCCTGATAGAATGCGCAAAAATCGCAGGTCGTGGAACAAAATGGAACATGGAAATACAATCCGAGCGCTAGTTTCTTGCGCCCAGCTCTTTCCTTGTTTAACACCAAGGTATCCAAATCTTCACCCGTTTGATTCATATGATCATGAAATTCGTCTCCAAATTAATTACTTTTAGCATTCTGTCAGCAAGCTTGTGGCTTATTTCAGGTTGCCGCCAACCTAACTTCATCAACCTGACATCCAAGAATGTCAGCCAAAATCCATCTGGTATCTATACCTTACAGACCGAACTTGAAATCCAGGACCGGGGGATCAAGACCAAGACGGTTGAAGTATTTGCCGTGGTTGGGGGAGAAAAATTGGTCATGGTACAGGATGATCTTAATGAAGAGCTGTGGAGTTGTGATTATAAACTTCCTTCCGGATTTGACGAAGCTACCTACTATTTTGAAGCGGTCTATTCCAGCGTACTCGACAATGGAAATGTTTCTGAACGGCGTGTAACCAGTGACCTTCAAGTCTTTCGTCTGGAAAACCGCTATGTGGGCAACCTTGCTTCCTACCGAGGCCCCGTAGGTGCAGAAATTGCCGTTCAAGGGAGAGGCCTTACCAAATATGATACGATCAAGGTTGGCGAACAGGATGCAACTACCCGTTACTTATCGGAAAATGAATTGCGTTTTGTTGTTCCCGCCCTTCCCTCCGGTCTTGATTATCCAGTTAAATTGGTTGGAGGAGCACACGGTGCCCTTGATCTTGGAAACTTCCGAGTTGATGAAAGCCGCTTAGGTGTAAGTCCAAACTCATTGGAGATTCAATCCGGAGATACCGCAACCTTGCTTTTCAAAATTGATTACCAAGCTCCTGCTGGCGGTCTGCCTATCGACGTAAAGACTAACATTCCTAATTCTGTCATCATGCCTGAAGCCATCATTGCCGAAGGTGATATGACCGTAAATATCCCGATCAAAGGCGGCGAAGCTGGTGAAGGAAAGTTAGTCATCAGTGCCCCGGGGTTCGAAGGAGCTGAGGTTACAGTTAAGGTATTTTAATTCCCTAGCTTCCCACATTCGGGAAGCCTATCAAACGGATGGCATACTTTTGAATATTTCTGTAGTCATCCCGGTTTACAACCGTCCAGACTTACTCAAAAGAGCCTTGTGTTCGGTGAGTAAGCAAACGACCCAGGCAGATGAGGTTTTAGTGGTGGATGATGGTTCATCTTCTTCCCCAGACCTTTCTGATTTCCACGAAAATCCAGAAGTCCACTGCCTAAGAAGAGAAAAGAACTTAGGAGTTTCCGCTGCAAGAAATTGGGGAATCCAGCAAGCCAGGGGTGAATGGATTGCCCTGCTCGACTCCGATGACGAGTGGGAACCTAAAAAGTTGGAAAGACAAGTCCAGTACATCGATCAAAACCCAGAATTGCTCGCTGTACACACTCTTGAAAAATGGATACGCCTAGGAAACGAGGTCATCCCACCCGCATACCTAGACAAATCAAATAATAGATTGTGGGAACGAAGTTTAAAAAACTGTTTAATATGTCCGTCCTCAGTTCTTTTACACCGGTCAGTTTTTGAATCGGTTGGCTGGTTTGATGAATCTTTGCCAGTCTGTGAGGATTATGACTTTTGGTTACGCTTACTATTGAATCATCCCATCGGATTAACGGAAGAAAAATTGGTCCGTAAACACGGAGGACATTCTGACCAACTCTCTACCACAACCTGGGGAATGGACAGGTTTCGAATTAAAGCCTTAGAGAAAATCCTCAAACGCTCAGACCTAACCGATCAACAACGCAAACAAGCCTTGGATGTCATCATTGAGAAATGCTCGGTTTTGGAGCAAGGATCAATCAAAAGAGAGAAGTATGAAGCCGCCCAAAAGTATGGTGATCTCAAAAAAAATTATTTGGAACTCCGGGCTAATCGGACTTGTCTACCTTAAGTATGAACTTCGTGATCGCCTTTCCTGGGGAAGCCCAGCCCATTATTGAATTTTATGAATTGCAAAAAGTCAGCAGTCAGCCCTTTGCATATTATCAAAAAGATAATCATAAATTAGTCATCTCAGCAATGGGACGTGAGCAAACAAGCCAAGCTGTTAATTTCTTAAAAACTAAAAATGTTTCACCTAATCAGGCATGGATGAACCTGGGGATTGCCGGGCACGGAAGCCTGGAAACAGGACAAACATTTCTTGCCGGAAAGATCGAGGATGACTTAAGCGAAAACTGCTTTTACCCCCCGCAAATTTATGACCACGATTTTCCGGTGACCTGCCTAAAAACCTGTTCTCAACCGAGTTCGTCCTATGAACCCGCACTTGGATACGATATGGAAGCCCATGCCTTTTATGCTGCGGTAGTTGGTGCAAGTACTCGTGAGCTAACCCAGGTTATCAAAGTTGTGTCAGACAATCCATCTTCCCCTCTATCACAGTTCTCGCCAAAGGATGTCCCAGGGTTGATAGAACCGAATCTTAAGGGCATTGCCCTTTTCGTTGAGCAAATGGAAAAAATCAGCCTTGAAATGCAACAAGAGCCTGAGGTATCGAATACCTATGAGAAAGTACTTGGCATGCATCATTTTTCATCAACCAGGTCCCATCAATTGCACGACTTAGTCCGTCAGGCCAATGCCCTTGAATTATCCCTGGGAGAAATCGAGTCTATTGCCCAATCCGCAAAGGATGGCGCTCAGGTAATCTCGGACATTAAACATTGGATGGAACCAAACCGGCAACTCAGATGATTGAAGTAATTTATATGGAAGACGGGATTCGAGATCACCCAAGGAGTCAGCAAATTTTGGCGAGGTTTCCCCGTGCAACAGTTCTTCCCTGCAAACATTATAAAGAGGTGTTTAATCCGGCCGGTCAAAGTTTTCGGCTTCAGAAAAAAAAGCCTGCCCTCATCCTTGCCCAGCAAACTGGTAAACTGATACACCCGATTCCTCCAAGCTATGGTGTGGGTGGAACCAGGAATTTCTATTTTTCACACCTCCTCAATTGCCTCTACGATTGTAGGTATTGTTTTTTGCAAGGTATGTATCCCTCCGCCCACTACCTCATGTTTGTAAACTTTGAGGATTTTGAAGAGGAAATTCTAAGAGCGACAAAAACTTCCGAAGAACCGAGCTGGTTTTTTTCCGGCTATGATTGTGATAGTTTGGCTCTCGAGTCTGTCACAGGCTTTGCCGATCACTTCCTTCCTTTTTTTAAAAAACTGGACAATGCATGGATCGAACTAAGGACCAAGAGCGTGGCAACTCGGGTACTGCGCGACACGGAGCCCTTGGATCGGGCGGTGGTTGCCTTTAGTTTTACACCCCAAGAAATTAGTACCCAACTTGAACATGGTGTACCCAGTGTGGATGCCAGGATTCGGGCAATGTTACAACTTGCAGAACAGGGATGGAAAATTGGCTTACGAATCGACCCACTGATCGACTGTACAGGTTTTAAGGATCGATATGCCAAGCTCTTTGAAAATATTTTTACAACCCTCTCTGAACATACCATTCACTCGGTCAGTCTGGGAGCTTTTCGTATGCCTCATGGTTTCTTTAAAAAAATGGAAAAGCATTACCCAGAGGAACCGTTATTTGCCTCAGACTTGGAATCGAAAGGTGGAATTATTGCCTATCGCGAAAATACGGAAAAAAGGTTGAAACATACTTGTTTCGAACTTCTGGAAAAGTGGGTTAGCCCAGACAAAATCTTCACCTGTGAAGCCTAACTGGTGGAATTTTAAAGTACTGTAGTTTAACAAAAGGTCAGATTATTTCTTAGTAGTTAGAGATGCGAGTGCCACCATATCTGTATTCTCTTCATTAGAACGCCCAAGGGGTAGAATCGAACTGTCCAATTGCTTTTCCCTCAGTGCTAAATAATTTTTCCTGAATTTTGATTGCTTACTGGAATCTAAAACCTGATCCCAACGAACTGGATTACTTATGCCGATTTGGGCAATCTCCCATGCATTGGCAAATTCTTCCTCAGAAATAAAAATCTTGGGATTAACCTTCGCCAATTTGTGAGAATAGTAGGATTTTCGGAAGTTATTTTTGGATTTAAAATTTTTAACCTCTTTCCAACTTGGCACTCCCGGGTTACTCAGGTGTCGAATATTCCATGCCATTGCATATTCGGACTCTGGAATATCTAATGTCATCTCATTAATAGACTCAAATATTTCAGGATTGTGATATTGCATATATCTATGGCTATACATTGCCCGCTCTTCAGCGGATAAATTAAACCAATCCCTACGAGGTATTTGTCTCTTACAGGTTGGACTGTCCCACCAAGCTTTTGCTACCGCGAGCTCATTTACACGGGTTAGAGCTTTCTTCTTATAGATATACCTTAACTCATTTTTTTCTTCATTAAGTGCGTAATGCAATTTCAAATTAGCCTGATCCACATTTCTTCGAACATTATTCATTTTAGCCCATGAAACCTGAGCAATGCTACCTCTTAGGATTTTCTTTGTTTCGTTATCCTCTATACGACTGAATCGATCAAGATTGCTTATCAAATCAGACAATGAATCGCTTCCACTCCTCAGGTTACTGTCTCCTTGTGACGAATAAAACTCATCAGGTTCATATGTAGATTGACCAAAACCTCCTGAAAACGGGGTGATTGAGATAATGATAACCAAGACCAATTTTAATATTTTCATAATAACCTCCAATTAATGATTATACTTAGTATAAATACATACTTGCATTAATACAAACATTTTTCTTAAAAAAAAGTTATTACACTTGCTAACAAACGACCCACCTTAATTTGACATGGGATAAAAGAGATAATTGGTTAGTTGTATGAAGATTTTTGCCCTAATCATTCTTATTTTAATGGGAGGATGTTCGATTAACCGCTCCAACCAGACTTCCAATCGTAAACCAGCAGATGTAAATGACTTCTACTTCGAAGTTTTAGAAATAAGAACTTCCATGCATGATCGCATGTTGAGCCAAGAACCATGGATTGCCCTACGGGAAGAACCTGCAACAGACTGGAGTTTAGGCCAAATATCTAAATGGTTATCTTTGCGTTTTTCTAAGGATGTTGAAAAGGCAAAGTTGCGTCTCTTAAAATCCCACTTGAACACCGCTGACCCGAGATTAGCCTACACCAAAGATATTGAAGAAACATCCTGGGCAGAGGTGAATCGACTGATTAACTCACAGCTAATTAGGACGGCACATGAAGTATCAAAACGAGCCAAACTTTCACCAAACCGGTCCATTCAAGAAATTGTGCATGACTCAATTGCGGTCCATTCACC
>Ga0115572_10004096_pt1 | contig 11423 bp, 1 predicted proteins | sample COGITO_mtgs_1206_FD_88681 | JGI IMG/M metagenome (GOLD analysis project Ga0115572, IMG submission 88681) | Pelagic marine microbial communities from North Sea - COGITO_mtgs_120607 | ecosystem: Environmental > Aquatic > Marine > Epipelagic | place: Germany:Helgoland, sampling site Kabeltonne... | reverse complement strand
GTGTCCCTCACCGACCCGGCGTCTTCGGCGGTGCCCATGGCGAGCACGCGCAGCAGCGTCGCCGCGAGCTGCGCGCCGAGCTGCGGTTTATACCTCAGGTCCGCGAGCGCGGGCTCGCCGCCGTCGTTCGGGGCTGAGTCACCGGTGAGGCTGGGCTCGAGGGATTCGAGCGATTCGAGCGCGACGGTGACGATGCTCACCGTGTCTGGGTACGCGTTGCCAAACTCGCAGCGTTCGCCGAGCGTCGCGAGCGTCGCCGCCGCGTGCATGCGAATCTTAAAGTTCCGCGTGTCCCGCAGTAGCATCAGTAACATGCGGACCACCAGCGGGGACCACGCGCTGTCGCCCGCGGCGGTGGTCGGGTTGCGGAACAAGTTGGCCATGGCGTGGCACGCGTTCCATTGAACCTTCGCGTTGCCCGTGGTGAGACACGACATCAGCGCCTGGATCACGCCGGGAAGCCACGCTTTGGACGGCTCCGACGAGAAGTCCGCGGCGGACACCAAGTACCCAAGCGCGCGAGCGGCGTTGGCGCGAACCTTATCGCCCTCCTGCGTAGCCGCCGCGACGCACGAATCCGCGATCTTCGCGAGGGTGGATTCACTCACGATTCCACCCGCGGTGCCGCACACGTTGGCGATGGCCCACGACGCCGGTAACCGGACGCTCTTCGCGGAGTCCTTCAGAGCCTTCAGAAGTAGGTCCACAGACGGATCCAACGCGTCACGAAGAGCACCGGACGATTCGTGGGTGAGCGCGGCGAGCGCGCCGATGGCTCGACACGCGGCGGCTCGCACAGCCGGCGCCTTCTCATTCGCCAGCGATAACCTCGGCGCCTCCATTAGCGCACGCCTGTTCGCCTCGGATGTGCCCGCGAGCGCGGCGGCGGTTAGACCGTTATACGCGCCGAGCCCCGCGGCGCGAACTAAGGGCGAGGAGTGACGTGTCATCGCGGGGAACTGCGCGGACGCGACGTCGTCCCACAACGCGGCGAGGGAGTCGTTCGGAAGCGACCAACCTTTTTCGTTTTCCTTCTCAGCCTGCTGCTGCTGAGTGGGGTCGTCCTCGGCCGCCGTGCCCGCGCCGCCGCCGCCCACGGCCGCGAGGAAGTCCGCGAGGAGCTTCGCGGACGCCTGAGCGACGCGAACGTCCCCGTCGCCGTCCTCGTTCCCACGGCTCGCGGCAAAGGTACTCGCCGGTAAAATCGATCGAAAGCCAAACGAATCGTCGGCGTCGAGCATCGCGGACACAGCCGCCGGGTGCGCCGTCGCCGCCGCCCTCAGCGCACCGAACGCCTCGCACCGCGTCCCAGCGCCCTCACCGCCCGCAGCGTAACGCACCAACCCCGGGAGGATCCCACCCAGGCTTCCCGAGGCTGAACCATCATTGGCCCCGTCGGACCCGGGCGTCAAAGAGTCCGTCACCTCAACCGGCGCACCCTTCGCCGCCAACGCCGCGGTGAGCGCCGCGAGCAGCGACACCCGCGCGGCGCCTACCTCGCCGTCAACCCGGGAGGCACCCTCTGTAGGAAGGTCGAGGAGCCGTTTTTGAATCCCACCGAGCGCCTTCGGTACCAAGTCACGGGGCAAACGACCAAACGGAGCCGCGTCAAAGAAAGCGCTCAACGCCTTGCACGCCGCGGGGAGGCACGACAACGCCGGTTCACCTCGCACCGCCCTCACCAACGCCTCGTGCGTGGCACACGCGGTGTCACCGAGCGTGGAGGACAAGGATGCGAAGTTGGCGCGGATCACCGCGCCAGTCTTGGAATTGAACCTCACCTCCGCGGCGGCGAAGTACGTCCGAGTCGCGGGTCCCTCGAGTAGGTGCGCCGTCGCCGCCAACGCCGCGGCTCTCACCCTGGGCGACGGGTCGTTCAGTGCGCACCGCACCACCGTGGGCGTGGGTGACCTCGCGAGCAGCTGCGCGACGCTCGTGGGCAGGAGCTTGGGCCAGTGCGCGTGGAGGCTCCGTGGGTTGGCGCGTGCCAACGCGGAGACGCAGAGCGCGGCGTTGGCTCGAACCTTCGAAGCTCCGAATCGATCGCCAATCTCACCCCCCCGCCCGCCGTCGCTCTCGCTCGCGTCGCTGTCCGACGACCCGTACCCGCGACTACTCTCAGCGGTACGTAAGTGCGGGGGAACGTAGCCGCCTCGGGTTGGGCTGGTCGGGGGTTGATCGTTCGTGACGTCTGGGGTCTGTGCGTTGGTTTGTTTGTGATCGACGCCGTACGCGAAAAAGCTTCGAAGATGCGTCACCAGCGCACTCACCACGCGTTCGGGCCAAACCCCGCACCCCGCGCACACGTGCGCGCACCTCGTCGCCGCCGCGAAGAACCGCGAGGAGCTCGCGTCCTCGGCGGGTCGCGCCCTTCCCATCGTGCGCGGCGCGCCCTCGGGGGAGGCGCCCTCGCCCCTGGTCTCAGCGTCCAGCGCAAATACGATGGCCTCGCCGACCGCGACGTGCGCCTGCGTCGTGACGCACCCGGTGGACGCGCGGCTGACTAACGCGCCGAGGGCGTTGAGCGCGTGCCTCGCGGTGTCCCTCGCGCCGCCCCGCGCGCGGCTCGATTCCCCTTCGTTCGCGAGCGCGCCCGCTTGACCAGTTTTACTGGAGGACTTTTTGGATATTTTGGCGAGGAGCGCGGAGATGAGCGCGTGGACCTCCTGCGCCGGGAGGTGGGCGCCGCCCTCTTGCAGCAGCTGCGCGAGTGTCTTGAGCGAGTTCTGCGTGGTGCGCGCGTCCTCGTTCAAGCTCGCTGGGTCGGTCAGCACGCCGCGGTAGTACGCCGCGAGCGTGGACGCGATCTCCTGGTCCAAATGGAGCCTCTGCGCGCTGAGGAGGTCCCCGACGAGGGCGTCGAGGGCGCCGCGGCCGCTGGTGGACGCCTCGGCGACGCCGTCCTCTCTGTCCTGTCCGTTCATCGCGCGCACGAGGAGGAGGACGTCCGCGGATATCTCCGCCGGGGTGGCGTCGCCGTCGGGCGGGGGGCCCAACCCGGAGCTGTCCTCGAGGAAGGATCTGGCCGCGGTTCGGAGCGCGTCGCGTGAGGATGATGACCTCGCCGCGTCCTTTACCGGGGCCATGGCATCGCGCCAAGGGGCACCGCCCGAACGTGCCGCGAACGATCGACGCTCCTCGCGGCGCGCGCGCGAGGGAGGGGCCCTCGGGGCTTCGCGCCAGCCACCCATCTGTCTTTCCCGTTTCGAACCGAAGGGGACCAAAGATCTCAAGGCCGAGACTGTCTATCCCGGCCGAGTCACGAAGCCCGGTCACCCACGAGCGCCACCCTGTCGCTCGACCGAATGTACTAAAAGCCGCCGCGCGCTCGCGCGGGGACTTGTGGCCGGTGAGATCGTTCCACTGCTGTTTTACCCGTCTGGTCAAAGAGTCTGTCGGCACGAAAACTCGAGCCCAAAGTTTGGAGCTCAAACCTCATTCATCGACCCGGTGTTCGGCAGGTTGTGCCAGTGATACACGCGCCTGATGACGTGCGGGTTCGAGACGTGGCGAGACAGTGTGATGTGTACGTTTGACGTCTAGGATTCAATTGATCAATGTAGGCTAGTTACTCGTACATCCAGCCGGGTGTCACTGACGCGGTGCCATCGCTGTGCGAATGGTTCGCACCGAGGAGTGTTCTGTTGAGATCTTCCTTTTGGTGCTACCTCACACGTATGCGTGTTTTCAACACGTCGAGTCTCGACGTGTTGGAAGGTAGCTCCGAATCCAAAAGCGATTCAAAAGGGAGATCGTGTCCCACAAACACGCTCCGGTGAGATCACGATGAGATCACTAGCACAGCGATAGATCCACGCGGACAGCACGGCTCGTGCTTTCTTCTTCTTCTTACGCGAACTTCTCGAGCTCGGCGCGGAGCTGGCGGGTGAAGTCGTCGCTCTTCTCGCTGTCGTCCCAGTCCTCCTCCCACTGGTTCACATCCTCGGCGTCCTCCTCCTCGGCTCCCCACTCTGCGCGGACGAATCAAGGCGACGAGGGACGGTCAGAACGCGAGATCTCGCTAGGGTAAGATTGGGGCGATATATCGGGGCGCTCTCTAGATCCGGGGTTGGGTTCGGGCGCGCGCGACTCACCTTCGTTGCCGAACTCCTCGAACTCGTCGTCGCACTCGAGGTCGACGGCGACCTCCTTCTTCTCCTCCTTCTTCTGCTCGGTCATGGCGCTCGCGCGGTCTCAACTGCCGTGTGCAGAGCAGACTGAAGATGAAATCTTCTCGGACGCGACTTTATTTTCGAGCCGTTGAAAAACGGCCATCACGGCCGGTCCAGAGCCCAGATAGCGCTCGCGCTGGACTCGACGAGGGGTCGGTCCACGCGTCGGCGAAGTATCGAGGTCGTCCGAGGCGCCGCGAGGTACTCGGCGACATCGGCGATGGCGTCCAGGGGCGGGACCGGAAAGGCACCCGCGTCGTCGTCCTCGGAGGAGGATCCGCACCTCTCCGAGTCCATGGCTCGGGTGAAGCAGATGGCGGAGATGGCCAACCTCGCGGCTTCGAGGCTGGTCGGTGACGTCGACGGATCCACGCGTGCGGCGGCGACGGGCGCGCTCCTCCCGGCGGACCAACGTGCGACGCCCCGGGCCAAACACGCAGGCAAAGGGTCGGCTAGCAGAGGGGACCGAGCGGGCATGAGGGAGCGACCCATGAACGTCGTGGTCGCGCCCGTCGCTTCTTCGTCCGGGGGGTTCGTCGCGTCCGACGACGACGACGCGGGGCCTTCGCACGCGGAGGCTCGCGCGCAGCTCCTGCGGCTCATATCGCAGCACGCGGGGGAGGAGCTCCTGGGCAGCGACGACTCCTCCAGCGACGACGGCGCGCGTCTCGGCTTCGGGAACTCGCCCCTCTCCGACGGCTTGCTCAAGAAACTGACACCGCCCAAGCTCGCCATGAAGGAGATCGAGGCGCGCAAAGAGGCTGCCGCGAGGGAGGCGGAGGAACTCATGCGGCGGCAGAACGCCGTCCACGAGCTCCTCCAGACGGTCGCGAAGCAGAACGAGTCGCGCATCAAGCGCGCCAAGGAACACATGGCGCCCGACGGCCGATCCCCATCCCAAGGCACCGTCTTCAAACCCCCGAATTCATCATCAGACTCAAACGACGACGACGCCACGCCCACCGCCGTGCCCGCCAAGGTTGTCGACGACGACGACGACGCTGAGACGTCACAAAAACCGTGGGAAGGCGACCGGCCGTGGAGGGAGAACATCCGGCCGTCCTTCTGGGAGGAACGCGAGCGACGCGAGCGGGAGCGGAAAGCGGCCGACTCACACAAAACCGCCGCGAACAAAGCGGATCTCAAATCGAGACCCGCGTGGGGCGCGACGATCCCGCTGGAGCCCGCGCGTGGATCCCACCCGGGCAAGAAACCGGCGGGGCTGGAGGCTGCACAAAGAGGGAACCCGGAGGATACGGAGAAGCGACGGGCGGAGGTTAAGAAATTCTTGGCGGATAGCAAGCGTAAATGGCGCGAGAAGATCGCGGCGGAGAAGGCGGAGCTGGAGGCGAAGCGGACGCACCGCGCGGCGATGAAAAAGGCTGAAGACGAGCGATCCAGGATGATGGCGCAGCAGGCGGCGGCGGAGCGCGCCAAGCGGGGCGGCGACGCGCCCGCCAAGCCCAAGCCCAAGCCCAAGCCGATGCATCTCGAGTGGGTGGACCCCGCGGACGACGACGCGCCAAAGTCGTTGGCCGATTTGGCCATCCCCGTCAAGCCCGCGCCCGCGCCCGAGGTTGAGATCCCCGAGCCGGTGGACATCCAGCCGCTGGTCCAGAAGGGTGCCGCGAAGACGGACGCGGCTGCCGAGAAGAACAACGTGCCGGAGACCGAGGCTGAGGACGCCAAACCCGTCATCACCTACAAGCCCCTCAAGATGAAACCCAAATCCCCGGAGAAACCCGTCGCGGCTCCGCGTAAAGAATCCCCGGCGAAGCCCAAGCCGAACCCGCTCGGCTCGTTCGAGTCCGAACTCGTGGCCATACAGGCTGAGCTGGACGCCTCGGTGGATGCGCACGCCGCGGCGCTCGCGCTCACGGCGGCGGCGCCGCGGATCAAGCGAATAGCGGCGGGGCGGGAGGATCTCACGCGGGGGGAGGATTCATTTTCACAAGCCACCCCGTCGTCGTCCTTCGCGGCGCCCACGAACGCCAAGGAGGAAGCCGAGGCGCGGCGGCGGGCCGGCGAGGAGGCTGCGGAGAAACGTCGGCAGGCTAAGGTGTTGAAAGACGTCGCGAGGAGGCTCGCGGATACCATCGATAACCTCGCGCTCGCGCAGATAGCCGCGGGCGGACCGACCTCCTCGGGGATGTCGAGGGACGCGTCGCCGGTGTTCAAGAGACCTAAACCGGCGTCCAGACGCATCGAGGTTGAAGAGGCGCGAGAGACAACCTCGGCGGAGGAGGAGGCTGCCGCGGTGGCGGTGCAGAGCGCGTTCCGAGGTCACGTCGCTCGCAAGGGTGTCCGCGCTGAAATCAACGCGGGAATCTTGAAACCGTCCAGGGCGCAGACCTCGTACACGCACGCCTCCGGGCGGCACATCACCTTCTCGCCGAAGATCGACGACGGCGGCGAGGGCGGTGCGGGAGGAGCGCGGGGGGACGGAAGCGGGGACGAAGTCGACGAGGACGACGTCGAGGTTGTCTTTGACGACGAAACAGTTCAGAAATCGAAATCGCTCGTGCCGGCGACGTCACCGGAGAGACAACCCCCGATGCCACGCCCACGGCTTTTGGGGGTCAAGACCGGCCGGCCGGGCACCCACACCGTGCTGCCAAACGACGAGCACGTGCCGAAGCCCGAGGACTGGCTCGCGCAAGGGTCCTCGGCGCACCGCAAGTTACAAGCCAGGCTGGCGAGACACCGACCCACGCTCGACGTCGACGCGCCGTACGACACGGGGAAGATGAGCCAGGATAAAATCGACGCGTTAGCGGCGGCGGCGTTTGGATCCAAGGAGGAAAGACGCGCGGCGAGGGCGGCGGAGACGCTCGCGCTCCCGGCGCCGACGGTGGCGCCGCAGCCGAGGGAGCCGGTTGGAATCTTCTCGTTGTACACGAGGAGAGCCGCCGCCGCCGCCGCCGCCGCGGCGGTGTCGTCGGAAACTGCGCGCGTCGCCGAGGAGTTGGAGAAGAAACTGGAGTTGGAGAAGGACACCGCGGTGCGGAGCTCGCAGACGGAACCGCTCGCGCTGGTGTACGAGCGCGTGGAGGCTCCGTCGCCCGCGCGGCCGGCGGCTCTCCCGGCCCCAGCGGAGAAAAAGAAGGCTTCCAAGAAGGAAAAGAAGGAAAAGAAGAAGAAGAAGGAGAAGAGGGAGAAAAAGGCCCCAACACCCTCGCCCACGAAACCCCCGATCGAGGAGCCCACCGAGCCCGCCGAGCGCTGGGCCAGGCGCCAGCTCGAGCTGGAACGCCGAGAGGAGCCGCCCGCGCGCCTCGCGCTCTCGGCTGATTTATCACCGAGGCAAAAGGCGGCGATGACGGCGCTCTCCGCGGAGGTGTCGTCCGACGGCGACCGGCCGACCGCGGGCGAGCTCGAGCACCAGCTACGGTCCGAGCTCAACCTGTTCGACGAGATGGGCGAGATGGCGGAGGAGCTCTCGCAGCTTCAACAACAGCAGGAGCTGTTTCAGGCGGAGCAAGTCGCCACCGCTCTGGCGCAGGCGCTCGAGACGGAACGCGAACGCATCCGGAAACAGGAGGAAAACGCGCGGGCGCAGATGGCCAGGGCGAAGGAGCTCGAGGAGACGTACGTGCGACGCGCCGAGGAGCTGGAGAAGACCGCGATGGAGACCGCGGCGAGGGTACGCGAGGAGAGCCTCAGGCAGGTGCGGGAGGTGACGGAAATGTTCGTGAAGAGCCTCGCGTCGGGAACCGCGGTGGAGCGCGCGGCTGCCGTGGAGCTCGTCTCCAGGGGCCTGCCCGCCGCCGGTGCACTCACGGTGGAGGCCGCGTTCGGGTCACCGGCGTCCGTGGAGAAGCCCGGGGATGGGGACGAAACGGACGAAGAGGAACACGGGGTTGTTCCCACCGTCGACGCCGACCTCGACCCCGACGTCGTCCTCGCGGAGTTTGACGCCGCCGCCGAGGCTATCCTCCGCGGGGAAAAGTCGGACGCCGCGGCGAAGATGCTCGCGGATGCCGCCGCCGCCACCGCCGCGTCCAAACCACCCGGCGATGGAGACCACGACGACGACGAAATCGAGGATGAGATTGGCTACGTCGACGTTCGACCCGCGCCCGAGTCGGACGACGATACCTCCATCGTCGACGAGGTCGGCGTCGTCGAGCGTTCCGAGCTCAGCGTCACCGCGTCGTCGATCCCGGAGGAATCGATCCCACACGTTCAAGGGTCCACGCGCGGATCCAAGTCGTCGTCATCGAGGGGCCTCGCGGTGTCGGACGAACCGGGAACCGAACCGTCCCCGACCCGGTCCGAGGAATCATTCGACGACCGGTACCGAGAGGTGACCGCGAAACACGAGGACGTTCAGCGCAGGCTCCGCGCCAGGCAGAAGACGCTTCGAACCCAGGAGCTCGCCGCGAAACAGGCGAAGATCCGCGAGATGGAGTTGGAGCTCGCGCGGCTCGAGCAGGTCGACGGTTTGACTTTGGCGGATGAGGCCAAGTTTGAAGCCGAGGTCGCCGAGTACGACGTGGAACACAAGTTGCGGGCGCACCAGGAACGTCTGGCGCAGCTCGAGGAAACGCTCGAGGCGAAACGGCTCGAGGCGCTGGCGCTGCGGAAGATGAAATCCGTGGAGCTGGAGCTCGCGCGCGAGATTCACACGCTGGACGACGACATCGAGCGCATTCGGAGCCCGATCAAGGCCCCCGAGCGGCTCACCCCGGTGAAGACTTCGAAAGCCTCGCCCGTCAAGCGAAGCGGAGGCCGACCGTCGTCACCGTCGCCGGAACCCCCGCTCGTCGGCGAGGAGGACATCCCGGAGGAGTCCATCGCGACGGAGGGTGGATCCTACGACTCGGACGTCTTCCAGCCTATCCCCGCGCCGGCGGGCTCAGCGCGCTCACCTAACAGGTCACCCCGGTCTTCCATGGGGTCGGACACGAGCGGCGGTCACCCGCACTCGCCCCTCGAGCTCCACCCGCCCGCGCACGCTGTATCCCCGCCCAAGAAGAAGGGCGGATCGCCCGGCAAGAAGAGCGGATCGTCCGGTTCCTCGAGCGTCTCTGAGATTCACTCGAGCGTCTCGGAGATTCACTCGCCAGAGACTTCGATTCGCACGGACGCGTACTCGGAAGATGACTTCGAGCCGCCCGGTACCGATACCGAATCCGCGGCTTCATCCGGCCGGACGGTGCGCACGAGGGACGTCACCGGTGAGTCACCGTCGCTCTCCGGCGAGGCGACGTCGCTCCTCGGGGTGTTGCACTCGCACCTGCTGGGCGAAGCGCTGGACGACGTCGCCGCCGTCGCATTCGGCGAACCCGCCGGCATCGCGGCTGACCCCGGGAGCCCGCTGTCCCCCGCGCCCGCCGCTGAGGACCTCGTGCGCCGCGCGACGGCGACGCGCGCGGCGTCCCTCGCGCGCGTCGCGATCGAACGATGCGGCGCGGACGCGTCGGCGTTGAAGCGACTCGACTACTCCGCCGTCGCCGGCGGACTCGGCCGAGATGAAACCGCCGAACCGGCAAATGTCGGTCTCGCCGCGCTCGCGGACGCGACGTCGCGACGTCGGTGCTCCGACCGGCTCGTGTTCGACGCGGTGCGCGAGGTTCTCCTCGAGTCCTTACCTCTCGTGGGCGTGTACGGCGTCCAGATGGGTTCTGGACAGATGGACGGGCTGATCGAGGTTGTATCCTCTCGGGCGGCGTCGGTGATGGACCCGCCGCACGGGGGCCGGGTCGCGGTGGATGACGTCGTGAAGGACGACGTCAAGGCGAGCGACGACGAGGGGTGGTACGACGTGGTGTCCACGGAGAAGGCGATCCTGACTCGGCTCGCCGAGGAACTCTTCGACGACGTCGTGGAGGATACCGTGCTGAGTCTCATGTTCGGAAAGTGAGATATCAAAAGTGAGAGAAAAAGTCGGCGATTGTACCTAGTGTAGACGATTGTTGAATGCGATTGAAGTAGTTATTGAAACTCAGGCCATGACGGGTCGCGACCCGCGGCTTCCCTTGCCCTTGACCGACCCTGGGGTCGGGGGAGGACCGCCTCGGCCCGACTTCATGGGCGAGAGCGCATCCGGCGGCCTGCGCCCGGTGGCCTTTGCCAACGTCACCTCAGCCTCGTATTTCACCTGGGTCCTGTCCGCAACCTTCGCGGCGCCGTCCTCATCCTCCTCGCGATCGTCATCCTCGGAGTCGTCCTCGGAGTCCGCGAGCAGGTCGATGCGAAAGTTGTGCGCCGACACGGAGGAGGACTGACCGAAGGACCGCGACAGCGTGCTCTTCAGGCTGTCCTCGCCTTTTTGATTCACGAGGTTAAGCGATTTGAGGAGCTTGCGCTCGCAATCCGCCAACGCCTCCACCACGGTCTCGTCCGTGATCACCAAGGACCCCGACGACGAGTACGCCTCCGTGTGCGTGTTATCCAACCTGTCGACGAGGTGCTCGGTGCCCGCCTTCATGCTCACCATCACCTTGTTGAGTCGCTCGAATTTGGACTTGACGCGGTCGTTGTTCGCGGTGCTCTCCGTGAGTTGCTGTTCGTAATCATCCACCAGCCTGCGCGAGGCGCCGGTCCCCGCGCCGTCCAGCCTGAACGACTCGATCTTCTGCCTGATCCCGTCGATCTCCTCCTTCAGGGCCTCCACCCGCGTCTGGCCGTCCGTGGTGAGCTGCTTGAGGTTGTTGTTGGTGTCCTCCTGGGTCATGAATTTGTTGACAACCTCGTGGATGTCCACCACGCCCGTGGCATCCTTGATGCGGTGGAAGGCATCCTCGTAGTTGTTCAGCTTACCCGCCACGGACGCGCGTCGGCGCTCCTCCTCGCCCATCTTGGCTCGAAGATCCGCCTCCTTCTTCCGTTGCGCGGCGGCGTCGCGGGCGGTGGCGTCGTCGTCCCGTTTCTTTCGCATCCGCGCCGTCTCCGCGTTCATCTGCTCGCGCTGCCGTAACATCTCCCGCCTGTCCCGTATGTCCTTCTCCCGGTCCATCCGTTCCTTCTTGAGCGAATTCTCCACGTCGGCGAGTTCGGACTTTGCCTTGTCTTTACTCGCGTTGGCTTCGTGCGACAGGAGCACGAGCTCGGCGAGATCTTTCTCCTTGGCCTTGATGGCGCGGTCCATGCCTTGGAGCTGCGCGTCGAAGGTGACGCGCTCGTCGCCGAGCCGCTTGACGATCTGCTGATACGTCTTCTGGATGGACTGCGCCTCGTTGTACTTGATGAGAGCCTTGTCGAAGCGGTTCTCGAGTTGCCGCAGCAGCCTGGTCGTCGGCGTGTCCT
>Ga0115572_10004095_pt1 | contig 11425 bp, 9 predicted proteins | sample COGITO_mtgs_1206_FD_88681 | JGI IMG/M metagenome (GOLD analysis project Ga0115572, IMG submission 88681) | Pelagic marine microbial communities from North Sea - COGITO_mtgs_120607 | ecosystem: Environmental > Aquatic > Marine > Epipelagic | place: Germany:Helgoland, sampling site Kabeltonne... | reverse complement strand
TCCCTCACCTGCCCAGAGGGCACCCAGTTCACTCACCCTTCGCGGACTCAGGGCAAACCTTCAGTTTACCATCTACGTGCTACTCGCACTCCGTCCCACTTTCATACCTTCCAACAAGCAACAACCAACCATCAACTCCCACCTTCCCTAAAAATTCCTGTAGTTTTTGCTATCCTTATCCCTGGAAATGCTCTAAAAGAGTAATTCTGTCTCCTAAACCTTTGGATTTCTTCATCTAACCACGTATAAAAACTACTTTCCGCTCCGACTGATTCACTATTTATTCTCATGAGTGATAACCTTGGACAGCTTTTGTCTTATGAGTGCAGCTAGTGTGCTTGTTTAAATTAGTTGCCAAAAAAGGAAGTATAAGTACCGCAAACCTAAATAATTAGATATTTCTAGTAAAACCACATTTCTGAAAAGCCGCTCAATACAATGATAGACATTATTTGCCGACAGCTACGATCTAGCGGGCAAAAAGTTCCAGCCCGCGATCGACGAAATTGATAAGTCGATCAAACACCTGCAAAAGACCAAAGACGCCCTCATCGGCACCGACCGCAACCTCCGCCTCGCCAACGACAAGGCTCAGGACGGCACCATCAAAAAACTGACCCGAGGTAACCCCATCATGCAAGCCAAGTTCGATGAGCTTGATAGCAATATTTAGTAATAATGAAAGAAAGTTACGAACTGGCCGAACCGAAGCCTGAAGCGCTGATCGAATCACTTAGAGCTGTTGGATATACACTGGAAACAGCAATAGCTGATGTTATCGACAACAGTATATCTGCATCGGCCAAAAATATTTGGATCAATTTCTATTGGAACGGGCCGAATTCACATATAAGCATTCTTGATGATGGCTCAGGCATGGATGAAAAATGCCTTAGTAATGCAATGCGCCCAGGCAGCCAAAGCCCTCTTGAAGCAAGGAGTGAAAAGGATCTCGGACGCTTCGGATTAGGACTTAAAACTGCATCCTTCTCGCAAGCGCGCTGCCTCAGCGTTTTAAGCAAAAAACAAGGTATGCCGATATATGCAAGGAAATGGGATCTTGATTATGTAATCAAAAGTAAACAATGGCGCCTACTAAAATCTGTAGGAAAATCAGAGAACTCCTATAGCTCACTGCTCAAAGATCTCAAAAGTGGTACACTTGTATTCTGGCAGAATCTAGACAGGTTAACGAATGGCACAATAGCCACTGATGAAAAGGCCCGAGACCGATTCAATCAGCAAATAGAAGATGTACGTGAACATCTCGGCATGATTTTCCACCGTTACATATCCGGCCCTAACCAAAGGCTTACAATTTGGGTTAATGGTAGGAACGCACAAAATAAGATAGAACCATGGGACCCCTTTTCAACTAGCCATGACGCGACACTTTTGATGCCCACCGACCAAATTGATTTTGGAGATCAAATAGTAGCAATCAAAGGCTATGTACTCCCACATAAAGATCGTTTCAAAACAAAGGAGGAGTGCGAACGTGCTGCAGGACCAAATGGATGGAACACTCAACAAGGGTTCTACATTTACAGAAATGATCGAATGTTAGTTTCTGGAGAGTGGCTCAAACTCGGAAGACCTAGACCTTGGGCTAAACAGGAACACTACCGACTCGCTCGGCTTAGTATTGATATTCCCAACAATATTGACACTGAATGGTCACTTGATGTTAAAAAATCCACCGCTAAACCACCTCCTGAAATAAAGCAAAAGTTATTCAAACTTGCTTCCGATACACGGGAAAAGGCTAAACAAGTATTTGTCCATAGAGGAGAATACGGCCCACGAGGTACCTATAAACAAGAAGAATTAATTCGCCCTTGGGAATCAAGTGCACGTTCAGGTCACACTATTTACAAAATTGATCGTAAGCATATTCTAATAAAAAAAATGTTGAGCAATGCTGGGAAAACACGTCCTGAGTTAGAGGCAACTCTGCGTTTTTTAGAGGAGACAGTACCCGTTCAAAAAATCTGGCTAAATACCTCTGAAGAAAATGCAGATTACGCAAAACCATACGAGGACCTAGATTATGAAATAGTATTTGCTGATTTGCGCAGAGTTTGGGAAATTTTGCTCACAACAGGAATCGGCAGAAACGAAGCTAAATTGAAGATTCGCACAATGGAGCCTTTCAACCACTACCCTGAATTGATAGAACAACTAAATTAAGATATTATAATAATGGAAGAAATGATGAAACAAGCTGTCGAGATAGCGCAGCTCATGATAAGTAACCACAAAGGAGAAATTACAACTGATGTAATAGAGAGCAAAGTAGATGAACTGCTAAACATTCCAACCTACGGTAGTATTTGTTCTAGAAGTGAACTCATCAAAGAATTAGAAAGTTCTTTCAGTGTATGGACGTCAGATTATAAAATGATTAGTGACGACGACGACCACACGCCATGGCTACCTGAAAAATTAGGTGAGATTGATTGGAATTTTTGGACACGCTACAAAACATTTCTTGCGAAAAAGCTACCTCCTGACCCTCTTAATAAGCTAGATAAAATTACCGACGCAATTCTTGGAAAACTTGAAGATCCTGAGCTAGAAGGTCCTTGGGACAGACGCGGATTGGTAGCTGGTTCTGTCCAATCAGGAAAAACAGCTAATTACACTGGTCTTATCTGTAAAGCAGCTGATGCAGGATACAAAGTAATAATTGTCTTAGCTGGCATGCACAATAACTTGCGTAGTCAAACTCAAATCAGAATCGACGAAGGTTTCCTTGGATATGATCTTGATGAAGGAAAATTTACACCTGCAGGAGTAGGACTTATAAACCCTTCTGTAAGGGCATTCACAGGAACCAGTCGGGATGATAAAGGTGATTTCAGTAAAAAAATAGCCCAGCAATTTGGTATTAAGCCAGGAGAAGTTCCTTTGGTTTTTGTAGTAAAGAAGTCCGTATCTGTTCTTACAAAGCTTCTTACTTGGATTCAAGGGACTGCAGATATCAATGACCCAGAAACAGGAAGACGCTTTCATAGCGAAGTGCCCTTATTGGTAATCGACGATGAAGCGGACCAAGCGTCTGTTGATACAAAAAGAAGGGCTTTAGTTGATGGTGAGCCAGACCCAGACCATTCTCCTACTCGTATCAATTCGTTAATAAGAAAGCTTCTCCTATCTTTTTCGAAAAAGGCTTATATAGGCTACACAGCTACTCCATTCGCCAATATATTTATTTATGAGAAGAACAAAACTGAAGCAGAGGGAATCGACCTATTTCCTAGAAGTTTCATACTAAATCTACCGAGTCCAAACAACTATGTAGGCCCCGATAAGCTATTCGGTGTAGAAGCAGACGAAGACATGGGAATAGAAGCAGTCACACCTCTTCCCATCACTCGAGTTATTGACGATCATGCAGTCAAAAGGGACTCTAATCGTGATCCTGATCCAGAGGGCATAATCGACGAAAGAGAAATTGAAGGCTGGATGCCTCCTCGCCTTGTTGACAGTACTCAGCATATACCATTACACGAAGAAAAAGATACAATTCCTCCATCACTTGAAGTTGCAATACGTGCTTTTATTTTAGCCACTGCAGTCAGAAGGATTCGTGAAGAAGACAACGTGCACAACTCCATGCTGATCCATGTAGTACGCTTAAAAGATGTTCAGGGAAGGGTTGCTATTCAAGTTGAAGAGGCGCTCACACGAATCAAAAACCGCCTGCGCAATGGCGACGGAGGGGCTAGACCTTCAATCACAGAAGAACTTGAAGAAATATGGATTAAAGACTTCATACCAACTACCGGAAATAAGGCTTTTGAAGAAGATCCATTTAACAGTGAGCTTAAGCTACCTTGCTGGTTCGAGGTAGAAAAAATTCTATGGAAAATCACATCTAGCATACAGATAATGGTAATTAATGGAACCGCTGGGGATGCACTTAATTACGATAATCACAAAAAAAATGGCCTGAACGTGATTGCTATTGGAGGAGATAAGCTTTCCCGAGGACTAACACTCGAAGGACTCACTATTAGCTACTTCTTACGCACAACAAAAATGTATGATACTCTCATGCAAATGGGTCGCTGGTTTGGTTACCGCAGTTCTTACATAGACGTCTGTCGCCTCTACACCACAGAAGGTTTGTTAGAATGGTTTGCTCACTTAGCTATAGCAGACGGAGAGCTACGTAAAGAATTTGACTACATGGAAGCTTCAGGATCAGACCCTCGTAAATTCGGACTCAGAGTCCGATCTCATCCAGCAATGCTAGTCACATCAAAAGTAAAGATGCGAGACGGTGAACAGATGCGATTAAGTTACGCTGGGGATATTTCGGAAACGATAATCTTTGACTCATCAGATGGTCAAATAGGAGATAATCTGACAGTTACCGAGTCTTGGTTACAATCCCTCGGTAAAGCAGCTGAAGGTTCTAACATAGCTACAAGCTACAAATGGACAGATATAGAACCAGAACAAATATGTGAGTTTTTATCTCTGTATAAAACACATAAAGAGGCCTACCGCGTCCGCACAGAACTATTAATAAATTATATTAAAAGACAGAACGATAAAGTTGAAGAACTAACAAATTGGACTGTAGTTCTTATATCAAAAGCCACGAATGACAAAAAAAATATATACGATATGAGTGGGATTGGTGAAGTAGGATTTATTAAGCGCAGTAATACATCATCGGGTATTAAGGATAAGTATACAATTAAGCGACTGGTTAGCCCAACAGATGAAGCGAGAGATCTTAGTGAAAATGGCGAAAAAGAGCGAGCGTTACAAATGACAATTAAAAGATGGAATGATAACGCCGACAGGAAGTCCAAAAAAAAGCCCACACGCGCGGGAGGTAAAGAGATCCGGACTGTAAGAAACGAAAAAAATGGCCTACTCTGTATTTATCCTTTAGATCCTGCTGAGGCGACAGAGGAGTGCAAATTACCGATAATGGGGATCTCTATTAGTTTTCCTACAAGTGAAAATGCAGAAGATATTTCATACGTAGTAAATACTATCTTCCAAGAAAAGGATGACTGGGATGAAAACTGATGATTATAGCACTACTCTGGTAAAGATACTGGATGACATAAAAAAGAGCGGAAATACGGACGGCTCTCGGAAAATGAGGATACATAAGGATTCTGCATTCTCTCTATATGCTGCTGTTTGGGTAAAAGAAAGGCTTCCTGCACTAGTTATAGAAATAGAAGGGGCTTTGCATAAAGCGCTTGAGCTAAAACAAAAAAATAATGGTTTCATATGTGAAGTCTTAATTGTCAGGAATCATACTACAATTACTATACGCAGTTCAGACACTGCATACATCAATATTTTCAAAAAACTAATTACTTATGTTATTGATGATGTAAAAATTGAGACTAATTCAAAAGTAGCAGTCAAAAAAGTAGCAGAAATACTAGAACTCTGGCGTCGCTGGGGTGAAAGTAGAAACGAAGGACTGTCTAAATCAACTGTAACAGGTTTATTCGGAGAACTCACATTCATACAAATGGGACTAGATGCAGGATGCGATCCACTCGAACTTATTAATTCATGGAAAGGTCCGACACCCGAAGAATCCGATCAAGATTTTAGTTTGGGTAATTGCGCTGTTGAGGTCAAAACTACTGGCGCTGATAATCCCGATATGTGCATAATTAATAATTTAGTGCAGCTTGATAAAATCGGAATAAGCCACCTTTATCTTTTTCGACTAGCTTTCGACATTCGAGATGGCTCTGGAGTGACTTTACCAGAATTAGTAGAACTTTTACGTTCGAAAATGAAAGATGAATCACCAGTCGCTCTTAACGATTTAATGAAAAAACTTCTGAAATTAAAATATCTCCACGCCGATTCAGATAAGTATTTAAGATTTGGTTTTACCAAACGTTTTTTCAACTTCTATCAGGTAAAGGACGACTTCCCTACTCTCACGCGAAAAGATGTACGCACAGGTGTGACAGATGCTAAGTATACTATCGATCTAGCAACTGCCGCTAAATGCACGGTATCTCCATCGGAAGTCTTAAGCAGGTTTAAAAAAGAGAATGTCTAAAGAATTCGAGAACTTCTACTCGGGCTTCCGCTCCGACATTATCGACTTGGCCAATTCCGATGAAGGTTACCCACAAAAGGAGCAGGCCTTCACCGCCCTCGTAACAGAAGATCTTTCTCAGGCTGGTATCCTTGAATCGCCTGATGTCTGCTACTTTGAACAGGGCTCTGGTAATACACTAAAAAAAGCTAACGCCTACAGTGTTCCCGAGGAAGACACTTCACTGGATTTACTGATAACATTGTATCATGGAAAAAATAAGCCTGAAACAATCAACAATCAGGACATTGAGAGGGCTTTCAATCAATTGGCTAGGTTCCTCAAAGCCGGAATGGATGGTCATTATGAAAATACGGAACCGGGTTCCGAAGCCTTCCAGATGCTGCACCGCATCTACGGCCTGAAAGATGAGATCGACCGTGTCCGTTTCTTTCTGATAACAGATGCACAAATTTCCGTCAGATCCGACAAAAGGAAGAAAGACAATATTAATGGACTACCAGTTTCCTATGAAATCTGGCATATTGAACGGATATTCCGTTTCAGGAATCAGTCCGCCACGCACGAGCCAGTAGAGCTTGACTTGAGCGACCTACCTACCGGAGGCCTAGCCTGCACTAGCACAAGCAATCTAAATCTAGGCTACGATACCTTATGCGCCATCATCCCCGGCAGCGTCTTGGCCGCCCTCTATGATGAATACGGTCAACGGCTACTTGAATTGAATGTCCGCTCTTACCTACAGGCTCGCGGAAAAGTGAATAAGGGAATAATGGAAACCCTATTTGAGACCCCAGAGCGCTTCCTCGCTTACAACAATGGTATAACTATAGTGGCTGAGGAAATGAAGACTGGTAAACTTAAGGACGGGTCACTGGGCATTACTAGAATAAAGGGTTTACAAATTGTTAACGGAGGCCAAACGACCGCATCAATACACCGTTCCTCAAAAAAGGAAAAGACAGGTAAATACAAGGACCGTGCTGCTGACCTAGTTAAAGTCTCAGTTCAGGCGAAAATAACAGTCATAGAACCTAAACAATTCGAAGAACTCGTCCCGCTAATCTCCAAATTCTCTAACACACAGAACAAGGTCACCGAAGTAGATCTCCGTGCTAATCACCCCTTCCACACCGGAATCGAGCGCGTCTCTAGAAAGATGTGGGCACCTGGTGAGAAATGCATGTGGTATTACGAAAGAGCCAGAGGCAGTTATCAAACGGACAAGGCCAGAGAGGCCACGACACCGGCCAAGAAAAAGGAATTTGAAATTAGGTATCCGACATCTCAAAGATTCACCCCCACAGACCTCGCCAAATACAGCAATTGTTGGAATCAGCATCCCTATATTGCATCCAAGGGAGGGCAGAAGAGCTTCGTCTATTTCATGCAAGATATAGGCAAAAAAGACGATGACTGGCAGCCAAGTGACGAGGAATACAAAGCGCATGTCGGGAGATCCATTCTGTACAAAGACATCTACAAAATCTGCCGAGAAGTCGGTTACAAAGGACAACAAGTTCATTGCTGTAACTACACAGTGGCGCTGATTACTAAACGAACGGCAAAAAGAGTAAACCTTCAGCAGATATGGAATAGACAGTCCATAAGCGAAGCGCTTGAGCAAAATGTGAGGGAATGGGCACCACTGATTATGAAGGAAATGGCAGATAGCGCAGGAACAAGGAATCCAACAGAATGGTATAAAGATCCGAAGTGCTGGGAAGTTGTTCAGAGAATGAATATCCCGTTGAGTTCCGAACTTCAGGCTGAACTTATCAGCGTAAATGATCCAGCCAAAGTTGTCTCATCAAAAGACCAGTCCAAAAAATCAAAAAAACGTAAACCGCAGAAGCTCACTCATGAAGATGAAAATAATATAGCCCGTTGCCGTGAAACTAGTGCAGAAAGATGGCTGAAAATAGTTTCTTGGGGCAAGAGCACCGGAGCACTAGAGACTAAGCAACTAGGAATCGCAGGGAGTATGGCTTCTCTTGCCGCCAGTGGCTGGCCGGATGAAAAACCAACTAAAGCTCAAGCATGGCATGGTGTTGTAATGTTAGAAGCAGCAAAGGAAAATGACATATAAATTTGCCCGTAATAGTACCAAGAATAAGAAGACTTAAACTATGGAATATAAATATATCGAAGTCCTTAAAAAATATCGTGATGCAAACAAGACGTCATCTCCCAAGGATGAATTCAATAAATTATTTGCACAGTTTTCTGACGGCAAAGGCATCAAGAATATGGGTGGATTTCGCATTCGGAAATCTGCAGCAACTGGATCGGTAGCTTTCGTAATTCTTATTACAAACTCAAATGAAGCTGAGTGGCCTGATTCGTTAGATATAGATAACAGTACTTTTACTTATTATGGTGATAAACGCAGGCCCTACGTAGCAGTGGATGATGAGCTTCATAAAACTAGTCCACAGGGTAATATCCTACTACGTGATATATTTATAAACCTTAATAAACAACATAGATCTGAGATTCCACCCTTTCTAATATTTAAGAAGACGAATAAAAATGAAGGTGTTTACATGAATTTCCTAGGCTTGGCTGCGCCAGGCATAGCATGCAAAGAACCACTTTCATGCCTAAAAGCTCTATGGTGTAAGGATGAAAATGATAAATACTTCCTGAACTACGAAGCGCTTTTTAGTATAATCGACGTCGATAGAATACCTCTCAAGTGGTTAGATGATATTATCAAAACTGGAAAAGTTGTGAAATCTTCCTATTGTCCAGATGCATGGGCTACTTGGGCCAACACAGGTTCTTATCTAAAGCTTTCTTACCAGAACTACTTATTTAAGTAATATGTGAATTTTTGAAGATATTATTTGTGTAAAATTAAAATTATAAGCAACAAAAGGTATATTGTGAAAAGTCTCTCTATATTTAGTGAAGAGCTATCTAAACTACCCTCAAAATTCAAAATTAATATTCCCTCATGCGGTGGATGTATTAATTTTTCAAATACAGCTAGGAGAGGCGAAAGAAAATACTTCACTCTGAGCTTTGATGCACTAAGAAGCACATTCAGTAACATTCTTTCGAATAAAGATGAATTTTATCAACATCGGTATTACATAGAAACTGCATGGAGGATTTTAGGAAATGAATATATAACAGAAGAAACCAGCTATACTATGATCGGCGTCCAAACTAAAGCCTTCTATGTATTACTAAATAAAATTACTCATGTTGCATCAGGCCGATCCCCTGAGAGCTACGAAGACGATTCCTTCAACATGCGAAAAGATGAAATAGAAAATGCTTCACGTATGCTAAATGAACTGATGCTGTGAAGTATGCGCTCTCATACAATCTTGATTACCATTTATCAACTACAGGGACCTGTGAAAACGCATGGACATTGACGCTTACAATACAGCGCAGGAAGGGCTAAATAAGATTCGCAGCGCCGTTGTAAATCTTTTGTCCTCTGGTGAACAGAAAATGACCAACGCTGACATAAGCCGCTCACTTGGTCTGGATGCCGGTTACGGGGGGCGACATCAAGGACATATCACTAGGGAGGTATTGGAAGGTATGAAAACTGATGGAGTTGTAGCGCAAGACGCTAATTCAAAAAAGTGATCATTGCGGACACATAACAATAGCTGAAGATCAAATGCCCACTCAAAATTAAATAGTTCTTGCACAGGGTATTTTACAGGATATCTTGATTAAATGCAGGATCATTTAAAGGACAAGTGTAATCGTGAATTTAAGAGCCTTTATGTAAAACATAAGCGCGAAAAAATGGGGCTTAACCAGCGCCAATTTACAGATTTGCTTGGCCTCGGAGAATCTGGAGATCGTACAATCAGAGGTTGGGAATCTGGAGAGCACACCCCCTCCCCTTCTAAATGGGAATTACTACAAAAAGTAACTAATCCAGCACCATATCGGAACTTTGCATCAAAGAGTAAATTTGAGTTTATAGACCTATTTGCAGGTATTGGAGGTATGAGATATCCCTTTCAAGAAGCTGGAGGAAGATGTGTATTCACCTCCGAATGGGACAAATTTGCAAAAAAAACATATTCTGCCAATTACGGAGATTTCCCGTCTGGAGATATAACAAAAATTAGTGCCGCAGACATCCCAGACCACGATATATTGCTGGCGGGATTTCCGTGCCAAGCATTTTCACAAGCAGGTTTAAAGCGCGGGTTCAGGGACACTAGGGGAACAATGTTTTTTGAGATACAGCGTATATTGGCTGAGAAGAAACCAAAGGCGTTTCTACTAGAAAACGTCAAGCAGTTAAGAGGACACTCAAATGGTGAAACGCTCCGAACTATAATGTCTATATTGCGTGGTGAATTCACACAAGATATACCAAAAAATGTGCACATGAGTGCTGAAGCAAGAGCAGCTCTGGGAACGAAGCTCAACTACTGGGCTGACTACAAAATAATAAGAGCTGCGGATTTTGGTGTGCCACAAAATAGAGAACGCTTAATAATAGTAGGTTTTCTTAAAAGTGAAAATTCAAGTGAAACAAATTTTGATAACCTCTACAGATGGCCTGATCCTAAACACAAGGAAACTAGCCTAGGTGAAATCCTTGAAAAAAATGCAGATGTTGACCCAAAATATACAATCTCTAAAAAGCTCTGGAGTGGGCACAAAAGAAGAAAAATGTTGCATAGGAAAAAAGGAAATGGATTTGGATATTCTCTGTTTGATCGCTCTAGCGCATATGCAAATACAATTAGTGCTAGATACTACAAAGATGGCAGTGAGATTTTGATTGATCAAAAAGACATAGGTGAAAGACCAAGGAAATTAACCCCTACCGAATGCGCTCGCCTGCAAGGCTTTCCAGATAAATTTATTTTAGACGCGGTTTCCGATACTCAAATATATAAGCAGTTTGGGAACTCTGTAGCAGTCCCTGCGATACGTGCAGTTAGCAAAGAGATTCTTAAAACTATGAAAAAGGCGCGAATGCTGCCTGCAAAACAGCTTAAATACAAAGGTAACGATCAGATGGCACTAAGCCTTTCAACTGAATAATTAAGGGAGAAAAAAAGGCAGAGAAAAAGGGAGCAGAGAAAAAGGGGTCAAACGCAAAATATAAAGGGCAGAGAAAAAGGGGTCAGGAGAAAAAAGGGAGGAGAAAAAAGGGGTCACAGGAGAAAAAAGGAGGAGAAAAAAGGGAGGAGAGAGGAAAAAAAAGGGGTCAAACGCAAAATATAAAGATTTGACCACACTGTCCTGCGGCTAGTAACTTTTCCTTATGCCACGAAAGGAACGCATTGAATATCCGGGAGCGATTTACCACGTGATCAGTCGCGGGAATTACCGCAAAGACTTGTTCACCGCGGAGACTACTGGGGCTGC
>Ga0115572_10004091_pt1 | contig 11435 bp, 9 predicted proteins | sample COGITO_mtgs_1206_FD_88681 | JGI IMG/M metagenome (GOLD analysis project Ga0115572, IMG submission 88681) | Pelagic marine microbial communities from North Sea - COGITO_mtgs_120607 | ecosystem: Environmental > Aquatic > Marine > Epipelagic | place: Germany:Helgoland, sampling site Kabeltonne... | reverse complement strand
TTTGTTTTTCAGGCCGGTGCCCAAATAGGCTTCGATAACCTGTTCATTGGCCTTTATTTCGGCCAGTGTTCCTTCTGCCAGTACGCGCCCTTCGGCCATACAGATCACTGGGTCACAAAGCCGCTCGATAAAATTCATGTCATGTTCGATGACAACGAATGTATAATTGCGCTCTTTATTCAGCCGCAAGATTGCATCGGCTATTGTGTTTAAAAGCGTGCGGTTCACCCCGGCTCCGACTTCATCCAGAAATACAATTTTTGCATCGACCATCATTGTACGGCCCAGCTCTAATAGCTTTTTTTGGCCGCCAGAGACTTGCCCAGCTTTATGATCGCGCAGGTGATCAATGGTTAAAAATTCAAGGACTTCATCGGCTTTTGCCGCCAGCGCCCGCTCTTCATTGGCGATGCGTTTGCGGCCAAACCAAGTGTTCCAAAGGGTTTCCCCTGATTGATTTGCCGGAACCATCATCAAGTTTTCGCGGCAGCTCATAGATGAAAATTCATGGGCGATCTGAAACGTGCGCAGCAGGCCTTTACTGAACAACTGATGCGGCGCCAATCCGGTGATATCTTCGCCATTCATTAAGACGCTGCCTGATGTTGGTGCGAGCACGCCGGCGATTACGTTAAATAAAGTGGTTTTTCCAGCGCCATTCGGGCCAATCAGCCCTGTTATCGACCCTGATGCAATTTCAAGCGAGGCTCCGTCAACCGCGTGAAACCCACCAAAATGTTTGTGAAGATTTTGAACTTTAATCAAAACAACTGCCCTTATTCATCCACTGCGCAGGGTTGAAATGCAAAACAGCCCGGTCTCCCGGGCTGTTTTTTGTTCTCACTTAAAGAGATTAACGGAACGCGACCGTTGCCACCGCGCCGTCTTTGATCTCGATCTCGCGATAGTTGCCGGCTGATTCGCCCGGTCCGATCAATTCAACGGCCGTTGCTCCCACGTAATCGATTTCCTTTCCGGCTTTGATCATATCAAGCGCCTTACCCAATTCGCCCGGCATGATTTGTTCGCCTGGCGCATTGGCAACCGCCATGAGGTGATCTTTCACTGCGGCTGAGTCGGTTGAGCCAGCGGCTTGCATAGCGAGCATGATCAACGCGGCAGCATCATAGCTTTCGGGCGCAAATGCGTCAGAACCGCCAAACGCTTCCGCAGGGTTGTTCAAAGAGGCGCCAAGCGCCATCGCAACGAACATGTCAGCGCCTTTGCTGTCGGTGCCTGGATATTGACCGAATGAGCCGGTCAAATCTGGGCCGATTTTGTCAACGATATCTTGACCTACCATACCGTCTGGCAGCACGAATGTGTCAAACGCGCCTGTGTCAAGCGATCCTTGGATGATTTGCGTGCCAGCACCGTTTGCATAGCCCGCAACAACCAGAATTTCGCCACCGGCTGAGGCCAGTGCGCCGACTTCGGCAGAATAATCGGCTTTGTCTTCATCATGCGCAGCAGATACGGTTACGGTGCCACCAGCGGCTTCGAACGCGGCTTGGAAGCTGTCGGCCAATCCTTTGCCATAATCGTTATTGGTGTATGTCAGAGCAACGGATTTGAAACCGCGATCCATGATATTTTGTGTCATCACAACGCCTTGACGCGCATCTGATGGGGCTGTGCGAAAAAACAAACCATCATCTTCAGCCGTTGAAAGCGCCGGTGATGTAGCCGAAGGCGATACCATCACGATACCATTCGGGCGTGCTACATTCTGCAGGATCGCGCCTGTGACGCCTGAACAATCCGCACCCATGATCGCATCTACTTTATCCGATGTGATTAAACGCTCTGCCGCCGCGGTTGCGGCCGCTGCGTCAATGCAGGTCGAATCGCCGCGAACCGGTGTCACGGTTGCGCCATCGAGCAATTTGCCTGACGCGGTGACTTCTTTCATCGCCAGCTCAGCGCCCAAGCCCATTGAGGGGGTGATTGTTTCGAGCGGTCCGGTAAAGCCCAAAATCACGCCGATTTTAATCTCGTCGCTATGGCTGCCAGCGATTGCGGTGCCTGCTGTTAAAGCTGCCGCAGCCGTCGCCATTAAAAAGTTTCTCATGTTACTTCTCCCATGTAAGGATCACAAATCCAGCGCGAACTTTATGACGCTGTGTCGCAAAAGAAAAGTAGGAATGCTTAAATTATCAGCATAAGTGCAGGCTAAAGTGTCTTTCTGCGGTATAATTCCACCGAGAATTGCAACCAAATCAACCCGGGGTTGCTGACAGGCTGCCCCGCTCACGGTAGGGTGTGGTTTGATAATGCGCCCGGTAACATTTTGAAAAGTGAGAGGGTGAGGCAAAGCCACAGGCCAACGCCACATTGATCACGCTCATATCCGTCTGCATCAGAAGGTTGCGGGCTTTTTGCAGGCGAAGCTCCATGTAATACCGCTTTGGACTGCGGTTTAAATAGCGCCGGAAAAGCCGCTCTAACTGCCGGGTTGACATGCCAACATATTTTGCAAGCAGCGAGGGGCTTATCGGTTCTTCGATGTTTGTTTCCATCATTTGAATGACTTGGCTTAGTTTTGGATGGCGGACGCCAATTCGCGTGGGCACTGATAATCTTTGGGTATCTTGGTCGGTTCTGATCGAGCTATAGATCAGTTGATCCGCCACGGCATTGGCCAAATCCTCGCCAAAATCCTCGGCGATTAATTTTAGCATTAAATCGATCGATGAGGTGCCACCGGCCGTGGTCATAAACTTACCATCTTTGATAAAGACGGATTTTGTTAATTCGACCTCATCGAAATCTTCGGTAAAACTATCTTGGTTTTCCCAATGTATAGTGGCGCGTCGTCCGTTTAAAAGGCCGGCTTTCGCCATCGTGTAAGCTGCGGTGCAAAGCCCGCCGACCGACAGGCCTTTGCGCGTTTCGCGGCGCACCCAATTCAAAAGCTTTTTAGAGGTTCGCCGCTGAATGTTCATACCGCCGCACAGGATCACGGTATCATCTCTTTTCAACTCAACAAGCCCGTCATCGACGCGAAAGGACGTTCCTGCGGAGCAAAAAACAATATCCGCGCTCTCGCCAAGAACTGTCCAACTGTAAAGAGGTTTTCCGGACATCCGATTTGCGATTCGCAACGCATCCAACGCCGCCGCAAATGACAACAATGAAAACTCTTCGATCAATACAAACGCAAATCGGCGCGGGCCACCTTGCTGGTTGGAAACTGAAATCAAATTGGATTGGGTTACCATTCCACTGTCTCTCTAATTCACGGGCCGAGGGTCTGGGCATTCGTTTTTTCAAACATCACTTGTTCAAAACTAATCGGTCGCGTCAAGATGTAGAATAACATTATGCTATGGTTCTTTCGCGGCGGATTTAGTATAGGATTACGAAACAATCCTTTGCTTTGGAGATCAAGAGATGGCGGAGTGGCAAAAATCTGATTGGCGTAATCTTCCGCGCGTGCAAATGCCCGATTATGTCGATGCGGCAGCTTTGGAGAAAGTAGAAGCACAGCTGTCTAATTATCCACCTTTGGTATTTGCGGGCGAAGCGCGTGACTTGAAAGCACAGCTTGCTTCGGCGTCGCGGGGGGAAGCCTTTTTACTGCAAGGCGGAGATTGCGCAGAAAGCTTTGAGCAATTTACTGCGGATGGGATTCGCGACACGTTTAAAGTGATGCTTCAAATGGCGATGATTCTCACTTATGGCGCGAAAGTGCCGGTGGTGAAATTGGGCCGCATGGCCGGCCAGTTCGCCAAGCCCAGATCTGCCCCAACCGAGACCAAAGAGGGCGTGGAACTGCCCAGCTATAGAGGCGATATCATCAATGAGCTGGCCTTTACGCCTGAGGCACGCATCCCGGACCCTCAAAAAATGACACAAGCGTACACCCAATCTGCGGCGACGTTGAACCTATTGCGGGCGTTTTCCAAAGGCGGCTATGCGGATGTACATCAAGTGCATAGTTGGACGCTGGGTTTTACTGAAAGCGACCGCGCTGCTGAGTACCGCAATATGGCAAATCGCATCAGCGATGCGCTTGACTTTATGAGCGCGGCGGGTATCGCCTCGCATAGCTCTCAAGAGCTGCGGACGGTTGATTTTTATGTGAGCCATGAAGCCCTATTGTTGGAGTATGAGGAAGCCCTAACCCGCTTGGATTCAACATCTGGAAAATGGCTGGCCGGATCAGGCCATCTGATTTGGATCGGCGATCGCACCCGCCAGCCAGATGGGGCGCATGTAGAGTTTTGTCGCGGCGTTCAAAACCCGATTGGGCTGAAATGTGGACCAACCACCACCGCTGATGATCTTAAAGTGTTGATGGCGCGTCTCAATCCTGAAAATGAAGCTGGGCGTCTGACGCTGATTTCACGCTTTGGCGCCGGTGCTGTCGGGGATCATTTGCCGCGGTTAATCAAGGCCGTGCAGGAAGAAGGCGCCAACGTGCTTTGGACCTGCGATGCGATGCATGGGAATACCATCAAATCCTCGACCGGTTATAAAACGCGCCCCTTCGACAGTGTTTTGCGTGAGGTGCGAGAATTCTTTGCGGTGCACACGGCAGAGGGCACTGTTCCAGGCGGCGTGCATTTTGAAATGACAGGCCAAGACGTAACCGAGTGTACGGGCGGCGTGCACGCTGTAAGCGATGAAGATCTATCCGCGCGCTATCACACTGCCTGCGATCCGCGTCTAAACGCCAGCCAGTCTTTGGAGCTTGCGTTTCTGGTGGCTGAGGAATTGGTTTCTCACCGACAGGGACGGGCGAAAACAGCTGTTGCGTAACAATGGGATAGCCCTCGGCGACCCTGAAGCTCTTGTCAGCGGCGTCTTATGTGCTTACGCGGCGCTGCGCTTGGCCGGTCATGAGGGTGAGCAGCCTTAGCCTTTCCAAATGGGGGGCGTTTTTTCAGCTAAAGGCTGAAAACGGGGTATTCCGGCGGATATTTTGTTGGCAGCCTCGGCATGGTGGTGGCTTGATCTGTCTTTGGGGATAGCTTAGCACCATCTGAGTGGTACAGGAGGTCATTTTGATCTGTTCAATGACTGGTTTTGCATCCGATACCGGGTGCCTAAATGGCGTGTCTTGGCGGGCCGAAATTCGAAGCGTAAACGGCCGTGGACTCGACATTAAATGCCGCATCCCCGATTGGATTGAGCGGTTTGAAGAGAGTTTGCGCACTGAATTGCAAACCTATGCGACGCGGGGGCATATTTCTGTTTCGCTGAAACTAGAGGCCAGTGATTCACCCTCAGATCAAGCGGTGCTTGGCGAAGAAAGCCTAGCAGCGATTTTAGGGGCGTTGGAACGTATCGAACAAAAAGCGATGGATATTGGCCTGAGCTTGGCGCCTTCGCGGGCGGCTGACATTCTGCCATTGCGCGGTGTGCTGGTATCTTCTGAGGTAGGGCAACAGCGATTAAGCGAGCAAGGCGCCGACCTGCTTGAGGCGTTGCGGCCCATGCTGCGGGCCTTCGCGGCAAGTCGCGCAGCAGAAGGCGCAGCTTTAAAAACGATTATTTCACAACAGTTGGCGGATTTTGAACGCCTTTTGGCGCAGGCTAAAACGTTGCTGCCACAGCGTGAAGCGGCCGCTTCCAAATCGCTGCAAAAGAATATTGATAAAATTTTTCGCGCCGAGAATGAAATGGACCCTCAGCGTGTTGCCCAAGAATTGGCGCTGATTGTGATAAAGAGTGATATTACTGAAGAATTAGATCGCCTCGACGCACATGTTGCCTCGGCGCGTAAATTGATTGAACAAAAAGTTGCCAATGGCCGGAAATTAGATTTTTTGATGCAAGAGTTTAACCGAGAAACCAATACGCTGTGCGCGAAGGCCAATTATAAAGAATTGACAGATCTTGGGCTCGGGTTGAAGGTTTTAACAGATCAGATGCGCGAACAAATTCAGAATGTGGAATAGAGTATGACCCAAGAAAACCGGCGGGGTTTGCTGATTATTTTATCCTCGCCCTCAGGTGCAGGCAAATCGACCCTGGCGCGCCGGTTGCGCCAGTGGGATCCTGAAATCCAATTTTCGATTTCGGCCACCACGCGGGCGCCGCGCACCGGAGAGGTTGATGGGCAGGATTATATGTTTATCGATCAAAAAACCTTTGAAATATTGGTTAAAAACGATGAAATGCTCGAGCATGCTGAGGTGTTTGGAAATTTTTACGGAAGCCCGCATGGCCCTGTGAAAGAGGCTATTAACGAGGGGAAAGATGTGCTGTTCGATGTTGATTGGCAAGGTGGTCAACAGGTGCGAAATTCCAGTTTGGGCAAACATGTGTTATCGATTTTCATCTTGCCGCCCAGTATAAAAGAACTTGAACGCCGTCTAAGAGCGCGGGCGCAAGACAGCGAAGAGGTGATTGCGGGGCGCATGGCAAAATCACGCAACGAAATCAGCCATTGGCCCGAATATGATTACGTTCTGGTCAATGATGACCTTGATGAAACAGAACAAGACTTGAAGAATATCATCACATCTGAGCGCATGCGCCTTTCCCAACAACCTGGTTTGGTTGACCGAGTGCGCCGTTTGAACAGTGAGTTTGAGGATCGAGTATGACGCTTTACCGCTTGAATGCCAAAATACCGCAAGTTGACCCTTCTGCTTGGGTCGCTCCAGATGCCAATGTCATTGGGAACGTGATACTCGAGCGTAAAACATCGGTTTGGTTCGGTGCAACTTTGCGCGGTGACAACGAATTGATCAAGATTGGGGCCGGCAGCAATATTCAAGAAAATGTCGTTATCCATACTGATATTGGGTACCCTTTGCGGATTGGGGAAAATTGCACAATTGGCCATAAGGTGATCCTTCATGGATGTGAAATTGCCGATACCTCACTGATTGGAATGGGCGCAATCGTTTTAAATGGGGCGAAAATTGGAACAAACTGTTTGATCGGAGCGGGGGCGTTGATCACAGAAAATAAAGTTATTCCAGATGGTTCACTGGTTGTGGGCAGTCCCGGACGGGTTGTGCGCGCGCTCAGCGCGCAAGAGATGCAAGGTCTTGCGGCAAGCGCGCTGCATTACCAAGAGAATGCAGCGCAGTTTCGCGACCAACTGCAAGAGGGGGCAGTGTTATGAAAAACCATGCTCGCAATTTGATGCGGCCCATTGGTCTGCCGGACAGTGCTAGCCGCCCGGTGGTGACCCCTTTATCCCCATCGGTTGTCTACGCCTCGGAGGGGCCGGATATGCTGGATGCTCAATATGAGGGAAGGCTGCAGGGGTATACCTATGCCCGCGAGGGGCATCCCAACGCAGAGGCGCTGGCCCGCCTAATCGATGATCTCGAGGGCGCGCATCATGGAATTGTGCTGGGGTCTGGAATGGCTGCGGTCAGCGCGGCCCTTTTGGGGGTGCTCGAGGCGGGCGATCATATTATTGGCTCAGACCAGCTCTATGGCCGTTCGCTGCGCCTTTTGAAAGAGGATTTGCCCAGATTGGGGATTGAAACCAGCTTGGTTGATACCACGCAAGCGGATTGCGTGGCAGCGGCGCGGCGCCCCAATACGAAAATGATCTTGATTGAGGCGGTATCAAACCCGACATTGCGCGTTGCTGATCTGACTGGCATTGCCGCCTGGGCGGCAGAGCAGCAGGTGATACTGGCAGTCGATAATACCTTCACCACGCCAAAAGCCATCCGGCCTTTTGACTTTGGTGCTGATATTGTGATCCATTCGGTAACAAAATTATTGGCGGGGCATTCCGATGTCACTCTGGGCTATGTGGCTGCAAAAGATCTCGGTTTGCGAGAAAAGATTTATACATTCTCGGTAACCACCGGGATGACGGCCAGCCCATTTGATTGTTGGCTTGCCGAGCGGGGATTGCTGACCTTTCCTTTGCGCTTTGAAAAAACACAAGCCACAGCGGGCGCTTTGGCCAAGATGCTTGCACAACATAAAGGCGTGGCGCGGGTGCTGTATCCAGGCCAAGCCAGCCACCCTGATTTCACCCGGGCACAGGCCATTTTGGGTCAAAACGGGTGCAATATGGTGAGTTTTGAGTTGGCCAATCAGACGCGAGAAGCTGCTGAGCGTTTTACAAAAGCTGCCGATCAGATAGCCTTTGCCCCCACATTGGGGGATGTGGGCACCACGCTCAGCCATCCTGTCAGTTCATCGCATCGGGTATTGAGCGGGCCTGAGCAGCAAAAGCTGGGCATTTCGGAGGGCTTTTTTCGCGTCTCGGTTGGTTTGGAAGATGAGATTGCCCTGCTGAATGTCTTCGAACATGCGCTTGCTTCTGTGTGATTATGACCCGCACGGGCATTGTAAAAGCCGCGAGCGATGGATTGCTTTTATCGTCCTTCTATAGCTTAACGGCAATAGGCGCTCAAAGCATTCCGTTCTATTTGGGTTCAAAAAGGTGACATGTTGGCAGAGGTAAATATTGCGTCCATCCTCCAGGGCATCCCCCTTGCCGCGCTTGCTATAGATGCCAACCAGCGCGTCTCGGTAATGAACGCAGAGGCGGTGTCTCTCTTGGGGGAGGGGTTGATGGATCGGCACTATATCACAGTGCTGCGACAGCCCGCTCTGCTCGAAGCGGTGGAGGCTGCATTGGCAACGCGCCTTACGCAGATCAGCCAGTTCGTCGTAAATGAAAGCACGCAAGATGTGCTTTATAAAGTGTCCTGCGCGCCCATTCAGGAAAATCTGACATTGCTGTGTTTTGAAGACCAATCGGATAGAGAGCATGTCAGCCAAATGCGGCGCGATTTTGTTGCCAATGTGAGCCACGAGTTGAAAACACCGCTCACCGCGCTGTTAGGCTTTATTGAAACCCTAAACACGTCAGCGCGCGCGGATGCGTCAGCGCGCGAGCGATTTCTTAAAATTATGGAGCGCGAAGCGCAGCGCATGAACCGCTTGGTCTCTGATCTTCTATCCCTGTCACAAGTTGAGGCTGTTGAACGAATGCGCCCGAATGAGGTTGTTGATGTGTCGCGCTTGCTGCAGGAAACCGCAACAACATTGGCACCCGTTGCCGAAGCGCGGGGGGTGCGCTTGCACGTGGTTAACGCGGATCGCTTGGTCAAAATGGCGGGGGATAAAGACCAATTGAGGCAAGTTTTTATCAACCTTATTGAAAATGCGATCAAATATGGTGGGCCGAATAATGAGGTAAGCGTTACCTTATCGGATATCAGGTATCAGACCCGCCTGAGATGTGAGGGTATCGCTATAAGCGTGGCGGATAAGGGGCCCGGCATTGATGCGCTTGATATACCGCGCTTGACCGAAAGGTTTTACCGCATCGACAGCCATAGAAGCCGCGAAATGGGGGGAACTGGTTTGGGTTTGGCGATTGTAAAGCATATTGTCAGCCGCCATCGCGGGGTTTTGAAAATTGACAGTGCTGTTGGCAAAGGCAGTGAATTTAAAATTATTTTGCCAATCTAAGCCTTGCGAGCCTTTCTTAAGCTGGGACAAGCTTCTTAAAAATTGGAGTGTGGCGCATATTTTTTGTAAAAATATAAAGCCGTCATATAGCTGTTACAAAACTGTCGCAAAAGCATCGTGAAAAAGAGGTAGCACCGCAACAGCCGGAAACGATGCAAAGTGCATCTGGCTTTACGTGACTCATTAAGGAGAGACCGATGTCTTTTGTTAAACTGGCGATTTGCGCTTTGGCTGTAAGTGCAACATCCCCAAATTTTGCTTTTGCGCGTGACAATGTGCACGCTGCAGGCTCATCAACCGTGCTGCCCTATGCCACAATCGTTGCCGAAGCCTTTGGCGAAAACTTTGATTTTCCCACGCCTTTGATTGAATCTGGGGGGTCAGGCGCTGGGCGCAAGAAGCTGTGCGAAGGCGTTGGCGCAAACACAACGGATATCGCCAATTCTTCAAGCCGAATCAAGCAAAGCGATATTGACACTTGCGCGGCAAATGGCGTGAAAGAAATCATGGAAGTGCGCTTCGGTTACGATGGCATTGTGTTTGCAAGCCGGTTGGAAACCACGGGTTTTGAAAATCTGACGCCGATGCAGATTTATCTCGCGACCAGCGATAAATCTGAGGCTTTGAATTGGACAGAAATAGATCCGTCTATGCCTAATCGAGAGATTATGTTGTTCATTCCGGGCACAAAACATGGAACGCGGGAAGTGTTTGAAACGAAAGTTATGCTTGCAGGATGTAAAGCCGCCGGCTTTTATAAGACTTTCTTTGAGGCCAATGGGAATGATAAAAAGAAAGCCGAAAAGGAATGCTTTAAAGTGCGCACCGATGGTCGTTCCGTAGATATTGACGGGGACTACACGGAAACGTTAGCGCGTTTATCCTCCAACCCGAACGGCATCGGCGTGTTTGGGTTAAGCTTTTTGATGAACAATACCGATACAATTTATGCGGCCACGATCAACGGCGTTGAGGCATCGACGGAAACCATTGCAACTGGGGCATATCCCGTGTCACGCCCACTTTATTTTTACCTTAAGAACGCGCATTTAGATGCGATCCCAGGGCTTCAAGAGTTTGTTGAGTTTTTTGTGAGCGATGACATAGCGGGCCCCGATGGGCCATTATCGGAATATGGTCTTGTGTCCGATCCGCAGCTTGCTGAAACTCAAGAAATGGTCGCAAACCGCATTCCGATGGGTCCTTTGGAATAAACCCATGCGGCTGTTTCAAGGGGGCGTGCCTCAGGTTTGGGCGGCCCCTGTTTTGTTGAAGGTTCAAACATGAATTCTGTTTTGCCCATCCTCTTATTGGCCTGTGTCGCTGTGTTTTTTCTTTGCCGTGCGCGGTCACTGAATTTGCGCGCACAAGGGCATATTATGGGTGCCTCCTCAACCCATTGGGGCTGGTATGGCGTGATGCAAGTCTCTATTCCGATCGTGCTTTTTTCTTCGTTCATATGGGGGTTTGAACTTTATTTTTTCAATTCTGCGATTAAGGTTTTGGGCGCGGATTTATTTGAAACCGCGGCCGACCTGCACTTGCTGCGCGAAAGCATACGCGCTTCCTTGAAAGCCGGTTTGCCCGGCTTGGCGCCGCAGGGCTTTATGGGGCTGCTCATGGCGGTGATTTCATATTGGTCCGGTGGGTTTGAAACGGTTATACCGCGTATAGGCGAGGCTCCTGATGTGGTTCATCCTGAGCTTGTTCTGCACGCTTTGCGTTTGAAAATGCAGTTTTCAACGTTGTTGCTAATCGGAACCAGCCTGATCGCGTTGGTTTTCGGCTATCGCGCCTGGGATAAAGTCTCAATCGAGTTTAACGCGCGCGACCGCGTTGAATTTGGTATTATCTCGGTGCTGGCGGCCTCATCCGTTGTGGCTGTTTTAACCACGGTCGGGATTGTTGTGTCGCTGCTTTCCGAAACCCTCCATTTTGCGCAAATGCACCCAATTTCCGACTTTCTATTTGGCACCGTGTGGAGCCCACAATTTCACTCTGGTGAGGTAGAGGGGTACGGGTCC
>Ga0115572_10004072_pt1 | contig 11464 bp, 9 predicted proteins | sample COGITO_mtgs_1206_FD_88681 | JGI IMG/M metagenome (GOLD analysis project Ga0115572, IMG submission 88681) | Pelagic marine microbial communities from North Sea - COGITO_mtgs_120607 | ecosystem: Environmental > Aquatic > Marine > Epipelagic | place: Germany:Helgoland, sampling site Kabeltonne... | reverse complement strand
GTAAACTCCTATAAATAAAGGCTTTTTATTATTTGTACCATAATTTTCACTAAGTTTGTTATCATAACTTTTCACAGGTTGTCACATGCAAACAAACACCTACGAAGGCCTTCATATTGTAAACAAAACACAATCGATCACCTCAGATGAATTGGTTGTTGAGGCTCCCTTACAGATCAATATAAATAATGAAGCCTATACCGTAGTGATGAGAACACCAGATAATGATCAAGATCTTGTTCTTGGATTATTATACGCTGAAGATATCTACAAAGATTCGTTTCCGATCCCCTTTGAAATTGTTGAAGAAAAATATGGAATTCCAAGTATTATTAATGTTAGCATAGCTCCAGATCTATTAGGAAAAGGATACTTAAATAAAAGAACTTTATTGTCTGTTTCTTCCTGTGGTATTTGTGGAAAGCAGCAGCTTGAAGACATAGAGCTTAGTGGTGATAAAATTGAGAAAAAAGTATCTTTTTCTTCTGAAAGCTTGTTAGAGATGTTTACGCCTCTGCAAAAACATCAAGAAACTTTTAAAAAAGCCGGAGGTAGTCATGCTGCAGGTATTTTTAATCATCATTTCAAACTACTTGCTATTAGAGAAGATATTGGAAGACACAATGCTGTAGATAAATGTGTGGGTAGTTTATTGCAAAATAATTCTTTAAAAAGCGGAATGTATTTGTTGGTGAGCGGACGTGTTTCTTATGAAATTGTTTCTAAAGCTTTTTTAGCCCAAATACCCGTAATAGTTGCCGTTTCTGCTTGCTCTTCTATGGCAGTAGATTTTGCAAAAGAATTTGGCATTTGTTTGATTGGGTTTACAAGAGAAAATAAAATGACGGTCTATGCAAACCCTAGTTTTTTAAAAACTAAAATAGGATTATGAGTGCTAAAAAAAAACATGCACAAGCCCCTGAAAAACTAACAGGGATAGAGCTCAAAAAAATTCCATCTTCAGCTGTTGGTTATACCGCTATAAAATCGGCTATTACGCATATAAAAGAGGAAGTTGGTTTGGTAAAGGGTCTAGGCTTGTTAGCCAAGCTTAATCAAAAAAACGGCTTTGATTGTCCGGGATGTGCCTGGCCAGATCCAGATGAAAAAAGAGCTTTTTTAGCAGAATATTGTGAAAATGGCGCAAAAGCAGTGGCTGAGGAAGCAACTAAAAACAGAGTTTCACCTCTTTTTTTTGCAACGCATTCAATTTCAAAACTATCAGAATTATCTGATTACGAAATAGGAAAAAAAGGGCGTATTACCCATCCTGTTGTTGTTTATGAGGGTAACGATCATTATGAAGAAATTTCTTGGGAAGACGCTTTTAACCTAATTGGCAAAGAATTAAAATCACTGTCTTCACCAGACGAAGCAATTTTTTACACCTCAGGAAGAACTAGTAATGAAGCCGCCTTTTTATATCAATTATTTGTGCGCAAGTTTGGTACCAACAATTTACCTGACTGTTCTAATATGTGTCATGAATCTAGTGGTGCCGCACTCACCGAAACTCTAGGAATTGGCAAGGGATCTGTAACTCTAGATGATTTTAACCATGCTGAATTAGTCATTGTAATGGGGCAAAACCCAGGCACAAATCATCCTAGAATGCTAACTGCTTTAGGAGAAACTAAAAAAAGGGGTGGTAAAATTATAACAATTAATCCATTGCCGGAAGTAGGGTTAATGAGGTATAATGATCCTCAAAACCCTATCAAATGGATGGGGAAAGGTCAGAAATTAACAGATGTTTTTTTGCAAGTAAAAATAAATGGAGATGTTGCTTTGCTAAAAATTATTCTAAAATTACTCTGGCAGAAAGAGCAAGAGACTCCTGGAGCTATTTTTGATCATGAGTTTATTAAAACAAACACTACAGGATATGAGGATTTTATTGAAGATGTAGAGACCTACTCTTTAAAAAAATTAATTCCTCAAACAGGTATTGATTTTAAAATTATTGAAGAAGCTGCTACATTAATAGCTCAAAAGAAAAAAATAATTATCTGTTGGGCTATGGGGTTAACACAACACAAAAATTCTGTAGACAACATTCGTGAACTTGTTAATTTATTATTGTTAAAAGGCAGTATTGGCAAACAAGGTGCGGGGACATGCCCAGTTCGAGGACATTCTAATGTTCAAGGAGACAGAACAATGGGAATCTGGGAAAAACCAAAAGAAGCATTTTTAGATAATTTAGAAAAAGAATTTAACTTCAAAGCACCAAGAAAACATGGTTATGATGTTGTGGATGCTATTGAAGCAATGCATCAAAAAAAAGCACGTGTTTTTATTGGTATGGGAGGTAACTTTCTTTCTGCTACTCCAGATACAGAATATACCGCTAAAGCACTACAAAATTGTGACTTAACGGTACATGTTTCTACCAAATTAAATAGAAGTCATTTAATTCACGGAAAAAAAGCATTGATATTACCTTGCTTGGGAAGGTCTGAAAAAGATGTTCAAGAAAAAGGAATCCAATTTGTAAGTGTGGAAAATTCTATGGGTGTAGTCCATGCCTCTTCAGGACATTTAGCGCCTTTATCAAAATCTTTATTAAGTGAGCCTGCTATTGTTGCCGGAATGGCAAAAGCAAGTTTATCTAACACAACTCTTAATTGGGTTGAATTGATTAAAGATTATGATCGCATTAGAGATAAAATAGAAGCAACAATTCCAGGGTTTGAAAATTACAACAATCGTGTCAGAGAAAAAGGAGGCTTTTATTTGTCAAATACTGCAAGAAATAAAGACTTCTCTTCTACCTTAACTGGCAAAGCTAACTTTACCATTAATGCTGTCTCTGATATTGTATTACAAAAAAATCAATTCATCATGATGACTATAAGAACTCATGATCAATACAATACAACTATTTACGGACTAGATGATAGATACCGTGGCATTATAAATGAACGTAGAGTTATTTTCATGAACCCTACAGATATGAAAGAACAAGGATTAGAAAAACTTGATACAGTAGATTTAATAAGTCATTTTAATCAAGAGGAACGGATTGCAAAAAGCTTTCTTGTAATTCCTTACAGCATTCCAAAACAGTGTTCTGCTACCTATTTTCCTGAAGCAAACGTATTGGTTCCACTTCAAAGTAAAGCTAGAATTAGCAATACACCAACATCAAAAACAATCATTATAACGGTTCATAAAAAATAACATGAAAAAGGGAAAATCCAATCGTAAGGGTGGCTTTTACATTAAGCTTGATCAAAAGGGTCTCAAATGAGTCCCTTAACCTTTGTTAAGTGCTGGTATCACTGAATATGTAGGTCTTGTTTCGGAAAATAAGTTAGTTTTTCAACAGAACTAGATTGACATAATCTGAAGTTCTTGTCCCATTATAATCAACCAATTCATACTTGACAATGTAAACGCCTTGTTGACATAACTCTCCTGAATTCTTGTCGATACCATCCCATTCAAAATTGCTTTTATCACTAGAGAATACGGCATTACCCCATTTCGAATAGATCACAGTTTTTAGCGATTTTACATGTGCGCCTCCAAATTTAAAGACATCGTTAATGCCGTCATTATTGGGCGTAAATGCGGTTGGAAAATAATCTTTAAGCGTTGCGGTAAAACATTTGGTGTTTGAAACAATGGTACTTGTGTCATTGAGCAGATTTGCTTGAATCCGATAGCAATATGCAGAATTTACTTGCTCTATAACCAATGGTTCTATCTGGTAGTTCATCGATGTGTCGCTTGGACTCACTTCTTGAAGCGTTTCAAACGTATTGGTGACTTGGTTTAAACGTTGAACTTGATAGTTTTCAATTCCATCGCTCCACTCCTCGTAAGGGCTCCATGTTAGTTGGTGTTGATTTGATGATTTTATTCCTTCCAGAAGAATGTTTGAGGTTTTATTACTTGCTTTTACCTTATTACCACAATAGTCTAAATAGTTTGCTTGGTAGAGGTAATTGTTGGAGCCAACTCCTACGTTTTTGTCTATAAAATTCAAGCTATCAAATCTTGAATAACTTTCAATCCAGTTGTTGTATGCATCCCAACGATCTAATTCGTAATAATAACCGTTTTCTAATGCCGTACTGTCAATTTTGACTTCAATGAATTCATTGTTAATCACAGAGCTGGTCAGGGCAAGAGTTTCACCATCAGGTTTGGCATTTTCAACTCGAATTTGTTTTGAAATATTGTCAACACATCCGTAGTTGTTCTCTACTTGTAGCGTAAGTTCATATTCGCCCTCATGTCGAAAGGCAATGTCTGTATTTTTTTCATTCGGGGAATCAATGATAACATCAGGGTTTGAAGAAGCCCATTTGTATTCAGATTTGCTGCCGATATCAATGTAAGAAGTGCTTTCAAAGGAGAAAAATACATCTGAGTTTTTCCCCGAACACAAGCTTGGGAAATATTCAAAATCTGCAGATCCGATTTCGGTTCTTGGGTATATGAATTGGGGATAAACGCCTATGTTGAAAGTTTCCTGATCGGAATAGGTACAGCCGTCTACAATATTGATGTTGTAAACGACTAAATAGTCGCCAGCTTCGGTGAATTGGTAATACACGCTGTCCTTTGAGCTGTTGGTTTTTAGGGGTATGTCATCGTAAATGGCACTGTAGGCAATTCCGTTTCCTCTTAGATTGTGTCTTTTTCTGTAGATGTTCCAACTAAAGCCAGCATTCGAAGTATCTACTTGATTTAGTATGGGGGAAAAGTCATTGATGCTTAGAGGGTATTTTGTTTTTGGGTCTAGGCACAGGAAGTCCAATTCACTTTTCAATTCCGTGTTACCATTGATGGTAACAAAATCTTCTAATAGACGGTCTCTATAAACGAATGCTTTTCCACAATCTATCGGTTTGATAACTTTCACATACAAGTCGTAAGGGCCATCCAATTCTAAAGGGTAGTATGCCGATTCATTGAGACCCAATGCTGTTATGTTTCTGCCGTTAGGCCCTGTTACAGACCATTCGTAGGTGTAGTTGTCTTGAAGACTATCGTTGTTGTAATTTTTTGGGGAAAAGTTGAATACAGAACATTGCTCACCGGCAGGAGTAAAGTCTATATTGATCGAATCTGATGGGTTTGCCAAACTGGTGTTCGATTCTGTAGGTTTGATGTTTGATCTTGTTTTCGCTTGAATATCTAGAGCGTATTCGCAGGTTTCTTCATCAGACAGCTTGATGTCCAGGTATACTTTTCGAATGTTGGTGTCAAATAGGTTCTTAACTCTTATTTCAGTGGAGTCTTCATTGAATTCAAGCTGATAGGTTAGAAGGTTTTGGCTCGTCGACCAAACAAAGTCTTTATACGAGTTTCCTGTAGGGTTTTCATCTGCAGGCCGAGCGATTACATCGTATGAGTTGTCATTGAAGCCGAGCTTAAAAAAAGCACCAGGTAAACATTGATCTTCTTCAATGATATTGATTGAATATTGATCACATCTTGCTAAATCAGATTGAGCAAAACATAGGGTGTGGGAAATAAATAATAGGAGGAGAGCGTATGAATGGTTTGTCATGGTAGTGAGCAACTTTTTCCTAAAAATAAATAAAAAAATGTGAATCGGTTACGTCGATTCATTGGAACACTAAAACTTATGGTAATTTATTTGTCAAAGAGGTTTTAAGAAGGCGAAAGCCAGATATTAATATTTATATTTACTTTGAAATTAAAATTAACTCATGATACATTCACTAAAAAAAGAATTTGGTACTGTATTTGAAGAAGCTTTGCTAAATGAGATTGCTCAGGTAGGAACTCTTCGCGATGTTCCTGCAGAAACCGAGCTTATGGATATCGGTGAGCTGATTAAAGGAGTTCCATTAGTGGTTTCAGGAGCTGTTAAAATATCACGTGAAGATATAAACGGTGATTAATTACTGCTTTATTACCTCGAGGCTGGGGATTCATGCAGTTTAACTTTTGCATGGGAAATCGGGCAACTGAAGAGTAGGATAAGAGCCGTTACTGAAACACCAACGAAATTGATTATGATTCCCCTCTCGCGAATGGAACTTTGGTCTGAACGTTACCCCACCTGGCGTAAATTTTTGTTAAAAAGCTATCAAGAACGTATGGATGAGCTTTTAGATACATTAGACAGCGTTGCTTTTGATCTTTTAGAATCACGTTTGTGGAGTTATCTAGTAGAAAAAAATAGAATTACACAACAAAATCCGATATCGATTACACATCATAATATTGCACATGATTTGTACAGTTCTAGGGTGGTTATTTCACGTCTGCTCAAACGTTTAGAACGTGCGGGGAAACTGGAATTACATCGACATGCTATTGAACTTACCTCTCCCTCTGTAACCTAGGTCACTGTATTATTTAAAACAGACCTATACTTTTGTACTTGTATGAAGTACTTGAAACAGTTTTTCCCCATTTTATCATGGGGGAGGTCTTATCCTACAACGTCCCTAAAGGGAGATTTACTTGCTGGCGTGACTGTGGGTGTCTTCTTGATTCCACAGGGCATGGCTTATGCTATGCTTGCTGGACTGCCTCCTGTATACGGTTTGTACGCGAGTTTTTTTCCGATTTTGGTGTATGCTTTTATGGGGACTTCAAAACAATTGTCGGTTGGCCCTGTAGCACTGGATTCGTTATTGGTAGCTTCTGGTTTGGGTGCTTTGTCTCTTTCTAATTCTGGTGAATATATAGCAGCGGCTATTTTTTTAGCTTTTTTTGTGGGCTTGCTGCAGATGATTCTGGGAGGTTTAAGGCTTGGGTTTTTGATTCATTTTTTATCAAAACCTGTAGTCAGCGGCTTTTCATCTGCAGCAGCCCTCATTATAGGTGTGAGCCAATTGGATTCGGTTTTTGGATATACTTCATCGCATAACATTGTTTCTCAAAAGCTTTTATTTAAGCTTTCTAAATTTTCTTTTGTTTTCCCATCAACTACTTTTTATGTAGGTGTTGGTGCTGTATTTTTTTTGTTGATTTTCAAGCGATTTTATTCTCGTTTCCCGGCTGCTCTTATTTTAATAATGCTTGCCTCATTTTTTTCTTTTTATTTTGGCTGGGAAAATCGTGGTGTTGATGTTGTGGGCTTCATTCCTGAGGGGCTTCCTGAAATGAGAATGCCTTCAGCATCTATTTCTCAATGGTTTTCGCTTGCGCCCTTGGCATTTACTCTCGCACTGATTGCATTTATGGAAGCCTTGTCGGTGACTAAGTCTGTACAAGAGCAAAAGTCCCAATCTTCCTTAAGACCGAATCAAGAGCTTATAGCTCTTGGAGCATCAAACATGATGGGTTCATTTTTTCAATCATATCCTATCAGTGGAGGGTTTTCACGAACGGCAGTAAACAGTCAAATGGGAGCCAAAACACCCCTTTCTGGATTTGTTAGTGCCCTGGTAGTTGGTTTGGTACTGCTTTTTTTTACCGATTATTTTTATCATTTACCCCTGGCTGTTTTGGGCGCTATTATTTTAGTAGCTGTATTTCAACTCATCAATATTAGTTACCCAAAAAAATTGTGGAAAATGCATCGTATTGAGTTTTATATTTTGTGCATAACATTTTTAAGTACGCTGTTTTTGGGAGTCAAGTATGGGGTTCTTTTCGGTGTTTTCAGTTCCTTAGCGCACACCGTTTATAGAAGCTCAAAACCTCATATTGCAATTTTGGGAAGGGTCGTGGGGACGAATCATTTTAAAAATATATCAAGATTTTCTAACGATGTAATCACCTATCCAAAGGTTCTGATTTTGCGTTATGACGGTTCTCTTTTTTTCGGTAATCAAGCTTATTTTAAGAACGAAATTAAGGGTATAATTAGAAAGCAAACCCCCTCAATAAAACACTTAATCATTGATGCCGGTCCCATACATTATATAGATGCGACGGCCTTAAGTATGCTACATCATTGGGTTGAAGACTTGCGGAAAAATCAGGTCAAAGTAATTTGGACTCAGGTTACAGGCCCTGTCCGTGATGCTTTTTATAAGAGCGGTATTGATGATTCAATGCAACAAATTTTTTTTTCGAGTTTGGATGCAGCAATCAAACATTTAGAGGGGGATACCCCTGATGTTTATGAAGAAAAGATCTCCAATCAATTTAATCATTAAATATGAAATAAAATGCTAATAGAACAAATATACACCGGATGTCTGTCTCAAGGGGCTTACTATGTTGAAAGTAAAGGAGAGGCTATTCTGATTGATCCCCTCAGAGAGGTGAAGCCTTACCTTGATAGAGCTGCTAGAGACGGTTCGGTTTTTAAATATATATTTGAAACTCATTTTCACGCCGATTTTGTGAGTGGTCATTTAACGCTTTCTAAAGTTACGGGCGCGCCTGTTGTTTTTGGTCCACAAGCAGAAACCGAGTTTGATGCATTGATTGCCGAAGATGGTCAGGAGTTTGGTGTTGGTGATTTTACAATAGTCGTCCTGCATACCCCGGGTCACACGATAGAAAGTTGCTGTTATTTATTGCGTGATCACAAGGGTAAAGACATTGCTTTATTTACGGGTGATACGCTATTTATTGGAGATGTTGGTCGTCCTGATTTGGCTCAGAGACACAGTTCTAGCGCAGCAGATTTAGCTGAGATTTTATACGACAGCATCCGAACAAAAATAATACCATTGGATGATGATGTATTAATTTATCCCGCACATGGAGCAGGGTCAGCTTGTGGGAAAAACATGAGGACGGAGACGGTAGATTCTTTGGGGAATCAAAAAAAAACAAACTATGCTTTACGAAGTAACATGAGTAGGTCTGAGTTTGTGAAAGAGGTAACGGAAGGTCTGTTACCACCACCAAGTTATTGTCCTATAAATATTCTTTTAAATAAGACAGGATATGAAGACGTGAGTGAAGTTCTGCAAAGAGCTAATCGATCTTTATCTGTTGATGATTTTGAAGCTCTTTCGAATCAAATTGATGCTCTGATTCTAGATGTGCGCCATCAAGATGATTTTGCTACAGCGCATATACCTCAATCCATATCTATAGGTCTAGATGGAAGTTTTGCACCCTGGGTGGGTGCTTTGATTACGGATGTTAATCAAACCATTCTTTTGGTATGCCCAGAGGGTAGAGAGGAGGAGGCTATGACTCGACTCTCTCGTATTGGGTTCGATCAAACTATTGGTTTTTTAGAAGGTGGTTTCTCCGCTTGGAAATCTTCGGGTAAGGTATACGATACTGTTAATCGAAGCACTGCAGAACATATGGTGGATACATTGTGTTCAGATAATTCAGTTGTATTTGATGTTCGCAATAAAAACGAATACAATACGGAGCATGTCAGAGGGGCTAACCACAAGCCGTTAAATTATTTGAATGATTATTTAGATGATTTTCCTACAAATAAAAGTTTCTACATACATTGCGCGGGTGGATATCGAAGCATGATGGCTGCATCCTTGTTGAAAAAAAGAGGGATACACAATTTGATTGATGTGAAAGGTGGTTTTACAGCTCTAAAAAAAACAAACATATTGATGACAAAATTTATTTGCCCTTCAAAACTTAAGTCATGATTGAATATATTTTAAAACCTTGGCCTTGGTATATAAGTGGCCCCGCGATTGCATTTGTTATGTTATTACTTTTATGGTCAGGTAAATCCTTTGGGATGTCCTCTAATTTGCGAACATTATGTAGTGCCTTTGGAGCAGGAAATAGCGTGTCTTTTTTTCGTTTTGACTGGAGACGTGATTCCTGGAATTTGTCCGTGCTTGCCGGAACGGTTGTAGGCGGTTTCATTGCTTCCCAATTTTTGACTTCAACCACTGTTGTTGACTTAAATCCAGAAACGATTGCTCAGTTGCAAGGGTTGGGTGTTTTAGATGCAGGACAGTCGTACATGCCTAAATTGCTTTTTGGTACTGAGATTCTTCTCCAAAAGAAGAACCTCCTGCTTTTATTGGGCGGTGGCTTTCTTGTTGGTTTCGGGGCTCGGTATGCGGGAGGATGTACTTCGGGACATGCTATTTCAGAGCTCAGTAATTTACAGTGGCCCTAATTGATTGCCGTTATAGGTTTTTTTCTAGGGGGTTTATTTATGAATCATTTCATCTTACCTTTATTATTCTAATGCGAACGGTTCTCTTTTTCTTAATCGGTATTTTATTTGGTGTTGTTTTGTTTAAGTCGGAAGTAGCTTCTTGGTTTCGGATCTATGAAATGTTTCAATTTGATTCTTTTCATATGTACGGTATTATCGGTTCTGCTGTTTTATGTGGAGCTCTTGTGATGTTTGGTCTTAAAAAACTTCGGGTTAAGTCAATTCTTGATGGTCAACAAATTCGTGTCAAATCCAAAGAAAAAGCTTGGAAGCGTTATCTTATAGGTGGAATCTTTTTTGGTCTTGGCTGGTCGCTCGCTGGAGCATGCCCTGGTCCTATGTTTGTCCTTTTGGGCGCTGGTTTTTTACCGATTCTATGTGTCGTGATTGGATCTCTTTTAGGAACGTACTGCTACGGTGCGTTCCGAGGAAAACTCCCTCACTGATGGTTGAATTTCACTTCATTACAAAGAAGTGTAGTACTGTATAATAATTCATTTCCAAAATTTTCTTTTGGCATAATCGAAAATTTTCAATGGTCAATTATTAACTATCAGTACTACACCCTAACCTTTTTCATAAGAATCACTATGGGTTCTAAATGAGAAGTGATTTTAAGTAAGAAGCTTAGGAATAAATCACCTCATTTCCCTCCCCATCCTTGCCACAAACACGAGCTCAACAGCAAGCGGAGTTATCCTATCAGAGCCGCCAAAAAGTCCTAAGAACTGATTAACTCTTCAAAGATAACTCCTTATCATCTACTAAATGTAGTCTTGAGCTGATCTTAGAACTAATTGGCTAGGACAAATATATATAATAATTAATATTAATACATATATTGTTGCAATAATTTTTACATATTTTTTTATGTAACCTTAATAATATCTTCATAAGCAGACAAATAGATTGCAATTCACATATTGAAACTAAATTTTGAAGTCCTTTTGAACGTGGTGATTTTTTGTTTTAAAATTGTATTTTTGCAGAAAAATTAACTGATGCAAGAGTCCAAGATTTATGATATTACCATCGTTGGTGGTGGAATAGTGGGTTTGGCCACAGCCTACAAACTTCAGCGTAAGTATCCTAATTTAACTCTTGCTGTCCTAGAGAAAGAGACCCAACTTGCTTTTCATCAAACAGGAAGAAATTCGGGCGTTATTCACTCCGGTTTGTATTATCGTCCCGGATCCTACAGAGCCTTAACTTGTGTGAATGGAAGAAAACAGTTGGTTTCTTTTGCAGAAGATCATGGTGTTGATTATGATGTTTGTGGGAAAATTGTCGTAGCCACAAGTGAAGAAGAGCTCCCGCGTTTGGATAAAATTCGTGAAAATGGTCTTAAGAACGGGTTGGTGGGCATCGAAGTTATTGATAAGAAGCGTATTCAAGAAATTGAACCTTATATAG
>Ga0115572_10004070_pt1 | contig 11467 bp, 19 predicted proteins | sample COGITO_mtgs_1206_FD_88681 | JGI IMG/M metagenome (GOLD analysis project Ga0115572, IMG submission 88681) | Pelagic marine microbial communities from North Sea - COGITO_mtgs_120607 | ecosystem: Environmental > Aquatic > Marine > Epipelagic | place: Germany:Helgoland, sampling site Kabeltonne... | reverse complement strand
TGATGAAACTTTATCGCCATCAGAAAAGAAACTTGTCAATCAAATGTATGATAAGAAAGGTAACCTTACTGCTATTGGTAAAAAGGTTATGAACCACGGTAAAAAGCCTGGTGATAAAGGTTACGTAGAATCAAATCTTGATGAGCAAGCTACAGAGTTTTTAGAAAAATACACGGCACCAACGCCTGAAGAAATCAAAAAGGACAAAGAACGTGATCGCAAAGCAAGCGGTAAACAGCGTCCTTCAATGAGTGCTAAATCTGCAACAAAGAAAACATATGGCGGTATGATGGGCGGTCTTAAAGCAGGCTATGGCGAAGAAAAAAGCTCAAAGAAACATATCAATACTAAACCAACTATTGATGAAGATGAAAAAGAAAATTTGGCTAAACACGCGGCTCAAGCAATTGCAAAGAAAAAAGCTGCGGGTGAAATGGATGAATATTCTGATAAACCAACAAAAGCAAAACCTAGATATAAAGAAATGCGTAATGAGGCATCATGTGGTGCTGGCGAGCAAGGTACCAACGAGCTTACTAAAAAATACAAAAAAGATACACCAATGGAAAGTATTCCACCGGAAGTTGTAGGCGCAGCGCTTGCCGCGCCAATGGTTGCCCAAGGTGCCAAAGCTGCAGCTAAAGGCGCATTTAAAATGGCTAAAAAAGTTATGGCAAAGAGAAGAGCTAAAAAATGATATCTTTTAAAAAATTCATAGCTGAAGAAACACTTAATGAAAGTGCACTTAAAGCTTTACGTGTTGCTACTGCAGCTCATTCAGGGCAAACACGTAAAAGCGGTGGTAAATACATTGAGCATCCAAAAGAAGTTGCTAGGTTCGTACAAAAGTTTAAAAAATCAAACAATCTTTCTGCATTAGTACAAGCAGCATATTTGCATGATACTATTGAAGATACTGATACTACATATGCAGATTTGGTTAAACAGTTTGGCGCTCTTGTAGCTGATATGGTTCAGGAATTAACAACTGATAAGGCTGCATCTGATGCGATTGGTAAAGGCGAATACATTGCTAATAAGATGGCTAAAATGTCAAGCTGGTCATTAGTTATTAAACTTGCGGATAGATTAGCAAATGTACAAGACATTGATACGCGGCCTGCAGATTTTCAAAAGAAATACGCTGCACAGACTGCGCTTGCTATTAAACGTCTTCGTAGCGATAGATATTTGAGCAAAACACATAATAAGATCATTACGGCGATTGAAAAAAAGATTAAAGAGTATGTATAGTTTTAAACAATATATGTCAGAAGGTCTTAAGATCAAACTCATTAGAGGTAAGACCCAAGATGTCTTAAAAATAAAAGACAGCAATGAAAAATCTTGGGTTGAAGTTCGCGGCAAACCTGGATTTGAAACTAAGTATGACGCAAAAGATCCTTTACATAAAGCAATTGCAGCTTTGCGGAAATCTGTTAATGTATCAGAACTTGTGAATGGCGAACCTGTAGGTATTAACCCAAAACACCCCGACGGTAAAAAAGCGTTGGCAGCAATAAAGAAGTTGATGAAATGAAAAACTTTAAATCTTTTTTAGAATCAAAAGACGAATACGATAACGAAGGTAGTATGGCTAAGACTCAGCTTCGTACTATGATCGATGCAGCTCAAGCACTACACGATATGCTTGAAGATGATGAGAACATGCCAGAGTGGGTTCAAGGTAAGATCACTAAAGCTACCGATTATATCGACACAGCTCGTGACTACATGGAATCTCAAGAAAAAGAAACAGGGCAAGTTGATGAAGGTTCAGAAACATGGGAAGCAGGATATAAGCGCCGTGTTGTTAAAACTACTAAACCTGAGCATAAAGAAGACGGAAAAAATTGGAGAATTAAAGGTAAGGATAGACCTAATATTTCCATTAAGCTATATAAAGAAAAGCCATCACAGGCAGAATTTAATAAACAAATGCGAAGAGTCGCAGGTCACGAGTTTGGAGGTTAACCTATGAATAAGGGATCAAAATCAGAAGAGCACTTAGCAGTTATTGCGGAATGGATGAAATCCGAAGATTGTGTACAAATTAAGTTTCACAGTAGCAAAAAGCTCGCGGCAATTAAGTGGGTGGAATACCATCTTGAAGATTACAGATGGAAATTTAAAAAGTGGACTGATCTCCACGAGCACTCAATGTACTTTAAGACTGCAAGAGATGCAGCGTTGTTTACAACAAGATGTTTAGACAGCAAGGAAGATAGATTATGAAAACCTTTATAAAGCATAACTTACACGAAGGAATTATATACCATTTAGAAAACGAAATACCACTTGCAGAGTGCGTGTATAGACCGCACAGCAAATCGTTTTACAATTTTTTTATTGAAGCGCGTAAGTTATTCAAAGAAGGTATCATAAACCCATCTAATTATTTCGATAAAGACCTATTAGAAACAAATATAGGTGAACACGATATTTACGAAGGACGGCGAGTTCCACTTGACATTCCCATGTTGGAAGGGGAAGAAAAAGATGTTGAGCTCAATAAGCCACAAAGAGGTGGTCCCAAAAAGTTCTATGTGTACGTGAAAGATGGGGATAAAGTCAAAAAAGTAACCTTTGGGGATACGTCCGGTTTGGCCGTAAACTTTGATGATAAAGAGGCACGCAAGTCTTTCGCAGCTCGCCACCAATGTCATTTAAAAAACGATAAAACTAAAGCTGGATATTGGTCTTGCCGTTTACCTCGATATGCGAATGAATTAGGATTAAAAAATGGAGGCTCGTTCTTTTGGTAAAACCATATTATGATGAACACTTGACTGATAACCAATGGATAAGAATATTTAACCCGTATAATACAACAAACGATGATTATGTTTGGCACAGAGATAAGCATAATAGGGTGTTTACAGTTTTAGACGGAGACGATTGGAAAATACAATTTGATGATGAACTGCCTACTGTTATAAATAAACGTGATACAATAGAAATACCTAAAATGGTTTATCACAGGATTATACCTGGAAGAAACAAGTTAAGGATAATAATAAATGAAGACGTTTAAATCACACATGACTGAGCACGAGATGCAGCTCGCACTCGTATGGGAACATATGCACGAAGAAAATATTGACCCAGATGATTTAACTGAAGAAGAGTTAAATGAAATCATCGGTAAAGTAATCGGTGGTGCTGCAAAACTTGCGGCTAAAGGTATACGCCGTGGTCTTGTTAATAAACAAGGAAACCTTAGGGTTTCTCGCGCTGGGCGTAACGATGCAAGACAGGCAAAAGCTGACGCATTTAAACGCAAACAAAAAGAATTGAAACGCGCAACCGATACTCGCAATGATCTTAAAAAAGCAAGATCCGATTATCAAGCTGCTCGCAAACAAGCAAGACAATCTAGACAACAATCTAATCCATAAAAAAGGAAAACACAATGGACTTTGCATCATCATTTAAATCCAAGTTGTTGGATGCTTTGGAAGAAAAGAAAATGGATCCAGTTGGACAAGCTGACGCCGACATTGATAACGATGGCGACGTAGACGATTCTGATGAATATCTTCACAAGCGCCGTAAAGCAATTAAAAAGGCTATGAAGGAAGAACAAGAACTTCGTGACGCCGATTAAGTTTATAAATAAATCAAGAAACCCAAATAAGGAGATATAAAAAAATGGCACTTTGGGGAAAAACTGATACATTAGCTTCTGTACCAAAATGGTTAGAAGACTCTGCGTCAAACACAAACAAATCAAACGATCGCGATAACGCAATCTTTGTCGACCTTACAGAAGCTGGAATTGCAGCTAACAGAGCTAAAGGTATTACTGGCCCAGGTTGGTGGTTGTATCATACATCAAACAGCCGTCACTATGCAGAATGCTTGGTACCGATGAAAGTAACCGCAGTTGCTGCTGGAGACGCTGGTGTAACAGGTAATACTGCAATTGAAGATACTATTGTAGCTGACGCATAAAGTAAAGAAAATATAATATGAAATTAACAGAATCAACCTTTCTGTTATTTGCATCTAAATATTACGACAATCCACAATGCTCAGATGTATCAGAGTTTGAGGAAGACCTAAAACGGTTTCAATATTTACGCAAATTATTTGGAAGATATAGACAAGATAATGATTTGAAAGAAAGGTTGATTCTAAACCACTTGATAATTATCTATAATATGTTTGGGCCTGAGGCGACTCATATGTTATTCATGAAACTTGAAGAATATCATGAATATATTAAGCCGTTTGTTGAATACTTAAACTACATGCCTACAGAAGTAATATATGACGATCGTATAATAGGTAAAGATAATATTATAGCTGATTCAGTTATAGAAGAAAAACTTAAAGGAATATGATCTTATGATCGTTGATCTATTTTTAGTATACCAATTCATCCGTCGCCTTGCGACTCCATTTAATAAATGGGAAGCATATAAACTTGGCATCATTGATGAAAAAGGTAAGGTCCTAATTAAATCAAAAGATTTTACTAAGGCCGCTCAACGTAAAGCGTGGGGCGTCTTTGATAGGATGATAGCCAATCTTAAAAAGTTGTTGGCTAAAGTACCTGGGGGTAGTTCTAGGTTTGCATCTTATGCTGCAGCCTTGTTTCTAATCAAAGAATATAAACATTTTACTGATGAAACTACTCTTACAGAAGAATTGACTGATAAACAATTAGATGAATCAATACAATTATTTTATAGTAGATATACTCATTATACCACACTTGCAGAAGATGTCAATAGCGATCTTTTAGAAAAGTTAAAAAAGTCTGATGATATGGGCGATTGGATTAAAGATTTCTATAAATCTGATGCTCCGCAATTTAAAGGCAAATCAAAAGACGAAAGACGTAAAATGGCTATTGCCGCTAAGCTATCAGCAAACGAATCGTTAGAAGAAGCCGCCAAACCGCGTTGGAAAAGAGCAGGCACTGATGGCGAAATAGAAGCTACTATTGGTGGTAAGAAATACAAAATAGAAAAAGCTTTAGATAGTAACGAACGCCATAAAGGTGAATGGAAAGTTATGGTTTGGGATAAACGTGACTGGGAGTGGGAAACAACTGAATATGGCAAAGCAAATGCCAAAGAATGGATTATGAATAGACTAAAAGAAGATACACCAGTTAATAACGTTGGAGATGGAAATATTGCAGGTATGGATGGCAGTGCTATGTCAAAATCTGCTCAGAAAAAATGGACATCAAAAAATAAAACTAAAAAACGTAAAACACTGAGAGATATTATTGGAGACACATTATGATTACATTAGAACAATTTAGCGCAATGATACCAAAAAATAAAGACCCAGAAGCTTGGTATGAAGCCGCTGTACCTGCGTTTGAAAAATATGATATTACTACAACAAATAGAATTGCTGGATTTATGGCGCAATGTGCTCATGAGTCTTTGGATTTTACAAGACTTGAAGAAAACTTAAACTATAGTGAGAAAGCACTTAATGGTGTATTTGGGCGCTACTTTGGAAAAGGCAAACGAAATGCTAAAGAATATGCGCGTAATCCTGAAAAAATTGCAAACTATGTTTACCAAGATGAATTCCGTAGCAAACGAGGCGCTATGGGTAACACCAATGCCGGTGATGGGTGGAGATTTAGGGGCCGCGGCATTAAGCAACTTACAGGTAGAAACAATTATACAGCGTTTGGAAAATCAGTCGGCATGTCCGCCGAAGAAGCAGCAGACTACGTTGCAACCGAACGAGGAGCACTAGAGTCAGCATGTTGGTTTTGGGCAACAAACAAACTAGACAAATGGGCTGATAAAGGTGACATCAAAGGATTAACTAAAAAGATTAATGGTGGTACTATTGGGCTTGAAGATCGTACTCGTCGTTGGGAAGAAGCATTAGCTATTCTTGGCGGAAAAGTTTCAGCGCCAAAACCGGCAAAGAAATCTGCACCAGCAAAATCTCGTACTTTGCGTAAAGGTATGAAAGGCGACGATGTTGCTAAAATGCAAAAAGCCTTAGGTATTACTGCAGATGGAGATTTTGGGTTTGGTACGCAAACATCAGTCAAAAAATGGCAAAAACTTAACGGTTTAGTTGCAGATGGCATTGTAGGCCCGGCAACCCAAGCCAAAATGTTTTAATTAATAAATAATACACAGATAACTTAACAAGGAGAAAAAACATGTCTTTAGAAAAGATTGTTCAGGAAGCCGTCGAGGCACGTCCACTTGGTTTAAAAGAAGCGTTTGAAGAAGAAATGGAAAAACGCATTCTCGCCGCACTCGAAGAAAAAGCAACAGCTGCTATGATGGAAGCAGATGAAGATGACGACGAGGACGAAGATGATGAAGATCAGGACGACGAAGACGACGAAGATGAGGATGAGGAAGAGGACTAAGCTTGGCTAGACTCTATCTAATTTTAATCATATTAGGTATTTTAGGTGGTGGTGGTTTCGCGGCAAAATCATATTTTGATTGGTCCCAGGAAACTATCACCACTTTGCGTACAAACAATGTAAAACTTCAGGATGCTGCAGAAACTCTGCAAAACACTGTTGACCGAATGGTTGCGGATGCGGCACGGAATGAAGAACTAAATAAAAATTTAACTCAACAATTGCAACAATCGCAGGAGCATTTAACCAAACTTAGAGGTGTTTTTGCAAAAATTGATTTGACTATGGAAGCGCTCACTGATGCGCAAAATTTGGAGGAAAGGGTAAACAATGCAGTTGAAAAACTTATTGAAAGAATTGCCGACGAAACTGATCCTAATCCTAGTACCGCTGACGATGCTGACGGCGTGCCTGGGGAGGACTCCGGAGCCGACGGTAGTAACACAAACTGAATATGTAGAACAAAATGTTCCAATTCAATCAAGGCCAGGTAAAGTAGATTTCCCACCAGTTGAGTGGTATGTTGTCACAGAAGAAAACCTTGATGAAAAAATCCAAGAATTAAAATCAAGTACAGGAAACGTAGTATTTTTTGCTATATCCGCTAAAGGTTATGAAAACCTTGCAATTGGAATTGGCGATCTTAGAAGATATATAAAAGAGCAACAAGCCATAATTGGCTACTATGAAGAGGCACTTTCTGAATAAATAGATATTGACAAAATAATGCAACTGTGATAAAGTTAAGGGGTAATATGGTCGTTACCCCTTTTTTAATTGTAACAGTATGGAGTTCGCCATCAGCCTCCTAAACAAAAAAAAGGCAAAAAGGATAGTAAATTGGCAAATATAAAGTCAAACTGGGAAACGGATATCGCCTTAATTAAATCAGATATCAAACAAATACAGAAGTTTTTTGCGCGTGTAGAAGATTCAATGGACGTCATGGTCGAGCTGTCAAAGAATGTTGCAGTTCAGTCAGAAGTCATTGAAAATACTAAACAAAAGTTAGAAGATGTCGAAAGGCTTTGCGAAGAAACAAAGCGCACAGACGAATTGAGACTGAATGTTCTTTCAGATCGGCTTGAAGAGTATAGGCGATCTTCACGAGAGGATCATCAGCGTTTGGCAGATCATAACGCATCCAAAAGAAGTGATAACGTTAAAGAAATATTAGATAAAATCGACAACATGGAAAAAGCAGTACATCAAAGAATTAATGACCAGCAGAAAAAGATTAATCATCTTGAAAACTGGCGTTATTATATGATGGGTGTTGGTGCCGTTGTTGTAGTTTTGTTAGCGAGGGTAAATTGGCCTACATTATTTGGTTGACATTTGGGCCTGATCCAATTATAATTTAATAATATGGAATCAGATTGAGCTTTTTATTATGGTAGATTTTACAGAACTAAAGTATGCACAAATGCTATCTGGGCGTTTGGAAAACTTTAGGATACGTAACACAAATCCTTACAAAATTAACTTTCGGTGCCCAGTTTGTGGGGACTCCCAGAAGTCACGGTCTAAAAGCCGTGGATGGCTTCTAGAGTCCAAGAATGCGTTTCATTATTACTGCCACAACTGTGGAGCCAGCCAAGGTTTTTCGTTCTTTTTAAAGAGCATAGATCAGCTACTGTATAATGATTACGTGGCTGAAAAGTTTATGGCTAATACTTCAATAAAAGATTCGGAACCTGACGCGAATCAGTTTAAGACTGAAGTTCCAAAGTTTAATAAAACTAATCCTTTATCAAAAATTAAAAAGGTAAGCCAACTTAAATACGACCATCCTATTAAGAAATATATCGAAAAGCGTAAGATACCAACTAAACACCATTACCGTTTATATTTTGCAAAAAAGTTTAAAACATGGATTAACGAAATTATTCCCAACAAATTTGAAAATGTCGGTAAAGACGAACCGCGATTGGTAATACCTTTCTTGGATCAACACGGTAAATGTTTTGGCGTATCTGCTCGTGGTTTTGATCCTAAGGGGATTAGATATATAACTATAATGTTTGATGAAAGGCCGAAGATTTTTGGTCTTGACACAGTTAACTTTGCCCAACCTTATTATATCGTTGAAGGCGCTATAGACAGTTTCTTTCTTGAAAACGCTATTGCTATGAACGGTGCTGAAGGTAACGGCAACGCGGCTGGAGATAACGCAATATATGTGTTTGACGCAGAACCAAGAAATAAAGAAATACACAAAAGAATGGAAAAGGTTATTAAAGCAGGCTACAAGGTTTGCATATGGCCAACTGATGTTCCAGGTAAAGATATTAATGAAATCTATTTAGCAGGACTTGATCCTGAAAAGTTGATTGAAGATAACACTTACCAAGGATTACAAGCAGAATTGAAACTCAGCGCATGGCGCAAATCATAAGGATATAAAATGCAAGTTAGATTAATCGGATATACTCAACCAGCTACAGGAGAAATCATCGGATTGGATGATGTTCAAGATATGATTGCGTATTGTGCAAGAGTATCAAACCCAAGCAACCAATTGAACCAAGAAACTGCTCCTAAACTTTTGGCGTACCTTGCTAAACATGCGCATTGGTCACCGTTTGAAATGGCAAATGCTACTATGGAAATTGAAACAACTCGTGATATTGCACGCCAGATGTTACGTCACCGTTCTTTTGCTTTTCAAGAATTTAGTCAACGATACGCAGATCCTGCTCTTATGGGTAACCAATTTGTATTACGTGAAGCGCGTTTGCAAGATACTAAAAATCGCCAAAACAGTATTGCCAATGATGACGAACGTTTGCAAATGTTGTGGGACTCAAAACAAGGTGAAGTTATTCGTGCTGCAGAAGCTGCATATAAATGGGCAATTGAAAATGGTATCGCTAAAGAACAGGCTCGAGCAGTTTTACCTGAAGGTAATACTATTAGTCGTTTGTATATGCAAGGATCTATTCGGTCTTGGATCCATTACATCGAGTTGCGCGCGTCAAATGGTACTCAGCAAGAACATATGGATATTGCGTCTGAATGCGCAAAGGCTATATCCAAAATATTCCCGTTAATTGATACCTATGTTTAAAAATAAAAATAAAAAAAGTTTAAATATTGCCCAAAAACAGAAACCTAAATGAATAAATATCCCTACAATTTGACATCTATAGTTAAAGAATATCCCTTAGCCACAATATATTGATCCGATTAAGTCGGGATGTATATCTTTGGCTTTAGCACAAACACATAAGAAAGAGGACCGATGATGCTACAATCAACACCACCAGAAATTTTAAGACGAGTTAATTACGTTACTAAACGCGATGGTACTACCGAATCTTATGATGAAAATAAAATTAGTACTGCAGTATCTAAAGCTATGAAAACCGTTGGTATGCGCAGTAAAATGCTTCCTGGTGAAGTTGCATTAGAAGTTACTGATATGTTGAATAATGACGACGAAGCAGACATCCAAGTTGATGTTGATACCGTACATCAAAAGGTTGAAAACGTAATTATGGATATGGGATTACATGACCTTGCCCGTGAGTATATCCTATTCCGTTTTAATAACCAACCAAACATCTTTCGTAAAAGAACAAATCTAAAGCCATACGAATATCCGCAGGTGGTTGAGTTTACTGATGCGATCCGCCATTCATATTGGGTTCATACTGAGTTCAATTACTCGTCAGATATTCAAGATATGAAAGTTCGCATGACACCTGAAGAGGTTGATATTGTAAAGAAAGCAATGTTGGCTATCTCTCAAATTGAAGTTGCAGTTAAATCGTTTTGGGCTAAGATTGGTGATAAGTTTCCAAAACCGGAAATACAAGCGGTTGGTGTAACCTTTGGCGAGTCTGAAGTACGCCACGCAGACGCATATTCAAACCTTATTGAGATTATGGGACTCAATGAAGAGTTTGCAAAAGTTGTAGAAGTACCTGCTATGAAAAAGCGTATTGCTTATCTTGAGCAATCAATTGCTGCACCCGTTGATGATAAAGACTATTTCCATAAAATTATTCTATTCTCGATGTTTGTTGAAAACGTGTCATTGTTTAGTCAGTTCTTAATTATGATGGCGTTTAACAAACATAAGAACGTGCTCAAAGGTATTTCCAACGCCGTTGAAGCAACATCAAAAGAAGAAGATATCCATGCTCGTTTCGGATTTGAGCTTGTAAATATTATCCGCGAAGAAAACCCAGAGTGGTTTGATAAAGACACAATTAATGAAGTGAATAGACTTTGCCGTGATGCCTTCAAGGCTGAGTCTGCTATCGTCGACTGGATCTATGGCGATTCTGACCTAGACTTTTTGCCGAAAGCAACTGTTAAAGAATTCCTAAAACATCGTTTCAATCAATCATTAACAGCTATAGACATGAAGCCTTTATACGAGGTAGATCAAAAAGCGGTAGAAAGTACCGACTGGTTTATTGAAGAAATTTTGAGCACAAAGAATGTTGATTTCTTTGTCAAACGTAGTACAGCATATTCTAAAAAGACTAAAGCATTCACTGAAGACGATCTATTTTAATAAGGAAAAAACATGAAAGATTTTTATTGGTTAAACGAGGACTCTCGTACATTTTTGTCGCGCGGTTATCTTAGCGAAGGTGAAACTCCTGAGAGCCGTATCCGTGATATTGCAAACAAAGCAGAAGAGTATTTAAACGAGCCAGGATTTGCAGACAAGTTTTATGAATACATGGCTCGTGGCTTTTATTCTTTAGCTTCGCCAGTATGGGCTAACTATGGTAAGGAACGTGGTTTGCCCGTGTCATGTTTTGGATCTTATATTGACGATAGTATGCAAGCTATCTTATTTGGACATGCTGAAAACGGTATGCTAATGAAAAACGGTGGTGGAACGTCAGGTTATTTTGGTAACATCCGCCACCGTGGTGCTCCCATAAGAGACTCAGGAGAGTCGTCGGGTTCAGTACACTTTATGCAAATGTATGATACACTTGCGTCTGTTGTATCACAAGGTTCTGTTCGTCGTGGTTTCTTTGCTGCATATCAAGATATAGAACATCCTGACGCTGATGAATTTTTGGACATTGGTACAGAAGGTAATCCTATTCAAGGTTTAACAACTGGTATTAC
>Ga0115572_10004063_pt1 | contig 11471 bp, 12 predicted proteins | sample COGITO_mtgs_1206_FD_88681 | JGI IMG/M metagenome (GOLD analysis project Ga0115572, IMG submission 88681) | Pelagic marine microbial communities from North Sea - COGITO_mtgs_120607 | ecosystem: Environmental > Aquatic > Marine > Epipelagic | place: Germany:Helgoland, sampling site Kabeltonne... | reverse complement strand
TATAATCCAAATTAATAACTAATTTCTTTAACATTGTTGCATTGGCTAAACCATCAATATTTTCTAAATCAATGCAGTATCCTAGTTCAATGCTTTCTATCTCTTTAAGATTAATCATCGAATCTAAATTTTGTAATCGCTCACACCCATAAAGGTTAAGCATTTTGAGTTGAGACATATTTACTACACCCGGAATCTCTTTCATGTATTTACAATTACTTAAATCTAAATTGACAACTTTGTTAAGTTTTAAGAGATTTTTAGTGTTCTTGAAGTTTTTATTATTAGCAATACATAAAGATTCAAGATTAATCAATCCAGAAATTGAACGATAATTTTTTGCGCTCGTAGCAATATTTTTTATTGAAAGGGTTTTAAGTTTTTTTAATGTCTCTAAAGCATTTAAATCATTTAAAACTTCTTTGTTATTATATTTCGGATGGGTTATTTCTAATTTTTCTATTTCAGTCGGTAGTTGAGTAATTTCAGTTATTAAACCTTCTATTTTTAATGATTTTAATTTGTTTAAGAAAGAAATATCACCTAGAACAAATGGTTCTTTATCAATGCATATAATTAATTCTATAAGATTTATATTGTCTTTTAAACACTTTAATTCATCTAAATTTTTAATTGTTAATGATTCCATTGTTATTTTATTAAGAATACATAATCTGCTTATAAATCGGTGTAAAAATCTGAATAAATACTTAAAAATTCCTTTGAATTTGGCTTGAGCTTAACATCACCTGCCTCAATGACCAAGCACCTTCGTGTACAATAATCTCTGTCTGGCAGGTCAATATATTGTATCCCCAACTCACCAATAACAGCATCCACAAAATGGAAATTATCCTGAATTTTCATGTTTAGTTCTGACAAATCAATGGGGTCTGGCACTTGGAAGCTGATGACTTCTTCCGAATCAATACTTACTTCGTATTCTTTCTTTTTTCCAAGATCGTGTTCAAACAATACATATACCACCAACTTCATTTTGCTTACGATTTATGATTTAAATAACCCATTCCGTTGGATTCACCTGTGACCTCATTTTCTGAACTTGCCCATTCAAAAAAGGCCTTGACTTGGGTTTCGTTGAGCTCAGATTCGTTCCATAGCTTGTGGTCTCCAGATTCGTTGCTGTCTTCCCAGTGGTTATATTCTATTTCAAAATTTTCAATGTCCCAATACCTGAAGTCATCCTTTGGAAAGGATCGACCAATAGTGTGAGAAATTTTACAAACAGATTTCCAATAGGTCTCTATGATTTCAATCTTATTAGCACCCATGCTACTTGATTTTAAGTTTTGAAAACGCAAATTCCAACTTTTGATTATAGTCTTCTTTATTCGCTTGAACAGTAGAAAGTACCTTGTCTGCATGGGCATCCCACCAGGATTGAAGTGCATTTTTAGTTTCTTCCACTTCCTTTTCTTCCATGAATTTCTTTACCGAATAACTTTCAACAAAAGTTCCCGAGTGCCAATCCGGAATCCATTCAGGCATGCCCTTAATCGGATCTTTCATTATCATCTTAAGTAAACTATTCTTTGAAAAAACACCAAACTCAAAAGGTCTATTTTCGACTTTCATGGTTGTAAGACTAATGGCTGTTAAAAACAACTGTGAGCTTACACAATCATAGTAAAATGGGACCTTAATATGTATGTTTTTTTGAAGTTCAAACTCCAGTAAGAATTTAAGTTCTGGATTGCTTTCTACGTTCAATACGTCGTTTCGTATTTCCTCCAACTGAATTTTCATATTACTAAATTAATTAATCTAAAGGAAATATTCTCAGTAAAAGAAACTTTAAATAACACAAAACAACGTAAATTTATAACATGAAAATTAGCATATCAAAACTCTTCGGTACGTTGTTTTTGTTGATTTCTTTTGGGGGCTTTTCTCAAAACAACGAAAAACAAGAACGTTTTCAACAGCACATTGAAACGCTCGAATACATGAGTCGAAAAACCGATAATAGCAAATATTATCTTGATCTAGCGTTGGTTTATTGCGATTCTTTGGAGGCCATTTCGACAGATCGTTCATGGCTTGAAAGTCAGCGAAAAAAGATTGAATTGACCTTGGGAACCTGCGAACAAAACATGAATCATAAGGTAGAGTTGTTTCCATTTTTTAGTGGTTTTCCCTCATACATGGGCTTTGCTGACGACGCCATCGAATACGCCTACGATGATGCACTTAATACTTTATTTGAGACGACATACCCATCTATACAAAGAGGGCCGATTAAAGACGCTAGTGTTACCTCAATTTTGACGCGAGATGTTTGTGACGATGAAATGTTTGAAATCATACGTCAGACTATTATATCAAGTACCAAGCACTATCTGATTCCTTATGACCGCCTGGCTGAATTATTAGGTGATAAAGGTGCACAATCATTAACAAATGGCTCAAAGAACGATTCGCTATTACGTACCTTATGTGAAGATTTAAACTTAAATAAAATTGGCATATTTAATGCCAATGATATCGATAATATTGATGACAAAATATTTTATGTTCATACGACATTTCAAACTTATTCTCTATCAGATGGATTTGGACAAGCTATTTTTGCCAAAGGATTTTGTGAGGACAAAATTGGCAAGGCAAATTCCGTTCCCCTACTCCTACTCGAGTCCATTTTACTCATCTCACTCCTGTCATTTTTTGAGGAGCAAATCTACCGCTGGTGGCGACGCAGAAAATTCTCAATCTCTGAGTCTTTTGACCTGCTAAAAAACAGATTTACATTTACCGTTGCAAGCTTTATACTTCCATCTATTTTATCCTTTGTGATGGTATATGCGGTATCCTTTATGATGCCTGAAGGCCCAGATCACTACATGGAGTCATCCTCCATCTTCTGGGTGCTTGCACTCACTATTGGCATGAGTTTAATCCCACTCGGTATTAATTTATTTATCGTCAACAGAATGGGGATTGATGGCTTTCATACATTCCGCGGTTACCGAAACTTTGCGAATGCTTCTATTTATGCCTCGTATTTGCCATTTTTTGTCTTCTATTTGATTTATTTCGAATCTTATCCAAGGTCTTCTCATTTGATTATGATTCTAATCAGTTTCGCAATAGCAGATATTCTTGCCAATTCCTATTATCAATATTCAAGTGACCAGAAGTTTAGAAACATAAAAATACACGCCATTTTCGGTCTCCTTCTAGGTACGATATCCTTATTTCTACTGAACCTAAACATATTCTCCGAATTGTCGGTAGATTCCATTTTATATTGTGCGCTATTTGTTGTGCCTATTGTTATCATTCATCGCATTACAGGTATTGTTTTAAATAAAAGCAATGAGAAAACACAGAGTTCATCAATGGAAAACGAACTCTTGAATGAATTGGAATATTTAAAAAGTGTTTTGAATCCTAAACAAAAGATAGTAGATGTGGTAATGAACACCTCAACAACCGATTCTATGTTTATCGGAATGGTTAATGCGCCAATGGGTATTGGAAAAACAAGATTGCTCAAGTTCGAATGTCCCCAATATTTCAATGATGCTGACTACGATATTTATTACGGAGATTGTGATGAAGTACAAGATGAAAATTCAGTTTCGTTTGAACCATTCCTAGAAGCTTTCAAAGATTTACTCAAGGTCTCCTCTTTTACTGACCGTTCATCCCAAATGGAAGACACCATTGGTTCCGGAATACAATCATTGATAGAGGAGGTATCTCCTGTTGGTGGATTTATTGGTGAGGCAAAAATGAATACCTCAAATTCAATGATTGACATGGCTATTGAAATTGTTGAAAAACTAGAAAAGAAAGGAAAGAAATGCGTATTCGTATTGGAGGACTTGCATTGGATTGATGCAGAAAGCTTGGCTTTTTTGAAATGTTTTCTTAAGGCTGCAAACCGAAGTAATTTCCTGAGAAAAAACATGTCTGTTTTATTATCTATTCGAAGTGATCACGGAAGTTCTATTCGAGGTGTGGACTATCAACAGTTGCAAGATTTATTGGAAGAATTAAATGCCCCTGCTCAAAAACAAGGACTCGGTATCGACATCCAAACCATATTGATTCATGAAGATTTTAATATGCACGATTTTGTTCAAAATCTTAGTGAACACGATAATAAATTCGCGCTTCAAAAAGAATCAGCTTTCAATATTAATGAGTTGATTAATTCAGAACTCAATAATGGCCAAGTGAAAGATGGACCTCAATTAATTATTACACCACTCTATGTTCTAAAAGTTTTAGAGAAATGGATTTCCGATGGCACTTTAATACACACACCAGAAGGATACCTTTTGAGTAGGCAAATATTTCCCTCGGATCTTCCAAACACCAATGAAATAGACAGCTTTTATCATCAAATTATCGATAACTACGAGAGTCAATGGAAACGTCTTTTGGAAAGTGCTGCCATTATCGGAAACAAGTTCAATGCGGAGGTTTTGGCACAGGTTTGGGACTACGAACTACTTTCTGTGCTTACTTTTCTTGAAAGTGCAGAAAAGGACGGTTTAGTAACGGATTTGTCTGATGAGGACAATGTATATCAATTCAACGATAAAAGAATTTCATCAGCAATAAAAAGTTATTTCGAAACCACCGGAGATGTTGAAACAAAACAAATTGTTTTAGAATACAACAAGCGTTATTTAAGTATCCAAAAAGAACGTTTGCTTCATCCTCACCTATACACTTTGGAAGAATTGTTAATGGTAGCTAGACGAACCATTTACCTGATTAAAAGTCCAAGCATTCGTCAAAAAACCCAACGTCTGTATATTGATCTTTTAATTCGAATGATTGACCATGGCAAATTTCAAGAAATTGAAGCCTTTTGTCTCTTAATGAAAGAAAAAGGTGAACAAAAAATATCTGATTTGATATCTATTTTGGGCCAGATCGCAGATGAAGACACGAAGTATGATGAACTAAAACGACTTGGTGCACTGCTAACGGCTTTTCAGCCCTCAGATGAATTGGAAAGAGAGTTCAAAATCATTGGACTGATGTATTATCTTAGGATTAATCCGAGTGAAGGAAATGGGGATAGCTTATTGTCAAATGACGATTGGAATTTCTTTAAAGAAAGACTTTTTACAACACATGAAGGAGAGAGCCTCATTCGATTATCTGAATTGTACGTAACTAATGTGCAAGCAAATTTTGAGGAAAAAGAACAAATCATCAGGGAACTCGAAAGTCATTTGGAGAAAGATTCCAGTCAAAGTATTGATTTTCAAGGCGTATCACTACGGATGATTTTGGATCATTCAAATCCAAACAAATACGACTTGAATGAATTATCCCAGAATTATTTTGAGGATGCTTGTTCTACAGGAAGTGTGAAACAGATCAGCCGATCGTTTCTGATGCGTATAGAAATACTTTCAAATTTTGTCGATGATAAAAATGGAGCAATAGACTTTTATCAGAATCACGAACATTTGTTAATCACAAATCAACCCAATTTACAATGGGTAGAGGCTACATTACAAATTTTGAATTCACATGCAGGTAAATATTATGTTCAAGACCACACTTCTGAAGCTCAAGAAAAATTAAATACGATTGAGACTTTTATATATGCCCGTAATGATGAAGAAAGTTTCAATATGCTCATCAAACGATTTATAAATGCAAAATTGACTTATTTGCATACCATTGATGATATGGAAGGAACACGGGAAATATGCGAACGCTATCTTCAAATCATTGAGTCTGAATTAAGCAATACCCATGAATTCTATGGCGAAATATTGATTGATTATTCAAAATATTTTGAAAACAAAAAGAACTATGACGAAATGTTCAATCAAAGATTGAAATACATTCAAATCTTTGAAAAGTTGTATGCTTACAAACCAGAGAAATACAGAAGAAAACTGAAAAGCGCGTACAACAATATTGCCATGCGATACAGAAACAAAATCAATGATTTAGAGAAGAGTTTATCTTTTTCAGAGAAAGCCATGAATATCTCAAATCCGAGTGATGGTGCTCCTCACGGAATTTCAATTTTCCAAGTTGCCAGAGTATATTCTGATCTAAATAATCATGAAAAAGCATTTGAATTGTATCAGGAAGCCTATCCATTTTTTGAAGATTCAACAAGTAGTCAACGATTCAAAAAAACAAGCCTTGAATTAAATATGTCATATTCACATTCATTTATAGATAAGAAAAAGGCTAAAAAGGAAATCCAAGAAGCCATCAAAAAGCTCGAATCAAAAGATTTGGAAAAATTTGTAAAAGAAGGCACTAAAAAAAGAATCGAAGAAGTACGTGAACGCTTAAAAGCATTATAATATGAGATTAATTTATTGTTCAATAATTATTACCCTTTCGCATTCCTATCTTAATGCTCAAGTATTAAATATCGACAGAGAAAATGGGCAGGACACAATTCCTAAGAATTTTGGAATGGTTATGGGTGTAGATTTTGCAAGCGACAAACAACAAAATGATTTTATAGAATTAAGTTCTTCCTCTGAGCTCGATTTCTTTCTCAAAAATGATTTATTGATTGTGTTGTTTGGACAGGTAGATATGGCCTTCAATGGCAATAACGTTATTGAAAACAACGGATATTTTATGGCAAGGTACAGAGATAATGATACCCGTCGATTTTATCCAGACGCATACTTGCAGTATCAATGGAATGGCATATTGGGTATAAAGTCGAGGGCACTGGGAGGAATTAATGGGCGCCTTGAGCTTTTTGAAAAAACACATATCGATAGTTATGCAGCCATTGGTACATTTTATGAGGACGAACTTTGGGATACTGAACTCGATGCCTATGGTTTTGATGTCGTGGAAGATCAGACTAAAGTGAGACGAAAACTCTTTCGTTTAAATACCAATTTCAAAATGGCTTTTGAATTATCTGAAAAGATTGATTTTGCCATGTCACATTATCTTCAATTTCCAATGAATGAATCTTTCAATAACTTTGACAAGCCAAGATGGTTTATGGATTCCGATCTCTTTTTTGAAGTAACTGAGAATATTTCTTTTAACATCCATTATGACCATACGATTGATTATTATCGCGCCCTTCCCATAGATTTATATTATTACAACTTGAATCTAGGAATTCAATTAAACCTTTAAGATGTATGAAGTATTTATTCTTCGTTCTTATCCTTATTTCCTGTAATTATACTGACAATCAGTCAAAAGAAGTGAGCTTCAAAAATGAATCTCCTAAACCAAAAAATAAAAAAGACCCCATTAAAAAGAAGGTGGATATGACCAACCCAGCCCTCTTACCAACCGGAAGAGATATTGGCCGAACATTTAATGCCTATTATAGAATTGGACAAGTGAAATTGATGCTTCAATTATTGAGTCGAGAAGTCATTGAAGCCTACCAAGAAGAAGAACTTGTTAAGTTTCTATCGAATTTGGAATACGGGTATGACATGACCTTCAACTCCATGAAGAATGATGAAAATTCTTATGTTTTAAATTATACCTGCATAATAGATGCCACAAAGGTTGTAAAACAAATGGATGTGGTGATTGAAAACGACACTGCAAGAATCAAACCCTTTGATATCAGCAAAGGTCTAGTTTTTAAAAACTAAATAGTTTATCATTTAATTGAAATAGATAATATGATTTCAATAATTCGAACTTAAATTTTCGCTGTAAAAAGGTTAAACGCCGTTCTGCGTGGTTCAACGGTGTTTAACGATGCAATACACCATTAAACGTCGTAAAATAGTGATTTTTTGGACACAAGAATTTCTCAGAATTCTTCATAAAAAAAGCGAAACAAAATTGCTTCACCTTCACTGCTTTTGAAAATCTGAAAACTACTTACAAGCCCATATCTTTAAGATCTCCCACCATTATTTTACTTAGCTTTAATAGTACCACTACTCCAGCAACAATTACGACTGTATTCATCATAGTTACCACTATTCTTTTCATTTCTTCATTTGAAGAACTATTTTGATTCCCTTTCATCTTCTTTTATTTTTAATTTCATTCGATCCCTTTGTATCTTTCTATTTACAGCAACAGAAACGCTTAAAGAGACAAGAAGCACTCCTCCCAAAATTATGTACGGTAACCACTTATTTGACCCTGGTTGAGAGGGGATATTCCCTCCGGAGCTGAAGCTTGGCAGTTGATCTACCGGTGTTGGCATTTTCATCTTTTATAAATATTAACTTGTTTAGGTTCAGTATTCAAAATACAGTAGTAATACCTGTACGAATACCACATTATATTGCCGTTCTTCTCTGCTCGACCAATATTATAGGCAAACTTGAATCCATCCGCTTTTAAAACATCGTAATAACGAACGACTTCTTTATTGCTTCTTTCACTTATATAATGCTTGTGAAGCACCGTGTCATTTTTTGCAAGGATCGCCTCCTCCTTTGATCGTGACTTAGTTTTTTCTTTTCGCTTACCATGATTATAACCGTAATTAGCATGCTGGCTGTTAAGATAAATCTGATCCCTCCTCTTTGGTTGAAATGTATTCTTACAACCGCATGCACAAACTCTTTCTTCCAGAGGGCGAGGAACGGGTGCTAATGATTCTTTTTCCACTGATTTATCTAATGACATAATAAATACTTTGATGTTATTAATACAAATATATTACATTATTGTTATATTTGAAAAATAAACAGAGAAACATGACTGGTCAGCAACACGATCTGGAGAGATTACCTCAATATATAGAACAGCTTAAAGCTAAGACTCCTTCTTATTTAATAGAGTTCGAAGAGCGAAAATACAAGCCAAGTGAATTAGGGATTTCCGCTAGAAATATCAACAACTGGATTGAAAATGGATTAATTCCAACATCAAAAAAACAAGGTTGGCATAAATTCAACCTTACTGAATGTGTGTGGCTAAAGATAATTCTCCATTTACGAGAGATGAATTTGAAACTGGATGCTATTAGAACAATAAAAGAGTCTTTATTCAGCAAGCCTGATTTCGCTCAAATAATGGAAGATCATGACATCTTCAAAAAATTGGAGGAGGCGCTAAAAGATCATGACTACGATAACACTCTGAAAATTGTAGACTCTGAAGAATTCAAAGCATCACTGAAAGAGGAAACCATCACGCTATTTGAATCAATCGTGATTGATCTGATCGTAACTAGAAGTAATTTCAGATTACTCTTCAATAACAGCGGGGATGTCATGTTCCACAAAGATAACTACGACGAATACTTAAAGTCTTTTCCACAGTATCGTGAATTCATAAGAACAACACATGTGTCGGTCTCAATCAATCAGGTATTATTTGAGATTACGAATGAGTTAATTGAAGACGATGATTTGGCTACTTTACAAATTCTCTCGCTTGAAGAAAAGAGAATCATAGATCTAATTAGAGAGAAGGGAACAAAGAAGGTTGAAATATCATTTACCTCTAATGACGTACCTCAAATGATTAAGATCACCAGTCAAAACAAATTGGACAGTGCTGCAAGGGTTAAAGAACTGATTATGGATGGTGGATACCAAGATATTAAGATCACAACATCGAAAGGAAAAGTGGTTCATTGTGAAAATACAAGAAAAATAAAGTTTTAAAATGATTACCGAAATAAACGGAACAATTATAAATATGTCTACTTACCTAAACTATGGAAGCAAGGCACATCCAGCACTAATATGGATGACAAACATCTACAACAAAGAAGAAATGAAGTACTGTACAAACTAATTACGAAATTCAAAGTGAAGAAAGAAAATGCTCAGGCAATACTTGATTCACTGGAAAAGTACTGTGAGTTAATAATTCAATCGATAAAAAGGAAGTAATATGAGTAAACTTGATCAATTCCAGCAATTTGCACCTCGGGAGAACAACTTCTCCGACAGAAAAAATGCAATTATCTATACCCGCGTTTCAACGAAAGAGCAAGCTGATACGAACACAAGCTTGTCCACTCAAAAGAAACACTGTGAGATCTATGCAAAAAACAACGCCTACAATGTTGTCGCTTACTTTGGTGGAACGCATGAATCTGCGAAAAGTGATGACCGCGCAGAATTCAAGAGAATGCTCAAGTACGCGAAGCAAAGTAAGTCTGTTGGGTTCATTATTGTTTATTCCTATGATCGTTTTTCGAGAACAGGTTCAAGTGCCGCTCAAATTACAACAGAACTGCTTGAATACGGTGTGCAAGTCAAAGCTGTGACACAAGAAGTAGATACCATGACACCTGCAGGGAAATTTCAGCAGAACTTATTCTACATGTTCAGTCAGTTCGATAATGAGTTGAGACGAGATAAAACAATCACCGCCATGAGTGATTTGGTACGAAAAGGATACTGGCCTTGGTCACCTCCAAGAGGATATATAAACGAGAATAAATACCAGAAAGCGATTGATTGGAACATCGTGATTACGGAAGAAGGGAAACTTCTCAAGAAAGCTTTTAAATGGAAAGCAGATGGGGTTTATTCCAATGCAGAAATCGTCACTAAGCTCAATAAGCTTGGAATGAAGATCAATGACAAGCGACTGCATGAGATATTCAAGAACCCGTTCTACTGCGGCATATTGGTTTGCAAAATGATTCCAGGAGAAGTTATTGAAGGAAGACATCCCAAAATTGTCTCTGAGAAGGATTTTCTTAAGATCAATACAGTAGAGTCCGACCACCCTAAAGTTCACATAAAAGGAAATGAGAACTTACCTCTAAAGCAATTTGCTTACTGTGATAACTGCAAAACTCGTCTGACAGGTTTTCTCGTTAAGCAAAAAGGAATCTACTATTATAAATGTAGGACAAAAGGTTGCAGTTGCACAAAGTCCGCAGATCAGCTTCACACCAAATTTAAGAAGAAATTAAAGCGACTTCAAGTAGACGGGAAATACAATGAGATCATCAAAGATGTGATGATCTATACCTATGATTCCATCACGCAAGAGATCAGAGGTAAGGAAACATCTATCAAGAAACAACTAACCGAGCTACAAGGAAAACTTGATTCGCTAGAAGAACGATATGCGATTGGAGAAATTGAAAAGGAAATCTTCACTAAGTTTTCCGAAAAATTCAAGAATGACATACATGAGCTTGAGCTGGAAATTCAAAATCCTGAGATTTCGAGTTCAAACCTTCAAAAAGCAATTGACAAAGCTTTGATGATGTCCTCAAAGCTGCATGAAATATGGACTTACGGAGATTTAGATCAAAAACGTCAATTACAAAACCTGGTATTTCCATCCGGAATAGGTTACAACAAACAAAATGACAGAGTTCAAACCAAAAGAGTCAATTCTATTTTCTCCGCTATCCCTTTATTGACAAAGGATTTAGACAAAATGAAAAACGGAGAACCAATCAATTTTGATCAATTCTCCGCTCTTGTGACCTCGACAGGATTCAAACCTGTAACCTCCTGAGCCGTAATCAGGTGCGCTATTCAGTTGCGCCACGAGGCCTTTTTGACTTGTGGTTCGCGACT
>Ga0115572_10004062_pt1 | contig 11472 bp, 10 predicted proteins | sample COGITO_mtgs_1206_FD_88681 | JGI IMG/M metagenome (GOLD analysis project Ga0115572, IMG submission 88681) | Pelagic marine microbial communities from North Sea - COGITO_mtgs_120607 | ecosystem: Environmental > Aquatic > Marine > Epipelagic | place: Germany:Helgoland, sampling site Kabeltonne... | reverse complement strand
CTTTCGCTTTATCTGTCTGACTGAAGACGGCAGCGGATTAAACGAGCATGTCGAAGTCTTTCCGCTTCCAGAACTGTCCGTTGATCTGGGTGGCCCGGAACGCGGCTGGAACAAGCTGGCGGTTTTTGCCGAGAACCTCTACGACCTCAAGGGTAAAGTGCTCTGCCTGGATTTGGATCTAATTATTACCGGCAGCCTGGACGATCTATTTGATTACCCCGGTGAAGTGATGATTATTAAAGACTGGATTAAAAAGGATGGCACCGGCAATTCATCAGTCTATCGCTTCGAAGTCGGCGCCTATCCAGAAGTACTTGCCGAATTTGAAAAATCCTTTGAGAAAATCAAAAAGACCCATCGCAATGAACAGGAGTATCTGTCCGCTGCGCTGATGGCAAAAAATGCACTGGTCTATTGGCCTGATACTTGGTGTCGCAGCTTTAAGCGTCACTGCATCAAGCCCTTTTCACTGTTTATTGCCCGTGAAACAGAAATGCCTAAAGACACTCGTGTACTGGTATTTCACGGAAAACCTGATCCCCATGAGGCAATTGCCGGGGTAAGTGGTAAATGGTACCGACGGTTTAAACCGGCAAAGTGGGTGGCTGAGCACTGGCGTTAAAGCCATAGGGTTAAATTGTTAAGGATTACCAGGATGGTAAGGATTGTAGGATATGGATGTTCTGTTTATTTCAAAGCACGGTTCCATGTACAGATACTTTCAGTATTTGAAAAGGAACCTGGACCTGCATTCGACAGTCTTTGATTTCACGCCTAAATTTTATATTAAGCTCCAAGCTCCCCCTCTTTCAGGCGCTGAAATTAAAGCAGGCACTGAATTCCATCTTCAACGTAAAAAAGCCAAATATAATTTTCCTGAATGGTTGTGGCGCTTATTGGGGTTCTATTATGAGGCTAAATTTAAGTTTTATTACCGTCAGTTTTCTGGGTTGATTTATGCTTACAAACCCAAATCTATCGCTCTGTGGAATGGCCACAGGCTTCCAGAGCAGGCGATAAAAACTTTAGCGGAAAAATTAAATATCCCCGTAGTCCATTTCGAAAATGGTCTGTTACCCGATACCACGACCTTTGATTTGTCTGGTGTTAATGACGCAAATAGCCTGCCGAGAGATGCGCAGTTTTACAGGGAATACAAAAATGATAAGACTCATATTGAACGCGAGTTAGTGACCAGAAAATTTCATCGGTCAAAAAAAGCTCATGCAAAAAATAAAACCTTCTACGTAGAATTGCCTGAAAAATATATATTTGTTCCTTTTCAGGTGAAATTCGATAGTCAGATTTTATTGAATTCAAAAAATATAAAAAGCATGAACGACCTGTATCAGTGGATTGATTTTGCTGAGCAGAACAGTGATCAGCCATTAAAATTTGTGATAAAAGAGCACCCTTCAGACCCACATAAATACACTCAACTTTACAGCAAAAATCCAAATATAATTTTTAGTAACCGAGACACAAAAGAGCTGATAGAGAAAACCGATGCAGTTATTACGGTAAATTCCAGTGTTGGTCTTGAATCCATACTATTACACAAGCGAGTGATTGTTCTTGGCGAAGCCTGTTACGGTATTGAGGGGCTGTGTCATCCGGTTAAGAGTGCCTCTGGTCTGTCTGAGGCCGTTAACCAGTTGCCTTTATGGGAATTGGATGTTGGGCTGATTGAAAATTTTCTCGCTTATCTAAAAAGCGAATATTGTGTTCCCACATCTTGGCGAAATCCGGATAAACAACATATTGAAAGTTTGCAGAAGAAATTTAAAAGTCTATAAGTTACAAGCTTTAAATCAAAATTTGTAAATAAAAAGATCTATATCTTCCTGAAACCATTTGCGGACTATTTCTGCAGTCTCATTATCGTAGTATTCAGAATATTTCTCACGATTTGAAGTTTTGATATGAGGTAGTTCTGCTGTTTTGTTAATCGTCTTGCAGAGCGTTGCAAAGTCTGCATTGAGCGTTTCAAATTTGCAGATATGATTTACTTTGATATTTCCCTGCTGATCTGCAATCCAATCGGTTTGTGGCTGAAACATTTTTGGCTTGTCATAGTAGGCTGGGTTCTGCTCTTGGTAGCAGAGCTTTACCCATTGTTTAAACTCTATTTGAGCGTCTGCCAAACCAGTTTGATTGGTTTGAACCCGGTAGTGGTAATGGGAGACAACCTTGTCCCAGGGGTTTCTCACTACCGCGAAAGAAAAACAGCTATCCCATTTTTTTTGTCCCAGCTGAGCGATTTTTTCAACTGCTGTCTTGTGTTCAAGAGGCATGCCCAGAGCCTTGCCAATACTGCTTCCACCGGTCTTATTTATATGGATAAAGATTACCCCTTCTCTAGCCGGTTGAATTACCTCACGAAGCTGTAATAGAAGCTTATTTGTCTTTTTTGTTAGGCTAATCATGTGGGGATTTTCCCAATATTTTGTGTTATGTTACTGATCATGTTAGTTTCCAGTCAACAGAAGTTTCTATTCGTCCATATCCCCAAATCAGCTGGAACAAGTGTCACTGCCGCCCTAAAAAGTTTTAGTGATAAACCCGAGGAAGTCTGGATTAATCGGCTGCTGGCCAAAATAGGTATCAATGTAAATTGGGTCGGGCCCTTCCACTGGGTTCGCGGACGAAAGCACTCCACTGCTCGACAGATGCAGGTAATGTATTCGAACTCGGTATTTGATGATTATTACAAGTTTGCCTTTGTACGAAACCCTTGGGCGCTGTTGGTTTCCTACTACCATTACATCAAATCCAATCAGCATCACCACCGCAGTAAAAAGATCAATAATATCGATAGTTTTGAGTCTTATATTCACTATGAGATCAAGCGCAATAAAATCAATCAGAGCCGTTTTGTTACCGACGCCTATGGCAATGATTTGGTCGACTTTGTCGGCCGCTTCGAATCTCTGGAGAACGATCTCAGTGTGATTCTCGAGCGAATTGGCGTTGAAGCTGAAATTCCCCATTTCAATAGTTCAACACATACTGACTATCGAGACTATTACACACCAGAGACGGCCAAGCTGGTTGCCTTCCACTGGGCAGAGGATATTCTGCGTTTTGGATATACTTTTGACGACGGCGGCAAATAGCTGGCTATAATGAGCTGTTAATAACAGAGCTTATTTATGAACCGCTTGTTTAGACTTATCTACTCGGTAATTTTTTACTTACTGACCCCTGTGATTATCGCGCGATTACTGTATCGAGCGATAAAGGCGCCTGCCTATAGGTCACGGTGGGCCGAGCGATTTGGCTGGGTGCCTTCAGTGCCTGCCGATACTGATTTTTTATGGGTACACGCGGTATCTGTGGGTGAAACCCTCGCCGCTGTCCCGTTGATAAAGGCCCTGCAGGCAAAATACCCGGATTACTGTTTAATAGTCACCTGCATGACTCCCACCGGATCGGAGCGGATAAAAGCGGCCTTTGGTGACTCTGTGGATCACTGCTATGCCCCCTATGATATGCCTGATTCTGTGGCGCGGTTTCTAAGTCGGGTAAAGCCCAAAATACTGATTATTATAGAGACCGAGCTGTGGCCAAATACCATCGCCGCCTGCCATAAGCGCAATATCCCGGTGCTCTTGGCCAATGGCCGCCTCTCAGAAAAGTCAGCCAATGCCTATAAGCGTATTCAGCCGTTGGTTCGACCTATGTTAGGGCAGATAACAGCAGTTGCCGCACAGCATCTAGATGATGGCGCACGCTTTAACGATCTTGGGTTAGCGGAAAGCGCCCTGACCGTTACCGGCAATATCAAATTTGATTTGAGTCTTGATCAGGCCATTAAGCAAAAGGCCCAGCAACTGTTGAGCGATTGGCGCGGAGCCAGCGAGAGACCAATCCTACTGGCCGCCAGCACCCATCGCGGTGAAGATGAAATTCTTCTGGAAGCTTTCAAGAAAATAAAAGACCAAATAAATAATCCGTTACTGGTTTTAGTGCCACGTCATCCCGAGCGCTTTAATCAGGTTGCAGAGCTTTGTGGTGCTGCAGGGTTTTCTGTCGCCAAACGCAGCAGCGGGGACCCTTTAGAAGGCGTAGATATTTTACTTGGCGACACCATGGGTGAGCTGATGACATTCTTTGGGGCCTGCGATATCGCCTTTGTTGGTGGCAGTCTGGTCGCCACAGGTGGGCACAATATGATTGAGCCCGCCGCCTGGGGAGTGCCGGTACTGACTGGCCCCCATCTGTTTAATTTTACCGAAGCGTCGCATTTGCTTTTGGAGGGCAAGGCGATGGCAATCTGCCATAACGCAGATCAGTTAGCCGAGCGTTGTGTTGAGCTATTTCAGGATGCCCAGTTGCGAAGTCAAATCGGTGATGCAGCGCAACGTATAGCCGAAACTAATCGCGGTGCGCTAGATAAATTACTGGCGTTGATAGAGCGAACGCTCTAATCTTTTTTACTTAGCGATAACCCGTTGCGGGTCAAGCCAGGCATTAAGCTGATAGATATCTTCTGGTGATAGCTGACCAGCCACCTCTTTAAGGCGCATCATCGACAAAATATAGTCATAGCGGGCATTCGAATAATTGCGACGGGCCTGATAGACCGTACGCTGGGCTACCAGCACATCGACAATATTTCTTGTCCCCACCTCATATCCTGCCTGAGTTGCCTGCAGAGCACTGTCTGCTGAGGTAATGGACTGTTTGCGCGCCTTTACTCGAGCCGTATTGGTCAGCACCAGTTGATGCAGGGAGCGAGCCGCCTGAACCGTATTGCGCTTAGTGGCAATATAGCCCTCATCAGAGGCAATTGAGCGCTGCTTGGCCTGGCGGCGCTGGGCATCCACTGAGCCACCCATCCAGATTGGCATGGTCACCGAGACCACAAAAGAGTGGCCATCTTGCTGAGACTCAAAGGGCGATGTGTATCTGGTGCCGTCAGAGTCAGAGTCAAAATAGCTCACGCGCCCTGAAACCTTGGGCAAGCGCGCAGCTGCAGAAGCCTTGGCACTGTTATAGGCGGCGTCTTTGCCGAGTTCAGCGACCTTTAGCTGGAAATTATTACCAATCGCAAAATCAACCCATTCTTGATTGCTCAATGGTTCAGGATTGGTTGCAGCAAAGTTTTCCGTGAGGCCAGCGAGAACTTTATGATCTTGACCGGTTAGGACTGCCAGGCCCTCAAAAGCAATATTCAGCGCACCTCGTGCCTCAAGGCTATTCACCGCAGCATCATCAAATACCGCCTGGGCTTCGTGGACATCAGTTACCGGCAGCAGGCCCACTTCAAAACGTTCGCGAGTCTGCTCGAGCTGGCGCTGGATAGCGCGTTCCTCTGCATCGCGGGTCTGCAAATTGTCATAGGCGCGAAGCACATTAAAGTAGGCGTCACTAACGCGAATAATCAGCGACTGCTGATCGGCGGCAAACTGTGCCCGGGCACTTTCGCTCAGCGCTTTGCCACTTTGAAAGCTGTACCAGGAGGGCATATCAAAGATAGCCTGATTTAGAGAGGCACTGTACGACGTTGTGTCGCTATCAATGAGTCCGCCCATGCCAACGATTGGAGAGCTATCATTGAGCTCTGATTGGGTATAGTCACCCGATATTGAAAGCTGTGGCAGTAGCGCACCGCGGGCTATATTCTTATTTTCCCGGTCGGCATTAAAGTTGGCGCGGGCAGCTCGCAGCACTGGATCGTTTTGCACAGCGCTTTCGTATATAGCAGTCAGAGTATCCGCTAGGCTAGTCTGTGGCACCATCAGTGACGCCATCAGTAACAGGACAAAAGCGAAAACAGAAATGAATAATCTTTTTGAAACAGTGAGCATACGGCCTCCATTTATATGAGCTTTAGTTTAGCAGATTTATTTTTGCTGACATGCTTTGAAATTGCTTTAGAACAACCTTATCGAGACCGATCAGTTTTAAACAGCCAATTGACGGGCGAAATGATAAAATAATCGGCAAATAAACCCTTAGAGACTGGCCAGTATGATTAAAAAACACAAATTTGGTCATTCAGATTACCGAATAAAATCAACCGAGACCGTTTTTCAGGGCTTCTTTAAAATGACCCGTACGGTATTAGAACACCGCTTGTTTGCCGGCGGCTGGAGTCAGCCGATTCAGCGAGAGCTTTTTCTGCGTGGTGATGCAGTGGGGGTGATTCTTTATGATCCGGTCAATCATCTGGTTGGATTGGTTGAGCAGTTTCGTCTTGGTGCGATTGATGAGCAGAATGGCCCATGGCAGTTTGAAGTGGTTGCCGGCATGATGCGGCGAGATGAAGATCCCGAGCAGGTGGCTATTCGTGAGCTTCGGGAAGAAACCGGGGTCGAAGTGGAAAAGCTGATACCGATCTGCGACTATTTAGTTAGCGTCGGTGGTACAGATGAGAAGATGCATATGTACTGCGGCATCCTCGACTTAGCCGGCAAGGGTGGGATATTTGGCCTTGAGGGAGAGTCAGAAGATATACTCTTCCATGTCTGGCCTTACGATGAAGTTATGCAGGCCTTTTCAGAGGGGCTTCTAAATAGCGCCGCCACGACCGTATCCCTGCTCTGGCTTCAGTCAAAGCTCGGAGAAAAGCTCGGTGAAAAGCTCAGTGAAGAGTTCGGTCAAAAGCATCGCGAATTGAGACCTGAGTCTTGATTGCATAATCCCGGCAGAGCAACTAAAGCAAATAGTTAACTACATCACGAAGAGAGAATAGAGACTTTGTCAGTATCCGAAACCAGACGCCAACGGCTAAATTTATCCCAATTGCACGCAGAGTGTGGACTCAATTATGTGCGCCTGTTGCGATTGATACCGAACCCCGTTGAGGTCGGCACCAGCATTCGAGTCGATTTTGCCGATGGGCCAAACAGCGGAATGCTTTTGACAGTGGTAGAGGTGACAAAATACACCTATTTATTAACTATCGTTGCCGATGGTTCTAGACCCAGATGGTTACCAGAGATCGAGGTAAAAGTGCGGGTCTATAACGACGCGAGAATGGCCGAAGTGATCGAATGGTGCAGCGACAGAACTATTCCCTGGCTGCTGTGTGAAAATTCAGGCATGCAGGCGCGGGATGAAAAGTGGCAGTGGAATATGTTTTTAAGTGAGCTTCTCGCCCATGGCCTCAGTCGCGGCATGAGTAAAATAGAAGTTTAAAATAGACTTTAATTTAGAAGCTAGTATAGAGGGCTCTGATGAGCACAGTTCGTATTACACAGATTACCGACCTGCACCTGGGGTCGGATAAGAGCGAAACCCTTGGAGGTGTTACCACCTTCGAGAGTTTTCAGTCTGTGCTGCGTGCCACCGAAGCGCAGGGGCGCGGCGACAACCTACTACTGCTGACCGGCGATCTGGCCGGTCACTGCCAGCCCGAAGCCTACCAACTATTAAATCAGGCGCTTACCGCAGCAGAAAAGCAGGCCATCTGGTTGCCGGGTAATCACGATGATCTCGAGGCGATGAAAAGCAATCTCAGTGATTATCCCTACCTGCGAGTTTTTGAAGCCGGCGGCTGGGGAATACTCTTGCTGGATAGCTCCAAACCCAACAGCCCCGGCGGACACTTCTCCGACCAAGAGCTGCTGTTTGCACAGCAGGGATTAGAGCAGCTGGCCGGCAAGCCAGTGCTGGTCGCCATGCATCATTCCCCGGTATTGGTTGATTCTGCGTGGATCGACAGACAGCAAATTGATAACCAGCAAAAGCTCTATCAAATACTTGCGGCTCATGGCTCGGTAAAGGCAGTTGTCACCGGCCATGTGCACCAGCATCACGACAGCCTCTGGGGCGAAATACCGGTTTACTCGACCCCTTCGAGCTGTGTTCAGTTTGAAAAGCACAGCGTTGATTTCGCCCTCTCCGATCATCCGCCAGGTTACCGCTGGCTAGATCTGCATAGCGACGGCAGCCTGCAAACCGGTGTTGAGTTTTTGACCGATTTCGCCCAGCGCTGCGATAAAAACTGCGTTGGTTATTAAAGCCTGATTTAGATTCTGAAACCCTATCTGTAACGCTCTTTCACGGGCGAGTTAATCTCTTGTAATCAATCCCCTATAGTCGCAATCCTTTGGCTATAATGTTGCCAACTTGAAAACCGAAAAATAAAAAATAGACAGTTCTCTATGCCAACGCTGCTGTATCTACATGGGTTTAATAGCTCGCCTGAATCAAAAAAGGCGCTGCAAACTCGGCACTGGTTTGAGCAGAATGCACCTGAAGTTGAGTTTCTCTGCCCATCGCTGCCACCCTATGCGGATGCTGCCATGAGCCTGTTGGAAACCTTGGTCGCTGAGCGGTTGCCGGAGTCAGTGGCAGTGATCGGCAGCTCTATGGGCGGTTTTTACGCGACCTGTTTAGTTGAGCAATACAGCCTCAAAGCGGTACTGGTCAATCCTGCGGTAAGCCCGGATAGAGGTTTGCAGGACTGGCTTGGAGAGAACGTCAATTATCACACTGGGGAGAAGTGGCTGTTTGAGCCGCAGCATATCGATGAGTACCGTCGCCGTGACCCCGCTGAGATAAAAAATAAAAATAATTACCTGCTGTTATTGCAAAGCGGTGATGAAGTACTTGATTATCGCCATGCACAGCAGCGTTACAGCGGATGTAAAATAATTCTCGAATCCGGTGGCGATCATAGCTTTATCGACTATCATCAACACCTGAAAAATATTCACCAATTTTTGGTCTCGGCCTAAATAAACTAATTTGTGAGCGAATGAGTAACTACAACGCAAAAGATATTGAAGTCCTAACGGGACTGGATCCGGTACGCAAGCGGCCGGGTATGTATACCGACACAAGTCGTCCTAATCACCTGGCCCAGGAAGTGATTGATAACAGTGTCGACGAAGCACTGGCCGGGCACGCCAGCCGGGTTGAAGTGACCCTCCACAAAGACGGCTCGCTGTCGGTCTGTGATGATGGTCGCGGCATGCCCGTCGACATCCATCCAGAACAGGGCCTACCCGGTGTCGAAGTGATTCTCTCGACCCTGCATGCCGGTGGCAAATTCTCCAATGACAACTATCAGTTCTCCGGCGGTCTGCACGGTGTTGGTGTGTCGGTGGTCAACGCCCTGTCGACCAAGATGGATGTGATTGTTAAGCGTGGTGGCAGTGTTCATCAGATTATTTTTGCCGGCGGTGATAAAACCTCCGACCTGCAAGTAATTGATAGCTGTGGGCAACGCAATACCGGCACTATTTTGCGCTTTTGGCCGGACCCCAGTTACTTTGACTCGGTAAAATTCTCGGTCAGCAGACTGCGCCATGTACTCCGTGCCAAGGCCGTACTCTGCGGCGGATTAACGGTTAGTTTCTACAATGAAAATACCAATGAAAATGAAGAGTGGTATTACGAAGATGGCTTAAAAGATTATCTGGCCGGTGCACTGCACGGTTGGGAAGTACTGCCAGCAGAACCCTTTATTGGTGCCTTTGCCTCAACTAATGAAGCGGTTGATTGGGCCGTGCAGTGGATGCCCGAGGGTGGCGAGCTAGTTCAGGAGAGCTATGTAAACCTGATTCCAACCCCCCAGGGCGGCACCCATGCCAATGGACTACGCAGCGGGCTGCTCGACGCCATGCGCGAGTTCTGTGAATTTAGAAATCTGCTGCCGCGGGGGATTAAATTAACCCCCGACGATATCTGGGATCGCTGTAGCTTTGTACTCTCGTGCAAGCTCGCCGACCCGCAGTTTTCCGGTCAGACCAAAGATCGCCTCTCCTCGCGAGAAGTGGCCGCCTTTGTCTCCGGCGTTGTTAAAGACTCCTTTAGCCTGTGGTTAAACCAGCATACAGAAGAGGCCGAGAAGCTCGCCGAACTCTGTATCTTTGCCGCCCAGCGCCGTATGCGCGCAAGCAAAAAAGTGGTGCGCAAAAAGATTACTCAGGGTCCCGCACTGCCGGGCAAGTTGGCCGACTGTTCCAGTGGCGAACCCGAGCGCTGTGAAATTTTCCTTGTAGAGGGTGACTCCGCGGGTGGTTCTGCCAAGCAGGCGCGCAACCGTGAAAATCAGGCGATTATGCCGCTCAGAGGTAAGATTCTAAATACCTGGGAAGTGGATTCTCAGGAGATTCTCGGTTCTCAGGAAGTTCATGATATCTCCGTCGCACTGGGGGTAGATCCGGCACTGGAAGACGTCGACTCACTACGCTACCACAAGGTCTGTATTCTCGCCGATGCGGATTCCGATGGACTGCATATTGCGACACTGCTGTGCGCACTGTTTGTACGTCACTTCCGACCACTGGTTGCACTGGGTCATATCTATGTCGCCATGCCACCACTGTTTAGAATCGATGTCGGCAAAGATGTTTACTACGCACTGGACGATGCCGAGCGACAGGGTATTCTCGATCGCATTCAGGCCGAGGGTAAACGCGGCAAGGTCAATGTGCAGCGCTTTAAAGGCTTGGGTGAGATGAATCCATTGCAACTGCGCGAAACCACCATGGATCCAGATACCCGACGTCTGGTGCAGCTAACCCTTGAACCCGGTGATGACACCAACAGTATTATGGATATGTTACTGGCCAAAAAGCGCGCCTCAGATCGACGCGCCTGGTTAGAAACCAAAGGCAATTTAGCCGATTCCGCCAATCTTTAAACCGTATTTACTACAGGAAAAACGATGAACGATATCGTAACCTTTAATGACCAGGGCGTTGAGAGCAGACCTCTCAGCGACTATGCAGAGCAGGCCTATCTGGATTACTCCATGTACGTCATCCTCGACCGCGCACTGCCGCATATTGGCGATGGCCTCAAGCCAGTGCAGCGCCGCATAGTCTATGCCATGAGCGAGCTCGGCCTAAAAGCCAGCGCCAAATATAAAAAATCCGCGCGAACTGTCGGCGATGTAATTGGCAAATTTCACCCTCACGGTGACAGTGCCGCCTACGAAGCCATGGTGTTGATGGCGCAGCCATTCTCCTACCGCTATCCGCTTGTCGATGGTCAGGGTAACTGGGGTTCAGCGGACGATCCAAAATCCTTCGCCGCCATGCGTTACACCGAATCCAAGCTCTCCAAATACGCCGATGTACTGCTCTCGGAACTGGGTCAGGGCACCGCCAACTGGCGTCCCAACTTTGATGCCACCATGGAAGAGCCAGAAATTCTCCCGGCTCGTGTACCCAATGTGCTGCTTAACGGCACTACGGGTATTGCCGTGGGTATGGCCACCGATATTCCACCGCACAATCTCAATGAGGTAGTCAGCGCCTGTCTACATCTGTTAGAGAGTCCCAAGGCAACAATCCCGGAGCTGATGGAGTTTATTAAAGCGCCGGATTTCGCCACAGAAGCGGAAATTATTACCAGCCAGGCGGATATTCTAAACACCTATGAGACCGGTCGCGGCTCGGTAAAGATGCGCGCGATCTGGAATAAAGAAGACGGCGATATTATTGTTACCGCGCTGCCATTCCAGGCGTCGGGTTCCAAGATTCTGGAACAGATTGCCGCGCAGATGCG
>Ga0115572_10004050_pt1 | contig 11494 bp, 10 predicted proteins | sample COGITO_mtgs_1206_FD_88681 | JGI IMG/M metagenome (GOLD analysis project Ga0115572, IMG submission 88681) | Pelagic marine microbial communities from North Sea - COGITO_mtgs_120607 | ecosystem: Environmental > Aquatic > Marine > Epipelagic | place: Germany:Helgoland, sampling site Kabeltonne... | reverse complement strand
TTTTTTAAAGCAATAATACTTGGGTGCAGTCTTAATTGTAAAATGGTATTTATTTTTTGCCCCGACTCTTTTTCAATATCCTTTAAAGCCTCTAAATTCCAAGGGTTTAACACCAAAGGTTTTTCACAAATAGCATCGGCTCCACGTCTTAAAGCCATCCTAATATGAGCATCATGCAAATAGTTTGGGGTACAAATACTCACATAATCTAAATGTGTGCCCCCTCTTTTTAACTTTTCGATATGCCGATCAAACCGCTCAAATTCAACAAAAAAATCTGCTTTTGGAAAATAACTATCCATTACCCCCACACTATCAAATTTATCTAAGGCAGCAATTAATTGATTATCCGTATCTTTAATTGCTTTTAGATGTCTTGGTGCTATGTACCCTGCAGCACCTATTAAGGCAAAATTCTTCATTGATTACAGTGATTTATCTATATATTTAGCATCAAGAAAATTCTTAACATGCGCTACAATTGATTTTTTTTCTTTTAAATTCAAGTTTACAAACCTTGATGATTGCTATTTTAAAACACTTCGTTAGAAGCATGATAACCAAAGGATTCATTCAATTTAAAAACCTTTTTTTAAAGAGATCAAATATACTAAAAAAGAAGAACCTAACTCCTTCTACAAAGTGATTAAAACGAAAAAATCCGTCACAAATTGTGAAGGGTTTTACCTTGGTGGGCATACCGGATTAGAGATCCCCTAATGAAACCACTCCTGCAAATACAATCCTTTCGAGCGGAGCTCTTAGCGTATTTTTTGTTTTGAAAAAATGACAAAGCAAGCTTCTAATTTTTGCAAAACAAAAAATCCTGACGAAAAATCGTCAGGATTGTAAGTGATGTGGGCAATGAGGGATTCGAACCCCCGACCCCCTCGGTGTAAACGAGGTGCTCTGAACCAACTGAGCTAATTGCCCTAAAGCGGTTGCAAATATAACACAGAATTTACATTTACCAAACAAAAATCATAATTTCTTTAGATAATTTCTGCCACAACAAATGTACTACCGCCTACATAAATTACATCTTGCTGATTTGCATTGCGTAAGGCCGTTTCAAAAGCTTTTTTTACAGAGGCATATTTTTCACCTTTTAACCCAAAACTCGTTGCTTTTTCTTCTAAAACAGTTGCAGACATGCCTCTTGGAATGTCTGGTTTGCAAAAATAGTAATGGCCTTCTTTTGGAAAAAGTGGTAAAACTTCGTCTAATTTCTTGTCCGAAACAACACCGAACACAAAATGTTTCTTTTTAAATACTTCTTTTTCTAATTGACGTAGTACGATACTCAACCCCTCTTTATTATGGGCAGTATCACAAATTACTTTGGGATGTTCTTGCAAAACCTGCCACCTGCCCTTGAGGTTTGTGTTTTTCACGACATGTAATAATCCTTCTTTAATATGTTCTTCCGAAACAGAAAATCCGGCTAACTTTTTAATGGTGGCAACTGCCGTTTTTGTATTTTTCTTTTGATAATCTCCCAACAAATCTGTTTGGTAGTTTTTATCATTATCGGAAACAAAATAAATGGGCGCTTGCTGCGCATCTGCTTTCTTCACAAAAACATTTTTCACCTCTTTTTGTTCTTCTCCAATAACAACGGGAATCTTATTTTTGATAATTCCGGCCTTTTCAGCCGCTATTTCAGGTAAGGTTTCTCCTAAAAACTGGGTATGATCTAGACCGATATTGGTGATTACAGAAACTTCTGGAGTAATGATGTTTGTGGAATCTAACCTGCCGCCCAAACCGACTTCTATAATGGCAATGTCTACTTTTTCTTTTGCAAAATAATCAAACGCCAAGCCGACAGTCATTTCAAAAAAGGACAATCTTTCTTTTTCTAAAAAATCTTTGTGCTTGTTAATAAATGATGAAACTTCTTGTTCTGGTATTTCATGGCCATTCACACGAATTCTTTCTGTAAAGTTTTTTAAATGTGGTGATGTATACAAACCTACCTTATAACCTGCTTCCTGTAAAATAGAGGCCAACATATGAGAAGTAGACCCTTTTCCGTTTGTGCCACCAACATGAATTGATTTAAACCTACTCTCAGGAAAATCCAAGACCTCAGCAAACGCAGTAATGTTTGTTAAATCCTTTTTAAACGCAGACTTGCCCTCTCTTTGATACATGGGCAACTGGGCAAACATCCAATCTAATGTTTGTTGATATGTCATAAAGTGCTGAATAAATGATAAGACTCCTTCTGTTTGGTTAAAACAAAAAAAGTAATGAGTCTGTATTTTTTACATAAAAAAATGACAGCCTCATTACTTTTCATAACCAACTTTTATACGTGTTGCAAAAACTAAAAAGTTTATACCTAGTTACTTTTTACCTTTAGGTTTTCTTTTTCCTGAACCTCTCTTCTAAGTCCGCTGCTAGAGAAACGATGCTCTCTTTTGTTAAAGTACAAATCGATGCCTTTTTCCTCGCAGTATTGTCTTCCTGTAAATTGCTTGCTCGCGTATTCATCGCCAATAATTCTTACATCAATCTTAAAAGAACGCAAAACATCTTCTAAATCTTGCTCTGTAGCATACGGCACAATTTCATCTACAAATTTACACCCCTTTAATTGAATATATCTTTCAACCACAGACTGCACCGGTCTGTTCTTTTCTGGTCGATCTAAAGTGGGGTCTGTTTGCAAGGCACAAATTAAATAATCGCATTGGCGCTTTGCATCCTCTAACATTTTTATATGACCTGCATGCAACAAATCAAATGCACTAAAAGTAATTCCTATTTTCATCATTTTCATTTTTATTCTTATTCTTTATTCAATAACCAAGAGGAAGATTGTATCTTATCTCCTAGACCATCTATCAACTCAATTTTTAATTCATTACAAATTGGCGCTTCAGGAATAGAATTGTTGTCTTGATCTCCTCCGTTGGCAAACCCCAATTGATACTCCTCTCCATAGGTTTCAAAAAGACTACGTATCGATTCACAAACCGTTCTGTCTTTATCAACAGAAATCATTGCTTTGTCTACAGCCTTAATATTTTGCACGATAAACAAGCGCTCTGCTTCTTTTTGAAATTCTTTAGAACCTTTGAGTTCTCTTTGCAAATCACTATTCACAATTACAAACAACTCATCTGCCAAAGCCTTTGCATTGTTAAAGTACTCTAAATGCCCCTTGTGTATCGGGTTAAAATATCCTGAAACTATAATTGCACGTTTTTTCATTTTTTAATTTTTTCTAACATCTGAACCCACTCTAATACATGACTTACATAACTTATAACCCATTCCTATTGTTCAGTGATTAAAAGCAAATGCTTCCTTATTATTTTGCAAAAATAACACAAAGCTTATATTACCAGCTATTTAGACAAAGAAAATTTATAAATAATAGTTCCTATCTGATTTGCGGGTGCCTTAGTACTCGCACTCCATTTTGTTTTTAATGCCGCTTGTTTTGCTGGTTTTAGCAAACATGGGTTCGAATTTGTTGTTCCTTGCACCCCTGCTTTTGCATACACCACCTTTCCATTTCTATCTACCTGAATTTGTACAACAACAGTACCCTCTTCTTCACAATCGGGTTGTTCTTTGGGCTTTGAAAGTGCTTTTCTACCCGCTAAATTATAATTACCTCCAGAACCACTTCCTGTATTGCCATAATACTTTGTAGCGCTGGCATCTCCATTCTTTTTCCCCTTTATACCCGCTTCTTCATCATCTCCTTCGCCTTTTGGTTTTCCGTTGGATGCGTTTCCGTTTAGTAAATTATTGAGAGCGTCTTGCGTTTCTTTTGATGGTTTGGGTTTTGGCTTGGGTTTTGGTTTGGGAATTTCTTTTTTTACAATCTCCTTCTCTACCTTTTTAACAGGTTCTTTTTTGATTTCTTTCTCTTTTTCTACAACAGGAACCTCTTTAGACGTATCGGATGTAATAATTTCTTCTTGTACAACTTCTTTCTGTACCTCTTTTACCTCTTCTTCCACAACTTCTTGTTGCTCCACAACAGTCGGTTCTGAGACTTTGTTCACTTTTTCTATGGGCGCGCCACTACCTACCTCAGAACTTCCAAAATTAATTGCCAAACCATATTCTTCTGGCGGATCTAAATATCGCATTCCATAATTGAAAATACCGAAAATGAGCAATGCCAAAATACACGCTGTAATGAGCGCCGATTTACGTTTATGTTTGGTATCTAAAACTGACATTTTATTTTCCTTTTACAGCTAAAATCATTTTTAATTTATTCTTATTCGCAATGTCAATTACTTTCATCACATTTTTATAAGAGGCGTCTTTATGTCCTCTGATAACAATGGTTTTCTTTTTATCAGTGCCTACTTTTCTTAAAATTTCACTTTCTAGCTTCGAAGCACTGACCTTTGTTTTATCAATATAAAACATCGCCTTTTCTGTTACTGTTACGGCTACAGATTTACTGTTTTCTGTTTTTCCTCCTGCCTTTGGCAAGATAACATCAATAGCACTTACCGTGACTAAAGTTGATGTAAGCATGAAAAATATCAACAATAAAAAAACAATATCTGTCATGGACGACATATTGAATGTTGGATCTACCTTGTTTCTTCCGCGTAAATTCATTTATACAGGCTCGTTTAATAAATCTAAAAACTCAACAGATTTTGCCTCCATTTGATACACCACCTTATCTGTTCTTACCACTAAGTGGTTATACGTTATGTAGGCTATAATCCCCACAATTAAACCTGCAACCGTTGTTGTCATTGCCGTATACAACCCGTCTGAAAGCATTTTAATATCTATTTGACCACCCGCATTTGCTATTTCGTGAATGGCAACAATCATACCAATCACCGTTCCTAAAAAACCAATCATTGGTGCTGCTCCTGCGATAGTAGCCAACACACTTACATTTTTTTCTAATTGATACACCTCTAACTTTCCTGCCGTTTCAATGGCTGTATTAATATCATCTAAAGGCTTCCCTATTCTAGAAATTCCTTTACCAATTAATCGCGCCGTTGGTGTATTTTTACTCTTACAGAGTGCATCGGCAGATTCTAATTTACCATTAGACACAAAGTCTTTTATTTGATTCATAAAATTGATATCGATGTTTGCTGCCGCTTTAATAGCAAAAAAACGTTCGAAATAAATATATAAGCCCACCGCTAAAAGCACGAATAAAATAGCGATTATTATTTGGCCTCCTACGCCACCATCCATAATTAAATTATAAATAGAAAGTGTTTTTTCTTCTGAGACGACTTCTTCTAAAAGATCTGTATTTTCTTGAATAAATGATAACATGCAATTCTTTTTTTAAGTTCTATTTAAGTAACGACTATTCTTTTTTAAAATTGTTTAAAAATAAAACAATCGTTTTTATTTTATATCAAAAAAAATGCCATTCTGTAATTTCACAAAATGACATTTTTATATATTATTTTACGTCAACTACACAAACATTCTAATCACTACAAATGCAGCAGACCCGACTAAGAAACCGATTAAAGCTAACCAAGATATCTTTTTAAAATACCAGAAGAAATCTATCTTCTCCATTCCCATTGCTACTACTCCCGCAGCAGAACCAATAATTAACATAGATCCTCCTGTACCTGCAGAGAATGCAATAAAATGCCATAAAGGATTGTCCATCCCTTCAGAAAACATTCCTAAACTTGCTGCCACTAAAGGCACATTATCAATAACCGCAGAACCAACACCTAATAATAGCACCACTAAATCTGATACTACTGTGCCGTTTAATTCAGAACCGATTAATGGAACTCCTTGCTTTAAACTATCTGCAAAATTAAATAAAATACCCAAAGACTCCAGCGCTGCAACTGCCATTAAAATTCCTAAGAAAAATAAAATACTAGGCATTTCAATTTTCGATAAAGAATGGTGTACTGGACTGTGGTGCGCATGATCATCTGACTCTTCTGAATTATAATCTGTCATAGAGAACTTAGAACGACTATAAATTTCTGCAAAAGTTGCCACTACTGCTAAAGATAACATCATACCCACATAAGGAGGTAAATGCGTAACTGTCTTAAAAATAGGAACGAATAAAATAGACCCCAAACCTAAATACAGCATTCTTGCACTGTGTTGGCTTTTTGGTTTTTCAACTTCATTATCATCAGCATCAATATCACCTTTAAATGCAGACAAAAACGTTGCTATAAAAGTAGGCACTACCATACATAATAATGAAGGTAAAAATAAATAGACAAACAACATACCTGTGCTTACTTTATCTCCGATCCAAAGCATTGTTGTTGTTACATCTCCAATTGGCGAAAAGGCACCACCCGCATTTGCTGCGATAATTGTTAAACCTGCGAACCAAATTCTATCTTCTCTCTTTTTAATAATTTTCTGTAAGATTGAAATCAATACAATCGTAGCTGTTAAATTATCTATTATTGCAGATAAAATAAAGGCTAGAATAGCAAACATCCATAAAAGTTTCTTTTTACTCTTAAAATTTACGTAACCTTTAATGGTAGAAAACCCATCGAAGTAATCTATTATCTCTACAATTGTCATGGCCCCCAAAAGAAACACTAAAATCTCTGCTGTTTTCCCTAAGTGGTGCAACAACGTTTCCTCAACTAAATGCAGTTTATCGTCATGAACCAGAGACGCAAAACCGTCTACCAAACCATGTTTGCTAGAATCGAACCACTGCGTGAAATTATCAACCCCAAGCGCTACCAAAGCCCAACAAACCGCCATCATCATTAAAGCTGGTATTAATTTATCTAATTTTAAATTGTGCTCTAAAGTAATGGCCAAATAGCCCATTACAAATACAATAATAATTACTGATTCCATCTATCTATTTTAATTTATATCAACTCTTTTAGCGCTATTTCAAACGCAGTTTCACTTATTTTTGTTTTCGACGCACTTCTTGCAAAGGTTCTCTGTAATGCTTTCTTAATTGTGTTCGAAGTATCTTCAAAAATAGCATCGTCTGTCATTTCCACTCTTCTCTCCATAAAATAAGCAAACACTCTTGCCATACCACAATTGGAGATAAAATCTGGAATGAGACTTACTTTTTTGTCAGTATCTTCCATGATTGATCCAAAGAAAATTTCTTTGTCTGCAAACGGAACATTTGCGCCACAAGAAATAACCTCTAAGCCTTTTGAAATCATTTGATTGATCTGCTCTTGTTTTATCAGCCTTGATGCTGCACATGGTGCAAAAACCTCACAAGACAAACCCCAAACTCGACTGTTAATCTCTTCAAATGGAATCATATTATCAGCCACTAGTGTATTACCATCTTTACGCAAAAAGAGTTCTTTTATTTCTTCAAAAGAAAAACCTTCTTCGTTAATAATTCCTCCAACAACATCTATAATACCCACAACTTTAGCACCCATTTGCGCTAAATAATAGGCCGCTGCCGATCCTACATTTCCAAAACCTTGTACAATGGCTCTTTTACCAACAATTGTTCCGCCATAAATCTCGTAATAATGACGCGCCGCCTCAGCAACACCAAACCCCGTAATCATGTCGGCTATGGTGTATTTCGAAGAAATATTTGGAGAAAATTTTTCGCTCTCTATCACCTTTATCACACCATGCCTTAACTGGCCAATTCTATTAATCTTGTCTGCCTCAGTGGGTTTAAAATGACCATTGAATACTCCTTCTTGTGGATGCCAAACCCCAACATCTTCGGTCATTGGTATTACTTCATGAATCTCGTCGACATTTAAATCGCCTCCAGTTCCATAATAATTTTTTAACAAGGGAGAAACAGCTTTATACCAGCGCTCTAAAACACCTCTTTTACGCGGATCGGCTGGATTAAAATTTATACCCGATTTTGCACCACCAATGGCAGGGCCAGAAACTGTAAATTTAACTTCCATTGTTTTGGCTAGAGACAACACTTCATTCATGTCTAAGCCTTCTCTCATTCTTGTTCCGCCACCTGCTGCACCTCCTCTTAGAGAGTTTATTACCGTCCAACCTTCTGCCTCTGTTTCAGAGTCTTTCCAATTAAAAACTATTTCTGGTTGCTTGTTTTCGTATCTCTTTAATAATTCTTTCATACTAAAATTTAAAATAAATTAACTTCGTCTTTTCTGTTACTCACAGTTTTTCTTTGCATTGAAATCCCCTTCAGGGGTAGAGTTAAAGTTGATTCATTTGTATCGTGTATTTTAGAAATAGCATTTGATTGATGTCGCACAAACTTACAGTAAAAAATCGATTGTTCAAATTTTTATTAAATTTCCATGGGTAAAAAAACGCTTCCCGATGAATGGTCTTTAGAAGCACCAGTAACGCTTGATAAGCAATTTACCTGATTACGAGACCTTAACACCCCTAGAAAAGCAAAAATCAATGCTTCTTTAAAATCGATTAACTGGTTTTTAGGTAGTATAATATCGTTTTGAGAGACCTCTCGGATTCGATTCACTAGGAAAGAATTAAAAGCACCACCACCCGTAATTAAAACAGCAGTATTCCCTTTTATTATTTTACTTATTTGAATAACTACGTGTTCTACAAAAGTTCTGAGAATCGTTGAAATATTTGTTTCTAGAGAATCAATCAATGGAAAAATATTCTTTTTCACCCATTCCAAACCTAAAGATTTTGGTGGTTTTTGTGAATAAAAATCAATGGAATTTAATGCTGTCAAAAGCTGCTTATTTAAACTTCCTTTAGAGGCTATCTCCCCAGCGTCATCATAATCTAAACCCAATTTATTTACATAATGATTGAGTACAATATTAACAGGACAAATATCAAAAGCAATTCTTGTTCCGTTTTTATGAAAAGAGATATTAGAAAAACCCCCAAGATTTAAACAATAATCATAATCAGAAAAGAGCAACTCATCACCTATCGGCACTAGAGGAGCTCCCTGCCCTCCGAGCATTACATCTTGTGTCCTAAAATCGCAAATAACTTTTTGTTTTGTATGGTTTGCGATTGTTTGGCCATCGCCAACCTGAAGCGTCACCCCTTTGTGTGGCTCATGCAAAACCGTATGACCGTGAGAAGCAATGAAATCGACTTCCTTTATTAGAAATTTATCCATAAAAGTATGAATTACACTTCCTAAAAAAGAACCATAGTCTTTATTTAAGGTTTCTAAATCATCTGAAGAAAAATTAATGGCATCTTGCAATCTCGATTTCCATTTTTTTGAATATCCAACGGTTTGTGCATATAAAATATCAAAAGCTTGGTTTTTTTTATTTGAAAACTTCACATACACCAAATCGACACCATCCAAAGATGTTCCAGACATTACTCCTACAACAAAAACCTCATTTGTATTCATAATCGTAAAATTAACAAAAGTTTATTGATAATAAGTTACGAAATAGATATCTTTGGAGGAAATAATTACGAATACAATAAAAAAATCTATGAATTTTAATCTTACAGAAGAACACATCATGATTCGGGATGCCGCAAGAGATTTTGCACAAACAGAATTATTACCAGGTGTTATTGAAAGAGACAACAAGCAAGAATTCTCGCAAGAATTGGTTAAAAAAATGGGAGAACTTGGTTTTTTAGGAATCATGGTTGACCCAAAATACGGAGGAAGCGGAATGGATACTCTTTCTTATGTGTTAATCATGGAAGAACTCTCTAAAATTGATGCTTCTGCTTCTGTAATTGTTTCTGTAAACAACTCTCTAGTTTGTTACGGCTTAGAAACTTATGGCTCTGAAGAACAAAAGCAAAAATATTTAACAAAATTAGCAACAGGAGAATTTGTTGGCGCCTTTTGCTTGAGTGAACCAGAGGCGGGCTCTGATGCCACCTCACAAGCTACGACCGCCATAGATAAAGGAGATCATTACGTTATTAACGGCACAAAAAATTGGATTACTAATGGTGGACGTTCAGACGTTTACCTAGTCATTGCACAAACAGACAGAGAAAAAGGGCACAAAGGAATCAACGCCTTTATTGTTGAAAAAGGAACAGAAGGTTTTCATATTGGCCCAAAAGAAGACAAATTAGGAATTCGAGGATCAGACACACATACTTTACAATTTAACGATGTAAAAGTACCCAAAGAAAATAGAATTGGTGAAGATGGTTTTGGTTTTAAATTTGCCATGAAAACACTTTCTGGGGGACGCATTGGTATAGCAGCACAGGCGCTGGGTATTGCATCAGGAGCTTATGAGTTGGCATTGAAATATGCTAAAGAACGGAAAGCTTTTGGTACAGAAATTTGCAACCATCAAGCCATTGCTTTTAAATTGGCTGACATGTATACAGAAATTGAAGCAGCAAGAATGTTAGTAATGAAAGCGGCTTGGGACAAAGACCAAGGCAATAATTATGACATGTCTAGCGCAATGGCAAAACTATACGCAAGTAAAGTTGCCATGGAACACACGGTAGAAGCTGTTCAAATTCACGGTGGAAATGGTTTTGTAAAAGAATATCATGTAGAGCGTTTAATGCGCGATGCAAAAATTACACAGATTTACGAAGGAACTTCCGAGATTCAAAAAATCGTAATTTCTCGTGGAATTATAAAAGGATAAATCACTCCTTATATATAGTCTCTAAAAATCTATCTTTTTAAAAGGTAGATTTTTTTTAGGGCGCAACCTTTCAGGTCAGGCTTTTCGCACTCGCTTTTTTGTAAAAACAAAAAGAGCTCAAACATCTGCTTCAATCCTTTGCGCATGCCCCAAAGAAAACTAGAGCTCTAATTCAATATCATACAATTGCAAACCAGAAGAAGGTGCATTGTTTCTCATATACTTTCTATCATTATCCTCCTTTAAAGAAGTTTCAATAAATTGCAAATCAAGATTACCCTTACCAACCTCAAACAATGTTGCCATCATCAATCGAATTTGATAACGTAAAAATCCTTTTCCCCTTACCTTAAAAACATAAGACTTTTTTGGAAAAAAATTCGCTGTTAAAATATCATTCTCCACAATTTCACAAGAATCAATCACTCGTTTAAAAATCGTATTTTCCGAGGGCTTTGTGCAATATTTGTGAAAATAATGCTCTCCTACAAAAAGTTTGGCACCCTTCATCATCGCATCAATATCAATATCCTCATCAATATTAATAATAAAAGGAGCCGCAAAAGGATGATTTTTATCACCAAAAGAGAAGTAGTAATGGTATTCTTTAATTTTTGGAGAATTAATAATATTAAACCCTCTATCTACACTCTGAATAGAAATCGCCCTAAAATCAGGAGAAAAATTAGAATTTAAAGAATTTATAAAGAAAACTTCATCCACCAACTTGTCTGTAAACATCTGCACATAATAGGTGTTTGCAGAAACCTTAGCATCTGTTCTTCCAACACCTATTGTTTTATAATTGACATCCTCAAAGACAAATGACAGGGTTTTATCAACCATATCATGCAAAGTTTTTGCATTTGTTTGCTTTTGCCATCCAGAAAAGCGAAAACCTAAAAACTGCAGCTTTACGATATAAGAAAATGGATATTTCATAG
>Ga0115572_10004035_pt1 | contig 11528 bp, 7 predicted proteins | sample COGITO_mtgs_1206_FD_88681 | JGI IMG/M metagenome (GOLD analysis project Ga0115572, IMG submission 88681) | Pelagic marine microbial communities from North Sea - COGITO_mtgs_120607 | ecosystem: Environmental > Aquatic > Marine > Epipelagic | place: Germany:Helgoland, sampling site Kabeltonne... | reverse complement strand
TGGCCTCGTGGTCCGCGTACTTCTTCCAGTAGCCGTAGCAGAGCGGGAACTCGGCGAGGAAGGCGTCGTAGACGGCGCGTATCTTGCGCACGTCCTCGGTTCGTTCCGCGGCGCCGATGAGCGCGGTCCACGAGTTGAAATCCGACGGGTCCGCGCGCACCTTGTCCCACAAGAGTTCGGTCGAGCATCCCGCCTTGGGCCTGGCGACTTCGTTCGCAGAGGGAGGCGTTCCCACGTGGACTCCTGAGGCGATCGAAAAGGGCAAAAAAGTGTGAAAAAGGCGCCGATGGAAAGTGGGCGAAGGATCTGGCGACGACGACGGCGGATGTGTAGAATGAGAGGATCTGGCTTACCGTCATCAGTCATCCTATTCTACCTCACACCCTATTCACGGTCGGTGTGAACCCCACGTCACGGTCCACCGGCGACGCCCCGGGCAATGGCGGCCCCGACCGATCCTCGTCAGGCTTGGCGGGAAGAAAATTTAGCGCCGAGTGGAAACAATATTTTGACGGGGACGTTCGCCTCCACGTTCGCACCGCATTCCTGGGTGCGAGGACGATGAGACGCGCGCGTGCGTCGCCCGAGAGGGGACCTGACATCACCGGGGCCGCTTCGTCGCGGGACGGGTTCCCGAGCGCGCGAACCAAGAGCGGAGTTCGAGCCGCGGCGGTGCTTCTCGTGTTGTTAGTTGTCGTGGTCTTCAGGGGCGATGGAGACCCTCGGTCACGCGAGGGCTCTGGTGGTGGCGTCGGCGTCGTATCGACGGGGTTGACGAGGAAGATCATCGGCGACGGCGGTGTGGATGCGATCTGGGACGTACCTCCCGACGCGAAGGGCACGGTGTTGGCGTTGCACGGGTGCTCCCACGACGCGAGGGACTGGTTCCCGATGGATACCTCCGCGTGCTCCGAGTGTCGCGGGTTGGCGCAGGAGCTGCAGATCACCAACGCCGCTCTCGACGCCGGATACGCCCTCCTCGCGGTATCATCTATGGGGCACTGCTGGAGCCAGGAAGACGTTCCGCGATTGGCCTCGGCGTTGGATACCTATCACGAGGCCAATCGCGGGATGACGCGCAAGCCGCTCTACGTTTTTGGAGCCTCGAGCGGCGGATCCCTCGCGGGGCTCCTCCCGCGAGTCCAACTGCCGAAACGCCCCGACGGACTGATCATTCAGATCATGGCGGGGCCCACGGGCGGCGGCCTGGACGCGTATCCACCCACGGTGATGAGTCACATGCCAAAGGACGCGCGGACCGCCGAGTACGTGAAGGCGTCGATCGCCGAGTTGAAAGCCGCGGGGGTGAAGACGGTGGAGCACGTGCTCGCACCGAGGCGGATCACGGACACGTTCTTCGCGGAGGAGAGTTCCGGGCGGATACGTCCATCGGAGAGCGCGGGGTTGTACGTATCGCTCAGGGATGAGCTCGGGGTGTTGGACGGCGACGGGCATCTGACGACGGATCCGCGAGCTTTCAGCGACTCGCAGGTGGAGACGTTGCGCAAACGCGTGGATCGAAGTCGCGACTCTTTGGTGCCGGACGTGAGCGACGTGCGGGAGATACTGAACGTGGCGTACGCGATGCACGAGCTGTCCGCGCAGGACTTCACGAAGAACCTCCAGTGGCTGATTGACGCGAGTGGGACGTGATAGCGTGGTAGTCTGCGGCGTTGATAGGATTACAAGTAGTCGACAAAATCGGATCGAATCTCATCGTCTGCGCTTGGAGCCGATGCCGGTGCCCGGGGTATCCTCGTCCATCAGGTCCAACCCCTCGGCGCCCTCCTCCCCGTCCGCGTCGCCGTCGCCGTCGCCGCCTTCCTCACCCCCGGTGGCGCCGCCCTCCGCGCCGCCCGCGCCCGCCCCCGCGCCTTGGGACGACGAAGGCGCCTTCATCTCTTTTCGCAGCGCATTCACGGTGTCGTCCACTTCCTTTCTGTGTTCCTTGCGCCGGTCCGCCTCCTCCGTGGTCCACGTCATCTGGTCCCCGAGCTTGGCGAGGACGTCCTTGGAGTTGTCGTGCCACGCGGCGAGTCCGGCGATGATCGCCCCGAGCTGCCCGGGTTTCAGGTCGCGGCCTACCGGACAGCTGTGTACCTCGAACGCGCGTCGCCGCTGGTCCAGCTTGCCGCGCACCAGCCCGGGCGCGATGCACTCGTTGATGAGCACGTCCTCGAGCTCGCGCACGCTCGACATCTCCAGCGCGGCCATGAGCTCGTCGTAGGGCATCGACACCGACGCGTCCGCCATCTGAACGACGGTGAGCTGCCGGAGCTTCAGCAGCTGCGCGGGGGAGAGCGGCGGGAGCGTGGACGCGTGCTGCCGATACTCGGGCAGGGTTCCGTAGGCGAACACGCGCAGGAGCGCGACGTGCGGCGCCGCGGGTGTTGACTCGAGCTGGAACACGAACGGAAGGGGGCGATACGGTCAGCGCGTGCGGGTCAAAGCGCGGGATCTGGGCGGAGGGGGGCCATCGAATTGAAAAAACAAACAACGAAGGCGCACCTCCTTGACGCCGTCCAGATCCAGTAGCTCGCCGAAGACGTAGAGCTTGGGAGCGCTCGTGGCGCGCGCGATGAGCTCCACGGCCTGCTCGCCGCGGGCGTCGCGGCCCTGCGCCACGAATTCCTCCACCACCGAGTCGTCGAATCCCACCATCTCGACGCGCCCGCCAAATGGCCTGACCAAGTCGTTCGTCGGCGGGACTCCTGTCATGTGGACGAGTCAAGTCAAGGTTCAAACCTAGATTAATTTGGCGGCCTTCAAACCGTCCGCCTCGCGCCCGCCGGTCGCACAGGAGGACGCGCGCGGCACCGATCGAGTGTCACCGTCGCCGCGTCGAAGGTTCAGGCGACCGCGCTTCGAACATCGCGCGGAGGTGAACGGGGCGCGGGCGTCCGTCGGCCGGGTTCGGGGTCTCGGGGCGGTTTAAAAAACAAAGACTGGGTGATCGCCAGCCGTGATACACGAGGACCCGTTCGTAGCGAGAAGATGGGCGGTCCCGGTTCCGGGCCGCAGGGCTTCGGCGCGGGGGGCTTCCACCTGAAGCCCAAGCGCACGCGCGTGGCGACGGAGAACGCCATCACCAAGGTGAACCCGTCCGAGCCCAAGCGCGCCATGTTCCACTGCCACTACTGCAGCAAGGACATCAGCTCGGTGGTTCGGATCAAGTGCGCGGTGTGCCCAGACTGCACGCTCTGCGTCGAGTGCTTCTCCGTCGGGGTGGAGCCCAACCCGCACGAGGCGTCGCACGCGTACCACGTCATCGACGACCTCTCCTTCCCGCTCTTCACCATGGACTGGGGCGCCGACGAGGAGCTCTTGCTGCTCGAGGCGATCGAGATCTACGGCCTCGGCAACTGGACCGAAGTCGCCGAGCACGTGGGGACAAAGACCAAGCACCAGTGCCACCAGCACTACTTCGACCAGTACGTCAACTCGCCGACCACCCCGCTGCCGGACATGTCCAAGATCCTCGGCCCCAAGTACGTCAAGGAGGAGCCCAAGGAGGAGCCCAAGGCGAAGAAGGCGCGGACGGATGGAGACGGCGACGGCGCCGACGACGAGGCGAACGAGAAGGCGGACACGCTCGCGTCGTTCGCCAGGCCCGGGGACGAGCGGCACTGGGGTAACATGCCGGAGCTGACGGGATACAACGTGAAACGGAACGAGTTTGATCCGGAGTACGACATCGAGGCGGAGCTGCCGCTGGCGGAGATGGAATTTCGCGAGACGGACACCGAGCTCGACCGAAAGCTCAAGATTCGCATGCTCGAGATTTACAACAAGAGGCTGGCGGAGCGAATCCGGCGCAAGGAGTTCATCATCGACCGAGGGTTGCTGAACATCAAGCGGCAGCAGGCGCTGGAGCGCAAACGCACGCCGCAGGAGAAGGACATTCAGGGCGCGGTGCGCGTCTTTGCGCGATTTTTGGACCCCGACGAGTACGAGATCATGCTGGAGGGTTTCATGGCGGAGAGCCGCATACGGAACCGCATCGCGGAGCTCAAGGAGTACAGGCGCAACGGGATCCACACGTTGAGCGAAGGGGAGGTGTACGACGCGGAGAAGCGTCACCGGATGATGGAGATTGCGAGGATCAAAGCCGTGGAGTACCCGAGCAGAGGCGGCGGAGGGCGGGCGAACAGGTACCTCGGCCGCGACGGGTTCGTGCAGGCGCCCGTCGGCGACGCCGCGCCCAAGGAGCTGCAGAAGCTGACTGGGATGGAGAGAAGCGGGAGCGGCGCGCTCACGTCGTTGGGCGGCGGCGCGAGGAAGAAGGCGCCGCTGCCGCTGGATTTGACGCACCTCCCCGGCGTCGAGTTGCTGAGCAAGCGGGAGAAGGAGCTGTGCGTGAACAACAGGCTGCTGCCGGTGCACTACCTCGCCATCAAGGAGGCGCTCATGCGCGCGAGTGCGAACGGGCAGGTGCTGAAGCGGTCGGAGGTGAGGCACATGTTCAAGGTTGAGCCCATCAAGGCGGTGAGGGTGTTTGAGCTGCTGCTGCAGAACGGATGGGTGAAGGACCCGAAGGAGGAAACTAATTAGCGCGGAGAGCGACGCTCTCCTCACGGTACACTACTAGATATGACGCGTACGCACGAACGTTTAACGGACATGAGGTATGCATCATTAAAAGCCTTCGTTATAAAGTCACCGGCGGCTCTCGCCGGGTAAAGAATTCTTGGGCCAATCCCAATTTACAGTGCTTAAGCGAAGCGAGGGGCGTTGTTGTTGTTGTTCCCGTTGTTGTTCCCGTTCATGCTGTCTTTAATGCCGCGGTACACGAGGCCGAGAGAGCGACCGATGAGGGTCACGAGGAGCCAAGAGGAGAAGTTTTTGACGTTGTTGAGCGTCGACTTGGCGATGGGGACGACGATGTCGGCCACCTCGAGGAACATGGACATGAGCATGCGCGCTCCCCTCACCTGGTCCAGCTCGCTGTGCCTGCAGATGCTGATCCTCCTCGTGACGATCTCACCCGACGCGTCGAGGCCCATGAGGCTGTGCCAGTCCTCGTACATGGCCACCACGTCGCGGTAGTTCCTCTCCACCCAGTCGTTCAGCTTCACCTCGTTGCGGAATTTCTCCATGGAGCGGGTGGACTTGAGCCTGGGCTGAACCGAGGTCGCGTAGCGCACAACCTTGGACGCGGAGGCGGCCGCGGCGAGCATCGCGCTCCTCTTCGCGCGCTCCGCCTGGACAGCCTTGCGGGACTTGCCCTTGGCCGCCGCGAGAACGCGGGAGCCAGGCGTCGTCACCGCCGGAGCGGAGGCACCCTCGCGAACGCGGCTGAGGTACGCGCTCGCCACAGCCTCGGCGACGCGCATCATGGCATCCTCGAGCACGGACACGGACACGGCGGCCATGGAGAAGCCCATGCCCTCGTCCCGGCGCTCCTTCGCGACCGCCGCGAGCTCGATCGCCGCCTCCGCCATCTCGCCGTCCTCAACCTCGAAAACGCTCTCCTGGGATCGCGACAAGCCGGCCATGTGCGTGAGAAGGTTGACGTAGAGCGCGGATTTAGAGCCCGGGAGCTCAACCTCGTAGTAGTTGACGAGCTGCGCCGCGAGGTTACCCGCGCGCGACACCATCTCCTCGTCGACGGCGTCCTCCTCCTCGTCGAGGTCCTCCTCGAGGCCGCCCGCCGCCGCCGCCGCGGCAGCCGCCGCGCGCGACTCCAGCAGCCACTCCCGGGTCGCGTTCTCGGCGACCACGGCGAAGAGGGTCTGCGCCTGCTCAGCCTCCTGGCCGACCGCGGGCGCGTACGTCTTGAACGCGCTCTGGAGGGTCTTGAGGACGACGCCGCACAGCGAAGCGCGGGCCTCGGCGTTGATAGCCTGAAGCTCCAGCGCCGGGCCCGCCTTGGGGGCGTCCACGGTTCCGTCCCACCAGCCGCCGTTGAGCTTGCTGGTGACCACGCCGGAGAGCGCGCCGGTTCCAGCGGCGGAGAAGACGCCCTCGTACGAATGGGCAATCTCGGGCAGGTCGCCCACGGCGACTTCCTGCACGAGGTCGGCGCCGGTGTCAGCGACGGCGACGGGCGCGAGCTCCAGAGCATTCTCCGACTCCCGAGCGTCCTGGCCCTCGAGCCAGGCGCGGCCGGCGGTGACGATCGCGCCGCCGACCATGATGGACGCCGGGTCGATGACGTCGGTGCGAACGTCCCTGCGATGGATGGGAATGAGTGGGCGGGTGGCGGGGATGACGGTCAGTCGGGGGTACGATTTGGCGCGGCGTACAAAACCCAAAACTTTCCGTAGGGATGTGCTTTCGCGCGGGCGGAATGAAGGCGGGGCGAGGCGCGGGGCGGGGCACCCGTGACGCGATCGATTCGCGGGCGGAGCGATTTCACCGTTCGAACGAAACTCGTGGGTTCGGACTCACCTGGAGGGACGAGCGCCGAGGCGCTGGCGCGTCGGCGCGCCGAGGGATCGGCGCGCCTTGATCACGCCAGCGGCGTTGGAGTTGCGCGACTCCTGTCCGGCGCGGGCGAACGCCGCGCCCCTGGCGATGGGCACGCTCGCGGCGGTCATGGCGGCCATTTTCCTGCCTGCCTCCCGCGAAGTTGGATTACGTGGTCCGCGACGCGACGCTTCTGGTAATGCCAAGGGTCGCGCCGACCTTTACCCTCATCCAGGTGGGCAACCTGTTTGGATAAAGTCGGGTGAACTTGTATGAAGGTTACCCATATGGGGGCCCACATTCGCAAAATGAACCCTTTTTGAAAGGAGATCCAACTTTCGTTTGGCTTTTTTTCTCCCAAACTCCCCGTCCATCCACGACAGTGGAGTGAGGCGAGAGACGGGCGCCACCGAGGAGGAGGGAAGGATTCCACCGCCCGGCATACCGCCATGGTGCACATCACCAACATAGGCGGGTCCCTGACGACCGCGGTGTGCCTGTCGCTCATCGCGTGGTCCATCCGCGTGCTCCGAGCGGCGAAGCTCGCGGACCAGAAATCGCGGGCGCGCGTGTACAGGGAGAACACCGGGCTCCCCTCCATGCGACTGATCAACAGCCGACGGACGCCCGCGCGGCTATCGCCCGCGGCGTTCTGGATGCTTGTGGAGTCACGGTGTCTGAGGCCCGTGCTCGTGGACGTTCGGAGCGCCAGGGAACTGGCGGACACACACCCGGAAGACGACGGCATCTCCAAGCGCCTGGAGATGGTGAGGATACCCATCGAGGAGCTCGCGCACGTGCTGCGTAACAAGGCGACGCAGTGGAGGCTACGCGCCCGGGACGGTCCGCACGCGAAACCACCGTCGCTGCGGGACACCATGGTGTTCATCTCCACACACGGCAACTCCGCCACGCAGGCGGCGGCAATCGCAATGGCGCTCGGGTACCAGAGGGTGATGGCCATCGACGGCGGGCTCGCAGCCGCCGCGCCGCTCGCGCCGCCGTCCTCATCCAGCACCCCAACGCACTCATCCCTGCACAACGGACTGGTCACCAGTGAAAGCAACGTCAACGGGCACGACGGGTCGGGTGCCAGGGGACGCGTCGGGTCGCCGAGGAACGGGTCCGATTCGCCGTTCGCGTCTTCATCGCCGAGAACGCCGTCTTCGTCATCGGCGCTGTCGTTCGTGCCCCCGGGCGAGACCCTGTCGCGCGACGCGCTGTTGCTACTGATGGAGTACGGGCAGGCGCAGGGCGCGCCGCTGGTGACGCTGGTGGACACGCGGCGGCACGATGAACGGGCGCTGTACGGCAGCATAAGGGGCAGCGTTCACCTCGCGGCGGAGCAACTCCCGCGGGCGCTACTCATGTCGCCCGATGACTTCCTTCGAGCGCATCACTTTCGCAAGCCGGGGCCGGACGACGTGGTGGTGGTGCACTCGCGCCGGCAGGAGCGCGCGAGCTACGCGAAGCAGTTGTTGGGCGACGCGGGTTTGCACAGGTGTTTGGTGCTGTCGGAAGGGGTCATGGGGTGGAGGAGCGGGGGCGGCGGCGGCGAGGACGTCAGGGCTTACGACGCATTCGCGGAGGGTGAGCCGCCGCCGGAGCCGTACCCGGCGGAGCCGCCGGTGGATATCGACAGGCCGGAGGCGGAGGCGGAGCTGATGCACAAGAACGTGCTGCTGCCGTGAGACGTGCGGTGTACTCTCCGTGTAAAATTGAACTAGGTCATCTTATTGAAAGAGCTCGCGTGCGTTATACAACCAACAAAAATGAAACTGACTTCGCCACCCTCAGCAGCTTAGGCGAATCCGAGGGGGCACATGGACTTGTTCTTGTGCTTCGCCTCGACGACGTCCCCGATCTGATCCGCGGTGCCCATGTCCTTGACAAACTTGAGAAACTCCACGAAGATCCCCGGCAGAGTCCTGTAGCTAGCGTAGGGCACCCCGATTTTCTCAGCCTCCTCCGCGACAATCTTGCGAATCGCCGGGTAGTGCACGAAGCAGATGGCGGGGAAGAGGTGGTGCTCCACCTGCAGGTTGAGCCCGCCGGTGAAGAAGTTACCGATCTTATCACCCCAGTCCGCGGACGTCACGAGCTGCTGGATCCCCCAGTCGCGCTCCCACGCCTCGCCGCCGGTGTCCTCCGGCACCTTCGTCTCAGCGACGTTGTGCGACACGGCGAACGTGCACGCCAACACCATGCCCTGCACCGCGACGAAGCTCGCGACGCCCGCCGCGACCGCCGCGCCGGACGCGCCCCACGCGAGGGGGCCTAGGAGTAAGCCGAAGTGCGCGATCTTACCGACGACGACGGTCGCGAGCTCGAGCGCGGTGGCGCCGTGGAGCTTGGCGCCCTCGCAGTCCCGAGTGAACAAACCCTTCAAGTCGCCAACCTGGAACGCCAGCTGCATCAGCGGAAACGCCGCGAAGAGGTAGTAGTGCTGGAACCTGTGGAACCACTTCTTGGGCTGCCTCGCGTCGAACCGCAGGAGCGGCATGGCGGTGTACACGTCCTGGTCCAGCGCGTTGTCGTTGCAGTGGATGTGGTGGCTCACCTGGTGGTGGTACCGCCACATGAGCGACGACCCCCCGATGAGATCGTCCGTCATGCCAAGCGCGTTGTTCACCCACGTCTTGGGGCTCATCGCGCCGTGGTTCCCGCAGTGCTGAATAGTCAACCCGATCCACGCGCCCGCCAGCCCGAGCATCGCGCCCGCGAGTGGTCCGGTGAAGTTGGCGTAGAGCGCGTAGCACGCGACGGCGGTGCCCATGATGGTCGCCGCCGCCGCGTCGCCGCCCATCCTGTGCTCCGCCTTACCCTCCCGCGGGAACAGCTCCTTGCGCACCCTGGTGCGGATGGAGTTGTACAGGGGCGAGTCGTTGGGCCTGGGAGACGTGGGGACCGCGGTGACGGGGAAATCTTCGAGCACCGGGAGTTTGCTGAACCTCGCGGTGGACACCTCGGGCCTGAGGTGGTACGATTCGATGAGCGCGGTGCAGTCGCGTCCGATGGCGAGGTTCAGGAGCCACTCGCCGCCTGGGTGCTTGTCGTAGAAGGGCTGGAGGTCGTACGCGACGTCGCGGTACACGGTCCACTTGGTGTCCTTCCACTTGGGGTCGTTCCACGGGTCCTGCATGTTCGGCATGGCGACGTCGGGTCGCGGCGCGGTGATGGCCTCTCTCTGCTCGGGCTCGGGGACGGTCACCGGCGCGGGGGTGGCGACGGCGCGCGTGACGAGGGCGCGGCGGGAAAGGCGCGCGGGAGCCGCGTGGGCGGTGCGAAGGGTCATTCCCCTGAGATCGAACGGGAAAGACGGGGAAGATACGTCAGTCGGGGGCGCGATTGACGCGGGTTCGAGCGGGGGAAGGGGACGACAAGATTCGAGCGACGCGCGACGGATTTGCAACGATTCGCACCTCGCGACGACCCTGCCGCTCACGGACGCGCCCGTGCGCTTGGTCGCGTTCAAACGCGCGACCGCGGCGGAGCTCACGATGGTGGCCGCCATGGTTCTTGACTCGATGCTTAGCGCCTCTGCTCAGCGCCTCGACGAAGTGATGACGTCGCGGCGCCGAGTTCGTTCCAAACAAACTCTGAGGCTCAAGGTGCTCACACAGCGGCCGACCACGTCGCCTCCCGGCCACTGGTTCTTGATCCGTATTTCAACCTGAATTAGCCCATGTCTCGTGCGTGAAGCAGACAGGGAAGGATCTCCCAAGCGTCTCTTTTGTGTGCGTAAAAATCCGAATCAAAAATCCCACGATTGCGAGTTGGACCAATCAGAGGCCTCCATTACTTTAAACCCAGGAGTAGACCCTCGTTTCACGATCACCCCGTGTGTGATTTTTTAGAGACCGCGCTCGGACGAGGCGAGAGAGAGGGTGGACGACGAGGTCCCTCTTCCCGAGCTCGGCCGCGCCATAACAAGCGCGCCGCCGTTGAGCACGGGGCGCCGTCAGCACCCGCGCGTGTTTTCCCTGAGGGTTCCGCCAGATCTAACTCGGAAGCCGGCCGCCGGGGGAGACGCGTGAACCGCGGGGTACGCCGGGCGACGCGGGGGTAACCTGGGAATTCTGCCTCGCGTGACAAGTGGAGAGAGGATACGGAGGATGCGCGCGGTGACGATGCAGGCGCGCGCCTCGACGCGTGCCATGACGGGCTCCGGCGCGGGATCGTCCTCGCGCGGTCAAAAACAGTGCGCGTTCGCCGCGCCTGGCGCCGATCGGCTGAAACGCGCGGAACGCACGCGCGCGATGCGACCTCAGCGACGGAGACACAGGGGCGAGGGCACGCGGGTGGAGGCGCTCGCGGTGATCCGCCTGCTCAAGTTCGACCCCGACCGCGTCTCCGTCTCCTTCGCCGAGGACACGTGCAGGCGGATCGCGGAACCGGACAGGACCCGGCGGTACACCCTCACGCACAACGATCTCACCCAGCACCTCACCCTCTCCGTCGCCACCGACTTCAACCCCGACGGGCAAGCGGACGTGTGGTACACCAGGCTGCTCCGAGACGAAGTCCTAGCCGAGTGGTGCGACGACGGACTGCACGTGCACTGCAACGTCACCGTGGCTGGACACTGGTGGATCGCGTGGGCCAAGCAGCTCAGGAGCCTGGTGTTCCGGCAGAAACTACCGCTCGTGCTCGACACCTTGCGCTTCGCGGAGCAGGACCTGTTAAACACGGCGCCGACGTTGGCAAACGCGCCGGTTTTCGTGCACTTTCACGAAGGACCGTGCGGGACCGCGGACTCCACTAGGTTCAACAACTCACTCGAGGAAGGCGTCCGGGAGTACTGGGGGCTGTTTAGCAACGCGGGGACGCGCGAAGGGTTCGATCAGACGCGGTCGTACGATGAGGAGCTGGAACGGGCGGGAGGGCACGAGGCGTTTAGCCTGGAGCGAGATTTGTGGACGCCGGAGAGCGTGTCTCGGAAGATGCTTGACTCATCCGGGAGCGGGAGCGGGTCCGGGTCGTTCGATGAGAGGGAAGGGCGCGGAGGAGGCGGGGTTGGAGGCGGCGTGGACGCGCGCGTGGGCGCGGCGGCCAGGAGCTTCGCTAAATCGCCGGGGCTCTCCGCGAGGGACGGTCCGCCCGACGACGTCGTGGTTTCC
>Ga0115572_10004024_pt1 | contig 11541 bp, 18 predicted proteins | sample COGITO_mtgs_1206_FD_88681 | JGI IMG/M metagenome (GOLD analysis project Ga0115572, IMG submission 88681) | Pelagic marine microbial communities from North Sea - COGITO_mtgs_120607 | ecosystem: Environmental > Aquatic > Marine > Epipelagic | place: Germany:Helgoland, sampling site Kabeltonne... | reverse complement strand
GGTACTGTTGTATCTCCTAAGAAAGGAATGAAGCTAGAGAACGTTACAGGTGTCGAGTTTGGAACTGCTAAACTAGTGACATGCTCTAATAAAACCACAACTATCATCGATGGATCAGGTGATGAGAAACAGATTCAAGTGCGTATTGAGGAAATAAAATCACTTATCGATGCTTCAGAATCTGTATATGAGACAGAGCAATTGCAAGAGCGTCTTGGTAAGTTAGTCGGAGGTGTTGCAATACTACGTATTGGAGCTGAATCTGAGTTAGAGTTGAAAGAGAAGAAAGATCGTGTTGAAGATGCTTTAGCTGCTACGAGAGCTGCTGTTGATGAAGGTATTATACCAGGCGGTGGTATTGCATTACGCAAAGCATCTAATAGATGTCTTATTGAATGTGATAATAGTGAGCAAGATATGGGTAGAGATATTGTATTAGAAGCTATAAAAGCTCCGTTTGAATCGATATTGCAAAATGCAGGTCAATCATAACACGCGTGTGGAACGAAATCGAGAATGCAACAGGTATTAAGAATATCGGATACGATGTTCGTAACGAAGAGATCGTTGATATGTTTGAAGCTGGTATTATTGACCCAACTCGTGTTACTAGAACAGCTTTAGAAAAAGCAGCTTCTGTAGCAGGTACAATGCTAACAACAGAATGTGTATTAACTAACATCGATGATACTTCAGATTCACAAGCCGGAATGGGTGGTGGATTTGGAATGATGTAAAATATTTCTTATATTAAGGTATGATAGAACAACATACAATTTGGACGGAAAAGTATAGACCTGATACCTTGGATGGGTATATTGGTAATACGGATATCACTAGTAAGGTGAAAGTATATTTGGAGAGCGGCGATGTGCCGCATCTCCTTTTATACGGAAAAGCAGGTACTGGTAAGACTACACTTGCAAAGCTTATTATTAATAATATAGATTGCGATTATATTTATATCAATGCTTCTGATGAGAATAACGTTGATACAGTGCGTAATAAGATTAGAGATTTCGCTAGTAGTGTTGGATTTGAGCCATTGAAGGTTATCATTTTAGATGAAGCTGATTATATGACGCCTAATGCACAAGCTGCATTACGTAATCTAATGGAAACATTTTCGAAGCATACTAGATTTATACTAACATGTAATTATGTTGAGAAGATAATAGATCCAATTCAATCTAGATGTCAAGTATTTGGTATAACACCTCCATCTAGAAAAAATGTAGCAGAGAGATTATTCTATATATATCGAGAAGAAAGCATTCCTAATGTATGGAATGATTTAGATCAAAGTGAGGTGAAAGAAGCTATTGTTACTATTGTTAACTCTACTTACCCTGATATTAGACGTAGTATCAATTCACTACAGAGTCATATTGTTGATGGTAAGATTGTTATAGATGAGCAATCTCTGGTTGAATCTAATTACATGACTAAAATATTAGATGAGTTACAAAACAGTAAATCATTTACTACTATACGTCAAATTATAGCAGATAGTAAAGTAAAGAGTTTTGAAGATCTATTTAGATTTTTATACGATAATGTTGATAGCTACTCTAAAGATGCTGCAGCAGTTATAACTATAATTGCTCAAACACAATATCAAGCATCGTTTGCTGTTGATAAAGAAATTAATGTTATGTCAATGTTTAATCAAATATTAGGAGTTATATAATGGGTAAAGAGATGAGTATGAATCAACAACCTCAAGTACAAATTAATCCACAGGATTTAGAAGATGTGGTATGTGATAAGTGTGGTAATCAAACATTCACACCTGCAATGTTATTTAAAAAAATATCAGCAGTATTATCACCTAACGGTCAAAAAGCGCTCTTTCCATTAGAAGTATATAAATGCGATGAATGTGGTCATATAAACGAAGAGTTTTTACCGCAAAATGTCTAAAAGTATCTTTCAACATATCGCAAATGTTACGCATGTAAAAGCTAATCCAGATACATACACGGAGTCTGATTGGAAATCATATTCACCTTATATGATGAATAAATGGTTATCTATGTATAGAGGATATGTTGATGTGATTGATTTAGTACAACCTTACTATGGATTAGATAAGCAGATTCATTTTAAGATGCTAAGCAGCTTACTTCCTAAGAAGAAAGTATTTACTAAATATATTAAAGGTAAGAAAGATACTAAATATAATCCTGAGTTAATCAGTGTATTATGTAGGTATTATGAAGTATCCAAGTCAGAAATAAAAACGTATTTAGAGTTGTTTCTTCGAGATAAAGTTCATATATTAAGCTTAATATCGATACTAGAAAAGTATGGGTACGATAAGAAGCAAATAAAAAAACTGATCAAGGTATGAGAATAGGTTATGCGTGTGTAAATATGGGATTAACTAGTAGACCTAAGAAGTTAGGTGGTCCTATAACTACTTCAAGAACTGCTAGAAAAGCTACTTGGTATCCAGATAACTATCAAGTGTTAAGTGAACGTGCTTTACTTAATGCAACTGATTTACTGCATTACTTGAAGTGGAATGAAGAGCATAATATTCGTTTATTTCGTATTGGCTCTGAGTTAATACCATGGCATGATCAATTCGAGTTATCTAAACTACCTCAATTACAAGAGATAAAAGATGCATTATTTGCAGCAGGTGAGTACGCTCGAGCTCATGGTCATCGATTGACTACTCACCCCGGTCCGTTTCATGTATTAGGCTCTCCTAATCTAGAGGTTGTAGAGAGATCTATTATAGGTTTAGAGCGTCATAGTGAAATGTTCGATATGATGGGATATGAACCATCATTTGAGAATAAGATTAATATACATATAGGTGGCATGTATGGTGATGCAGAAGGTACTGCGAAGCGATGGATTGCATCATGGCATAGATTATCTGATAACCTTAAAAAGCGATTAGTTCTTGAGAATGATGATAAACCGAGTATGTGGTCTATTCAAATGCTTTATGATTATTTCCATAAAGAGGTAGGTATACCTATTACATTTGACTACTTCCATCACTCATTTCATAGAGATGGATTATCTGAAGAGCAAGCATTGCATTTAGCAGCTACAACCTGGCCTGATAATATAACTCAATGCACTCACTACTCAGAGAGTAGAGCGATAGAGCAAGAAGATCCTAAGATTAGACCTCAAGCTCACGCTGACTATTGCCTTCAACCTATTAATACTTACGGGTTAGATATTGATATAGTATTAGAAGCTAAAGCGAAAGAGCGAGCATTATTTGAATCAGTAAAAGTTAATAAAGGATTATTAGTATGAGTAAGATAGAGGATGATGTAGTTAAAAAGATCCAAGAGCGTGCAAGTATAGGTAAGAGTAAATACGGTGTTACAATGGAGCGTACTGATTTAACTAATTTAGAATGGTTGAAGCATGCACAGGAAGAAGCCATGGATCTAGCAGTGTATTTAGAGAAGCTTATACAATCTGTAGAGCATATTAATTCAGAGGATAGTGTAGAGTGGGATCAATTCCTATCAAGTTTAAGTAGTAGATCAAAAAGTAAATAATATGGGTAGAATATCGTATAGTCAATACTCTCAATATGCAACATGTCCTAAGAGATGGAAGCTTAACTATATAGATAAGTTAGGTACTTATTCGCAATCAATTCATACTCTATTCGGTACAGCTATGCATGAAGTACTCCAATCATACTTAACTATTATGTATGAAGAGTCAGCTGCAGCTGCAGAGAAGGAAGATTGGGGTATGCATCTCAAAAACTTTATGGCTAAAGAATATCGTAAAGCTATGGCGATGGGACAGGATCCTGCATTTACTAATGCTGCAGATATGGGTGAGTTTTATGAAGATGGATTAGCTATTATAGACTTCTTTATAAAGAATAGAGGTACATACTTCGCAAAGCGTAACTACGAATTAGTAGGTGTTGAGATACCTTTGAATCAGAAGATGGATTGTAATGAAAACGTTAACTTCATTGGTTATATAGACTTAGTTATAAAAGATGTTCGTGATAATACTTATGAAGTCATTGATATAAAGACATCTACTCAAGGATGGAATAAGTGGCAGAAGGCTGATAAAGTGAAGACATCTCAACTCGTATTGTATAAATCTTACTACGCTAAGCAGTTCGATGTACCAGTGAGTAATATTAGAGTAAAGTATTTTATCGTTAAGCGTAAGTTATACGAAAATTTAGATTTCCCTCAAAAAAGAGTCCAGTTGTTTGAACCAGCAGCTGGGACACCGACAGTTAATAGAGTAGCTAGTTCTGTAGAAGAGTTTGTTAAACATGGCTTCAAGGAAGATGGTACTTATAATACTGAAGGTAATTTTATAGCGTTCGCAGTTAAGAATAATAAACATTGCAAGTATTGCGAGTTCAAAGATCAATTAGATCTTTGTCCAAAAAAAGAAAGATTAAAGGAGTAAATTATGAGTTTAGTAATTGACGCATTGAAAGCGAAGTATGTAGCAGAGAGATTAACAGCTATGGCGAATCTACAAACCTATATGACTACAGCGGTAGGAGTAGGAGAGCATCCTGATATTGTAGGTGAGTGTGATAAATTAGTCGCTAAGATTGGTGATGCAGAAGGTAAGCTGAGTACTTTGACAGCAATTGTTGAATCAGCTCAATCCCCTGAGCAAGATCCACAAGTATAAAATGAAAGTTGGCATCATAGGATCGTTAGAGTACGAAAATAAGCGTAAAATTAAAGAGATGATTTTTAAGCTTAAGCAAAGTTTTGGAGACGATCTAATGATTGTATCTAGCGGTAATAAGAGTGGTGCTGATAAGTATGCGAAAAAATATGCGTTGGAATTAGATTGTAAGTATTTAGAGTTTAATCCAGCGCATACACAGCGCAACTTATACTCTGCAATGCATGATGCATATTATAATAAACCTTATAATGTGAAGTATTTCTTTCAAAGAAATAATATGTTAGCAAAATATATCGACTACGCTATAGGATTTATCTCAGAGAGTGATAAAACATCCTTAGCTATTATTACAGAAGCGAAAAGACGAGGAAAAAAAGTTATTGTGATTTCATAATATTTTTGTATATATGTATATTTATATATACTAAGGAGATAAGTTATGAATAAATCAAAACAAAAACTAACCTCTGTAAATGTAAATAAAGATAACCATCAGAAGTTTAAAGTGTTATGTATACAGAATGATATTACATTTCAAAAACTTGTAAACACAGCAATGGATTTATATATAAACGATGTTACATTTAGAGAGTTGATTAGTAAAAGGTAAGGTAATGAATATACCAAAGTTACGTAAAGAGAAAAAGAAAAAGATTCTGTTATTATCAGATGATTTAAGGTTACATTCAGGTATCGGTACAATGTCTAAAGAATTTGTTATGGGTACATTAGATAGATATGACTGGGTACAGATTGGAGCAGCTGTAAACCATCCAGATGCAAATAAAATTATAGATTTGAGTCAAGCAGCTCAAAATGAGTCAGGTGTAGATGATGCATATTTAAAACTGTATGCATCAAATGGTTACGGTAATCCACAAGCATTACGTCAGGTAATGGATATAGAGAAACCTGATGCTATACTACACTTTACAGATCCTAGATTCTGGGACTGGCTATATCAAATGGAGCATGAGATTAGGCAAGAAGTACCGTTAATGTATTATAATATTTGGGATGATCTACCGTTTCCACATTGGAATGAGAATGCGTATGAGACATGTGATTTACTAATGGCTATATCAAAGCAAACGTATAATATAAATAAACATGTATGTCAACGTAAACCTAGAGTTGAAGGTGTAGATTTAACATATGTACCGCACGGTATTGATACTAAGAAGTTCTACCCTGTTGATGATGCTGATGTAAACTTAAAAGCATTTAAAAGCAAATTACTAAACGGTAAAGAATATGATTTTATAGCACTATTCAATAGTCGTAATATACATCGAAAACGCCCAGGTGATTTAATGTTAGCGTTTAAAAAGTTTTGTGATACTCTACCTAAACATGAATCAAGTAAATGCGCTTTAATTATGCACACTGATGTGGTTGATCAAGCAGGTACAGATTTAGCAGCAACAAAACAAGCACTATGTTCTCAATACGATGTAATATTTAGTAATCAAAAATTCCCTACACATGAGCTCAATTACCTGTATAATATAGCAGATATAACATGTAACCCTTCATCTGCTGAAGGATTCGGATTATCACATATGGAATCACTAATGGCTGGAACACCTACTATAGCGACAGTTGTAGGTGGATTGCAAGATCAAATGGGATTCACTGTTGATGGAGATCCATTTAATGTTAAGCATTTAACAGGTGAGATACCAAGTAATAGTACTGGTCAGATTAGTTCAGAGTACGGTAAATGGACATATCCTTTATGGCCTCAGATGAATCTACAAGGATCACCTATGACACCCTATATTTATGACTCAAGAGTCAGTATCGAGAGCATTGAGAAGGGATTTGAATGGTGGTATGCAATGACGCGAGATCAAAGAGCGGAGTGTGGAGCTGCAGGTCGTGAATGGTCTATTAATAACGGGTTCTCAGCTGAAGGAATGTGTGAATCAATGGTTAAATCAATTGATACATGCTTTGATAATTGGCAACCAAGACGTAGATTTACGCTAATTAATACAGATATAAATACAGTAACATATCCAGATGGAGTTTTAATATAATGAAACCGGTTTTAGCAATAAGCTGCCCTGCTTCAAGTAGAAGTGGGTATGGCGATCACTCAAGAGATTTAATTAGAAGTATATTATCTACAGATAAATTTGATGTAAAAATTGTAGATCAACCATGGGGTGGATGCCCAAGAAATGCATTAGATGACACGATGGATCGAGATATCCTCGATAGATTTACACCAGGACTACAAGCTCAACCTGATGTATGGATACAGGTAACAGTGCCTAATGAATTTCAATCTATAGGTAAATATAATATCGGTATTACAGCAGGTATGGAGACTAATTTAGTATCTGCACCGTGGATAGAGGGTTGCAATCGAATGGATCTTATTATAGTACCATCTGAACACTCAAGAAGAACATTCCAAGATACAGTATATGATCGTCAAGATGAACATACTAAGCAAGTTGTGAGTCAACTAAAGGTGACAACACCTATCGAAGTTTTATTTGAAGGATTAGATTTAAACATCTTTAATAAAGTTACAGATAAATCTAAACTACCAGCTACTATAGTGAGTTCGATTGATGAAATTAAAGAAGATTTTTGCTTTCTATTTGTAGGACATTGGCTGAATGGTGATCTCGGACATGATAGAAAAGATGTTGGAGGAATGATTCAAACATTTTTACACTCATTTAAAGGTAAAGCATCTCGGAATCAACCTGCACTAATATTAAAAACATCATCTGCAGGATTTAGTGTTATTGATAGAGAGAATATGTTGAATAGAATTAATACTATCAAACAAAATTTAGGTAGCACTAAGTTACCGAATATATACTTATTACACGGTGATTTAACTCCTCAAGAGATGAATGGATTATACAATCACCCTAAAGTTAAATCAATGATCAACTTTACACATGGTGAAGGCTTTGGTAGACCATTATTAGAATTTAGCGTTACTGGTAAACCTGTATTAGCTTCAAATTGGTCAGGTCATGTAGATTTCTTGAGTGAACATGGGTTTGGATTACCTGGTGAGTTAAAAGATGTGCATAAAAGTGCAGTGTGGGAAAATGTAATTATTCCTGAATCTAAGTGGTATTACGTGAATTATGGGTATGCAGCTGGTATTATGAAGGATGTAGTAAATAATTATAAAAAGTATTTAGAGACTTCTCGCAAGCAGACTAAGTATGTTAAAGAGACGTTTACGTTAGTAGTGATGGATAAGCTATTTAAACAAATACTTGATAATTATATTCCAGAATTTCCTAAAGAAGTTAAATTAAAATTACCTAAATTAAAATTACCTAAACTGGAGAAGCAAAATGAGTAATATACTTACTGATGGAGAAGATAAGTTAGATATAACAACAGGATACTTTACACGTAAATCATTCTTACAAGATAGTGAAGAAGTTGATAAATATGAAGATACAGTTACAGAATTAGTTAGAAGTACTCGTCAATTACGCAACGGTAGGTATTGGTACTTAACAACAATGGCTTTGCCAGGAGGGATATTATTCCCAGCAGGTGTACCAGATAAATATGAGTGGCTAGTAGCTCCTGTAGTACCTTTTGAAAGTGAGCAAGAGAGTGCTTATAAAGATGAAGAAGAGACTAGAGTAGCTGTTGAAGATGCTAAGAAGTTTGTAAAATTTCAAGAAGCATTAGTATATCTAGGAATGATGTAGTGAAACATCTCACAGAGCATTTACGTAGAGCAAATCAAAAAATAACCATCCCCAAAGCACAACTGCAGAAAGGGATGGTTGTTGAGATGATGTATAAACCTCAAAATGGTAATCTCAAACGCTATATGCTAACTATACTTAACCCTAGTTTTGATGGTAGAATACATGCCATCTCAATGGAGAATGTATCTAATGCAGCATATACTAATTTCGTAGATGGTGTTGGTATTAGATATATACCTAGATTTCAGAAGTATAGAGGTGTAGATATATCTAAAGTTATAATGGATATATCATCTAGAAGGTTTTATATAGGTAAAGTCAAGGGTGAGATGAAAAGCACATTAGAGAATAGCTATCGAACATTCAGTATTAAGAAAGCTAATTCAATAAGGTTAATTGATTATAATTTCGATGAAAAGCTTATTAAAAAATATTTGGTTACATAAAATAAATTTCTTATATTAAGGTTATATGAAAATAAGTTACGCAATAACAGTATGCAATGAGCATGCGCAGTTAAAATTTCTACTTGATAAACTATCTAAATTTATCTCTGATAAACGTCCTAATGATGAGATAGTAATTCAATACGATCAAGCTAGAATAACACCAGAAGTGCATAAAGTTATAAGTGATACATTAGGTTTATACAGTATACAAGTTACAGGTTTTATGTTAAATAAAAACTTTGCAGACTTTAAAAATCATTTAAATTCTAAATGTTCTGGAGATTGGATATTTCAGTTAGATGCTGATGAATATCCAGATGATCATTTACTATACAGTTTGCATGAAGTATTAGCTGATTTGCCTGACGATTTAGAAGCCTTATGGGTACCTCGTATTAATATGGTTGCTGGTATTACAGATGAGCATATTAAAAAGTGGCGATGGCACTTGAATGAGAAACGGTGGATTAACTTCCCCGACTATCAACTACGTATTTATAAAAATATTGATAGGATACAATGGACAAAACCGGTGCATGAGCAATTAGTAGGTTATAAAGCTTTCGCGAAACTACCTACAGAGCAAGAATATTGCTTATGGCACCCTAAATCTATCAAGAGACAAGAAAAACAAAACGAATTTTACGAAGGATTAATATGAAAGCATTAGTTACAGGTGGTGCCGGGTTTGTAGGTACTAATTTAGTTAAGAGATTACTAAAAGAAGGTTACGAAGTATACTCTATTGATAATTACTCAACTGGTAAGAGAGAAAATGAGCAAGAGGGTTGTAAGTATATAGATTTAGATATAAATCAATTGCAGTATGTTGATGTTAAGAATAGCATTCCTAAGGTAGATGTTATTTTTCATATAGCTGCTTTAGCTAGAATACAACCATCATTAATACGACCGCAAGAGAGTTTAAACGCTAATGTGAACGGTACAATAAATGTTTTAGAGTTAGCTAGAAAGAACAACACTCCTGTTATATATTCAGGATCTAGCTCTTTCCATCATGGATTATATGGCAGTCCATATGCATGGTCAAAGCATGCAGGAGAGCAATTGTGTAAATTATACTCCGAAGTGTACGGAATGAGTACAGCTATATGTAGATTCTACAATGTTTATGGTCCTCATCAATTAGAGGAAGGTGAGTACTCAACAGTACTTGGTATATTTGACCGCCAATTACGTAATGGTGAACCACTTACTATTACAGGTGATGGTGAACAAAGAAGAGACTTTACTCACGTAGATGATATAGTTGATGGTTTATATAAATGTATAGGTAAAGATCTTAGAGCAGATATATTTGAATTAGGTCGTGGTAAGAATTTTTCTATTAATGAAATAGTAGATTTGTATGGAGTAGAACGTAAATATATTCCAGCTAGAAAAGGTGAATATCCATCTACACTCTGTGATACCTCTTTAGCTAAAGAAAAATTAGGCTGGGAACCAGTTAAAAATATAGAAGATTGGATTAAAGATGAATCGGTTATACTCAAAGGTAAATAAAAATATATTACTTTTATCACTTATACGCTCAAGCGACGTTACAGAAAATCGTACAGATTTAAGCCCAGCTGAAGAATTATTGCAAGCTTCTGTAAAAAAATTACCTAAAGGTATGAGCTTTAGACCTCATAAACATAATAAACTTGAACGTGTAACAGATACAACTCAAGAAGCATGGGTATTTTTATCAGGTAAGGTATTAGCAAAATTTTACGATTTAGATGATAGTTTAATTTTAGAAACTGAAATGAGAGCCGGTGATTGTGTTGTAGTTTTTAAAGCCGGGCATTCGTTTGAAGTTTTAGAACAAGATACAATTATATATGAATTTAAAAATGGACCATATTACGGTATTGAAGCTGATAAAACATTTATAGAGGATAAATAATATGAAATTGCATTTAGGTTGCGGCGATAGACGTATAAACGATTTTATTAATATTGATATACAAAATTCACCTGCTGTAGATGTGGTAGCGGATATAATGGATCTACCTTATGAAGAAAATACAGTAGATGTAATTTATAGTTGCTGTATGTTAGAGCATTTCGGTAGAAATAATAATCTTAAGTTTTTTAGAAATACATGTTGGACTGATGTAATTAATTATTGGCATAAAATTTTAAAGCCGGGTGGTGAATTATATATAAGCGTACCAGATTTTAAAGCTGTATGTGAAGAGTATCTAACTTCCGGAGATATATCTAAAATTATTGGAATAACTATTGGTGGTCAAAAAAATGAAGAAGATTTACATGGGATGATTTTTGATTATGAATCCCTTTCAGCTGAATTAAGTAAAGGGTTTGTTAATATAGAAAGATATAATTGGAAAGATTTTTATGCATTTAAGCAAGAAGGGTACGATGACTTTTCAGCATCATATATTCCGCATATGGATTCTATAAATGGTAGATTGATGATGTTAAATTTAAAGGGTGTAAAGAGATGAAAGTAAATCAATTTCAACCATATTTAGGTAAGGATGAGTATGAATCTATAAAAGAGTGTTTTGATGCAAACTGGATTACTGAAGGACCAAAAGCTAAAGAATTTTCTGAAAAGTTATGTAAATTAATAGGATGTAAGTATGGGGTATTTGCACCTAATGGAACATTATCAATTTATTTAGGATTAAAAGCTTTAGGCATTGGGCCTGGGGATGAGGTTATTACGACACCAATGACTTTTTGCG
>Ga0115572_10004018_pt1 | contig 11555 bp, 10 predicted proteins | sample COGITO_mtgs_1206_FD_88681 | JGI IMG/M metagenome (GOLD analysis project Ga0115572, IMG submission 88681) | Pelagic marine microbial communities from North Sea - COGITO_mtgs_120607 | ecosystem: Environmental > Aquatic > Marine > Epipelagic | place: Germany:Helgoland, sampling site Kabeltonne... | reverse complement strand
TGCGACCGTCCTGTAATTTTGCTTTGTAAATTCAAGTGACTCATCTATGGTTTTGTATTCCCATACCGGATAGGTATGTATTGAGATAAAATCTACTTCATTGACCAATTGTTCTATTTTACCCAGCCATGGAACATAGTTTTCACAAAATGTTACCGGCTGTTTTGCTCCCTTTTTCACTTGCCTCACATAGTAGATAATTTGAGAAACTGCTACCATATGATCAGTCCAATCTACACTTGCCTCATTGCCTACAGCCAAACTAAAGATAATGGCAGGATAGCTGTTAGCTAAACGCACCAATTGATCAACTTCTTGATGATTATGTTCTTTGTTAGATGCCAAGGCTTCTTCAGAAAAATCATTTCCTCCCCAAGGACAATTTGGATTATTCTCCTCAGCATTGATATAAGCGCCCAGCATAACTTTGAGGGAAAGTTTTTCTTTTTCAATCACCTCAAGTACAGTTCGAGAATGTGAATCACAGCTATAAAGGCGTACGTATGTCCAGTTGGCCTGTACGATCAATAAGTCTTCCTTCACTTGCTTGTAGCTAGGGTCATTGATCCCAGGCTGCTGACTCTCCCTATACCCAGAGTAGCAGACAGCTGCAGCTTCAGGCATTGAAAAAACATCAGTATATTTCATATAGTTCTGCTTTTATTAATTCTAAAATTTTATTTTTTCTTCCTTATCCCAAAGGCCCCAAAATGCGCCGACATCACCTTCTGAATCTACTTTCCAAGATTCATCAAAGGAGGAAAAATAAAATATTTCGATTTCATCTTCCTCAGCCCACTGCTGAGCATTACTGAAATATTTAAGGGCATTGTCATAAGATGGGTGGGCATCTCCTAAGTCACTTCCCTGACTGGGCCAGCCGGTCTCGGTAATAATTACCTTTTTGCCATCAGCAGCATCCAAGGCCGCTTGATACATTTGTTTCATGTATAATAGAGAATAGTCCAAATGACACCCTTCCCAATAAGGATAGCAGTTGGCTAAAATCAAATCACAAGCCGCTGATATCTTTGGCCGGGTGTTGAACTCATAATAAGCATCAACATAGCCTACAGGGATATCTTTTACAGATGATTTGACCTCTTGAATGCAATTGAGTAGCTGAGCTTCGGAAAGATCTCCTCTGTACATCACCTCGTTACCTACCGCAGCAATATTTACTAATCCAGAATCACATAAATCGATAAGAGAACGAATTTCATCTGCATTGCTTTTCTCATGATCACCGAGCCACGCTCCGACCAACGTCTTTATGCCATATTCCTTGGCCAACTTTGGAATCAATTCATTGCCATCGGTGCAAGAGAAAATTCTGATCCATTTGGTATGCGGTTTGATGATTTCAAGTCTTCTACGAATTTGATCTTCCGAAATATTATCTCCTGGTTTTTGTACCCCTTCATAAGGACTAAAACACAAGCCATGCACCCCCCTATCGAGTATTGAATCACAATGATCCTGAAGTTTACGGGTATTACAGTCAGTATAATCTGAACCGATTAAGGATTTTATTTTTTCTTCTCTGTACGACATAAAAACCTAAATTATCTTCTTTTATAAGTTAAAACCTTTTTTAAAGATACTCATCTTTAATTCTTAAATAAAAAGATGAAGATTTTAGAAAATAAAATTTAAACTATCAATAAAATCTTAATTATGAAAATTAACTAGCAAATAAGGTGCAGTTACCAAGAGGGAATAGTCATAAGCCCGAACGACAGAACATATCGAACCTCAAATTTGAACCCAATATTTAGGTTAATCCATTCATTTACAAGGGGTAGGGATAATTGCAATAAAAAACGGACTAGTAAAAAAACTAGTCCGTCTTGTGTAGTAGCGGGAGCTAGACTCGAACTAGCGACCTTCGGGTTATGAGCCCGACGAGCTACCAACTGCTCCATCCCGCGATTTGTATACAAAAGTAGTAAGCTATTTTCAATAAACAAGAGGTAACTCAGTATTTATATTTAATATCATGAATAATGAGAGTTATGCCCAGATGACCCCCATTCAGACATTTCCAGATCACTCCAAAAGATACCCTACTCTGTTTACTATTACTGATAGATGAAAAATCAATTATCAATGACTATTCTATGGGACAATAAAAAGTATCTTTGCAGCATCACACAAAGAAATATTACGCAGCGCATCACATGAGCCAAGATAAAACAGCCTTTAAAGCAGGATTTGTCAGTATTTTAGGTAAACCCAACGTGGGTAAATCAACTTTGATGAATGCCTTGGTAGGAGAACGCCTTTCGATCATGACCTCAAAGGCCCAGACGACTCGACATCGTATTTTTGGGATTCTTTCGACACCAGATTGTCAAATGATCTTCAGTGATACCCCTGGGGTCATTGATCCGCAATATAAACTCCAAGAAAGCATGATGCGATTTGTAAAAGCGTCCTTGGAAGATGCTGATTTGATCTTGTACATGGTAGAGCTCGGCGAGAAGTATGATGACAATGTGAATATTAAACATATCTTTGAGAACCAGGCCGCTAAATTTGTGATCATCAATAAGATAGATCAAGCAAAAGGATCGCAAGTGAAAGACAAAGTGGATTACTGGCAAGAAATATTTCCAACGGAGCAGGTCTTTCCAATTTCGGCCTTAGAGAAAGAAAACATCGATGAACTCTATGAAGCCATCAAGTCCGCTTTGCCTCACCACCCTCCCTATTTTCCTCAAGATCAGATCACCGATAAATCCGAGCGGTTTGTCACCTCTGAGATCATCAGAGAAAAAATTTTCTTGAACTATAAAAAAGAAGTTCCCTACAGCTGTGAGGTAGAGATAGAAGAATTCAAGGAAGCCGAAGATATCTTGCGCATCCGAGCCATCATCTATGTGGAGCGCGACAGTCAAAAAGGAATCATCATTGGCAAAAGTGGCGACAGTCTCAAAAAAGTAGGGATTGAATCTCGAGAAGACCTCGAGAAGTTTTTCGAGAAAAAAGTCCATTTAGAAACTTACGTAAAAGTCGAAAAAGACTGGCGTAAAAAAGAAAAATCTTTAAAGAAGTTTGGTTATCAGCATTGAAGGTTGCAACCACTCATTAACTAAAATACATGGCGAACATAGTAGCAATAGTAGGCAGGCCCAATGTAGGTAAATCTACCCTGTTCAATCGTTTGATCGAAAGAAAACAAGCCATCATGGACGATGAGTCTGGCGTGACCCGAGATCGACATTATGGAGTTTGCGAATGGAATGGTAAAAAATTTACCGTTATTGATACCGGTGGTTATGTGAAAGGATCTACCGACATCTTTGAAGGAGCCATCCGTGCACAAGTCCAACAAGCCTTGTCGGAGGCCAGTGTCATTTTATTTATGGTCGACTGCCATACGGGATTGCATGGTTTGGATGAGGAGTTTGCCCAGATATTAAGGGAAGTCAACAAACCCCTATTTTTAGTGACCAATAAGGCAGACAATCAGAAAAGAATTGATGATACCACCGAGTTTTATTCATTAGGTTTAACCGATAGGTTATTTCCTGTCGCTTCCTCCAGCGGCTGGGGCACCGGAGATTTACTAGATGAAGTAGTCAAAGAACTTGACGAAGAGGAGAAAGAATCCGACAGTGGACTCCCTAAGATAGCCATTCTGGGCCGGCCCAATGCGGGTAAATCTTCTTTTATCAATGCTTTGCTAGGAGAAGAGCGCACCATCGTCACTGACATACCCGGCACCACGAGAGATGCCATCAACACGCGGTATACCTTGTTTGGTAAAGACTTTATATTGACCGACACGGCAGGTATCCGAAAAAAAGCCAAGGTCAAAGAAGACATTGAGTTTTATTCAGTGCTAAGGGCCATTCAAGCCCTTCAGGACAGTGATGTCTGTATCGTCATGATTGATGCCGAACGAGGATTGGAAGCACAAGATATGAGTATTATCGCCTTGGTCAATAAATATAAAAAAGGCGGCGTAATCATGATGAACAAATGGGATTTGGTGAACAAAGAAACGAATACTTCGGTAAAATTAGAGCAAGAGATTAAAATCAAACTCGGGCCGCTGTCTTACGTGCCCATCATTTTTACAAGTGTGATCGAAAAACAGCGTATTTTCAAGGTCATTGAAAAATCCTTGGCTATTTACGAAAATAAAACCACTAAAATTCCTACTTCAAAGCTCAACGAAATTATATTGAAGGAAATTGAAAGGAATCCACCTCCCGCCATCAGAGGAAAGAACGTAGGGATCAAATATATCACCCAATTGCCGACCCAATCTGTGGTCTTCGCTTTTTTCTGTAGTTATCCAAAAGAAATAAGTGAATCTTATGAACGCTTTTTAATCAATAAGATCAGAAGTCACTTTGATTTCGAAGGTATCCCCATTAAAGTAGTTTTTAGAATGAAATGATCCTCCTTTGGGTTGAGAAGCAAAACACCCTTGACACTATAATTTCAATAAAGAATGCTTATCGAAAGGTGTATTTCATATTGTAAGTAGTTATTTTATTCCTATACACATTAAAAAAAAAGATATTATGTATAATTCCAAGAAATATTACGTGTATCATATTGGCACCCAATTTCAAATGAGCGCAACATCTATCTTTGGTGAATTATTCTCAGCCTTCGGATGAGAATAATTCACCAAAGGCTTTACCCCCCTCATTGTAGCTTCCCATCAAAGGGTTAAGATACCTTATAGAAAACATTGATAACTATCAAAAAACTACTCCACAAACTCGTAAAAAAATAATAAATGAAACGCCATATCAACGATTAATTTTTCTTTATCATTTGACTATTATTTTGACCGACCGCAACTTAAATTAGAGCTTTGATAGATTAAAAAAAAGCCCATTCATTGAAAAAAGATTATTTAAGTGTTTTTAAGCGTTTTGTACCCCTAGAAGCGGCTAATTATTGCTTGGCACTATATCAACAATATGGATTTGAATTTAAAATCAAAAAAAGCAGACGCACAAAGTTTGGGGATTATCGTTTTGAACCCACTCATCAAAAGCATGTTATCACCATTAATAATGACCTGAACCATTATGCCTTCCTGATTACCTATTTGCATGAAGTCGCGCACCTGATCACTTATCAAAAACATAGAAATCAAGTAAATCCTCACGGTGAAGAATGGAAAAATACCTTCAAAATAGTTTCATTACCCGTGCTCAATCCACAAGTTTTTCCTGAACTACTCCTCAAAAAATTAGCTCATTACCTGCGCAGTCCCAAAGCTTCGAGTTGCTCGGATCCAAATCTATATGCCTTGCTGAAGCAGTATGACCACCCCGATGATACCTGCCTTCTCAAAACACTCCAGGTTGGGGATCAATTCTTATTCAATAAAACTTGTTATCAATATCTTGAGCTAAAAAGAACCCGTGTTCTTTGCCTTCAAATCAATAGCGGCAGAAAATACCTTATCGCTCAGATCGCAGCAGTCAAGAAAATCTCACCTTTAGATGGATAATCTCCTGCTGATCAAACCCGAAATCAATAGATAAAAAGCACTCGGCGTTAAGGTGCGCCATTTTTCGATTTCCAACGTACCCCCCATGTTCAGATAAGTATCTAAGTTGTACTTTGCCATTTCTTCCCGCAAAAAAACAGGAAAACTCACACATGCAATCCAGCCCTCTTCGACTTCTTCGAACCATTCCTCATAATAACTGTCATCACTGCCATGGAAGTTCAGCACATTTTCTCCAATTAATATGAATTTATTAATTCCCTCGGCTTGTAGCACTTCAATAATATTTCTTTTGAGCAGCATGATGTCATTATTGATTGTATCATTCCATTCTCCAATAAACTCTAGTACACTGTAGCCTTCCCCATAATCACTGAAGAGTATTTTGACATAAAGCGTTTCGGAGCCAAAATAATCCCAAGCCGGGTCTATGTAGTAGCCGTATATTTTCTCTGAATAGATATCATAATTATAGGTTTTTCCTGAGAATGGTGAACGACCGTCTGTACTCGCATCATAGTACTTGAGCCAATTGTAAAAAGGTTCTATCTGATGCATTTTATGTCAACATCAATTGTATATTCAACTTTTATTGTAATCATCTATGGCCTCGCGCACTGAACCATGGGTGTTCAGAAGTGCAGCTGCTGATACACGATCAAGGCCGGTCTCCATGACAATCATTTTGATACCTCGATCTATCAACTTGTCATTGCTCAATTGCATGTCTATCATTTTATTACCTTTTACCCTACCCAACTGAATCATCACTGCGGTACTGATCATATTGAGTACCAACTTCTGCGCAGTGCCTGCCTTCATCCGGGTGCTACCAGTGACATATTCAGGGCCCAAGACGATCTCAACAGGAAATTCCACAGTCTGGGCAAGCGCACTGTCTGGATTACAAACGATACATCCTGTCAATAATCCTTGTTTTTTGCCCTCTCGCACACATCCTAATACATAGGGCGTCGTACCCGAAGCAGCCAGTCCAATCAAACTATCTTGAGCCGTCAGATGGTAGTCGCTCAGGTCCTTCCAGGCTTGCTTATCATCATCCTCAGCGAACTCTACCGCTTTTCTAATGGCGCCATCACCTCCTGCAATGATGCCAATTACCACATCATGGCCCACACCGAAGGTGGGTGGACATTCTGAAGCGTCTAAGATGCCCAAACGACCACTGGTCCCGGCACCTATATAAAAGATTCGACCTCCTGACTTCATCCTGACAACGATCTGCTCGATGAGGGATTCAATCTGATCCAATTTTTTGGATACAGCCAACGCTACTTTTTGATCTTCTTTATTGATCCCTTCCAGTACCTCGCTTAAAGCTAGTTTTTCTAAATCTTGATAGTGAGAAGATGACTCTGTGATAGACATTAACCTTAATATTTTATGCTAATTTATGATAATTTGCCAGCCCTTCAATAGGAGTTGGCACAATAGAATGAATAGTGATGCCCACAGAGGCAGCGGCGGCTTCAAGCACAGTACTGAATTGATACGCAATCGATCCAGTATAGCTGACCAAAGTACCTGGATTGTAATTACCAGCTACAGCTTTAAAATGCTCTAAAAATGCCTGATATACCAACTGATGACAATAGGGATGGCTCAAATGAGTTTGTAAAAAGAAGCTGAAACTTGCTAAAAAGGCTTTGGAGCCTATAGGGTCATAAACCTTGCTGATCAAGGTCGCTTCATCGAGTTTATAAGCTTTGCGAAACTCATTTTCCAAATCTAAAGGAAGTTTTTGACGCGCAAAATCTGTCAATAATTTTTTACCAAAAGCCGCCCCACTGCCCTCATCACCTAGTATATAGCCTAGAGAAGGAATTCTATGTGTGACCATCTTGCCATTGTAATACGCAAAATTGGCACCTGTACCCAAGATACCTATCCATCCTGGAGAGGTATAATAAGCTCCTCTTGCCGCACCTAAGAGATCATTTTCAATTTTAATTTTTGCCTTTGGAAAACTCTTTTTAATTTCATTAAGCACATTTCTTCTCTGACGCGGCACATCCAACAAACCTGCAAAATACAGGTAGACTTGTTCAGCCGCGCTGTAAGGTTGAATGGACGTCGCTACCTTCTTCAAGTATTCAGTTAGCTTCTCATGAACCAGGTTCACTCCAAGGGTCTTAAATGTTCTCGACACCCCATTTTCCAACACCATCCATTCAGTCTTGGTACCTCCTACGTCACCGATCAATATCATCAACTATCTCTTCTAAATGCAACGTACATCATTTGGATTAACTACAAAAAACAACGAAGAACAAATATCCGATGTCGTCCATTCATATTATACGATTTCAAGAAAAAAAATATAGAAAAGATTGAGTTGTGTACGATGCTTATTTTAAAATGGCAAATAAAAAGAAGAGCGGACCTATTAGTGACCGCTCTCCTTGTATGTCATTGTTTGGTATTTAATCTATTATCATCAAAGTATTGACCATATAGCTGTTCATGATCTCGACAGAACCTCTATCTTCAATGAATTCAGCAAATGCCTTAGATGCTCTTATCTTGTCTAGAGTAAGTTCAACATCGCTCAAATTATCTCCGTAAAGTACCGAATAATGAGTGGCTCCTTTTCCTCCCATAGTAATGGCACCAAAACCTACCGAACGATCACCGATAATTTCTGCTGTCTGCTTCACAAACTTAGTATAAGCAGCAAGGTACTTTTTTGAATCAGCGACCTTCATGATCCATACTTTACCTAAATTATTTTTTTCGCGATCTCCTGATTTCCATGCCAATGATTTACCTGTGTGTGAACCGGGAGCTTTAGAACGTTGATGCATCCAAATTCCTCGTAAAAAGGCATCCCATTCTGCATCACTTGGATCTTCTTTAAAACCCCAATTTGAAGGGTTTCCTGTAAGAACAGCACGGTGGGTAACTCCATCTAAAAACCCTACTCGCTGTAAGATCGCATAACCAGAATTGCGTTCACGGTCTTGAAACTCCTTAAATATTTTGCCCACTTCAGCTTCAACGCCATCCTTGAAATCAAAGTGATATACTCGAATACTCTGGGCATAAGAAAGGCTCATAGCCATCAATGCAATAATGATAAATAAATTCTTTTTCATGGTTCATTTGTTTGGTTAATAATACCCAATGTTATCATTATTTTTTTAATAAAAAAAAAAGCTGTGGTAAAATTGAACTTTATCCTGAATCAAAGGACTACTTTAAGTTGATAAAGGTAATGCCGCTCCCTCCGCGATCTACGTGCTCGTCTTGTATCGTTTCGATGTTACTGTAGGTTTTCAGATGGGTTCTGATCACCTCTCTGAGCACACCATGACCTTTCCCATGAATGATTTTCAAGTTTGAGTTGCCCAGGACAATGGCGTCATCTAGAAAGGCATTTAAAATAGCTAAGACTTCCTCCGGTCGCTTTCCCCTCACATCAAGTTCTCTATTGAAATGTTCTTGCCTTTGAGCCAAATCAAGACCGCCAATACGTCTTTTTTTCTGATTTTTACTTCCTACCGCTCCAGAAATCCTTTCTAATCGATCCAGATGAACGAATGAGGTCAAAGACCCAAAGACGACTTGCGCCTTTTTCCCTTTAATATGTCGCAAGGTACCTGTTCCTTCATGATTTTTGATCCGTACTTGATCTCCAACCTTAAAAGCGGTTGAAATAGCCTCTCTTTTTTCAGATACAATGGCCATTTTCAGTTTCAAATCCGCAATTCCCTCCCGTCCTGCACGCGTTTTTTCCTTGTCTGCATTGGATTCTTTGATATCCCGAATGACTCGCTCTATTTCCTTATTGGCACCCTCCAAAATCTGACCAGCTTCTATTTTTGATTCGCGTAGAATACGTTTTTTATCCGATTCCAACATCTCCTTGAGAGACAAATAATCTTTGCGCAATTGCTTCAACTGAGCCTCCTTTTGAGTCAAGTCTTGGTTAAGCTTTTCATATTTAGCCTTATCTCCTTGCAATTCGGTCAACATTTTGTCATAATCTACCTGACTGACCCCTATTTTGCTTTTTGCGTATACGAGTAGATCATTATTCAAACCTATTTTTCGTGCAATTTCCAAAGCAAAGGAGCTACCAGGCTTTCCTATTTCCAACTCATAAAGTGGAATCAAATGATCAGTATCATAGCGCATTGCACCGTTGACCATACCCTTGGCATGATCTGCATATTTTTTGATATTGGCATAATGTGTTGTAATGACGCCATATGACTGTTGATGAACGAGTCTATTCAGCAATGCCTCGGCAATGGCCCCACCAAATTGAGGTTCTGTGCCTGTACCAAATTCATCCATCAATATCAAGGATTTTCTGTCCGCCCATTCACTGAAATATTTCATGGCCGTCAGTCGGCTGCTGTAGGTACTTAAGTCATTTTCTAGAGACTGTGAATCTCCAATATCTATAAATATTTGATCAAATACACCAAAAGCAGACGCAGGATCTACCGTAACTGGAAACCCACATTGGAGCATATATTGCAGCAAACCTACGGTTTTCATGGCGACCGACTTACCTCCAGCGTTGGGACCAGAAATAATTAAAAACCTATGCTCTTGATGAGACAAATGAAGATTTAAAGGTACCACTGATTTCTGCAGTTCTTGATTGATCTTCCAAAGCAATGGATGTACCGCCTTGATCAATTCCATACCTGGTGTTTTTTTTAATATAGGAATACAGGCCCCAAATTGATAAGCAAACTTGGCCTTCGCCTTTATGAAATCTAATTTTGGTAGAAAATCCGCCCCCTTTTCTAATTCACTTAAATTTATTCTGACCCGATCACTCAATTGAGTCAAAATCCTATATACCTCGCGTTGCTCTTGATAGCCGAGCTCACGAACCATATTATTCAATTCGAGTACTTGGGTAGGTTCCATGAAAACAGTTTGACCACTAGCGGATTCGTCATGAATAAATCCTGCTACTTTCCGTTTGAATTCTGCTTTAACCGGAATTACTAACCGACCTTCTCTGATGGTGATTTCCCCACTCTCATCTGTCAAATGATCTTTTTTGACTTGGTCAAAAATGTTTTTAATGGATTTACGTACCTTTTGCTCAGATTTAACGATGTCACGGCGGATTTTCATGAGTGTTGGACTGGCACTGTCCCGTACTTCCCCTCGCTCATCGATCACTTCGTCTATCTTATCTGATAAGGCCTCATCTATATCAAGATCACCGACGAGTTTGGCCAGCCAAGTATAGGATTCTTTGTTCTTAGAAAGAAATTGCTGCCACTGACTTAAAATTCTATTGCCTTTGCTTAATAAGAAAAAATCATCGGCACCTAGATAGCTGCCTTTAAGCTTAATTTTAATCAAAAGTGGTTTAATATCTTCTAAACCCCCTTTTGGATAGCCTACATCGTTTTCCGCGATTTTTATATAGTCTGAAGTCTGCATTAATCTTTGCCTGATCTCACCATAATCAACTGATGGTGATGTCGACATCACCAATGCTCTAGAAATAGGCATCTGACAATATCCTTTAATCAAATCTCGTATCTGATCAACTTCTAATTTTTGCTCAATTTGCGTTGGATAAATGCGCACTAATCTATTCTTTTAGTATTCTCCCTGAGCACAAGACTATCTATGATGGCCTTATATACCATTTCAAGTAAGGCGGGGTGCTCCAAATAATAAGCTAAGTTTTGAGTATATACCAAAGAGTCTACACCATGTTTTTCTAAAATTAATTTTTCAAAATGATCATAAATTTGAAAAGAAGTATCTCCTTTTTTTCCAAGAGTATTTATTTTTGATTCCAAAAGATGGACATCAAGTAAAATATTACTCATAACTAACTCATTGAGCAAGATATCAGGGGTCTGATCAGGAGTATTACATCCCATGATGATGCAAATAATGAAATAAAAAGATCGACGCATTAGATAAACATTAATGTATATAATTTTGCCACTAAATTAGGGTACATGAAGGAAATCCTCAAGAAGTTACGAAAATATGAGATAAGAGTGCGAAAAGCAATTAACTCTCAAATGCAAGGTGATTTTAAATCTATATTTAAAGGATC
>Ga0115572_10004008_pt1 | contig 11573 bp, 8 predicted proteins | sample COGITO_mtgs_1206_FD_88681 | JGI IMG/M metagenome (GOLD analysis project Ga0115572, IMG submission 88681) | Pelagic marine microbial communities from North Sea - COGITO_mtgs_120607 | ecosystem: Environmental > Aquatic > Marine > Epipelagic | place: Germany:Helgoland, sampling site Kabeltonne... | reverse complement strand
CAGGCTATCATAACAGGTACTATGGCCAAACCATCAAGTCCATCCGTAAGGTTTACAGCATTAGAGGCGCCCACTATTACTAGGCAACCAAAAGGAAGAAAGAAAACTCCCAGATTAAGTGTAAAATCCTTTAAAAATGGTATCGCAAGTCCTGTTTCAAACCCCTCTTTACCCGTAGGGAATACACCTGTTAAAAACCAACAAGCTGCTAATGCTATAGCAAATTCAAGTACAATTTTTATTTTCCCACTAAACCCTTTTGGACTGTGCCTAGATACTTTTAAGAAGTCATCATAAAAGCCTATCAGGCCATAACTTAACGTTACTAACATCACTACCCATAAGAATGGGTTTTTTAAATCGGCCCAAAGCAATGTTGAGATTATAACACAAGTCAATATCAGCAACCCACCCATTGTCGGAGTTCCTGCTTTTTTAATTATATGCCCCTCCGGTCCGTCTGTTCTTATGGGTTGTCCTTTACCTTGCCTGTCACGTAAGTATTTAATAAAATATGGACCTAGTATAAAAGCTATGAACATTGATGTCATCAATGCGCCTCCAACTCTAAATGTTATATAATTAAAAAGATTGAATATATGAATAGTTTCATCAAAAAACTTTAGTAATTCTAAGAACATTATATTTTTCCTACCTTTAAAGCCTCTACAAGCTTACCTAAATGAAGACTGTTTGATCCCTTAACAAGTATATTGTCACCATCTTCGATTTCATTCTTAAGCACAATAATTGCTTGCTCCCAACATTTAACCGATGCTGAATGTGTTTGTGGAGGAAGAACATTTTTCAATGCATGCATATTTTTTCCAATCAAAATTACTCGATCGATTGACGCTTCTTTAATCGGCTTAGAAAGTGATAAATGTAAATTCAGTTCATTTTCACCTAATTCATTCATGTCACCAAGAACAGCTATTAAACGACCAGACTTTAAACCCAAAAGGTTTATAGAAGCCGTTGTTGATACTACGTTAGCATTATAACTTTCATCAATAAGAGTAATATTTTTGCCGTTAATATTGATTAGGGACTGCTCTCCTCTACCCGGTTGTGCTGTAATTGAGCTTAATGCAGTTGCTGCTTTTCTTAAATCAATACCTGCAGCATAGGCAACAGCCATGCATGTTGCAGCATTTTCCACCCAATGTTTTCCGGGAACCGAAATATAAATATCAATTAGCTGCTTATTTATTTTTAAACGTAAATTACTTCCATCAACATTGCATTGATAAGACACAACTAACACATCTGATGTCACGGAATAACCAAAGGTAATTATTTTTTTGTCTTTAACCTTATTTGCAATATGGCTTGAGTATTCATTATCATTATTAAGTATTAATATTCCATTCGCAGTTAATCCATCAATAATTTCTGACTTAGCATCGGCTATTTCCATAACATTATTAAATTGTGCTAAATGCGCCTCGCCGACATTTGTTATAACTGCTATATCTGGCTTTAATAGTGATGAAAGTTCAGAAATCTCTCCTGCATGGTTCATACCAAGTTCAAATATGCCATACTCAGTACTGCCTGGCATTCTAGCCATTGTAAGAGGTACACCCCATTTATTATTATACGACTTAAGTGATTTGTGGGTACTGCCGACAGAAGAAAACATCTGAGCTAAAGCATCCTTCACACTCGTCTTTCCTACACTTCCAGTAACAGCTACTCTAAGAGATCCAGAGCGCTCTAATGCTGCCTTTCCAATATCACATAAGGCTTCATAAGTGTTTTTAACAATAATTGTTTTATAAGAGTTTTTATTGATTGATAACGTTCCTCCAGCACCTTTTTTTATTGCTTCAGGAATAAATTTATGACCGTCACGTTCATCGATCAGCGGTACAAAAAGGTCACCTTTTTGTAATGTACGTGTATCAATTGATATACCAAAGATATCAAAATCTTCAGACTCTTTGCCTCCAGTATAGTTAGCAATGTCTTTGGAAGTCCATAAAACTTTAGTCATAAAAAAAGCTCCTCAAGTATTAACTTGACTTCATCCATGTCTGAAAATGGGATTGTTTGTTCTCCAATAATTTGGCCTTGTTCATGACCCTTTCCTGCGATCACCAGACAGTCTTTTGAGTTCAAACCTTTTATGCCTTCCAATATGGCGTTGTGACGGCAAGGAACCTCCAAGGCGCTCGGACAGCCCTTCATTATTGCACCCCGTATCTCAGATGGATCCTCAGTTCTAGGGTTATCATCAGTTACAATTACTCTATCTGCTAAATGTGCAGCAACTTTGCCCATTTTAGCACGTTTACCCCTATCTCTATCACCGCCACATCCAAATACCACAGAAAGATTTCCTTCAGTGTGAGGCCTCAAGGAACGCAATAATTTATCTAACCCATCTTCAGTATGCGCAAAATCTATGAATATAGGCGATCTATCTTTTGTATAACCAGCCAACTCCATACGACCGGAAACGCCTTTTAATTTGGCAAGTGATTCAATGGCAGTCTCTTCGTTCACACCAGTTTTCATTGCTAAACCTAATGCCAAAATTGCATTCAAAACCTGAAACTCACCTACCAGAGGAAGTTCTAACTCATATCTTTTACTAAGCACTACGATCTTTATTTTTTGACTCGATGCGAGAGGCATAATCTCTTCAATTCGTATATCTTTACCAGACCAGCCGATCTCCATTACATTTTTTCCTGCCTCCAAACACTTTTTTGCCAGCCTTAAGCCATACTCATCATCTGTGTTTATAACTGCTGTGGAATTTCTTTTGAGTAATTCTTGGAACAGTCTCTCCTTAGCTTTAAAGTAACTTTCAGCGCCTTGATGGTAATCATAATGATCTTGAGTTAAATTAGTGAATCCTGCGACTTTAATAGTCACTGCATCAAGTCTTCTTTGATCCAATCCGTGAGAAGAGGCCTCCATAGCAACATGAGTAATCCCATCATCGTTTAATTTTGATAAAATCTTATGTAACTGCACTGCATCGGGTGTTGTATGATCTAACTTTTGGATTGTCTTTTTTGCCACTACACCAAGTGTTCCAAAACAAGCAGCCTGTTCTCCACAAAGAGTCCAAATTTGACGTAAAAAATCAGCAGTAGAGCTTTTCCCATTTGTTCCTGTTATAGCAACTAAATTTTCAGGCTGACCTGAATGAAACTTTCCTGCCATCTGCGCATAAATTAACCTTGGCTCTTTAGTTGAAATATAAGGCACTGATATATCCATATGGCCATACGATAGCACAGCGATAGCGCCTTTATTTATTGCCTCACCTATAAAATTACGACCATCTATAGTAGAGCCTGGAAGAGCCGCAAAAATATACCCTTTTTTTACATGGCGGCTATCACAGGTTATTCCATGGACATATAAATCACTATTAAAACCAAAATCTTTTAACTTCATGGAGACAACTCCAAACCTAAAGGGCTTTTTACTAAAGGTGATACCTTTCGCGGCACACCTAACATTGGCGCCACTCGTTCAATTATTGCCCCAGTAGTCGGGGCTGCATTCCAACCTGCTCCTTTAAATCCATATGTATCTGGCCCAGATTGAGGTTCATCATATGTTACCATGACAAGATAAGTTGGGTCTTCATAAGGAAATGCCGCAACAAATGAGGTAACTAAACGATCTTGATCATAAACACCTTTAATTGGCTTTTCAGCAGTTCCTGTTTTTCCTAGCACACCATAACCTGGAACATTTGCATTTTTTCCAGTTCCGTTTGTAACAACATATCGCATCATATCTTTTACTGACTTAGATGTTTCAGAAGAAAATACTCTTCGAGTTTCCAACTTTGAATTGGGGTTATATTTTAATATGGTTGGCGATATATATAAACCATCATTAAGCGTAGCGCCTATAGCAGCTGCTAAAGCTAAAGGAGTAACCGAAATACCATGCCCGTATGATACTGTAACCGTTGTTAAATCGATCCAATTATCTTGTATTTGAGGTTTAGTACTTTCAAATAGCTCGATAGGAGCCCTATCAAATAAACCTAATTCTTGTAGGTATTTTTTTTGCCGTTCAGCACCAACCTTTAAGGCCAGCATAGCAGTTCCTCTATTAGAGCTCTCAGCTAATATATCAGGCATAGAAAGGGGAATTTTACTTGGGTGTTCTTCACGAATAGATAAATTACGAACCCTAAAAGGCTTATGAACTGGATAAGTTTCTGTCAATGAAGACACGTCATCCTCTAAAGCCATAGCCATTGTCAGCGGCTTGAAAACTGAACCCAAATCATAGGTTGACATAGTAGCATTATTAAATTCAGCTCTGGGTTCGGTTACTCCTGGATTATTAGGGTCATAATTTGGTAAGCTTACCATAGAGAGTATTTCACCAGTCTTAATATTTAAAACAATCCCTGCATTAGAGTACGATCGGTGCTTTTGCATACCCTTTCGCAACTCATCATAAACTGCATACTGTACGCGCATATCAACTGAAAGGTTAATTGCTTCAAATTCACCAGATGATAGTTCTTTGTTGAAGGCACGTTCAGATCCTGCGGTACCAATGAGGTCTGGGTCAGTATGACCCACTATGTGAGATGCTAAATTTCTACGAGGATAAATTCTCTTTAATTCTTCACGAAATGTTACTCCCGGAAGACCAAGTGAAAATATAGCTTGCCGCTCTTTTGGATTCAGCCCTCGCTCAATTCGTACATATGATTTTGATGAATTTATTCGTTTAGATAAAATATCAAGATCAAGAAGTGGTCTCACTGAAGAAATTTTTTGTATAGTTTCTGAACTATCCCAAATTTTCTTTGGCTCAACATAAAGAGAATAAGTTCTTAAAGTGGTTGCCAGTACTTGATTGTTACGATCATGAATATCAGCCCTAGAAGTTTCAACAGCAGATGTAATAAAATTAGGGGCGCGCTTTTTACCAGATAGGGAAACAAACCCTAATCTAATTATTACTAATAACAGAACAAACACAAAAAGAATTATACCGAACTTTATTCTCACGCGTGCTTCAGCTATAGGTTTAAAATCATCTTCCAAAAACATGGTACTGTTTTTTTCATAGGAGGCGGTCCCATTAAAATTAATCAACTTTAGCCTCCCTTAATGGAAATTCATTAACTATCTCGTCAATTGATATAATGTTCTTTGCGCTAATAGGCTGAAGGCTAAGATAAATATTCGACAAATTGCTCAAACGATCTGGATTCTCTAAAAATGCAATTTCAGCCTGAAGTACTCTTATAGCATTTTCCTCCTCAACTACCAGACGCTCCAATCTTCGAACCTCTTGATTTGCAGTTTGTGATCTTATTTTTACGTAGTATAGAGCAATAATTAATGCCACTCCGATGATGAGCATAATTATTCCTGTCATACGGCGAGCAATATTTATATTATTAGGAATATATACTTCATTCATAATAATTTCTCCATTTGCTCCAACCCAATTACATCAGGCAATAATTGATCATCTGCATTGAATGACACTTTATCTGTTCTTATAGCATATCGTAGTTTTGCAGATCTTGAACGCGGGTTTTCTTTTATTTCATTCTTCTGAGGTTTGATTACAGACCTTTTTCCATCGATAAAAGTTTGTTCAATGTCATCTTTCTGCTGCTCAGGCACATAACGAGACACTGAGGCCATACTTCCGGAACGCCTTCTTAAAAATGACTTTACTAATCGATCTTCCAGAGAGTGAAAAGTTACAACCAATAATTTTCCGCCTGGTTTGAGAACCCTTTCAGCAGCACAAAGACCTTTATATAACTCGCCTAATTCATCATTTATAAAAATCCTTAACGCCTGAAATATACGAGTAGCTGGATGTATTTTTCCACTTCTTCCTAATGTTTTTTCAATAATTGAAGCTAGATCAGCTGTAGTTTCTATGTATTTATTCTGTCGTGATTTTATGATGGCATCAGCAGCTTTACGCGAATATTTTTCCTCTCCATAAACCTTAAAAATTCTTACTAGGTTATCATAAGATAGTAAGTTTACTGCATCCGCAGCAGTAGCGCCCGTACTACTCATTCTCATATCTAGAGGTCCTGAACGCATAAAAGAAAATCCTCTTTCTGCTCGATCGATCTGCATTGATGAAACGCCGATATCCATAACCACTGCATCAACCATTGGCAGATCAATTCTGTCCATTTCTGAAAATTTAGTTTCAATAAAACTAAATCGATTACTGTATTTATTTTGTAATTCTTTAACCCGCTTATGTACATTTGGGTCTCGGTCTAAGCCTATTACATTGCACCTTTTTGCGCTTAAAAAAGCCTCGCTATATCCACCGTTGCCAAATGTAGAGTCAATATATAGCCCTCTATCTTTCAAATCCATTGCTGCGATTACTTCAGGCAACATAACTGGATAATGCTTCATCTAACATCTCCAGAATTACTGGTTTTTAGAATATGACGACTTTCCCTTGCAAGAGTCAAAATAGACTCCCTTCTCTCTTCAAATAATTTAGGATTCCAAATTTCAAACCTTCTACCTAGGCCCACAAAAGTTACCTTACCATTGAGGTTCGCAAATTCATGCATATCCTTAGGTAAAGACACACGTCCGCCACCATCAAATGCAAGCTGCCGCGATGAAGCAAATATTGCATATTGTAACGCTGAACGGTCTGGATCGTAGTGCTCTTTAAGGTCCAAAGAAGCTTGGAAGTCCTCCATTAGGGATATACCGCCGCCCTCCAAGAAGTTACCATCCAGACTAGGCCAAATAACAATGCCATCAAAAGGCGATCTCTTGCTATCATTAGATATTGTAGATCGAAAATCAGCCGGCACAGAGACACGGCCCTTTGCGTCTAAATTGTTTGTTACTGTTGACAAGAACATGAAAATACCCACTACAAACTAATGAATTAAATAAATTTAATAATGGGATAACATGGGATTGTATGGGATACAATGCCAAATTAATAAAAAATTAGTAATTTTATACTGATTGAATAACAGAAATTATTAATAATTGTTGCGTAATAAAAAAGAAGGAAAGTCTAAGTGTCGTAGGGCCTATAAGCCGGGTTCTGTATCTGCTAATGCAGTGATGATCATTCCTCTAGAAGCATTATTACTAATACTCTCAAGCGACGCACCCGAACAGCGATGATAAAGCACATCACATGCCGTTCCTATTTGGTCTTGCTCCAGATGGGGTTTACCATGCCGCTAAAGTTACCTTCAACGCGGTGCGCTCTTACCGCACCCTTTCAGCTTTTCCTAGGCTTGCCTAGGTAGTTTTCTTTCTGTGGCACTATCCCTAAACTGACACATGTGTATCAATTTGCCGGGCGTTACCCGGCATCCTGCTTTATTGGAGCCCGGACTTTCCTCGAATAATTAATACTCGCGATCACCCAACCCTACGACAAAAATAATAAAGCTTGGTTTTAACTCATAAGTCAAGATAGACTAAGAAAAAAAGAGGTAAAAAAATGCTTAAAATTTTGAGCTCTATTTTGATATTAGGTTTATTTGGATTTGGTGAAATTACTTACCCCAAAAAAGAAAATATCACTATATATCCAGCACATAAAATCTTAACAGTTGATCAAGCAATGACTGAAGCCGAAGCAGTCGCTGTAAGTGAATATGGAAAAATTATTGCAATTGATACCTTTTACAACCTTAAAGACAGATTTCAAAACGCCGAAATAAATAATAATTTTAGAAATAAAGTGATTATACCCGGTCTTATAGATCCACATGTTCATATGACCCTAGGTGCTATGATGTATGGTCTAGACTTTATCCCGCCTTGGGAAATGGAAACCCCATCTGGAATAGTTAAGGGTATCTCAAATAAGCACGATTTACTAAAAAGAATCACTGAATTAGAAAAAAATTCACAAGATGGCCCCCTCATATTATATGGCTATCATAATCTAGTTCAGGGCGAACTCTCACGAGATGACTTAGATAAAATTTCAAAATCTCGACCTATATTTATTTGGCACTATTCTGGCCATGACTTTTATCTAAATTCTGCCGCTATTAAAAAATCAGATCTCTCAAAAAAACTCGCAAATCAATTCGATGGCATAGGCTTGAATGAAAAGGGAGAACTAAATGGAAGAGTTTATGAAGATGCAGCTTTATATTTATTTAAAACATTAGCGCCAGAACTAATGTCTTCGTCCCATATTAAAAAAGGATGGGAGGGCTATGAAAGCATTCTATCAAGGTCAGGAGTAACCTCAGTCGCAGAAATGGGGTATGGTATTTTTGGAACTCAAATAGAAGATATTTTTACAAGTAATTTTTACACAAAAGAAGATCATTACCGCCTTTTTCAAATACCTGAACATAGAGCATTTGAAAAAGAATTTGGCCAGAACAAAATAAAAAAAATAGTCAAACTTAGCAAAGAAAAAACAAGAAGTGCTAAAGTTTTAAAACAAGTGAAACTATTTACTGATGCAGCATTTTATTCTCAAACAATGAAGATGCTGGAACCTGGTTACATAGGAGGTCAAAGCAAAGGAAAAACAGGATTACTAGTTACTGATCCAAATATATTAACTAGAACGATTAAAGAATACTGGGATGAAGGTATTGATATTCATATCCATTCTAATGGAGACGCAGCTCAAGATGTTACTCTCGAGGCATTCGAAAAACAAAAAGAAGGAAAACTAGGTCAGCGTTTCATAATAGAGCATGGAGGTCTATTTTTACCAGAACAGATATCCAAAGCAGCAAGATTAGGGGTAGGCCTATCAGTAGCTTCCCATTATGTAAAATATATGGGAGATGATTATAAGGATGCTATAGGCAATAAAACACAATATATCACACCTCTTGCCTCCGCATTTAGTGCTGGTATTCACACGACATTACACTCAGATGCGCCGCTAGCACCTCCACAACCACTGGTTGCGGCTAGCGCCCACATAACTAGGAAAACAAGACAAGGCAATATAAGCAATCCAAAAGAAAGAATTACTCCAATACAGGCTCTAAAAGCAATTACAATAGAGGCGGCTTGGTCTTTAGGTCTAGACAAAGAGATCGGATCAATTGAAGTAGGTAAGAAAGCAGATTTCACCATCTTAGATAAGAATCCACTAACAACAGAACCAGAGGAATGGCCAAATATCATAATTCATGGGACATTTGTGGATGGAGTATTCAAAAAAAATGTGTATTAAATGAATATATCCAACATCGATGAAATTAGATTTGAGCTTAGCAGCAGTTCTGAAATAGCACTTTCCGTGTCACTAGCAGTGATGATGTTTGCGGTGGCGCTAAGTTTAAAATTGGAGCACTTTCGCTTTTTTAAAGAAAATCCAAAAGTATACTTTACTGGAGTAATATCCCAAATTATTTTTTTACCCGCTTTGACAGTTATCTTATGCTATCTCACAAACCCACATCCTAGTGTAGCACTTGGGATGATTTTAATTTCCTGCTGTCCCGGCGGTAACGTGTCAAATTTATTATCAATGTTTGGAAGAGCTAATACCGCTTTATCCATTTCCTTAACTGCGACAAGTAGTTTAGCCGCAGCCTTTATAACACCTCTATCTATTATTTTTTGGTGCGGGCTTTATAGCCCCACACAAAACCTGCTATCAGAAATAACTTTTGATAAATTAAACTTTTTATTCAATACATTCTTAATATTAGCGCTACCTCTAATTATAGGTGTAAGTCTACTTTATTTATTTCCGAAGTTTGCAAAGAAAATCTATAATTCCGTATCGCTTATTTCTGCTATTTGCTTGCTACTAATTATAGTGTTCGCATTTATCGAATACTTTGAAGTTTTTTTACAAATTGGCATTAGCATAATAGTTTTAATTATTGTTCACAATACACTCGCATTTTTGCTTGGTTATATTTCTGGTTTGACAATAAATGCGAGTAAAGCCTCTGCTCGCTCACTTACTTTTGAAATAGGTATACAGAACTCAGGGCTAGGAATAGTAATTTTACTAACACAACTTGATGGAATAGGGGGTGCAGGTATAGTAGCAGGTTTATGGGGAATTTGGCACATAATTGCAGGGTTAATATTAGTATGTTTTTTCAGATGGAAAGATAGTTATGTATGATCTTAAAATAATTGGTGGGTTAATTTTTGATGGAAAAGGAAATAAACCATTCAAAGCGGATATCGCCATCCAAGATGGTATTATTATTGAAGTCGGTGAATGTAAGTTAGATTCCAAAGAAAAAATAATTGCTAATAACTACATAATTACTCCTGGATTTATAGACCTACATACGCATTATGATGGTCAAATTTCATGGGACGAAGAGCTTAAACCGTCAGTAAACCATGGAGTAACAACTGCTATTTTAGGTAACTGTGGGGTAGGTTTTGCCCCCTGCAGAGAAAGTGATAGATCTAAACTCATAAACTTAATGGAAGGAGTTGAAGATATTCCGGGAACTGCTCTTCATGAAGGCATAACTTGGGAATGGGAAACATTTCCTGAATACATGAACGCTATAGATGCCTTGCCACATACCATTGATTTTGCAGTTATGGTACCACATGATCCATTACGAGTTTATGTCATGGGTGAAAGGGCAGTCTCTAATCAACCCGCGACAAAAAAAGATATATCTCAAATGAAGGAGTTAACAAGAGAGGCGCTTGAAGCTGGGGCTATCGGTTTTTCGATTGGTCGGAGTGACTTTCATAAAAGCTCTAAAGGCGAATGGACGCCTGGCTCAGAGGCAGGTAAAAGTGAACTAGTAGGAATTGCATCTGCATTCAAAGGATTAAAGCATGGAGTACTTCAGGCCGTAAATGATTTCGACATGCTGAGACCAGAGGATAATTTCGATAAAGAATTTGACCTAATGGAAGATTTTTTTATGGCAGCCTCTAGCCACAAAGGATCAATTTCATTGATGGAGAGAGATTTTGCCCCTAATGACTGGAAACAGATTATAAAACGCACAGAAGGTATGAATAAAATTGGCTCTGATATATATTTTCAGGTAGCGCCAAGAGCAATTGGTTCCTTTGCTGGCTTAGATTGCACATTCCATCCATTAATGGCATTTCCAAGTTATATTGAGATAAGCGGCAAACCTTTATCTGAAAGGGTAGCTATTCTGAAAAAAACTGAGTTTAGAAATAAAATATTATCAGAAACCCCTCAAAAACTTTCAGGCAAAAATAGCTCAATACCCCCAATGATTGACATATTAATAGAAAATTTTGAACAAATAGCTGAAAAACAATTTAAATTAAATTATGAAGGTCATGTTGATTATGAACAAGATCCTAAAAACTCAATTGCATCGTTAGCGAGACAAAATAATTTGAGTGTATGGGAACAAGTATATAATATGCTGCTTGAAGATGATGGCAAAGCTTTAATCTATTATCCTGTTTATAACTATTATGAAATGAACTATGATAATGTACTCACAATGATGAGACATCCAAAGTCACTCATGGGACTATCAGATGGGGGAGCTCATGTAGCCACTATATGTGATGCAAGCTTTTCGACTTATTTATTATCTCACTGGACTAGGGACAGAATCGCACAAGGACTTGAGGGGATTGACCTAT